>OCZT010007481.1_pt1 | contig 10704 bp, 11 predicted proteins | sample 1539031 | NCBI WGS metagenome assembly OCZT01 (sample SAMEA3539308, study PRJEB22396) | soil metagenome | biome: tundra; feature: field; material: soil | place: USA | collected 2010-05 | depth 0.15 m
GAGATATTGGCGTGACTGGAGTTCAGACGTGTGCTCTTCCGATCTCCTTTCGTCGCCGGCGACCGGCGCCGTTTTCAAGTCGCAGGGCCAGGAGCCGGGCTAAAGCGCAGCCTTGACCTGCAAGAGCGAATGGGGTCGGGTCATTAATCTATACGACGTAAGATGAAACTGCGTATCGGCACGATTGCGCCGGTTCTGCTCGCCGCGCTGCTGTCCCCGTTCGCCGCGTTCGCCCAGGCGTATCCGTCGAAAATCGTGCACGTGGTGATCCCATGGCCCGGGGGCTCCAACGATGCGGTGGGACGCATCGTGTTTCAGAAGATCGCGGAATCCATCGGCCAGCCGGTCGTGGTCGAGAACCGCCCCGGAGCGGCGAGCACGATCGGCGCCGCCTACGTCGCGAGAAGCGCGCCGGATGGCTACACCGTCATGGTCACCTCGGCCACTCACGTTGCCAACGCGCATCTCTATGCGAAGCTGCCATACGACACGCTCAAGGATTTCATCGGCGTGTCGCCGCTCTCGGCGCAGGTGGGCGTCCTCGCCGTGCATCCGTCGTTGCCGGCGAAGTCGGTGCGGGAACTCATCGCGTTGGCCAAGGCGCGTCCCGACGAGATCTTGTACGGGTCTTCCGGCAGCGGCAGTTTTCTGCATTTGACGATGGTGCAGTTGAACGTCATGAGCGGGGCCCGCATGGTCCACGTGCCCTATAAGGGCGGCGATGCCGCCGGCGTCTCGCTCGTCGCCGGAGAAACCCAGGCGATGATTGCAACCATGCCCGTCGTCAAGCCGCTGCTCGCCGGCAACCGCGTGCGCGTGCTGGCAGTGACCTCGGACACCCGAGTCAGGCAGCTCCCGGATGTGCCGACGCTCGCGGAGGCGGGCGTTCCAGGTTACGAATTGACCGCCTGGGTCGGTGCGTTCGTGCCCGCGGGAACGAGCCGGGCAATCGTCGACCGGCTCAATGCCGAAATCAAGAAAGCGCTAGGCCACTCCGATGTCGCGGCCAGATTTGACAGCCTCGCGCTCGAGCCGATGTACATGACTCCCGATCAGTTCGCGCTGCGTTTGAAATCCGATTACGACAAGTATGCGAAGCTCATTGCGCTCATCGGCGCGAAGGTCGACTGACGTCCTGTTGGGTCTTAAGAGCCCGTAACATAATGAAACACGCGATGCGCTGACGCGATTTTGGCCCGGGGCGCGAAGCAAGACGCGCCTTACTCCTCACGGTTCCTCGTGTCGTTTTACCGGCGTAAGATAACCGCTTCATCTTTCCTGGGGAGGACGATGAACCGTGAAAACGATCCAACAGGAGCCATAATTTGAAAAACCTCTTGCTTTCTCTCGTGATTGCCGGTGCGGCTCAACTCGCATCCGCGCAGGAATATCCCACCAAACCGGTACGCGTTATTGTGCCGTTCAGTGCCGGCGCCCCGATAGACATCCTTTTTCGCATTATTTCGCCAAAGCTATACGAATCGATGGGGCAGGCCTTTATCGCCGACAATCGTCCCGGCGGGGCTGGATGGATGGCCACTGACGCCGCCGCCAGAGCCGCCCCGGACGGCTACACGCTTTATATCGCTGCCGTGGGACAGCTGGTCCAGACTCCGATACTCCACGGCAAGACGCTCTTTAATCCGTCCAAAGAATTCGCGCCAATCGGCCAAGTTTGCACAGGGCCGCTGGTGTTCGCATTGCATCCGTCGTTGCCGGTAAAGAGCGTGAAGGATCTGGTGGCTTTAGCAAAAAGACGGCCGGGACAACTCAATTACGCCACAGGAGGCGTAGGCGATCTCAACCACCTTCTCGGCGAAATGTTCAGACTCCTTACCGGCACGAACATTGTGCACGTGCCGTACAAAGGCGGCGGGGACGCAGTCTCCAGTGTGCTTGGAGGAGAGACGGATATGGTCATCAGTGGAGTTCCGCCGCTGATTGCGCACGCCAAAGCCGGAAAGCTGCGCGTGATTGTCACTAGCGGCCGAAACCGGATTCCGAATTTGCCCGAGGTACCCACGATGGCGGAAGCCGGTTTTCCAGATGCCGAAGTAGTGGTTTGGTACGGGCTGTTCGCGCCCGCGGCGACGCCCAAGCGCATTATCGACCGGCTTAACCGCGAAATCGTGAACGTGATGAATTTGCCCGATGTGCGCCAACGGTATTCCGAACAGGGGGTCGATCCTGAATCGAATTCCCCAGAACAGTTCGCGCAGATGATCCGGGACGACTATGCGCGCTGGAGCAAGATCATTCCTGCCACAGGAATTAAAGTGGAATGAGCCGGTAGGTGAATGCCGGCGTGCGATGGAAAGCGACTGAACCGAGCGGCAACATTTTTCTCGACTTGGGATTTCCGCCACGTGAGGCGGAAGTGATGTTGCCGCGCGCGAAGCTCGCCTCCTGAAATATTAGGTTCTCACCGGTGACGGACAAAGACACGCAACTCAGCCCGGAAAAGATTTCGCCACGAATCGGGGGCAGGCCTGGTTGATTGCATAGTCTCAAGCCTAAAACAAGAAATACCATTTCATGACATTCATAAAAAAATACAAACTTCATTACGCTTGGGTCATCCTGGCAGCATCGTGCGTCCTCAGCATCGTTAGCCGCGCCGATTCAGCGTCATTTGCGGTTTTCATAGATCCCCTTGTCGCGCAATTTGGATGGAAACGCGGCGACATATCGTTTGCCTATGCCCTGGCGTTTCTGGCCGGCATGCCTGCCATGGTCGCTATGGGCTGGCTTGGCGACCGCTACGGTGCGCGGAAGCTCATGATCGGGGCATCCCTCTTGATATCCACGGGCACGGTTCTCCTGGGAACCATAAAGGAACTCTGGCAGTTCTACGTTTTTTACGGGCTATTTGTCGGATCTTTAGGGAATGCTGCTTTTACTGTGTTGCTGCCGGTCATCGTGACCCGATGGTTCAACCGGCATATGGGCATGGCGTTAGGCATTTATTGGGCCGCCCTGGGAGCGGGGCCAATGATTTTTGCTCCGCTGTTCCGCTGGCTCATAGAAACGCGTGGTTGGGAACGGTCATTCACCCTCATTGGAATTGTCCTCGGCTGTATTCTTTTGGTTTTTTCCGCATTGATACGAAGCAGTCCCCATGAAAAGGGGCTCTCTGCCTACGGCAGCGAAAGGCAAAGAAGAATTTGTTCCCGCCGCATCTGCTATAGCGCCTGCAGGTCTACGCGAACTTCTGACCCAACGCCCGGTTTGGCTCTTAATGGGCGTTCATCATCTCGGGTGCGCCGGACACGCCATTATCCTGGCGCATATAGTGTCCATGGCAACCTTCCGCGGAGTGTCCGGAATAGAGGCAGCGGGTGTGCTCAGCACGATAGCCGGCGTCTCGATCATCAGCCGTTTCGCTTTCTCCATCGTCACGGAGCGGCTCGGTGGCCGGGCTGTCCTCGCGATGGCGGTGATTGGCCAGAGCACTTCGGTCCTTATTCTATTGTTTGCCAGCGAAGCCTGGGTGTTTTATCTGTTTGCCGTCATCTTTGGCCTGTGCTACGGGGGCGAGATGGTAGGCTTCCCGATTATCAACCGCCAGTTATTCGGCGAAAGAGCGCCCCTCAGCTCGATTTACTCATTCGAGATGCTGGGTGCGAGCACTGGCATGGCTTTAGGAGGCTGGCTGGGCGGCGTCCTTTTCGATGTCTCCGGAGCCTATACCTGGGCAATTCTTGCTTCCGCAGTGATGGGGTACCTGGGACTGCCGTTGGCTCTATACCTGCCGCGCCACAGAAAATTCGTCGTGTCCCGCTCCGAAGCCGTGGGCACGGCCTGATGGATATGGATTTACCTCACTGGTCGAGGCAGCAGCTTCCGCACGGTCGCGAGCAAGCCGAAACCCGCGATGGTGATGGCGATAGCTCCCGCATACATACCCCTGAAGCCGACGAGATCCGCGAGATATCCGGCAATGATCGCACCGCCTCCATTGCCGAGTTGAAACGACATGCTGAAGGTCGCCATCGCGTGACCACGGGAGCGGGGATTGGCCAAATCCATCGCAAGCGCCATGGTCGCCGACCCGGTCAGTCCCCAGCCCACCGCCACGAAAACCCCGCCCACAAGAATGAGCGGTAACCCGTTGGCAATCATGATGAGCGACAGACCAATGGCTTGCGCACCGAGTCCGAAACCAATCGCGGGACCCCGTCCCATGGCGTCCGATCTTCGGCCTAGCACAGGTCGAATGATGATACTCGTCACGCCCGCAAGGACATAGAACATGCCAATATTCTCGACGCCGATCGAGCGGGCGTAGAGAGGCAGGAAAGCCATGACAAAAGGCATGACGAGCGTCGAACAGAGATTCAGGCCCGTGGCGACGAGCACACCCCGGTCGATCAGTGGGCGGGGAGTCGGCTTTCCAGCCGTTTGCACCGCGACCTTTGTCCCGGATTTCTGTTTCCCCAGGCGCATGGCGATCGGCAGTCCCAGCAGTGCCAGAGCGGACGAGAGAAGGAACACGCGCTGGTATCCACCGGGTGCATCGATGAGCCAAAGCGCCAACGCTGGAAAAACAATGGAAGCGCTGGTCGTGACGCTGGTGTAATAGCCGGCCGCCTCTCCCCGGCGATGGACCGGCGCCGCAATCGCGAGCGTGGTGTAGCCGCCCGTGTTGACGCCGCCCCAGCCAATCCCACGTGCAACGCCCGCGACAAACAGCATCGCGAGGAAGGGTGCCAGAAGAAGAGCAGTGCCAATCGCAAGCACAATCAATCCCGACGCCAGCACTCCCGCAGCGCTCCATTCGTCCGCCAGACGCCCCACGAATGGTCGAATGACGAAACTCGGGACGGAGAATGCGAGCAGCGCGGCACCGGCCAGGAACGCGGACCCGCCCAGGTCGTGGACGTAGAGTGGAATCGTCGGCGTGATCACCCACTGGTTCGCATATGCCAGAAACATGGTGAGACACAGCAAGACGAAGGGCTGCGTGAATAGAGACGTTTTCGTCCCGGCGCTTGCTGCTGCCTGTTTTTGAACCATAGGATGCCCTCGCGTCGCTCGTGGATCTGCGGCGCAATGCGCGAATTGGAAATGACTGAGAGTCTAACCGTACCGCGGCGATTCGCGCAGGTGTCGTCGACCTCTACATGCCGCTCATCGCAATCGATTTGACACGATGAAAACCTTCACCATTTCGCGGGCGCGGCCGGTTTGTAGGATAATCGGAGCGAATTTTCCCTCGTAACAACCAACCCGCAAGCTCGAGGAGACAGTAATGTTCGACCACGCCCGCAGGGGCCAGAAGTGGATCACGGAAGAGCTCTACAAAGTCATGGACGTCTTCGGCTTTCGTGCCGTGATGTTCGTCGAATGGGGTTTTCGTCCGGCCGACGTCAAGCGCACCACCGAGCGCATCAAGGTCCTCGGCGCCGTCGTCAAGGAATGGGTGCGCACGGCGAAGCAGGAAGAAGAACTCGCGCGTGAAGCCGAGGCGAGCGGCCATCGCGAGAGCGCCGCGGAGTTTTACTATCGCGCCGCGCTTTATTACGGCCCGGCCTGCGGCGTGATCCACGCGAACACCGCTCGCAAGCGCGAGCTCTACCAGCGGCTCGTCCACTGCTACGAGAAATTCACCGGGTATTTCGACGAAGCTTGCGTGAAACGCGTCGAGATCCCGTTCGAGAACGGCAAGACGATACCCGGCATACTGCAAACCGTGCCCGGCGCGCAAAAGGCGCCGTGCGTCCTCGTCGTGCCGGGCATGGATACGATCAAGGAGTACATGCCGAGCCCTTACCACAATCATTTTCGCCGGCGCGGAATGGCGACGCTGACGATCGACGGCCCGGGACAGGGCGAGAGCAATGTGCGCGAGACGTGGGTGACGCTCGACAATTTCGAGCGCGCGGGTTCTGCCGCGATCGACTTCCTGGAGAAATGTCCCGAGATCGACGCGAGCCGCATCGGCGCGTACGGCTGGAGCATGGGCAGTTACTGGGCGCCGCGCATTGCCGCCCACGATCCCAGAGTGAAAGCCGTCGTCGGAGCGATGGGCGTCTATCTGCAGAAGGACACGATTTTCCAGCATGGCAAGCCTGCTTATCGCGCGAACTACATGTACATGTCGAACGTCCATGAGGAGGATGCGTTCGACGAGATGGCCTCGCAGATGACGCTCGGCCCGATCGCCCACATGATCAAGTGCCCGACGCTGCTCGCGATGGGGGAATTCGACGAACTCTGCCCGCTCGAGGATGGCGAGGAGTTTTTCGCGCAACTGCAATGCCCGAAAGAGATGTGGGTCTATGAGAACGAGACGCACACTTTCGGCAGCCGATTGCCGGACTTCTATCTGCAGGTCGCTGACTGGCTGCGCGATGCGCTCGACGGACGCTTCAAGCCGGGTCATGCGCGGCGCGTCGATCATGCCGCGCGGTAAGGTGCATCTCGAATAAAAGTGAACAATTCATTTGCTGCAACACCGGACAAGTCTGTATGCTCGCGGCATTGCGACAAGGCTTTGCCTTGACAATCGGGGGTCGTTTAAGTAACTTGCGCAAGCAATAGACAAAAAAACCGGCATCGATTGCTGCGTTTTGCGCTTAATCTCCAAAAGGGGGATTCATGATCAAGCTGCGTCGTGTCGCCATCCTCGCTCCGCTTCTCTGCGCCGCCTTTGCATGGGCACAAACGCCGGGCGCCGGTCCGGCGGCGAATTATCCGGCAAGAACGGTTCGCGTCCTCGTCGGCTTCGCGGCAGGCGGCGGCATCGATGCCATGGCGCGCTTCTATTCGCAGAAGTTCACCGAATCGCTGGGACAGTCGTTCGTTGTCGACAATCGTGCTGGAGCGACCGGAAACATCGGCGCCGCTTTCGTCGCCAAAGCGCCCCCTGATGGCTACACGCTGCTGATGACAAGCACGGTGCACGCGCTGAACGCCAGCATGTTCGCGAACCTGCCGTTCGATCCCGTCAATGACTTTGCTCCGATCAGCACTGTGGCAACAACGCCGGACTGCATCGCCGTTCATCCTTCGCTACCGGTGAAATCGCTGCCTGAGTTGATCGCATTGGCAAAGGCGAAACCGGATGGAATCAACTACGCATCCGCCGGTACCGGCACGCTGATGCACGTCGGGATGGAATTGTTCGACTCGATGGCAGGAATCAAGCTTGGACACGTGCCTTACAACGGCGCTGGTCCGTCCACTATCGCTGTTCTCGGCGGACAGGTGCCGGTCCTTTCGACGGGTTTGGGGAGTGTGCTGCCGCACGCGAAAGTCGGCAAGCTCAGATTGCTTGCAGTGACCAGCGCCAAGCGAACCCCGCTTGCACCTGAATTCCCGAGCGTGGCGGAAGCCGCGGGACTGCCGGGCTACGAAGCGCTCACATGGGTTGTACTGCTGGCGCCGGCCGGGACGCCTCCCGCCGTCATCAACAAGTTGAATGCGGAAATCGAGCGCTTGCAGCGAGTACGCGAAGTGCGCGAACAACTGGCGAATCAAGCCTGGGACGCGTACCGTGATACTCCGGGTGCAGTCGCCGACTTCATCAAATCGGAAATCGTGAAATGGAACAAGGTGATCCGCGCGGCCGGCATCAAGGCCGAATAGCGCCCGGACCCTGCCTTGGCCGGACTTGATATACTGACCTCACCTAAAGGAGACACACCCATGGGAGTATGGAAGCATAAGCTGGGACTGATAGTCCCGTCGTGGAATCTGGTGATGGAATACGAATTTCAGCGCATGGCCGGTGACGACATATCGGTTCATACCATGCGAATCGCCCACACCGCCGACACCGAAGAGAACGTGCTGTGGATGGGCACACAGGTTCCGGCGGCGGCGAAATTGCTCGCGCATGCAAAAGTCGATGTCATCTGCTATGGCTGCACCGGCGGCGGCTTCATCAAGGGCCCGGGATACGATCAGGAGATCTGCGCCGAAATCAAGGCGACCACGGGAATCCCGGGGACAACGACCATCGCGTCAGTGACCGAAGCCTTGAGTCTGCTTGGGGCCAAACGCATCAGTGTCGCATCGCCTTACGAAGACTGGGCCAACGCGAAGTTGCGCGTGTTCATGGAGAAATCCGGTTTCGACGTCATGGCGATCAAAGGACTCGGCACACAAGCGCATGCGTCGGTTCCGCTGCCGGAAATCGAAGCGCTGGTCAAAAGCGTGGACCGGCCCGAATCCCAGGCGATCTTTGTCAGTTGCACGGACTTTCGCACGCTCGAAATCATCGAACCGCTGGAACAGAAACTCGGCAAGCCGGTAATATCGAGCAACTCGGCTTCGATGTGGAAAATGCTTCGCGTGCTCGGCGACACGAGAGCCGTTCCCGGCGCGGGACAATTATTTCGCGAATCGGAACGCAGTATCCGGAAGGTCGGCTGATTCCCCGGTAAGTGCAGGAGGGGTCGAGCGTAGCGATACCCATGGCTGGTTATCCGAGGCTGTTTTCACATTTGGGGGCAGGGGCAGCCCTCGAAGAAAGTCGAAACGCAGCAAGATACAGCCGTGCCGACGCACTAGCCCGCGTGTTTCACGACTGACACCGTCTTGGCGTAAAGCGATCATGTAAGGCGCGGAGGCCCCTGCGGCATGTGTTGTGGATGATGTCGGGTCCGGTCTTGGGATATAGAGTTCTCACGGGTGAGAGACGAGAACGCGCAACTCGGCCCGGAAGAGGTTCTGCGTTTCTCGTTCGCCGACGCAGCCAGCGATTCCGCCTGCACGCGAACGAATGGTATCAAGTCTTGCAATCATACATTTCTGCTGAGATCACATCCGGCTGACGGAACAATTGGGAGTGAACTTCCGCAAGAGCTTCCGCTTGGCCCGCACCGCCGTCAAGCAACAGCGCGCGGCGCACGCTGCGGGGATCGAGAGGGCGTGAAATCGTGAGAGGGAAGGCCGCTTACGACCTTCCGACTTCACGACTTATCGCCTTATGCCCCGGTCCCATCTACATTCGTGACTGCGGAGGGGGCCTTGGCGAATTCAAGAAGCGTTGTTTTCACGGGGCATCCGGTCGCCGCTCCCGCAAACGGGCCTCCGGCTAACGAGTCGCGACGCCCAAGCCTTTGCGCATTGGCTTCGAAGGCGAAACTTGGCGAGGTCCGACCCGTCAGCCAAACTCTACGGCAATTCAAACCTTACCGCGACGGCGGCGCTCGCAATCACCGCGATATCGTCACGGTCGTCGTCGGGCACGTCCAATCCGCCTTTCACCACTTTCACCGTCACCTGCCCGTGCGGCAGGCTGGCTTGCACCGCCGCGGCGTTGACCTTGTCCGGGTGCTGCACGCCTATGGTTACCTCAACCTGCATCTCCTTTGAGTTCAGGCCGAGCGAGCGGATCATGCTCAATGACGAATGGTGCAGAGCGTCCTGCACCGCGCGGAGCGCGGCCTTGGTGTAGTCGCCACCGTGCAGATCGTTGCCGGTGCCCATTTCCAGAATAAAGCGTTTCAGTGCCATGTCCTGTTCCTCTAAACAATATCGAGGCGCACGATCGCCGCGGCATTGGCTATCACCGTGGAACCCGTGCCGGCATCATTGAATATCTCCAGCCCGCCCTCGACCACTTTTATCGTGCCGGTACCGTGCGGCAGCACCGCAAGGACCTCGGCCTTGTCCACCCGATCCGGTTTCGGCACGCCGATCAGGACCTCCACCACCATCGCGTCGGTCGGCATTTCCAGCGCAGCGGCGATATTGAGCGAATTGTGCCAAAGCGCGTCACGCAACGCCCGCACCGCGGCCTTGGTGTAATCGGCGCCGCGGATATCCGTTCCCATGCCGATCTCGAGCACCATGCGTTTCATGGTCATTGCCGTTTCCTCCCGCAATCTGAAAATTATGCAATCGACGGGGCCAAGGTAGTCCCGTTTATCCGCTGGTAAACCTCAGTTCTTACTTTTTAACTCGCTCTCGTGCGCCGCCACGAACGCCCGGATCTCGGCCGACATGTCCAACAGTTTGAGCCACTGCTCTTTGTAAAGCGTAACCGGGAACCTACCCATGCCGTATACCGAAAGCGCTCCCTTCTCGCTGACTTTCATTGAGATGCCGGTGGCAGCACCTTTCTTCAGCGCCGCGTTTTCCAGACGCAATCGTTCCAACTCGGCTTTCATATCTTCATCTGACATGCTGGCTCCTTATATATTGCAGTCGGTAGTTTATCCGGTGTCTCCCTCACACATGGAACGTATGATACTGCGATTAAACAGATGCGGCCCACATGGTGGCGGGCCTTTCTTTCGCGGTAACTCTCACCTGCCAGAGCACTACACGAAATCACGAATGAACTCATAGTATCCCCGCGAGCCGTACTCGGAATGTCTCTTGACCGAACGCCTGATCTTTTCGATCCGGGCGATGTATTCGGGAAGCGTCAGATTGTTGACTTTGCCGATTCTTTGGACGCCTACGGCGACACACCACTCAACAATGTCTTTCGCGAGTGGATGGTCAGTCACCTTCTCGTTCCTGGCGAAGCCACAATGTTTTCGTATGGCGATCTTTGCGTTCTCGAGCGCAAATAGGCAAATAGCATCCGTGAGGTCAGCATGGCGTTCGTACTGCTGCTTCAGGCCGGCCTCGATGTTCTGGCAGACGTCCAGATGTTCATCGTCATCGACGTCCACGCTCCCGGTGCTCCTTTTGAGTGCCTAATGTCGTGCTGTGCAGCGGGCCGACAGATCGGAAGAGCACACG
>OCZT010007482.1_pt1 | contig 10702 bp, 7 predicted proteins | sample 1539031 | NCBI WGS metagenome assembly OCZT01 (sample SAMEA3539308, study PRJEB22396) | soil metagenome | biome: tundra; feature: field; material: soil | place: USA | collected 2010-05 | depth 0.15 m
GAGATATTGGCGTGACTGGAGTTCAGACGTGTGCTCTTCCGATCTCGGCCCGCGGGCCTTCGCGGCGGGCGCTGGCGCGGCTCTTCTCGTCCTCGGCGTGCGCGCCCTCGCGCGCGGTGTCTCGGCGGCGTTCCCCCTCGAGGCGGGCATCTCGGCCTTCCCGTTTCCGCAGGGCGTCGAGACGATCCTGCCCGCGGCGATCGTGCTCGACGGCATCGTCCTTCGTGCCCTCCTTTTCGGGGGCGGCGCCGCCTTGCTCGCGCTCCTCCTTCGAGACGTTCTGAAGAAGTCAGCCCTTCGCGCGGGACTTCTCGCGGTCGCGGTCGGCGTGTTCGCGCCGTTCGGTGCGCGGACGGCCGGCGAGCTCGCCGTGCCCGTCTTCGCGGGCGCGTTGACGGCGCTTGCGGCGGTCGCGGCGATCACCGTGTTCCTGCGCGACGACTCGCGGGCGTACGTCTTCGCGGCGGCTCTCCTCGGCGCGGCGGGATCGGGCTTCGATCTCCTGTCGAGCGGAGTGACGGCGTGGGTGTGGAACGGCGCCACCGTGCTCGCAGCCGTGGCGCTCTTCGTCGTCTATCGCGGCCTGGACCGGCCGGGCGAGATGCGGACGCACTGGTGATACGGTTGGGCGTGTACTGAGGACAAGAGCATGAGACCAATCACCATCGCCACGTTCGCCGTCGTCGTGCTCGCTTATTCGGTGCCGGCCGATCTGGCGGCGCAAGCGTCATCTCCGGCCACAAGAGGGGCTGCGCTCGGTAAGGTGTCGGGCAGCTGCACCTTCGACAAGACACACACAGTGAAGTTCGTTGACGGCGTTGCACTCCAGGGTAACTTGTTCTTCAAGGACAAGGAGCCCGCGACGCTCGTGCGGGTGTCCAATCTCATGCTGGGCGCGTTCCGCCCCGATCTGTTCGTGGATCCGGAGGCCGAGCTGGACGGCATGAGCAGCGGCCCAAAGAACGCCTACAACATCATCACCCTCTCCATCGACAAGACCGGCGATTTGGAAGGCCTCGGGCCCTCAGGATCTTTGCGCACCGGCGACTGGACCTTCACCGGCGGTACCGTGAAAAACGGTCGCGTCAGCGGCACGGTCAGCGGAACCGGCGGCGCCACTGGCGGTGATACGTGCCGGATCACGTTCGACGTGCCATTCGTGGGGGACTATGGCGTCGGCAAACCCTTGCCGGCCCCCGGCGGCGAACCAGGCCAGGCCATGCGGGCTCTCTGGACCTCGCTGCAGAATGAGGACTCCGCCGCCACGGTGGCCGTGCTCGGGGAATCCTGGGTGGCGCAGGCCCAACACGGGACGATGCCGCAGTTCGTGATTGCGTTCGTGAACGGCAGAGGGAATCGAGTCGTCGGGGGCAAGCTCTACGGCGACGGACGGGCGATCCTGGATCTGGAATTCGTGATGGGGATGAAGGGCAGGGCTCTCGTACTGAAGCAGGGAGATCGCTGGCGTGTTCAGGATGTCATCTTCCGTTGAAAGACTCCCGCGCAGCCGCGCGCTTACCTAGCCCCGCCCTCCGGCCTTCCGCCACTCCCACTCGGCGAGGCGCTCGCGGGCGCCGAGGCCGATCGCGCGGTGAAGGTCGACGAGGAGCCGCGCGGCTTCCGGGTCTTTGAAGGGCGGCGGCCCGAGGCGCGTGAGGACGGCCTCCGGGTGATCCGGGGGCGCATAGGATCCGCGGAGCGCGGCAACGGGCTCGCCCGGCCGGTAGAAGAGCTCGGGCCTCTCGAGGACATGCCGCGGGAGCGGCTCTGGAAGGTCGGTGGCATTGCGGGTGGCATTGCGGGTCGCGGCCGGGTCCGCCGCGTCGGATACGAGCCTGCGCTCGGGCCGGGTGCGCGCGCGCTGCAGGCCATCGAGGAGCTCTTCTCGCGGGACGCCACGGAGCAGGAACACGAGGAACGGGTCGTTCTGGAGGCGGTCGCCGAGCAGGACGGCGAGGGCGCCGGCATGTGCGCACGGTCCGGGAACCTCGGCGCACGAGCACCGGAAGACGATGTCGCGGGCGTCCACCGGCAGGAGCGTGTGCCCGGTGCCCTGGAAGGCGCCTTCCACGTCGTCCGGCAGGCGGCCCGCGAGGAGATCGGCCGCGAATCGCGCCCGCACGGCCATCGCCTTCAGGACGCGGCGCTTGGCCACGGTGGCGAGCGGGAGCAGGGAAAGCGATGTCTCTTCGAGGTGGCCGTCCGCTGCCTTGACGTCCGCGCGCGCGCCGGCGCGCCCGATCTCGAGCGAGGTCACCGCGCCTGAGAGGGCGACCGCGCGCCCGTCGGCGAGCGCGTCCTCCCAGCCGAGCGCGGCGAGGCGCGCGAGGAAGCGAAACGCCCACCCGCTCTCGGGCGGCTTCGCGCGGGGGAGAAGGGCTTTCCTGCGGCGCGGCATCAATGACCTCCGTCCGTCTCGATGGCGCTCGTGTCGAGCGCGACGAGCTCGGTGAGCTGGTCGTCCGAGAGTGAGGCGATCCACTGCTCTCCCGCCCCCACGATCGAGCGCGCAAGCGCCTTCTTCTCTTCGATCATCCGGTCGATGCGCTCCTCGAGCGTCCCGCGGCAGACGAACTTGTGGACCTGGACGTGCTGCGTCTGGCCGATCCGGAAGGCGCGGTCGGTGGCCTGCTCCTCGACCGCGGGATTCCACCAGCGGTCCACGTGGAACACGTGCGAGGCGCGCGTCAGGTTGAGGCCCGTGCCTCCCGCGCGCAGAGAGAGCACGAAGAACGGGGGCGGATCCTCGTCCTCCTGGAAGCGCCGGACCATCTCCGTCCGCGTGTGGCGGGGGACCGCGCCGTGCAGGAAGAGGACCTCGCAGCCGAAGCGCTCCTTCAATTCGGCGACGAGGAGGTGGCCCATCTCGGCGAACTGCGTGAAGAGGAGGGCCGGGCTCTTCTCGGCGAGCGTCTCCTCGCACATCTCGACGAGGCGGGCGACCTTCGCCGAGCGGCCGTCGCGTCGCCCGTCCCCGAGGAAGAGCGCGGGGTGGTCGCAGATCTGCTTGAGCCGGAGCAGGAGGAGAAGAATCTTCGCCTTGCGGCTCCGCCGGTTCGCCCGTCCGATTCCCGAGAGCAAAGAGCGCGTGGTCGCCTTGTAGAGCGCCGCCTGTTCGCGCGTCAGGCCGACGAGCTCCTTCGTCTCGATCTTCTCGGGAAGGTCGGGGACGACGCCGGGATCGGTCTTCGCGCGGCGGAGGAGGAACGGGCCCGTGACGTGGCGCAGGCGGGCGGCCGCGGCCGGGTCGCTGTGGCGCTCGATCGGAAGCGAAAAGTTGCGCCGGAAGGCTTCGTCCGTACCGAGGAGCCCGGGGTTCAGGAAATCGAAAATGGACTTCAGCTCGGAGAGGCGGTTCTCGACGGGTGTGCCCGTGAGGGCGGCGCGGCGGTGCGCGTGGAGGGAGCGCGCGGCGCGCGACTGCGCGGCCGCAGGGTTCTTGATGTTCTGCGCCTCGTCGAGCGCGAGGTACTCCCAGGTGACGCCCGACAGGAGCGCGCGGTCGCGATGCACGAGGGCGTACGTCGTGACGAGGAGGTCCACATCGTCGAGGAGATCCTGGAACGCCTCGCCGCTCGCGCGACCGGCCCCATGGTGCACGACGACGCGGAGCTGCGGCGCGAAGCGCTGGGCCTCGCTGACCCAGTTCTCGGCGACGGACGTGGGGCAGACGAGGAGCGACGGGCCGATGCGTTCGCCCGCATCGCGCGCCGTGAGCAGCGTGGCGAGGAACTGGATCGTCTTGCCGAGGCCCATGTCGTCCGCGAGACACGCGCCGAGGCCCCGCGAGAGCAGGAAGCGCAGCCACCCCACGCCGCGCATTTGATAGGGACGCAGCGTGCCCGTCAGGCCGTGCGGCGCGGTGTATCCGGCGATCTCGCGCCGCGCGACCTCCGGATCGAGCAGGTGGCCGACCCATCCCTCGCCGCCCACGCCGTCGATGAGCACGTCGCCGCGCTCGCCGTCGAGCCCGCCCGCGAGCCGAAGCAGCTCGCCGAGCGTCGTGCGGCCTCCGGGCCTGCGATCCAGGAGCCGCCGCGCCCTCTCGAGGTTCTCCTTGTCGAGAAAAACCCACTCTCCGTGGATCTCGACGAGCGGAATCTGGCGCGCGGCGAGCTCCTCGAATTCGTGCGGAGTCAGGAGCGCGTCGCCCACGGCCACGCGCCAGTCGAAGTCGACGAGGGCGTCGAGGCCGAAGCGCACGACGGGCGCGTCCGCTTCGCCCGGCCCCGGCGCGCGCCCCACGAGCTTGAGGGCAACGCGTGCGAGGCTCCCGCCGCCGGGCAGGCGGACGACGATGCCGGCCTCTCCGAGGCGCGGGGCCTCGTCGGAGAGGAAGCGCCAGGCTTCGTCGGGGGACAGAGTGACCCCGGAGGGGTGCCGCTCTTCGAGGCTCCGGGCGACGGGCCTTGAAAGCGCCGCCGCGGTCCCGAGGCGCGCGAGGAGCGCGTCCTGCGGGTTCGTGAACAGGCGCCCGCGGCGCCGGATCGAACCCTCGGTCAGGGCCCAGATCTCCTCGGCCTCGAGGGAGACCTCGGGGCTCTCTCCGGACTCGAGGACGTACGCGAGCGCGAACGAGCCTCCGGCCTCGGCCGGAGGCACGACACGGATCCCTAGGCGCAGCAGGCTCTCGGGCAGCGGATCGAGGAGCGGGAGACTCCACTCCGAGAGGCGCGCCAGGACGCCGGGCTCGAGCGCGCGGGTGGCGGGGGCGGCGAGCGCGGCGACGACCTCGGCCTCGGGAGAGTCGCCCGCGCGGCGCCGCTCCTTCGGAAGGACGTCTCTGAGGACGTCGCGCGCCGCCGCATCCACGGCGTCGTCGAGGAAGTTCAGAAGCAGGCCGCGCGCGGCGGGGAGCGCGCCGTCGGGTCCCGGGCGCGTGCCCGCAGGCAGGACCGCGCGCGACACCGGCGGCATCGCTTCGGCGAGGCGGCGCAGCCGCTCCCTCTCGTGCGGGCCGTCGAGGACCGGCCGCCACCGCGGGTGGCCGCCGTCTACGCCCGGCGCGACGCGCCGCCTGAGCAGAAGGTCGAACACCCAGCGCGCGACTTCCGCCCAGTAGTCGAGATCGTCGCCGGCCGACACGGAGAGGGGCCGCGCGCGCAGGGCGGCCGGGAGCGCGAGAAGCGTTTCGAGCGCATGCGCCATCGGGAGCACGAGGGCGGGGACCTCGTACGTCCGGAGGACGGCCGTGAACGGCGCCGCGTAGTCCGCCGGCTCCCGCAGGGCCGGCGCCGACGGAACGGGGCGCCCATGCACGGCGGGGGCGGCGAGCATGAGCGACGTGAGCTCGGCGCGCGCGGAGACGAAGGACGTGAGGCCTTCTACTCCCAGCGCCTCGAGGAGCTCACTCGGCTCGAGGGCGCGGGGATGCCGGTCGCGCCCCTCGCGCGGGGCGAAGAGTCCCTCGGCCCAAAGGGCGAATCCGGAGGGACGGGGGACGCCATGCAGGACGATCAAGCCGTCCATTGTCGGTTATCCTCGGCCTCCGATGAAAGCCCCGAAGTCGCACGAGCTTTTTCGCCGGATGTCGAGCGCGGAGGTGGCCGCGATCGTCGAGGCGGCGTGCGAGGACGACGAGCTCCCCGAGAAGATCGCGGGCGGCGTCCTCACGTACCAGCAGATTCCCCTCCGTCGCTTCACGAAGTTGCCCGAGGAGACGCGCCTCGCTTACGTGAGGCGCACGCTGCGCGACAAGCGGGCGTCGGATCTCGGCCTGTACGTCCTCTCGGCCGCCCTCACGCGCCGCCAGACGGCCCTCATCTCGTCCTTCCTCGAGGCCTTGAAGCTGCCCCACGACGGCCCCAGCCTCACCTCCGAAGGGGCGATCCCGGCCCCGGCCGCCAGGGCCCTCGCGCGCGCCGTCGATGCCCTCCTGCGCGTGCACGACGCCCGCGACGTGGCGCTGTATCTGCACGCCTTCGTGTCCCAGCCCGACGTCGACTGGCCCGTGCTTCAGGAGCTCCTCGCGTCGGACGCGCGCCTGGCCCTCGAGGACCGCTCGGCGAGCTAGGTGGCGACGCCTCCGGCTGTGAGCGCACTTCCGAAGTCCTGGCCGGTCCGGCCTGCTCTTCTCGTTGTCGGTCTCGCCCTGTTCGCCGCCGCCGTGAGCGCTTTCCTCGGACAACGTGTCTTCGGGGGCGTCCCGCACGTGGCCGACGGAGTCTCCTACGCCTTCCAGGGAAAGATCTTCGCGGCGGGCCGGCTGTGGCTCGAGCCGCCGCTCGTCCCGGATGCGTTCAAAGTCGATCACATCATCCTCAACAAGACGCGCTGGTGCAGCTTCTATCCGCCTGGCTTCCCGCTACTCCTGGCCGCCGGCTGGCTCGTCGGCGTCCCGTTCCTCGTCAATCCGGTCCTGCTCGGCCTGGCGGTCGTCGGCGTCTTCCGCCTCGGAACGGTCCTCTACGACGAGACGACCGGCTTGCTGGGAGCGCTCCTCCTCGCCGTCTCGCCGTTCGCGCTGCTCATGGGAGCGGGCTTCATGTCACACGTGGCAAGTCTGTGCGTCATCACGTGGTGTCTCGCGTTTCTGGCGGAGAGTTGCCTCGGAACCGGCGCGCGCCCGCTCCTCGTGTCCGGATTTCTTGGGGCGTTCGGGGTCATCGTCCGCCCGCAGGCGGCTGTGCTCTTCCTGCTGCCCGCGCTGATCGCCGCTCTCGTGGCCCGCCGGAAGGAGCTCGCGCGGTCGATCGGGTTTCTCGTGCTCGGCGGGGCGGCGCCCCTCGTGTTTCTGCTCGCCCAAAACTTCGCCCTGTCGGGTAATGCCTTGCGCATGGGGTACGTCGTCAATGACCCAGGGCTGTCCGTCACGTCCTTGAACTACGGCTTTTCCCTCTCGCAACTTTTTTCGTCGCATTTTTCCTGGTACCTTCACGATCTCGATGCGACGGTCTGGGGCTTCCCGTGGGGAGACCTCGTCCCGCTCGTCCTCCTTCTGATCCCGGCGCCCGGCCGCCGGCGGGACGCGTGGCTCGCCGCGTGCGTTCTCGCCCTCATCATCGGGTTCAGTTTTTTCCGCTTCTACGACATCAACCACTCGGGCCCCCGGTACGCTTTTGATGCGCTCGGCGCGCTCGCGCTCCTGGCGGCGCGGGCAGTTCGCACGGCGAGCGGTCTCGCGGCGTCGCTTCTAGAGCGCCTCCGCCTCGAACGGTTTGCGGGTGGCGTGGCCGCTGCCGCCATAGGCTTCCTTGCGATATACCCGCTCGCGACGCTCCTCCCGCGGCAGGCCGAAGCCCTTTCCCACGCGTACCACGCGCACACGGGGGAGCCGCTCCGCCGGCTCGCGGCGGCCGGCGTCGGGCCGTCGGCTCTCGTGCTTGTCGCGGGGAACACCGTACAGTGGACGTACGGATCGTTCCTGCTCGCGAACGGGCTCGATCCGACGCATGCGCCCCGGGTCTTCGCGCGGGATCTTCCGGAGAAACGAGCCGAGCTCCTCGCCGCCTACCCGCGTAGCGAGGTGTGGCGGGTGAACGTCACGCTCGAGCCGCAGCCGCCCCCGAACGCATGGATCGACAACACGTGGGACGTCGTCGACGTCGTCTGGAGCCGGCTTCGCTAGACGGCCGCCGCCGCCGCGAGGACGATCTCTCCCTTCACCGAGGGCCGCGCGGCGAGGACGCGCGCGACTTCCGAGGCGCGGCCTCGCAGGACTTCCTCGTGGAGCTTTGTGAGTTCGCGCCCGAGCACGACCGGCGGGTCTCCCCACGCCCGGGCGAGCGCTTCGAGGGACTCCACGATGCGGAAGGGAGATTCGAAGAGGACCGCCGTGCCGGGACGAGAGGCCGAGGCCGCGTACCAGCGGTCCCGCTCGCCCCGGCGGGACGGAGGGAAGCCGAGGAACGTGAACGGGACGGCGGGGAATCCCGAGATCGAGAGGATCGCGAGCACGGCAGACGGGCCCGGGATCGCCTCCACCTGGTGCCCGGCCGCGGCTGCGGCCGCGACGAGCCGCTCCCCTGGATCCGAGACGAGGGGCGTGCCGGCGTCCGAGACGAGAGCGACCGTCTCCCCGCGGGCCAGCCTCTCGAGAGCCTCGTCGACGCGGTGGTGCTCGTTGTGGCCGTGGCAGGAAACGCGGGGCGTAGTGAGGCCGAAGCGGGCGAAGAGATTTCCCGTGCGACGCGTATCCTCGCAGTAGACGACGGCCGCCGACGCCAGGGCTTCCCGCGCCCGCGTCGACAGGTCGTCGAGATTCCCGATCGGCGTCGCAACGACGAGGAGGCGGCCCATCCGGCGCATTCTCTCCCGATCGCGCGGCGGGGACGCCTGCTACGATCCGGATGTGTTTCGCGCGTCGCTCGTCGCGCTCCTGCTCGCTCCTGTTCCACCGGCGGTTCCTCCGGCGACGACGCCTTCGGGACCGGTCGTGCTCGTGGACCGCATCGCGGCGGTCGTGGGCGACGACATCATCCTCGAGAGCGAGATTCGGAAGCTCTTGGCCGTGAGGTACCTCGAGCGGAAGGGCGGGGAATCCGACACCGCCTACCGCGACCGGGTTCTCGACCAGCGCATCGTCGACCTGCTGCGCGAGAAGCAGCTCCGGAGGTCGTCCGGATTCGACCCGAAGCCCGAGGACGTCGAGGCGCGCGTCGCTGCCCTCGAGGAGCGGCTCGCGAAGGACCGCGGCATTCCGGCTGCGGCCGCCCTCGCGGCGGCCGGGACGACGCGCGAGGAACTGTCCGCGTGGGTGCGCCGCGGGCTCGCGCTCGACAGCTTCGTGAAGGAGCGCCTTACGCCGGGCCTGAAGCTGACGGAGGTGGATCTCCGCGCCTACTACAACACGGCCTTTCGGGACGCGGCGAAGAAGCGCGGCCTCGCGGACGTGCCTCCCTTCGACGACGTCCGCGAGGAGATCCGCGAGGTCGTCCGCGAGCTCCGGCTCAACGCCGAGATCGAGCGCTGGACCGAGCAGCTCAGGAGCGAGACCCGCATCCTCATTTACCAGCGCTGAATTTTTCGGCGCTGGCGGGCTCGGCCTTCGGTTCCGCTTTCCGGTAGAGGATCCGGCTCGCGAGGACGCGCCTGACGTACGTGCGCGTCTCCGGGTAACTGATCGAGGCGAGGAGCGTCTCGGCGGGCGACTTCGCCCCTCCGGCCCAGAGCGCCGTCTGGCCGGCGCCGGCGTTATAGCCCGAGGTCGCGAGGACGGCGTCCCCATCGAAGCGGGCGAGGAGATTCTTCAGTGTGCGCGCGCCGAGGCGCAGCGAGCGCGCGGGGTCATAGAGATCGGCATAGGCGGGCGGCGTCTCGTTCAGTTCGCGCGCGGCTTCTCCGGCGGCGGGGAGTGTCAGCTGCATGAGACCGCGCGCCGCGGCCGGAGAGGCGGCCTCGCGGTCGAATCGGCTCTCCTGCCGCATGACGGCGTAGAGAAGATCGCGCGGGACGCCGCTCTGGTCCGCCGTCTCGGCGACGAGGCGGCCGAAGGGCCGCGGTGCGAGCCCCCGCAGGACCGAACGGGGCGCGAGATCGAGGAGGAAGTCGTCGGGCACCATCCGGTCGAGGGCCTCGGCCGCCTCCAGCGCCGCGGGCCCGGCGTCGGCGTCCTCGGCGAGCCGCGCGGCGACGAGACAGGCGAGCAGCGTGTCGAGATGCGAGGCGTCGCGCACGATGGGCTCGGCCTCGAGCGGCAGGCCGAGCTGCAGGAGACGGCAGGCGGCGGCGTCCCCGCAGAGCGTCGGGAGCGCGTCCTCCGGCAGGTCGGGCGCGAGCAGGACCTCGGCATAGCCGGGGAGCGCACGGTAGGCGAGCTTGAGGAGATCGCGGGCCCCGGAGTCGCCGAGGAGGGCGGGCGGCAGCAGGCGCATCCGGGCTTCCCGCGGGTTCCTGGACGTGAGGAGCGCCTCGCCGCGCAGCCGCTCGCGGCGGAGGAACGCATCGCGGGAGCCGGCGGGAAGCGCGAGCATCCGCTGCGTCGCGAGCTCGCCCGCGAGAGTGAAGGGGCGGGCGGCGAGGAGGGCGGCATAGCCGGCGAGAGCGCCCGCGACGTCGCCGGAGGCCTCGGCGACGCGGCCGCGCCAGAACGGAAGCTCGCTCTTCCAAGGCTCCTTCAGCCTGCCCGAGCGCGCGAGGCGCTCGACGGGAAGCACGATCCGCCGCGCGCCCGCGCCGTCGCCGGTCTCGGCATGCCGTTCCAGAAGGTGCAGGAGGCCTTCGACGCGTCCTGGCTCCTTCGCGAGCCTGGGAAGCATGAGGATCGCCTCGGCGCCCGCGAGGTCGCCACGGCGCATGAGAAGGCGCGCCCGCTGCAGCGCGGCCACGGCCGCGGGGCCGACGCGCCCATTTTCCACGCGTCGAAACTCGGCCGCCGCGGCGTCGAGCTGGCCGAGCTTTTCGAGGACCGCGCCGACGTTGAAGCGCACGCGTACGAAGAAGGCGTCCGTCCCCGGAACGTCGTCCTTCTTTCCCGTGGCGTGCTGCGGGCGGCGCGGCTGCTCGCCGAGGATGCTTCGAAACGCCGTCGCGGCTTCTGCGAAACGGCCGCGCGATGCGAGGATCCGGCCGAGGTCGAACCGGGCGCCCCAGCGGGCGACGCCGTCGCCGGAGTGCGCGGCGCGCGCCGCGCGTTCCGCCGCGAGCCGCTCCGCGAGATCCAGGTCGCGCTGCGCCTTGGCGGTTTCGATGAGGAGCGGCAGAAGCCGGTCGGGAAGGTCGCGCGCCTCCTTCCCGCGGATCTCGCGGGCGAGCACGACCGCGG
>OCZT010007483.1_pt1 | contig 10701 bp, 8 predicted proteins | sample 1539031 | NCBI WGS metagenome assembly OCZT01 (sample SAMEA3539308, study PRJEB22396) | soil metagenome | biome: tundra; feature: field; material: soil | place: USA | collected 2010-05 | depth 0.15 m
TCCCTACTCGACGCTCTTCCGATCTGTATTTGAGGCAACGATCCACACCACGGCGGGTGTTGATGGATTCCTGCAAGGCGACTTCGTTGGGCGTGTCTTTGAAAAGGTTCCCACCTGCACCGGCGTAAAGGCCTTCGTTGTTCTCGCGCACCACAATGAAATCCACGTGCTCCGGGCCTTTGTCTTTCAACGGACAATCCTGCGCACGATACAGTTTCACGGGGCGCAGATTAATGTATTGCTCCAGTTCAAAGCGGAGGCGCAGGAGGATGCCCTTTTCGAGGATGCCTGGTTTGACTTGCGGGTGGCCGACGGCACCGAGGAGAATCGCCTTGAATTTGCGCAACTCGCCGACCGCGCTGTCAGGCAAGGCTTCCCCGGTTTTTAGAAAACGCTCGCCGCCGAAGTCGTATTTGTGCCAGTTGATTTTGAAACCGAATTTTTTGGCGGCGGCTTCAGAGACTTTAAGGGCTTCCGCGGTAACTTCCGGCCCTGTGCCGTCGCCACCAATCACTGCTATGTCGTAAGTTTTCATGTGTAAATCTTAGTTGCCCGCGCTTGGGCGCAGGGAGAGGCGATGCTAATGACTTCTGCGTTTGAGGCAATGGAATTTTCAAGTCCATGCAATAGTCTTGCCACGTTTAACCGTCGGTTCTTCAATGACGCAGTCATGCGAACCTTGCCCTACAAAGTCGCCACACTGCTCTACTGCTTCAACGAGCGCGATGAAATCCTCCTGCTCGAACGCGCCCAGCAGCCCAACCTCGGCTTCTGGAGTCCGTGCGGCGGCAAACTCAAGACCGACCTCGGCGAATCGCCCTACGTCTGCGCCGCGCGCGAGGCGCACGAGGAACTCGGCCTGAAATTTTCTCCCGCCGACTTCCACCTCGCGGGCATCGTGAGCGAACACGGCTTTCAGGGACAGGCACACTGGCTGATGTTTTTGTTCGAGTTGAAACCGAAGCTCAAGCAACTCCCGCCGCCCATGAGCGAAGGTCGCTTTCAATTCTTCCCGCGCGCCGCACTGGACGGCTTGCACATCCCGCAGACCGACCGCGAACGCATCTGGCCGTGGTTCTGGCAATATCGCGGCGGCTTCTTTGCCGCGCACTGCCATTGCCATCCCGATGGAAGAAATGATTGGACGCTGGAAGAAAGTCGAACGGTGAAAGGTGAATGATGAATTACGTTCGACAACAAACTTCGTTACAATGAACATCAAAAGATGAAGACCACAAACACGTCGCTGAACCGCGCCGCATTGTTTTTTGTCACAACCGCGCTTTTGGGATTTGTTCTGATTGGCTGCAGGAAGAAGAATGATTCTTCCAAAACAAGTTCTGCGCCCGGCCAAGAACAAGGCAACGCCACGCAGCCGCCGCCAGCCCCGACGGTTGTTTTCAGTTCGTTCGGCCCAGCGAACACCTGCAATACATCAAATCGTTGGGGAATCGGGATTCACGCCCATGCGGAATGGTTCGTGCCCAAAGTATCCGGCCAATTGAATTCAATTGAGCTTGCCATCAAACCGGGTTCTAGCAGCGCGGAAATATTTCTGGCGCAAGACACGAACCGTTTTCCCGGAACAGTCCTGGAAAATTTCACGGTCGCGGCGGATTCGTTGGATGCAAAATCTGTCGCCACGGTCGTTCTCCAATCTGTCGCCCATCCGATGTTGCAGGCTGGTGTGAAATATTGGGTGGGTGCCCGCGCCGCTGGTTCGGGGGATTGGACATGGAATTTCAACGATCAAAAAATTGTGCAAAGCGCCGCGCGCGAGCCTGAACCGGGAAAATGGATGTCCGCCGGAGATTTCTGCTACGTCGGCGCGTATAGCGTGACCGTCACAACGAACCGTTAGCGCACAAATTTCCGTCCGGAAAATTTCCCCGCTGACTTGGTTCATCGCCCTTTTCAATCCGCTGACCAGTTGTTCCGCGCCAGTGCGAGCCATCCAAAGCGCCAGAGGGCTGGCGCACTTCAAGACGCTTCGCGTTCATCGGAGTTGTCGAATAACGCGCCAGCGTCTTGGACTGCGGCGGCCTCCGCCGCTTTTTCCCGCGAAACGCAGAAACGCAAAGAGTGCAGAGAAACGCAGAGCCGGAATGAATTTCATTATCCTTTGATATCTTCTCCGCGTCCTCCGCGTCTCTGCGTTGAAATTGTTTCCCAAATCTGTCGGCGGATTGTTAGCCTTGCGCGCATGGACGAGCCGATCATTGATTTGCACAGCGACGATTACTTCATGGGCGAAGCCTTGCGCCAGGCAGCGCGGGCGTTCGAGGCCGAAGAAGTTCCGGTGGGCGCTGTAATCGTGCGCGAAGGCCGAATCATCGCGCGCGCGTTCAATCAAGTTGAACTGCTCAAAGATGCAACCGCTCACGCCGAAATGCTGGCCATCACACAGGCCGAAGCTGTCGTGGGCGATTGGCGACTGACAGATTGCACGCTATACGTGACGAAAGAACCGTGCCCCATGTGCGCCGGCGCGATTGTCCACGTGCGTTTGGCGCGGGTAGTGTTCGGCGCGAGCGATCCGAACGGCGGCGCGGCGGGCAGCGCGCTGAACTTATTAAATTTCCCCACACTGAATCATCGCTGCGAAATTACCAGCGGTGTGCGCGAAGCGGAGTGTCGCGCGTTGTTGCAAAACTTTTTTGCAGTGAAAAGGCTGAAGCCGAAGAACGAAACCGGCGAACTTAATTGACGGAAGATTGAGCATCGCGCGCCGTGACGCGCAGGCCGAATTTTTCCGGCGTGTCGGTAAAAGAGAGGATTCCATTTTCCGCCGTCACGCCACGGTAAGGATCGTTGGTGATGAGCAGATTACCGTCCACGTCGAGATAATCGCATAGCTCGGCCAAGTGCGCGGCGGCACTGATGAGAACACTGCTTTCAATCATGCAACCAACCATTGTTTTTAAACCAACTTTGCGCGCGGCTTGAAGAGCGTCAAAGGCCGCGCTGATGCCGCCGGTCTTGACCAGCTTGACATTCACGCCATGAAAACACTCGGCGCATCGCTCGGCGTCGGCAGCGTGATGATAGGACTCGTCGGCAAAAATCGGCAGTGGCGAACGCTGCTTGAGCCACGTCCAGTCTTTCACCGGTGCGGCAGCGGGCATCGGTTGCTCGATGAATTGGATGAATTTGTCCTGCGCCAGCCGTTCGATCATCTCAAGCGATTGTTCCTTGGTCTGCCAACCTTCGTTGGCATCCACGCGCAGCCATTTGTCAGGCGCGACTTCGCGCAGCGCACGCAAGTTTGCCGCGTCATCAGCCGCGCCAACTTTGACTTTCAAAATCGGAAAGCGCCTGGCTTCCAAAACTTTTTTGCGAATAACTTCCGCACGATCAATCCCGATAGTGAATGAAGTGACGTGATGATTTTCGCGAAAGCCCAATTTGAGAAAGTTATGAATCGATTTTCGCGCCCGCCGGGCCGCTCCATCCAGCAACGCGATGTTCAGAGCGCATTTGGCCGACATGTCGCCGGGCGAGTTCGCGCCCAGGTAATTCATGCCGCTCGTGACATCATTGAACGAAAGTTTTCTTGCGTCCACACGCTTGCAGAATGCCTCGACACTTTCAGCGGATTCGCCGTAGCGCGCAACAGGTGCGGCTTTGCCCAAACCAACCACGCCATCCACGTCCGTCAATTGAACGATGACAACGGACGTTTTGTCCGCACCGCGACTGCGGGCAATGCTCCAAGTGTGCGCGAGTCGCAAGTCCAATCGTTTGCTTGATAATTTCACAACGAAATCAAAAATAAAATGGATTGGCTTACAATTCGGCCGCATCGTCGGATTCCAGCCCCGGTTCGTTTGGTGCGGTGATTTGCCCTTCGTTCCCAGAACTACCGCGCTTCAACCAAACCATGAGAATCCCGATGTCTGCCGGCGACACGCCGGAAATGCGCGATGCCTGACCAATGGTAGCTGGACGAATTCTCGAGAGCTTTTGACGCGCTTCCATCCGCAGACTGGGGACTGTGGAATAATCAAATTCATCGGGAATTTGCTTTCCTTCCAGGCTTTTGAATTTGGCGACATCCGATTCCTGCCGGTTAATGTAGCCGGCGTATTTCACAGTAACCTCAACCTGCCTCGCAATTTCCTCTGGTAACCCTTTATCTCGATTTGGCAAGTCTTTGTAGCTGATCTCCGGGCGCGAAAGAATTTGAGCCAAAGTATCTGCGCCAGATCTTGTTATTGAAACTCTAAGTAATTCATTATCAATTGCTTGTTTCTTTTTTAAGAATGTATTATGGTTTCGTTCTGGCAAAAGTCCGATGTCGTATCCGAGTTGTGAAAGGCGAAGGTCGGCGTTGTCTTGGCGAAGCAGAAGACGATACTCAGCGCGTGACGTGAACATCCGGTACGGCTCAATTGTTCCCTTCGTGATCAAGTCATCAATCAAAACACCAATGTAAGCTTGGTCGCGTCGGAGAATAACCGATTCACGACCCTGAACTCGTCTAGCGGCATTAATTCCCGCCATGATACCCTGTGCCGCCGCCTCTTCATAGCCGGACGTTCCGTTGATCTGCCCGGCAAGAAACAGATTGCGGCATATCTTGGTTTCGAGTGTGGGATGCAACTGGGTCGGAAACGCGAAGTCATATTCCACCGCGTAGGCCGGTCGCATGATTTCCGCATTTTCACAGCCGATGACAGTTCTCACCATCTCTATCTGGACTTCATAGGGAAGACTGGTCGAGAACCCGTTCACATATATTTCTTCCGTTGCTATGCCTTCTGGCTCTAGGAAAATCTGTTGTCGCTCCTTTTCTGGAAACTTGATAATTTTATCTTCGATTGATGGACAATATCTCGGCCCTATACCCTCAATAACACCTGAATACATCGGAGATTTGTGAATGTTCTCTCGGATTATTTTTGCCGTTTCAGCGGTGGTAAATGTTATGTAGCAGGACATTTGACAGCCGATTCGATCCAGAATAGAGCCGGGTGGATATTTTCCGTTTGAGTGCCCGATGTCGCGTGGATTGATTCCGGAACGTTCCACGTGGAACAAATCATCCAGCCAGTAGCTGAAGTAAGGCACAGGCTCTTCGCCGGGTTGAGTTTCGGTTTTTGAGAAATCAATGCTCCGCTTGAGCAGCCTTGGCGGCGTTCCGGTCTTGAGCCGGCCAAGTTCAAGTCCAATTTCTTTCAGCGATTTTGATAAATCTATTGCCGCTGATTCTCCAGCTCTGCCGCCGGATTGTTTATTCGACCCAATGTGCATCAATCCCCGCAGAAATGTTCCTGTGGTGACGATAAGGGTTTTCCCGAGATACTGAACCTCCAGCGTGGTCTCAACACCGTAAACCTCGCCGCCTTTATGAAGCACACTTGAAATTTGGCCTTGTTTAATGTCTAGATTCGGTTCTCGCTCGCATATCCACTTTGTTCTAAATTGATAAGCCTTTTTATCACACTGTGCTCGTGGCGCACGAACTGCCGCTCCTTTTTTGGCGTTCAAAGTCCGAAATTGAAGACCAGTCATATCTGTTGCTTTGCCCATTTCGCCTCCTAGCGCGTCAATTTCGCGAGCCAAATGTCCTTTTGCCAGGCCGCCGATAGCAGGATTGCAGGACATCTGACCAATCGTGTCCGCATTGATTGTTAGGAGAAGCGTTGCGCAACCCATCTTGGCAGCAGCCAATGCAGCCTCTACCCCGGCGTGGCCTCCGCCAGCAACGATCACATCATACTTTTTAGGATAAACGAACATTTCAAGCCGCCGAGTATCTCGACTCGAATGGTGTTTGTCCATGTGCCTTTTTAACGCCACGATTTGGGTTGGCCGACAAATGCTCGCAGATTTTGAAAATGACCTCGTCCTGATGCTGATCCCCAATGTGGCTGGCAATTTCGGAAATGGTGAATGTGCGCCCCTTTTCAGAGCTAAGAAAATTCAAAACTGCCAGTTCGGTTTCGATAACAGCTAATGCAGCTTTTTTCCCAGCCTCAACACCCGGTTGATTGTAGGCGTTAACGTTAATTAACGATGCGTATAGCCCAACAACGCGTTCAAACAGCGCAATTAGAATCCCAACAGTGAATGCTGACACTTCGTTAATCGTGATGGTGATTGATTCTCGACCACCTTCAGAGAGTGCTTGTCGTGTCCCCAGTAGAAAGCCTGTGAGATAATCTCCAGAAGTGATGTTGGGTTCAACGAACTTGGTCGAATGCTCGGTGCGCTCGTACAAAACTTCGATGAATGTTGCGAAGAAATTATTTATCCCGTCCCTCAACTGTTGAATGTATGAGTGCTGGTCGGTTGAACCCTTGTTTCCGAAAACAGCAATACCTTGGTTGACCACATTCCTGTCAAGGTCTTTTTCCTTTCCTATTGACTCCATTATCAATTGTTGAAGATACTTTGAAAACAGCTCTAATCTGTCTTTGTAAGGCAGAATTACAATATTTTTAGTTCCTTTACCGTTACCGGAATTAAACCACATCAATGCAAGCAATGAGGCCGGGTTGTGCTTGACGTCGGATTGTCTCGTGATTTCATCACAAATCTTTGCTCCCGAAAGCAAGGAGCTAATGTCTATGCCCTGCAAAGCTGCAGGCAGCAGGCCGACTGCGGAAAGTTCGCTGGTTCTTCCACCAATCCAATCCCACATCGGAAAGCGAGCCAGCCAGCCTTCTTTAATCGCATGTTTGTCCAATTCACTTCCCATGCCCGTGATGGCGACTGCATGGTGGCAAAACTTCAATCCTGCGGATTCGTAAACTGCCGCCGTCTCCAACATTCCGTTACGTGTTTCCTTTGTTCCCCCTGATTTGGAGATTACCAGACACAGAGTCTGCCCAAGTTCCTGGCCAATTCTTGCAAAAACGCGATCCATGCCATCGGGATCTGTGTTATCCAAAGAATAAAATGCTAGTTTATCCTTTTTAGGATGACCTAGCGCATGTGAAACGAATTGTGGTCCAAGGGCAGAACCTCCGATGCCAATCAACAGCAGATTTTTGAAAGGCCCGTGCTCCCCTCGCATTTTACCGCCGTGAACATCGGCCGCGAATCGTTTAACGGTGATAATGGTATCCGTAATTGCTTTTCGAATTTCGGGTGTTGGCGACAAAGCGGGGTTGCGCAGCCAATAGTGACCCACCATGCGGTTTTCGTCGGGGTTTGCGATTGCGCCTTTTTCCAATGCCGCCATGTCGGCGAACGCCTTTTGCATTTTGGGCGACATTCTCTCGAAAAAATCGTCGGTAAAATTCATTCGGCTTATGTCGAGTGCAAGTCCGATCTCTGGAAACTCAACATAGTATTTTTGAAACCGTTCCCAAAGCTCCTGTTTTGTAAAACTCATACGTGGAGCCTTTAGCTGAATGTGCGCGACATGCCAACGAAAACTTGAAGCCAAACGCTTCAGCACGCAGAAAAACGAAGGGAAATAATGAAGCTAACGCGCCGGTAGCACGACGCTCATAGTCGTGCCGCGCCCATGAAAGGTTTTGATGCTGACGTGGCCACCGTGAGATTCAACGATACGCCCGACGATGGCTAGACCGAGGCCTGTCCCTTTGGGCTTGGTCGTATGCAACATGGATTTGAAAGCGCGTTGGCGCTGTTCTTCCGGCATCCCTTTGCCGGTGTCTTTGAATTCTACCACAACCTGCACCGGCTCGCCGCGACGCTGTGAGGCGCTGTCCATGCGTGAAGCGATTGTGAGCGTGCCGCCTTTTGGCATGGCCTCGGCAGCGTTCAGAATGAGATTGAGGAAGGCCTGTTCCAGTTGCGTGGCGTCGCCCATGATGGGGCGCAAATCCTTTTCCAATTTGCGAACCAACTCCACGTTCTGGTTTTTCAATTTGTGTCGCACCAACAACCCCAATTCGTCAATCAACTGATTCAAATCCACCGGGGCGAAATTCGGCTCCGCGGTCCGTGCAAAATCCAGAATGTGTTCCACGATCTTGTTCAGGTGCTCAATCTTTTCGTCAATTATGCGCGCGTCCTTCGCGCGCGGATCGGAAGCCGGAAAATCTAAATTCAACGAGTGATACAACATCTTCATTACCGTCAGCGGATTGCGGATTTCATGCGCCACTTCGGCGGCCAGCAAGCCCAGCACCGATAGTTTTTCGTTCTGCCGCAATTGTTCCTCTACATCCACGATGCGCTCGTAGAGCCGGGCTTTTTCAATCGCAATGGCCGACAACTCCGCCAGCGCCGACAAAATATTCACCTCCTCATTTGAAAAATGATAGGGTTGCCCCGTGTAAACATTCAACGCCCCGATTGTTTGACCCGCAAAAATCAGCGGCAGACTCAACAGTGAAACCAATCCTTCCTGCCGCGCCACTTCCACGTTTTGATAACGCGTCGAAACCTGCACGTTCTCCACTTGCAACGGCTTTTGGCGGCGCACCACCACGCCCAGCAAACTCTCGCCCGCACTCAATCGCGGCTTGCCGATGTAGGCCCGCCCTGCGCCGTAGCTCGCGCGCAAGTCCAGCCACTCGCGGCTTTCGTCCAGCAACATCAGCGAACACATCTTCGCGCGCATCAGCACACAGGCCTCGTGCGTGATGGCGCTGAGCGCGTCGTCCATGTTCAACGTGGAATTGATCACCCGGCTCACGCTCGCCAGCGATTCAAACAAACGCGCCTTCAGCCGTAATTGCTCGTAAAGCCAGGTGTTTTGAATCACCTTGGCCGCCTGCAACGCCAGCTCTTCGAGCAACTCCTGGTCTTCCGCGCTGAACGCATTCAAGCGATCCGAATCAACGTTGATGACCCCGCGAACCTCGCCGCGCACCTCCAGCGGCACGGCCAGTTCGGAACGCACTTCCGGCCGCAACATCACATAGCGCGGATCTTGCGTCACATCACCCACGCACGCGGGCTTGCCCATGCGCGCCACCCAACCGGTGATGCCTGTTCCAATGCGCAGCTTGAATTTCGCCGCGTCCGCCGGCAGACCGCGTGAAGCCTGAATTTCCAGCAACCCGCTCGTCGGATTGATCAACGCCACCGAACCGCTCGCGGCCCGCATCAAGCGCACCGCCTCGCGCAAAATCAATTGCAGCGCCTCCTGCGGGTCCAGCGTGGAATGGATGACGTTGCTGACTTGATACAGCAACTTCAGCCGCTCGTGGCGTGCCTTCAATTCGCTCGCTTCGTTGCTCACAATTCAAACCGCCGGTTGGCGCGCCACCTCCTTATCGCACCCTCAGCGCCAGAAATATTCCCGTCAACCCGAACGCCAGGTTGGGCAGCCACCCGGCCACCAACGGCGGCAGTTTGCCGCTCACCCCCAGCGCCAGGCCCAGTTGCAGCAAAATAAAATACGCGAAGCAAATGAAAACACTGCTCGCCACGCCCACAAACACATTTTTTCGCCCCGACGCCGCGCCAAACGGAATCGCCATCAACACCACCACCAGGCACGCCCACGGTGCCGCCAGCCGCCCGTGCAACTTCGTGTAAAGCCAGTTCTTTTCCGTGCCCTGCAACTGCCCCTGATGCTCCCGCAAATAACTCACTATCTCCCCGATGGGAATATCCGCTTCCTCCGCGTTGCCTAGATTCATGCGCGCAGTGAGCTTGATGTCGCGTTTCATTTCCTCCGGCGTTTCCTGAAACTCGCGCAGGGTCAATTCATCTCTCTCCAACAAGGGGATGGGTATTGCGGTTGCGCCGGGCGGATCTTTATATTCCTGCGCTTTGTAGAAAGTCCAGCATCCATTCGTGTAAACCGCGCTCTCGGCGTGCAACCAGCATCCCGAACCATCCTCCAGCGTCCAAAACACCAACACCCCGCCGGACAATTCCATCGTTTTATAATTAAAAAAACCGATCTGCCACCGATGCCCCACGCTTGGCTTCTGGAAACCCACGCCTGTCGTCCGTTTCCATTCGGCTTTGGTGATTGGGTTTTTGGTGTGCCGGCTCATGATGCGCTCCGCCCACTCCGCGCTGTCCGGCACAAAAAATTCGTTCAGCACCAACACCGCCAGGCTCGCCGCCAGACCCGCCACGAAATACGGACGACACAACCGCCATAAACTCACCCCCGCCGCGCGGATGGCGGTAATCTCATTATGCCGCGCATGATTCGTCAACGTATAGAGCAGCGCCAGCAACAGCGCCACCGGCAGCACCACCACCAGAAACTCCGGCGTCTTCACCAGGTAATACTCCGCCACATCCTTGAACAACATGCGATGATCCTGCAACTCCTCCAACTCATTGAACAAACTGAAGGCCGTCCAAAAAATCAGGAAGCCGCCCAGACAGCAGAAAAATGGGACGATCAACTCCCGCAACAAATAGCGGTCCAACAGGCGCATCGTCCCGCAGCCTAACCAGCCCCTCGCAACCCTCGCAAGCTTTCATCCACCGCCAGGTCGCAGCCGGTCGCGCCGAAATTTGATGAAGGCGGAAGACGCAGCGACTGAACCACGCTTGGAGCGACGCCCGCACGACGCAAGATGATTTTGCCCTGTTGTCGTCCTCGTCCTCGTCCTCGAATTTTTTCCTACTTTCAAGAGCGAGCAGGGTGAAAAACTACGCTGGACAATTTTGTCTGGCAGGTGCGTTATTGAGCTGAAACCCGCCTGCCATTTGATATGAGCGAAGAACCCAAAGGTGTCTGGCAAAAATTCCGGCAACGCATGCGCCGCTTTCTGGCGGTGATCTTTCTGTTGGCCGCCGTCGCTTGCA
>OCZT010007484.1_pt1 | contig 10701 bp, 9 predicted proteins | sample 1539031 | NCBI WGS metagenome assembly OCZT01 (sample SAMEA3539308, study PRJEB22396) | soil metagenome | biome: tundra; feature: field; material: soil | place: USA | collected 2010-05 | depth 0.15 m
CCTGTCCCACGGCGACATCATGTCGATGGAGAGCACGTTGCTGGTGGTGGCGCGGCTGTGGTCGATTGCGGCGGAGTTAGGCCTGGAGAACATCACGACTGCGTGTGTGACGTCGTTTGCCATCCACACGGAGTGCCTGCAAATGTATGAGCACGAGCCGGACCTGGCGCAACGTGTGGACCGTTGGCTTCAGGAGGCCTGCGGCCGCCGGCTGCAGATTCCGCGGCATGTGGTCCATGCCAGCGACATTGTGTATCGCCATCGCGATGCCCTGGCCCGGAGCATGCGCCATCGACTCGTCGAAAAGAAGACGGGACGGCCGTTGCGCATCGTCGATCATGTTGGGTGCCACTACGCCAAGGTCTTTCCAGAAAAAGCTGTGGGCGGATCAGAGCGGTGCGACGTCCTTACCGGAATGATTCGCTCCTGGGGCGGCGAGACTGTGGACTACCCCGAACGTCGCCATTGCTGCGGCATGGGATTCCGGCAATGCATGATCCGTCCGAACCGCGGCTACACCATGGCATGTGTTCTTAAGAAACTGGAGAGCATGGAGCCATGGAAACCGGATGCCATCATCACCAATTGCCCAGGATGCAATGTTCTCCTCGACAAGGAACAGTGGGCGGTCCGGCAGATGACCGGCACGGACTACAACATTCCCACTCTCTCCTACGCTGAACTGGCGGGTTTACTGCTGGGCTGGAATCCCTATGACGTTGTCGGGATTCAAGCGCACACGGTGCCAGTGGAACCTCTTCTGGACAAGATTGGAATCCCCTACGACAAGTCCGAGGAATGGCTGTCCCCGGGGAACATGGAGGTCACCTAACCACGCGATGGCAAAACAGGTATGCATTATCGGCGGTGGCGTGGCGGGTATGCAGGTGGCGATTGTTTTGGGCACACTCGGAATGCCGTCTGTCTTAGTGGAAAAGTCTTCACGACTGGGTGGACGCGTGCCGATGCTTTCCAGGACCTTTCCCTTCTTTAATGATGATGGATTTAGCGACGGGAAAGAATTCACCGACGCGCTGGAACGGGACCTCAGGGCGACACCTCTGGCCGATATTTGTCTCAATAGTTCGGTGACCGGCGTGACGGGAGAGTTCCCCGACTTCAATGTCCAGCTCAGCGACGGAAGTTCCTTCGGGGCGGGTGCGGTGGTAGTGAGCACGGGATTCGAGCCCTTCGATCCCTCCAGCCTCAAGGAATACGGATATGGAATCTATCCCAATGTAATCACGGCGTCGGAACTGGAATGGATGTTGAACCCGCGCGGTCCGAGTGGCGGGAAACTGGTGCGGCCCAGTGACGGCAGAAAGGCCGAGCGGCTCGCCATTGTGTTCTGCGTCGGGTCGCGTAACCGGCGGATTGGAGCGCCGTTCTGCTCGCGCATTTGCTGCTCTTATAGCACCAAGCAGGCCAGCACGGTCATGGAGCGGAATCCCGCAGCGTTCGTCGCTTGCTTCTACATGGACGTGCGCACCTATGACCGCGGCTTCGAGGAGATGTACTCGCTGGCACAGGAGCGTGGCGTTAAGTACATCCGCGGGCGCGTGTCGATGTGCACGCAGCTTCCCGATGGCTCGATTTCGGTGCGGGCTGAAAACACGCTTATCAGCCGGCCCTTCTTTGGCGAGTTCGATTTGGTTTCCCTTTCCACTGGGATGAGGCCCTGCAAAGACGTGGAGTATTTGGGGCAGGTCCTCGGGATCAGCCGCGGTCCGGACGGGTTCTTTCTTTGCCGGGAGTGGTTCCGCCACCCCCACGACGCAACTCGCGATGGTGTTTTTCTGGCCGGGTGTGCAACCGGAATGAAGCCGATTCGCAACTGCATGATCGACGGTGCCTCTGTGGCGGCGCGCGTGACCGCTATTTTGCGGGAGGTTTCGTCGGGAGGAGTAGCCGCCTCGCATACCGTCAGTCTTCCTTGAGAGTACCTCCAAGATGAGATACGGATTCGTCATCGATAATCGCAAGTGCATCGGGTGCCATTCCTGCACGGTGGCATGCAAAACCGAGAACAGGGTTCCCTTAGGCGTCAACCGCACCTGGGTCAAGTATGTGGAGAAGGGACGGTTTCCGCACGTCCGGCGCGTCTTCCAGGTGACGCGCTGCAACCACTGCGAGCACCCGCCCTGCGTTGAGATCTGTCCCGTCAGCGCCATGTACCAGCGCAAAGACGGGATCGTCGATTTCAATTCCGCCAGCTGCATCGGTTGCAAGGCCTGCATGCAAGCCTGCCCCTATGACGCTATCTATGTCGACCCCGACCGGAACACTGCGGCTAAGTGCCATTTCTGTGCGCATCGCACGGAAGTGGGACTGGAGCCCGCCTGCGTGGCAGCCTGCCCCGAGCGTGCCATCGTTGCCGGAGACTTGGATGAGCCCGATAGCGAAGTTGCGCAGTTGCTATGGCGCGAGCCGGTCCGCGTGCGCAAGCCCGAACAGGGTACTCAGCCCAAGGTCTATTACATCGATGCCGACGAGAGCGCGATCGTTCCGACCGCGGCACGCCATGAAGTCTTCTATATGTGGTCTCAGCGGAACCAGAAGGTCCACGGCGGCGGCGCTACGTATCTGCTCACCAGCCCGCTCCTGCAGAAGAACGCGCTGGCCGCCTACGACGTGTCGCATGAGCGCCCGTGGGGTTGGCAAGTGCCGGTTTACTTCTGGCTCAAGTCCATCGGCTCCGGGCTGCTGGCGGTGCCCGCCATCGCCACCGCTTTCGGGTGGTTTCCCGCCGACCGCCTCCGGGACCTGGTGCTCTCGGCTCTTGCCTTGGTTTTCATCGCCGCGACCGTGGTCATGCTGGTTTCCGACCTAAGCCGGAAGGAGCGTTTTTTTCAAGTCCTGCTCGCTCCTCAGCGCCGGTCGTGGCTGTCCCGGGGCGCCTATATTCTCGTCCTCTACAGCGTTCTGTGCGGGCTCTTCTGGTTGGCCAGATTCACAGACCTCTCGACCCTTTCCAGGATGCTGCTCTGGCCCACCGTTCTCGCCGGGCTTCTGGCGGCGGGGTACACGGCATTTCTGTTCGGACAATGCGAAGGCCGCGACCTCTGGCAGACACCGCTCCTGCCAGTGCATATGGTGGTGCAGGCGCTGCTCTCGAGTGCTGCCGTTCTAGCGCTTCTCCCAGTTGCATTCGGCGGTGGCTGGCAGGATCGCGAGCCGGTGGTCGTCGGCCCCCTTGCGGTCTGCCTGGTTCTTCACCTGCTCATCCTTCTCGGGGGAATCGCCATCCCTCATGCGACAGACAATGCGAGTTATGCAGTTCGAATGATTACACATGGACCCTACCGCGCGCTGTTTTGGGCGGGGGCGGTGGTACTGGGCGGGATCATTCCCGTGTTGCTTTTGTCGGTAGGGGCTTCCCACGCGAGCATCGTCGGACTGTCTAGCCTGCTCGTTCTCGGTGGCCTCTTGGCTTTCGAATGGTGCTTCATCATGGCCGGGCAATGCGTGCCCAACAGTTAGTGTGAGAAAAGCATGGGGGATTCAGACATGAACGATTTCAAGCGCGCCGGCAGTCATCTTTCCTCATGTCCACCGGTTGAGAAATGGGACGATTGGGTGGAGTACGATCCCGCCGCCTGGCCTGGCCGCGTGGCCCGGCACTACCAGCTCATTCCGACGATCTGCTTCAACTGTGAGTCCGCCTGCGGGCTGCTGGCCTATGTCGACAAGGAAACGGGGAAGGTCGTTAAGTTCGAAGGCAATCCCAAGCACCCCGGCAGCCGCGGTCGCGTTTGCGCCAAAGGCCCGGCTGTCATCAATCAGATCGATGATCCTGACCGCGTACTCTATCCGATGAAGCGCGTGGGGCTGCGAGGAAGCGGACAGTGGACGCGAGTTTCCTGGGATGAAGTACTCGCGACCTTCGGCGCGCGTATCCGGAAGGCGATTCAGGAGGGCCGCGGTGAAGAAGTCATGTACCACGTCGGCCGGCCCGGGTACGACTTCATCATGGAGCGTACGCTGCAGGCATGGGGCATTGATGGGCATAACTCCCATACCAACATCTGCTCTGCTTCGGCGCGGCTCGGCTACATCCTCTGGCACCATGCCGACCGGCCATCGCCGGACCACGCCAATGCGCGCTTCATCCTGCTGTTGTCCGCCCATCTCGAATCGGGGCATTACTTCAATCCGCACGCGCAGCGAATTATCGAGGGCAAAATGGCGGGCGCGAAGCTGGCAGTGATGGACCCTCGCCTGTCGAATACGGCGAGTATGGCGGACTACTGGATGCCGACCTATCCGGGGACGGAGGCCGCGGTTCTGCTGGCAATGGCCAAAGTGATCCTTGATGAAAACCGTTTTGATACCGCGTTCCTGAAGAATTGGACGAACTGGGAAGAGCTGGAAGTGGATGGATTCCAAGCGCAAGGCCAGAGCTTCGAAGCGCTGGTCAAGGCATTGCAGCGGCACTACGCCCGCTACACGCCCGAGTTCGCCGAGAAAGAAAGCGGGATCAAGGCGGAGACCGTGGTGAAGGTTGCGCGCGAGATCGCCGATGCCGGAAGCCGCTTCGCCTCGCATCTCTGGCGAGGCAGCGCGTCGGGGAATCTCGGCGGCTGGCAAGCGGTACGCGCGCTGATGCTGCTGCACGTACTCACTGGTTCAGTTGGGACCAAGGGCGGGCACAATCTGAACGCGTGGAACAAATTTATCCCGCGACCTTTCCAAGTACCTCCACCACAGAAGGGTTGGAACGAACTGCTCTACCCGCCGGAGTGGCCGTTATGTACGCACGAGATGTCGTTCTTGCTTCCTCACTTCCTCAAAGAAGGCCGCGGGCGGCTGGAAGCCTATTTCACGCGCGTCTTTAATCCGGTTTGGACCTACCCGGACGGCTTCTCCTGGATCGAAGTGCTGCGCGACGAAAGGCTGGTCGGCCTGCACGCGGCACTCACGCCAACGTGGAACGAGACGGCATGGTACGCCGATTATGTGCTGCCGATGGGATACAGCTCGGAGCGCCACGACCTGATGAGCCAGGAGACCCACGCCAGCAAGTGGATCGGCTTCCGGCAGCCTGTGCTCCGAGTCTTTCAGGAGAAACACGGGAAAAAAGTGGAATACACCTACCAAGCCAACCCTGGGGAGGTCTGGGAAGAGGATGAATTCTGGATCAATCTCTCGTGGGCCATCGACCCTGACGGTTCGATGGGCATACGGCAGTGGTTTGAATCCCCCTACCGGCCCGGAAAAAAGATTACGGTCGACGAATACTATGGCTGGATCTTTGAGAACTCCGTGCCTGGACTTCCTGCCGTGGCGAAAACAGAAGGACTGACGCCACTCGAATACATGCGCAAGTACGCGGCCTTCGAAGTGACGACCGACGTGTACCAACTCAACGAGAAGCCCGTAGCGGAGGCGGACCTGGTGGGATCCAAGGTTGAGCCCAATGGAGTGGTGACGAAAAACAGCAAGCCAGTGGGCGTGATGGTCGATGGCAGAGCAGTCGTAGGCTACAACACACCGTCACGCAAGCTTGAGCTTTTCTCAAAAACGATGGTGGACTGGCAGTGGCCCGAGTTTGCGCTTCCGGAATACTACCGGAGTCACGTTCACCGTTCTGCTCAGGCCGTGTCCATGGGAATGCCAGCAGAAGACTTCGATCCGCAATGCACGCCGGCTGTCGACTGGCCAAAGGATGCGCGCGGAGAAGTCTGCACACTACTGCCCATCTTCCGGCTGCCCACACTGATCCACACACGTTCCGGCAACGCGAAACTGCTTTACGAGATTGCTCACAAGAATCCGCTCTGGGTGAACCCTGTTGACGCGGAAAAACTCGGTAACGTTGGCACTGGCGATCTGCTTAAGGTCCACACCGAGATTGGCTTTTTCGTGTTGCATGCTTGGGTGACCGAAGGTTTGACTCCTGGTGTCGTCGCGTGTTCCCATCATCTCGGCCGCTGGCGTACGAGCAAAGGCGATCAGATTGAACGCCTCTCCAGCGCCTGGGTGGATTTGAAGGAAGTCGGCAAAGGGCAATGGAAGATGCGGCAAATCGTGGGAGTCGAGCCCTACGAGAGCTCTGATCCGGACACGCGGCGCGTCTGGTGGAGCGATGCCGGCGTCCATCAGGACATTACCTTCCCGGTGCATCCCGATCCAATCAGCGGAATGCACTGTTGGCACCAGGTGGTGCGGGTGGAGAGCGCCGGCGCCGATGACCGTTACGGGGATATCTTTGTGGACACGAACCTCTCCCACGCCGTCTACCGGAAATGGAAGGCTCTCGCCCGCCCCGCTCCAGGTCCGGGCAACTTGCGCCGCCCGCTGTGGCTGCCACGGGTGGCGCGACCGGCGGACGCAGCCTATTACATTAAAGAAGCAGGATAGAAATCCGGTTGCCGAAGTGCCGATGCTTAGTTAGGGTCAGACTGGATCGATTCTTAAATCCGAAGAATGCTGACTGCGATTCGTGGTAGGTCCCGAGAACCGCACCTGCCTTGCGGGCCCGGGAAGCTGACAATGCCATCACGCCCAAGCTGATCGAAGAAGCCTTCGACGAGTTCATTGCCAGCAAGCAAGCCGCTTCCTCTAACCCTGACGGTTACAAAGCCACAGAATCAAAATACGTCACGATGAAAAGGCAACTCATGTTTTTTCTTCACGTCCACGCGCCAACTCCACAAAGTAAGCACAGCCTTGAGCAAGTCAGGCATTTGCTGGATCTAGTCCGGAGAGCAGCCCCATTTTCGTCGCGACCAGCACCTCCAACAGAGTTGCTGTGTTACGAACGCTTCCCGAGATGGTGATGAGTGCTTCTGAGACGAGGGGATGTTCCTCCGCCAGCAAGTCAAGACGATCGCTGACGTTGTAGAGTTGCTGAACCTCGTGCAGGATTGCAGTCGAATGCATTGGGGGTACACGGCTTTCCTGAGAGCCTAAGGGGAGGAAGCTTCAGATGGGCTGACTTAGTTCAGGGAACCTGAAAGAGGAGAAGGTGGTAACCACCTCAATTCCATCATACCACGTGAGGAGTCTCAAAGTGCGGCCCCCCCTCAAGGCCCAGCTCGCGGCACCTCACGATCAGCATCGCAATTCAGATTCTGACAATATCTTTATTCCGAAGGATCTTTCTGACGCGTCGCCTTTACCCCGGACAGAATCCCAACGCCCAAGAGTACAATCGCGCCCACGACAATCCAGTGTGTGGGCATGTGCATCAGGTGCGCGCCGTAAATCAGTCCGCCGATCATGATTACGAACCCGATCGCGTAGAGTCCGAACGACATGGCATCTCCTCTTCAAGTTCTCTGGGACGGCTTGGCGTCCAAGAACTCGCCTGCTCGTTTTGCGGCATTTCCTGAGCCGGCCGCCATCCGTCCCTAGGCATCGATCAACTCCGAAGGCACTTGTGACGAACTGGCTTTCTGATTCTTGACCTGCAGATCGTTCACCATTCGCTGAACGTTCGGCACCCCGGTCGCCAATGTCTGCCCTTACGAGACCGCCTACAGGTTCGCTCAATTCCTTCGGCGGTGCTGTGCAGAATCGCTCACTTTCTGAGGAGCTGCGTCCGACCGGTCTCGGGGAATCTCTCCGTGTGCGTCTCCCACTCTCGACTAGGGGCCATCGCTCTGATTCAAAAGACGATCAATTCTGACCAGCTTTCCGAGGCCTAAAAGTTTGATACTAGCTAGTCACAAGGTTCTGAATGGGAAAAGTTCGTGAACAAACTTGATTTTGTGGAGGGTTCAATGAATCTTAATCTGCTGGATCCAAAGGTGATTGCGCTCGCCGCCGTGGTGATTCTGATCATCGCAGCGCTTGCCTGGCTGTACGTGCGAAAACGCAGGAATAAGACTACAGACATGCGGAAGAAGTTTGGGCCCGAGTACGATCGGGCGGTGTTGGCGCATGGGTCAGAACGAAAAGCAGAGGTGAAGCTAACGGATCGCGAGAAGCGGGTTGAAAAGCTCAACATTCGCGATCTTGATCCGACCGAACACGAACGCTTTTCGAAACGGTGGGAAGCTGTACAGTCTCGTTTTGTCGATTCCCCAAAGGGAGCGGTCGCAGAGGCCGATGATCTGGTGTCCTCAGTGATGAAGGCTCGCGGCTATCCCGTATCCGATTTCGATCAGCGTGCCGCCGATATTTCTGTCGACCATCCTCGTGTGGTGGAGAACTACCGGTTGGCGCATGAGATTGCGCTGCGGGTTGGGAAAGACGCGGCAACTACCGAAGATCTTAGAACCGCGATGATTCACTACCGCTCCCTGTTTGAGGAACTGGTGCAGGTGCCCACCGCTGTAGAGAGAAAAGAAGTCGCGTAGCGGTCGGACTGAAGAGAGGAATAAATGATGAAACCAAGTACGCAAGACCGGACCCAGGGCAAGCTTCACGAAGTAAAAGGGAAGATCAAAGAGGAGGTCGGAAAGGCGACGAACGACCCCGATCTGGAAGTCTCAGGGAAAGCGGAGAAGAAAGCCGGCAAAGTTCAAAAATGGATCGGCCGTGCGGAAAAGGCCGTCGGCGAATAAAGCGCTGACAGCACGCCGAAAGTCAGGAGTGCTGGGAATGTTGTCCCGCCACAAGTGCCTAAACCATGGCCGGAAAAGACCAACTTGACTCAAAGGAGAACGATGGATGACGGCCAATGAGCAGACTAAGTGTGCACATCGGTCAAGCCTGCAAGGAAGCGGGATCCAGTGAAGTCGAGATTGCTTGCCAGTGTGATCTTGGAACGTGTTCCTTGACCGTATAAGAGCACGCGGCTTTGCTGCTCAAGGTTGGAACCTATAAAGGAGAATCTCGACATGAATATGCGCCGTATCATGCTCTTGTTGTTGGTTGTGGCAGCCCTGCCGCTGTCGGCAAAGGCGCAAACACTGGCCGATTCGAGAGACTCTGCGGGCACGGTTGCAACCACCACCCCAGTCCCAGACCTGACATACATCCGCCCGACAACGAAAACGAAGCTTCACAGCTACTTCTTCGATGCGTTTGGGCCCTATCCAATCGTGGGCGCTGCACTCGCGGCTGGCATCAACCAGGCGGACAATACACCGCCAGAGTGGAAGCAAGGCGCTGCCGGTTACAGCAAGAGATTTGGGTCCGACTTCGGTATCGCCACGGTAACCACGACGACGCGCTATGCTCTCGCCCGGGCCTTCCGAGAAGACACGTTGTATTACCGTTGTGAGTGCAAAGGCGTGTTTCCGCGGCTGAACCATGCCGTGATTTCGACCTTCACAGGACGTCGCGGCAACGATGGCCATCGTGTCTTTTCTGTTTCCGCTCTCGTCGCACCGTATGCCGGCACTATGACTGCCGTCTATGGCTGGTATCCCGGCCGCTACGGTGCCAAGGATGCATTCCGCATGGGCAACTACAGCATGCTGGGGTATATAGGCGGAAACGTCGCCCTTGAATTCCTCTATAGCGGACCACACTCGTTGCTTTCTCGTATGCACCTGAACAACGGACATGGAGCGTCAGATCCGAGTCCAACCCGGTGATCGACGGGAATTCAAGAGCGGTCGGAGACATTCGCTCTCCCAGTCCGGGGCAACTGGTCTTACCCATGTCCCCCGCGGTGACTTCCTCCCAGGGATTGATCAGCGAGTTTCTCGAATGGTTCGGAGATCTAGGGATATTTTTCTGGCAAGTCGTTCGGGCTGCGGTGACGCCGCCGTTCGAATTTCGCGAACTGTTTCGACAACTCGACGAGATCGGATCAAAGTCTCTGCCGCTGGTCGCTTTGGCCGGAGCCGCAACCGGCGTTGTGCTCTCGCTGGAAGCCCGTTACAGCCTGACTCGATTTGGCGCCAAATCCCTGCTTCCCGCCGCGATCGTATTCTCGGTCATCCATGAGACCGGTCCGATCATCACCGGTCTGGTAGTGAGTGGTCGAGCGGGAGCTGGCATTGGCGCGGAACTCGCGTCGATGAAAGTAACCGAGCAGATCGATGCCATTGAGGCGTCCGCCGTAAATCCTTATCGCCTGCTGGCAGCAACCCGTATTCTGGCTTGCATCTTGATGATGCCTCTCCTGACCCTCGCTGGCGACGCGTGCGGTTTGGTAATGGGCTGGGTGACCCAGGCTCTGGTTGAGCCACTTTCGCTACATCAGTTCATCAACAGCGGTTTTAAGGGCGCCAGCTTCAACGATTTCCTGCCACCCACGTTCAAGACCGCCGTGTTTGGCCTAATTATTGGCCTAATCGCTTGTTTTCAGGGAATGCGGACACACGGGGGCGCCGCGGGTGTGGGCCGTGCGGCCACCAGCTCGGTGGTCTTGTCCTCACTGTTCGTCATTCTGGCCGATGTCGTGCTGGTAAAACTCATCCTCATATTTTTTCCGTAATGGATCAGAGGCTAGCCAACAAGTATGCACACGATCGATCAAGTTGCGACGAAGCCAGAAGAAGCCGAGAAAAACGGCAACGCCCCGGTTGTCGCCGTCGAAGGCTTGCATAAGTCTTTCGGAAGTCAAAAGGTTTTGAACGGAATTAGCCTAACGGTGAGGCGCGGCGAGACCCTGGCTGTGTTGGGGCGCAGTGGCACGGGCAAGAGCGTTTTGCTGAGACTCGTCATCGGACTGGAGATACCTGACTCGGGATCGGTTCGCATCCACGGGCAAGACATCGCCGGTCTGGCTCTCGACCAGCTCGGCGAAATCAGGAAGAAAATGGGGTTTTTGTTTCAGCACGCCGCGCTTTACGATTCGCT
>OCZT010007485.1_pt1 | contig 10700 bp, 8 predicted proteins | sample 1539031 | NCBI WGS metagenome assembly OCZT01 (sample SAMEA3539308, study PRJEB22396) | soil metagenome | biome: tundra; feature: field; material: soil | place: USA | collected 2010-05 | depth 0.15 m
CGAGCAGCGCCGTGCCGGCGGCGGCGGCGTCGCAGACGCGCGCGTGCGCCAGCGCAAACGGACCGGCGAGCCACGTCCACACCGTTCCCTGGTGGTACGCGGCGTCGCGCGAACGCTGGTCGCCGCCGTAGTGGCCGGCGTAGTGCGGATCGTGCCGGTCGAGGCTGCGCAGACCGGCCGGCGTCCAGAGGCGGGAGGCGCAGACGTCGACGATTGCACGGCGACGCGTCGCGTCGAGCACCTCGATCGGCAGCGAGACCGCGAAGAGCTGGTTCGGACGCAGCGACGCGTCGGCGCCGCCCGGCCCGTCGATCACGTCGTAGCACCAGCCGAGCCCGGCGCTCCAAAAGCGCTCGAAGCTCGCCTCTGCGCGCTTCGCCGCGGACGCGAACGGCGTGGGGTCGTGATTGAGGCGCGTCGCGAACGCGGCGCACGCGCGCAGCGCGTTGATCCACAGCGCGTTCACTTCGACCGGCTTGCCGATCCGCGGGGTGACGACCCAGTCGCCGGCCTTCGCGTCCATCCAGGTCAGCTGCACGCCGGATTCGCCGGCGCGCAGCAGGCCGTCGGCGGGGTCGACGCCGATCCCGAAGCGCGTCCCGGCCGTATACGCGGCGACGATCGCTTGAAGCGCCGGCCAGAGCTCCACCAGCGTCCAGCCGTCACCGGTCGCCTCGACGTAGCGGCGAACCGCCTCGACGTACCAGAGCGCCGCGTCGACGGTGTTGTACTGCGCCGGCTGACCGCTGTCCGGGAAGAAGTTCGGCAGCATCCCGCCGTCGACGAAGCGCGCGAACGTGCGCAAGATCGACCGCGCGAGCGCAGGCCGTCCGGTTGCGAGCGTCAGCCCCGGCAGCGCGATCGCCGTGTCGCGGCCCCAGTCGCCGAACCACGGATATCCGGCGATCACCGAGAGCGCCTCGGGATCGTCCGCGAGCGGCCGCCGCACGATGAACTGATCCGCGGCCAGGACGAGCTGCTCCACCCACGCGGGCGCGGTCGCGTCACGCCCCGCGGTGTTGGTGCGCCACGCGGCGACGAGCTCACGGTCGCGGTCCCGCCGGCGCGCAAGCGCCGCATCACCGTCGAGGGACGTCAGCTCGCAATCCGCCACCGCGATCGTCATCGTCTCGCCTTGCGCGAGTTCGGCGACAAACGTTGCGACGCGCAGATGATCTTCCGTGTCGTCGAGCCCGCGCTCCCGCTCGGCCGGATACTCGAAGTCGCGGTACCACACGTGTTCCGGCGCGACGGTGCCGCGCTCGGCGCGGATCCAGATCGTCGCGGCACCGGCGAACGGCGCGACGCGAACGCCGCCGGGCGCAGCGTCGACCTGCATCGTCCAGCCGCCCGCGTGCGTCGCTCCGTGCAGGTCGCGATGGTTCGCGAACGCGCGCAGCGTCAGCTGCAGCGGCGAGCGTGCGCGCACGGCGCGATAGCGCACGTAGGTCAGGTTCGCGTCGTGCTCCATCCAGACGCGCCGCTCCAGCAGCGCGTCGCCGCAGACGAAGCTCCAGACCGGCACCGTGCCTTCGAGCCCGAAGCCGGCGAGGTGGACGTAGCCCTGCGGCGCGATCGTTCCGCCGCGCCAGCGGTCGGTCGCGAGCGCATAGGCCGCGCCGTCGTACCCGACCTCCGCGTCGATCTTCGGGCACAGCAGCGTTCGCCCGACCGGCGGGGTGCGTGCTGCGAACAGCAGCCCGTGATAGCGCCGTGTCAGCGTTCCGGCGACCGTCCCGGCGGCGAAACCGCCGAGCCCGTTGGTGACGATCCACTCGCGCGCTTCGGCGACCGCGAGATCGCCGCACAGCGCGCGGTCGAGTTCAAGGCCGGGCATCGAGCTCCGGCGGAACCAGCCGCGCGAGGGTCGGCAGACCCTCCGCGAAGGTTGGGTGGATGTGCATCGCATCGGCGAGGTCGCGCCAGGTCGAGCCGCGCGCGATGTGCGCGATGAAAACGTGCACGATTTCGGCGGATTCGTAGCCGACCAGCGTCGCGCCCAGGATGCGATCGTCGCGCTTGTCGACGACCATCCGGTAGAAGCCGCGCTCTTCGTTCCATTCGAACGCGCGCGCGACTTCTGAGATCGGCAGCGTCACCGCCAGCGCGTCGTGGCCTTTCGCCTGCGCCTGCTCGAGCGTCAAGCCGGCGCGCGCGACCTGCGGTTCGGTGAACGTCGAGTACGCCATGACGCGGTCGTCGCGCGTGCGGTGCTCGCCGCGCAGCACGCCCAGGATGCGGCGGTGGTCTTCCCATGAGACGTGGGTGAACGCCGGCTGGCCGGCGACGTCGCCCAGCGCGAAGACGCCCGCGCACGTGGTTCGTAGCTCGGCATCGACGTGGACGTAGCCGCGCTCGTCGAGCGCGATCGCGCTGCGCTCGCAGCGCAGCGCGACGGTGTTCGGCTTGCGGCCGGTCGCGACCAGCAGCGCGTCGCCCGCAACCTCGCCCCCGCCCGCGAGGCCGAGCACGATCGCACCCTCGCGCACCGCGGCCGAGACCGCGCGCGCGCCGAGGTGGAGCTGCACGCCGTCCTCGCGCAGCGCGTCTTCGAGCGCCGCGCTCGCGTCGGGCTCTTCGGCGTCGAGCACGCGCGCGTTCGGGTGAACGATGTGCACCTCGCTGCCCGCGCGTGCCATCCCCTGGCCGAGCTCCAGGCCGATATAGCCGCCGCCGAGGACGAGAAAGCGCCGCGGCAGCGTCGTCTGCGAGAAGAACGACGCGTTGTCGAGGTACGGCACGCCGGAGAGGCCATCGAGCGGCGGGATCGCCGCGGTGCCGCCGGTGTCGATGACGACGATCGGCGCGCGCACGGTGACGCCGCCGCCTTCGACGGTGCGTTCGCCGGCGAACGACGCCTCGGCATGCACGATCTCGACGCCCGCCTTTTCGAGCCGCGTGCGCACACCGGCGGTCCAGTCCCGGATGATCCCGCGCACGCGCTCCATCACCGCCGGAAAGTCAAGGTGAACCTCGCCGCGCAGACCGATCGCCCGCGCGCGGCGCGCGCGACCGGCGGCGTGTGCGGAGGCGAGGAATGCCTTCGAGGGCGTGCAGCCCGAGTTGACGCAGGTGCCGCCGAACGCCGCACGTTCGAACAGCACGACCGTGCGCCCCTCGCCGGCGAGCTCCGTCGCGAGCGGTACTCCGCCCTGGCCGCTCCCGATTACGATGACGTCGACGTCGCGAATCATTGCGGCGGGGTTCAGATGACCTGACGTTGCTTTCCTGCGCCGGAGTGGTATGATGTGCCGACCTGGACCAGGCAGTCGTGCTCGCGCCGTGTCGGGCATTGGGGGTGGCAGATGCTTGGGGTCGATTCGATCGCGTTCAACTACGATTCGTCGAGCGCCGCCAGCGATGCGCTGAACATTCGTAAGAACGCATCGACGTGGGTGAACGTCCCGGAATGGCAACGCGGGATCAGCGTCAACCCGGAAGACTCGCCCGCCGCGTATGCGATCGCTCCGACGACGGGCAATACGCTTCACGTCCAAGTCTCGCTCAGCTGCACCGATCCCAACGTGAGCAGCGCGTCGGTGCGCGCGGTCGACAACGTGGTCTTTCCGCCGTCTCCCGGCGGTTGTCTCGGCATCATCACCGACATCATTCGGGCCATCGTTCAACTCGTGTTCGGCAACGTACTGGGCGAGGTCAAAGCGCGCCAGGTCAGCTTCGTGAACGGTCAAACGGGACCGCAGCTGTTCGATCTGGTCAACACGAAGCTGTCGACTGCGCGAGTAGGTACGCATACGACGGAATGGCGCTGGCAGTACCGTCTCGGAAAAGGTGCGTGGACCGATCTTCCGCAGGTGACGAAACACCGGATCTACGTCGTCATCGACATCCCGACTGCGCCGTGGCAGCAGACTCCGTACCAACCGAACAACCTGCAGCTGCCCTGGACCGACGTCTTGGATTTTGCCTGCAGTTGGGCAGCCGGAGCGAACGACAAAGATATCGCCGCGGGGCAAGTCACGCAGGCCGTCAACAGCCTTGGACCGGCCACGTTCACGTACGACTGTCCGGGCGGCGGCGGCTCACACTATAGCGCCGGACAGTTCGACTGCACGGCGTTCGTCGACAGGCTCAAAGGGGGCGTCGGCCAAGGACTCTACGTGAACTGCAGCGATTGCGCGACCTTTACCTCGACGTTCTCCAACGTGCTCGGCTGCGACTTGTGGCAATCACGAATGGGGACCGCTTACTTTCTCCTCAACGACATTCTCGCGATCGGGAGCAGCACGTGGCAACCTCCGTGCCAGGGCATCGACAACTGGCACGGCGGTTTCGGCTATCACGAAGTGGCATGGAAGGGCGCGTGCGACGTCGGCGATTATCTCTTCGACGCATGCTTGATGGTCGACGGCGACGCCGACCCGACCGTGCCTCCTCACACGCCGGTCCTACCGATCAACATGCGGTTCGGCAATACCGGAGACGGCGATTATCGCGACCGGCTTTGCACTCCGGCAGGCCGCCCCAACTGCAATCCGGTTCCGGGCACGCGCACGCGCCGCGCGCTCAGCTAGAGAGGCCGCAGATGCAAGACGAACGCTCCGAACGCTTGCGCCGCAGGCACAATTTCGAAACCTGGGAGAACCGCGGCACGCCCGTCGTCATCGGCGAGCTGACGCTGCGACCCGACGATCTCCCCGGCTGGCAGACGCGCCGCGAAAGCCGCAATGTCAGCCTGGACCCGCCCGTGGCGAAGTCGGTCTGGAGCCGCGGCGATTCGGTCGACGAGCTGCTCGGAATCGAGCTCTATCGCTCCGCATCGCTTCGGGACGCCCACAGATTTTTGTTGTGGTTTCTCGGTGAGTTCCAATCCGATGCGCTCGAAGAACAGCAGCAAACCGGCATCGGTGACGTCGTCTTCGGCATCAGCGAGCCGACGATGCTGCTGTTCGCGCGTGCGAACTATGTCGTTCACGTGTACAACGCGGGTCCACGAACGACCAGCGTCATCGACGCGGCGAAAGCCATCGATCGGAAGATCGCCGCAGGGACGTAGCGTCGGCCGGGAACGCGCGAGCACAGTCCGAACGTTTCCAGCGCACCATGCTCGCTCGACGTCTCGCGTTTGCGCTCGTGCTGTGCGCCGTCGCGTTCGCTCTCCCAGCTCGTGCGATCGAGCAAGCGGTCGGCCCATTGTACGTCATCATCCCGTTCGGTGACCCCGGCGACTCCGATCCGGTGCTGAAGAACGCGACACAGCAGCTGGCGGTCGACCTGTCGGACCGTCACGTGCGCTCGACGATCTCGGTGCCGACCGACGCGATCGAGGCGGTCGGATCGGCGCGCCAGATGTGCGGCTCGTACAACGCCGACGGGCTGTTGATCCCGCAGCTCCGCTTCGAGCAGTCGAAGGAGCGCAACCTTACCGGGTTCATCCCCGTCGTCGGCGGCGTCGTCTCCTCATCGGGCGTGTTCGACCGCTGGCCGATCCGCGCGTCGCTGCGCCTCTACTTGGTCGACTGCACCGGCGTGGTCCGCTGGAAGACCTACACCACCGCGAACAAGATCCACAAGGGGCAGAACGTCGCTGCCGGGCTCACCAGCATCACGAACGAGGCGCTCGCGGCGGCGGTCGACGACTTCGTCAACCGCCCGGTCCGCACGGTAACGCCCTAGCAGGCTAGATCCGGCAGTGTCGGACGCCCTGTTTCTCGAAATATTTCTGGTGGTAGGCCTCCGCGCGGAAGAATGGGCGCTCGGGGAGAATCTGCGTGGCGATGGGTCGAGTGAACCGGGTCTGGATGCGGGTCTTCCCGGTTTCGGCGGCGACGCGCTGCGCGTCGTTCGTATAGAAGACCGCGGAGCGGTACTGCGTGCCGACGTCGGGCCCCTGACGGTTCAGCTGGGTGGGGTCATGGAGCGACCAGAACGCATCGAGGAGGGTCTCGTACGAGACGGTGTCGGCGTCGAAGGTGACGCGAACGGCCTCCGCGTGCCCGGTCGCGCCGGTGCAGACCTCGCGGTAGGTCGGGTTCTCGGTCGAACCGCCGGTGTAGCCCACCTCGGCGTCGAGGACGCCCGGGATATCCCGGAAGTCGGCTTCGATGCCCCAGAAGCAGCCGGCAGCGAAGATCGCGGTTTGCGTGTTCACATGAGATTCAACCGCCGCGGAGACGGGGCGGTGGCGGCGTGAGATCGTTCGACACCCGAGCGATCGAGAACATCGCGACCGCCCCGGCCGCGCCGAGCGACCGCCGCTGGGCGCTCCTGAGCGCCGCCGCGCTGATCGTGCTCTTCGCCGTCTCGGTCCCGTTCGCGGGGTGGCGCATCGCCGAGGTGCCGGCCTTCGTTCCGACCGTGGTCGGGGCGAGCGTCGTCGCCCTGCTCCTGACCGCCGTGCTGTTCTACGTCCAGTACCGGATCGAGCGCGACCTCAAGCTCGCCTTGCTGGCGATCGCGTACGCGTTCTCCGTCATCAGCACGACGCTCTACCTGCTCACGTTCCCCGGCGTCTTTTCGGCGACCGGACTGCTCGGCGCCGGACCGCAGACGGCGTCGTGGTGCTACATCGCGGCGCAGATCGGGTTCGCGGCGCTCTTGATCGCGCAGGGCCTCGCGGCGCGGCGCGGCTGGCGTCTGTCACGCAACGAAGTCCGCGCGATCGCGCTGGCGACGCTCGCCGTCACGATCGCGTACGCGCTCGTTGTGACCCTGGGGCACGATCGCCTGCCGGCGGTGACGCAGGGCGGGAGCTTCTCGCCGTCCTGGACGCGGATCATAGTGCCGTTGACCGCCGGCTCGATGCTGATCGCGTTGGCGGTGGTCTCGTACGGGTTCGTCACCGTCACCGAAGTGTGGCTTGCGGTCGTGCTGATCGCGCGCTTCGTCGCCGTCGTCACCGGCGGCGAGATCTCCTCGGGGCGCTACTCGTTCGGGTGGTATGCGGCGCGCGTCGAGGAGCTGATCGGCGCGGTCGTGGTGCTGGCCGTGTTCCTCGTGAAGATCAACGATCTGATGCTGCGCCTCACGGCCCGCAGCCGCACCACCGCCGAGGCGCTGGCGGTCGGCGAAGCGCGCTACGCCTCGCTCGCCAACGTCGTGCCCCAGCTGATCTGGACGACGAACGCCGTCGGCGATATCGAGTACGTCAACGACCGCTGGGTGGCGTTCACCGGCTACGACCTGAACGCTTCGCGCGAGGGCGGCTGGCGCGCGGCGATCCATCCCGATCAGGAGGTCGTGATCCTCGACCGGTGGCGGCACAGCGTGCGAACCGGCGAGCCGTTCGCCGCCGAATACCGGCTGCGCGAAGGCAGCACCGGACGCTACCGCTGGTTCCTGGTGAACGCCGTCCCGTCACGCGCCAATCGCGGCGAGATCCTGGCTTGGATCGGCACCTGCACCGACGTCGATTCGCAGAAGCGGCTCGAAGAGCGCGAGGCGTTCATCGCGCGCGCCGGCGAGCGGCTCGGCGCCTCACTCGACGTCACCGCGACGGTCGCCGCGATGAAGACGCTGCTGATCCCGCGCCTCGCCGAACGCACGTGGGTCGCGCTGCTCGACGATGCCGGCCGCTACATCCTGACCGGTCTCGGCAGCACCGACATCAGCGACGAGCTCGACACGCGGCGATGGATCGGCGCGCCGCTGCACCCGCCGCTCCACGAAGCGGTCACGCGCGTCGTCGAAAACGGCGACCCGCTCGTGCTCGACCAGCCCGATCGCTTCCCCGATCCGTGGGTGCGCGATCTCCCCGCCGGCGCGGCGATGATCGTCCCGCTGGTGAGCGGCGAGGTGACGATCGGTGCGCTCGCGCTCGTTCGCACGAGCGGCCGCGCGTACGATCTCGACGACGTCGCGCTGGTACGCGAGTTCGCGCGCCGCGCCTCGCTCTCGCTGGAGCACGCGCGGCTCTACGAACGCGAGCGCACGACCGCGGACGCGCTGCAGCGGGCGATGCTCCCGGCGCAACTCCCGCTGCTGCGCGACATCAAGTTTTCAGCCTCGTACTCCGCGGCGTCGGAGTCACAACGCGTCGGCGGCGATTTCTACGACGCGTTCGAGCTTCCCGACGGGCGCGTCGCGATCACGATCGGCGACGTGACCGGACACGGCCTCGAAGCGGCGGTCATCATGGGTGAGATTCGGCAGGCGTTGCGAGCCGCGTCGTTCGAGTCGGCCGAACCGTCGGCGATCCTCGACCGGGCGAGCCGGCTGCTGGTCGCCAGCGGCCGTACGGTGTTCGTGACCGCGATCTGCGGGGTGCTCGATCCGGTCACCGGCCGCTTCGCGTACGCGACCGCCGGACATCCGCCGCCGATCGTCGACGAGGGCGGCGAGCTGCGGCGCCTCCCTGCGGCGGGGCTCCCGATCGGCCTGCGCGACGACGAGGGCGTCGACTTCGCCGTGCGGCTCAAGGCGCCGTGTACGCTGATTGCGTTCACCGACGGCCTGATGGAATTCGGCCGCGACCTCGGCGAAGGCGAGCGTCGGATCGACGCCGCGATCAGGGCGCTGGCGGGTGCGGAGATCGACCATCTGGCCGGCGCACTCATGAAGGAAGTGCTCGGCGAGGACGAGCCGACCGACGACATCGCGATCCTGACGGTGCAGATCGAACGCTTCGCCGCGCAGCTGCCCGGTGACGAACACGAATGGCGCTTCATGAGCCAAGACGGACGCACCGGCGGGATGGTGCGCCGCGCAATCGGCGAGCTCGTCGCGCGCTGGACCGGTCGCGCCGACGCGCAATTCGGCAGCGAGCTCGCGTTCGGCGAGCTCCTGGCGAACGCGATGCGCTACGCACCGGGCCCGGTGCGCGTCCTCGCGTTTCACGACGGCGACGGGATCGCGCAGTTGACGATCGAGGATACGGGGACGGGCTTCACCCCCGACCAGCAAGCGGTGGATCCGCTCGCCGAGACCGGTCGCGGCCTCGCGCTCGTGCGTGCCGTCGCGAATACCGTCGAGATCGAGCCGACCGTGCGCGGCGGATCGCGCGTCACGGTGACGTTCCGGCCGGCGGTCGCCGCGCTGCCGGTGACCGCGTCGGCTTAGGACGAGCCGAGCCGCGCTACGCGTGCGCTTTCATCACCGGGAGCGCGACGCTCGCCCGCGTTCCGCCGCGCGGATCGCGCGTGACGTGGATGCGGCCGGTGAACGCGCTGATCAGCGCGTAGGCGTGGTGGGTCGATTCCGCGCTGGGGTCGTCGGGCGAGAACGGCCACGATCGCAGCCGCTCGCGCGCGTCGACGACGATCAAGGTCGCGTCGTCCCAGCGGAACTCGATCGTGATCTCGCCCGGCGCGTGCCGCACGCAGGTGTTCACCAGTTCGCCGTAGACCGCTTCCGCGGCGTCGAAATCGCTCGCGGGGTCGCCGTGCCGTTCGAGATACTCGCGAAACGCGCGCCGTTCGCGCGCGCCCTCGCGGGCCGCGGCGGCGACCAGCGTCCAGCGGTCCGCGTCGTGTTCGACGAACAGGCGCGCCCGTGCCGTGCCGCGAGCGTTCGTATCGCCGTCCGGACGTGTCGTCACCATAGCGGGCCTCCGTCTTTGAATATCCCGTCCGGCGAGCGACGATCCCTTCCGTCGAAAGGTCGGTGCTCGCGCGCGCCGTAGCGATGTGACCGATGCTCGCGCTTGAAGCTGCCGCTCCCTCGGTCACGGTATGATCCGTGCCGCCGTCGCAGCCGCCTCGGCGCTCCTGGTCCTGTTCATCGCGGTTCCGCTGGTCGCGCTCTACGCGCACGTCGCGCCGGCCCACTTCGCCGCGACGATCGTCTCGCCGCCGGCGCTCGCCGCGCTCCGCGTCTCCCTGGTCACGACGACCGCGTCGCTCGCGCTGACGCTCGCGCTGGGGACCCCGCTTGCATACGCGCTCGCGCGTGGCCGGTTCCCGGGGCGTACCCTCGTCGATGCGGTCGTCGATCTGCCGATCGTCGTGCCGCCGGCGGTCGCCGGGCTGGCGCTGCTGTTCGTGTTCGGCACGTTCGGTCTGTTCGGACCGGCCCTCGGCGCGCTCCACCTGCGGATCGCCTTCACGACGCTCGCCGTCGTGCTCGCACAGCTCTTCGTCGGCGCGCCGTTCTACGTGCGTGCCGCACGGGCGGGCTTCGCGGCGGTCGACCCCGCTCTGGAAGAGGCCTCGGCGACGCTCGGAATGGGACCGCTGCGCACGTTTGCTCGCGTGACGGTGCCGCTGGCGCTGCCGGCGCTCGCCGGCGGCGCCGTACTCGCCTGGGCGCGCGCGCTCGGCGAGTTCGGCGCGACGATCATGTTCGCCGGGAATTTGCAGGGCGTCACGCAGACGCTCCCGCTCGCGGTGTACCTGGGGCTGGAGAGCGGGGAGCTCGATCTGGCCGCCGCGCTCGCCGCCGTGCTCGTGACGATCGCGCTGGCGGTGGTCGTCGCCGCGCGCGTGCTCGAGAGGCGCGCCGCGTGATCGAGGTCGCGGTGCGGAAGACGCTGCGAGAGTTCGTGCTCGACGTCGACCTGCGGTTCGAGCGCGGCGTGACGGTGCTCGCCGGGCCGAGCGGATCCGGCAAGTCGACCCTGTTGCGGATCGTCGCCGGGCTGACGCGCCCCGACGCCGGCCGGGTCGTCCTCGACGGCCGGCCGCTCCAGCACGACGCGACGGTCGTCGCCGCGTTTCGCCGCGAGGTCGCGTACGTGTTTCAGGAGTACGCGCTGTTCCCGCACCTCGACGTGCTGGGCAACGTCACGTACGGCCTGACGGCCCACG
>OCZT010007486.1_pt1 | contig 10699 bp, 7 predicted proteins | sample 1539031 | NCBI WGS metagenome assembly OCZT01 (sample SAMEA3539308, study PRJEB22396) | soil metagenome | biome: tundra; feature: field; material: soil | place: USA | collected 2010-05 | depth 0.15 m
GCGTAAGTTCATCGCCAGCCGCTTCTACCTTTGGTTGGATGGTTCCCATGTTTGCAAGATTCAGGATTTTAATCCGGGGTCCCCAAGGCGCGCTGCTTTTGCGCGGCTTGGGGTGGTTTACGCCCCAGCACAAAAATCCCGAAAGCCATTGTACCTATACGGTGGGGATTCGGGAAAGCCGGGGAAACAAAATTTCACTTGTCGCGCTACCGCTGCCTACTCCGTTGACTCACGGGTCTGGTGGAAATACGTCTATATGTACGGACGCGCGAGCCCAACAAATGTCACTGGCGGGAACCCATTTCGTAAATGAATTGTTTCGGTCCGGCTGGAAGAAATCGCGCTACACTGATTCCAGTGAGTCCTCAAAGTCGCTTCCACGTCGTTTTTCTGGCCCTTGTCCTGGCCTTGCTGGGCAATGGAGTGCTTGCGCAAGAGACGTCCTCTGCCCACAAGAAAAAGCCTGCGTCCAGTACCAGCGCCCATAAATCAACAAAGGCGGCGAGCAAAAGGTCGGCGTCTGCCCAGCATCACGCGCCGCGTAAGAAAGTAACGGCTGCCCGCGCCCACAGCATGAAGCGGACCTTCGTGGCCTCCAGCGACTTACGGCCGATGGCGCGGCAACTCGTGGAATTTCGCACTCCCGCCGCCTTTGCCGGGGTCGAAACGTACGCCCACGCGCATGCCGGAACTGAGGCTGGTGCACTGGCCTGGTTTGCCATCGGATACGCTCACTATCTCGACGCCCAGTATCCGGCGGCGATTGCCGCCATGCAGAAGGCGCAGCCTCAGATCGGCGAATTGAAGGATTACACGGCGTTCTTTATTGGCAACTCGTACGTGCTCAGCAACAATCCCGAGGACTCGTTTGCGTATCTGCGCGACTTCGGCACGCGCTTTCCGGACTCGCTCTATAGCCACGACGCGTTGATCTCATACGCGCGGGCCTTGCTCGCGACCAATCGGTCGAGCGACGCTGTCCGGCTGCTGGAAGCGCATCGCACGCCCTCCAGCGCCGAGACGGAATACTTCCTGGGCAACGCGGAGGTGCAGAGTGGGCAGGACCGAACTGGGGCGGAGATCCTGCGTCACGTTTACTACAACTATGCGACCAATTACACCGCCGATAATGCCGCCGCCGATTTGAAGAAGATTCCGGAGGCGGCTTCGCTTCCGCCGGTGACCTACGCCGAGCGCTTAAAACGCGCTGAGGCGCTCTACAAATCGCGGCGCTATCCCGCGGCGGCCGACGAGTATCGCGCGATGGTGGATCTCGCTCCCATGGGACAGCAATCAGCCGCGCTGATTCAGCTCGCCAATTCCTACATGCACGATGGCAATACCCGCGCCGCCCGCGCCGCCCTCGATCGCATTCCCGACGATGGCAGCGAAGCCAGCGCAGAGAAGTGGTACCAGCGTGCCGAGATTGCGCGCGATGCCAGTGACGACGCCGCACTGACCACCATTCTGGAGCACCTGCGGAGCACCACTCCCAAGTCGCCGTGGCTGGAATCGGCTTTGTTTACCGCGGGGAACATGTACTTGCTGCGCAAGGATTACGATCGCGCCATCGATTACTATCGCGAGCTTCATGATCGCTTCCCGTCCGGAACGAAAGCGGCCTACGCGCATTGGAAGTGCGCCTGGCTCACTTATCGCCAGAACCGCAAGGAGCAAGCCAAGAAATATTTCGACGAGCAGATTGAGTTCTATCCCGCCACCAACGAAGTTCCCAACGCCATGTACTGGCGTGGGCGCATGGCCGAGGACGAGAGTCAGTATGGCGCGGCCCGGGCATATTACCAGAAGCTTGCCGAACGGTATCGCAACTACTACTACGGCGTGCTAGCGCGCAAGCGGCTGGCGGCACTCCCGGCGGCTCCCGCGCTAGTTGTGGCGTCACTACAGCGCATCGGCTCAGCGCCGGCGTACGATCCCGAGTCAAAAGTTACCGACCCACCCGAGGACGACCTTCACTACATGCGTGCCCGGCTGCTGGAAAATGCCGGTACCACCGAGCTAGCGGTTCGGGAATTGCAAGCCGGGAGCTCGACCGGCCCGTCGTGGGAGATGCTGGAAATCGCACACATCTACTCCAGCGGCGGCGAGTACTTCCGTGCGCTACAGGCTTTGAAGCGCGCCATCGCGGGATATTTTGCCATGGACGTAGACGGACTGCCTGCGCCCTACTGGCACGGACTGTTCCCGCGGCCCTACTGGGATGCGCTGCGGCGCTACTCCGGAGAGAACGGAATCGATCCGTACCTGGTGGCGTCGCTAATCCGTCAGGAATCGGAGTTCAATCCCAGCGCCATCTCTCATGCCAACGCGTACGGCCTGATGCAACTGCTGCCGAAGACGGGGAAGGGCGAAGCCAAGAAAGCGGGACTGCAGCACTATAATACCGACTCGCTGCTCGATCCGACCACAAACATCGAACTCGGAACCCGCTACTTCCGGCAGATGATTGACCACTTCGGCGGACAGACGGAGTATGCGCTGGCTGCTTATAACGCTGGGGCCGATCGCGTCGAGGATTGGCGCGCCTCAGGCAACTTCCGCGACGTGGCAGAGTTCGTCGAGTCCATCCCATTCACCGAAACTCGGGAGTATGTGCAGGCCATCGTGCGCAACGCCGAAGTCTACAAGCGGGTGTATGGAACACCGTAAGAAATCCTACGTGGAGCCTGAGCCATTCACATATTCCGCCAGCCCACCAGAATAGTATTCGAAGCACCCCGTACCAAAGAACTGCTCGTAGCTCTTCCTTTGAGCATCTCCACGCACGACAACGTCGATAGTCCTAGTGGGTCTATGCCGTAAATGCGCAAACCTGAGTTCCGCAGACTTGAGCAGGTGCTTGAGCTCAAAATCTGAACTGGGCAGGGAGTATCCGATAAATACCCATTTGTTGGCGTGTGCGAGGATGTCTCCAGCCCTGTGCCATATTGCTGGATAAGCATGGCTGCGAAAGGACTTTCGATAACTGAAAGTTGCGATATGGGAAGAAATTATGTTCTTGCAGAAACGGCAGGTCCGTTCCGCGGGAGAAATTCCGAGCGATTGATCAAAGTGGCTGTCTGTGAATCGTTCATCGAAAAGGCGAAAGTCTGCCTTTATGAGTCCTACTTTTGAATGCAGCGCAAGTTTTTGGTTCAAATCGTAAAACAGTGAGTTGCAGTTTTCGCAGTAGGCCCAGTTGCTCGAGCCATGCATTTTGCAAATACGAGCAGCGGGAGGTCCGGGACCTAGCAACGCACGGTCTGGCTGGTTCCAATCAAAAGCGTCGCAGCAGTAATCGATCAACGGCGGTGGAAGCAGCATAGCCAAGTGCTTTTCGAGCACGATATCCCAATTTAGGACCACGAACCCAACAGTCCCATCAGCGGCCTGCATTGCTCGCTGCAGAAGCATTGTGATGTCGGGCGAGTAAGAAAATTTACGATCCAGTACTGAGAAAATCCGGTATATGGCCATCCTTCGAAGGGCTCGCAATAGCTTTGGTTTGTACTTAATTCCGAGGTCGTGGCCAGTAGCTGTGGAAAGGTCGATGTAGGTGAAGATATCTTCGAGGGATGGAAGGAAAGACCCCTCGCACCAGCCGAATACATCTGAAAGGAAGGTTTTCAGGTTGCTTGAAATCGCTGTATCTAGTACCCCCGAGAATTCCCCAGCGAAGAGGAGGTTCGAAAAGTCATCTTGAAGAGGGAGGCCAGCGGGATGGGAGAACCCAGCTCCGAGAATAAAAGCGGTCGACATACTGAGAGCAGATACTCCGAGAGCGGACCCAGCCAACCCGACATCTACCCGGATGTCGGGTTAGGTCCTCGACCGTCGCGCGATGAAGCGCCTGGGAGTTGCTCCGAACTCTTCAAGACGGAATTGAAGAGAAAACCTTGCGCAGTGAGATCATAGACTAACACTCAGTCTTCGTCGAGCATTTTAGCGGTGGTTCGAAACGATGCCAAATTGGGGGTCGTTCTTACGAGCTACTTTTCACCGCTTCATTTCCGGACTTGGCGAAGACGATTTCCGACACCAACAGAATGGCGCCGATCACGATGGCACTGTCGGCCACGTTGAATGCCGGCCAGTGATAGCTGCCAACGTAAAAGTCGAGAAAGTCCACGACATGCCCTGTCATCATGCGATCCCATAGGTTTCCGGTGGCGCCGCCCAAAATCAGGGACAGGCCAATGGTGGTGGTGCTCAGCGAGTGGCTATGCTTCCACAGCAATGCCGAAACCACCAGCAGCGCGATGACCGAGAAGCTGACCAGCGCGCCAATCTTCCACTGCGCCGTGGACTCGGCAAAAAGGCCGAACGCCGCACCGGTGTTCTCTACATGGGTGAGATGAAAACAGCCGGGGATGATCGTGATGCTGTTGTGCAGAGGAATATTGCTGGCCACCGACCATTTGGCGAGGCGGTCCAGCAACAACACGGCGGCGGCGATGAAGAAGAAATACTTGCGCATGGGTCGTCTGGTACGGCTGCTCCCGTTCAGGCCTGGTTGTTAGACGCCGCTGCTCGGGGAAAGAAGCATTCGAAAACGTTCAGACATTCTCGAACCTTCGTTTTGAAGGGGCACGGCTTCAGAGGCTGCTAAAAAAAGAACCAAAGTAGTAATTTCGGGCGTTTCTTGACTCAAAAGTCACTCGTAAGTTGTTGAATCATCGTTGCGCAAAATGCCGAGTTTACTTGTTTGAGTCTTTTTTCAGCAGCCTCTTCAGCCGCGCCTTGGTCCCTCGCTATACAAACCGGCTTCAGCCGCTGAGGGAACTCGGTTTCCGGTGCCAGTTCGGTTCCGGGACCGAAGTCCCTCTATTCAAGAATTGAACTTATTACGGCACAGCTAAAGCTGTGCCCTTTCAAATCGTCTTGCCCCAGTCGGGGCTTGGCTCCGTCATTATCGCGTGCCGCCCGTAGCTTCGATTTCCGACAATACTGCGCTACAGCGCTCGCACACGGTCGGATACGTTTTGTCTTCTCCGACATGGGTCGAATAGTTCCAGCAACGTTCGCACTTCTCACCCGGAGCCCGGTTGACGGTGATCGTCAGCCCCGTGTCGCCGTTGCTGGCCGCTGACTTCTCCAGTACAACGTCCGAGACGATAAATAAATAGCGTAGCTGATCCCGATGACGTTCTAGCACGGGAAAAAGCTGCTCGGGAGCGGCCACATGAAGCTGTGCCTCCAAGCTGCCGCCGATTTTTTTCTCCGCGCGGGCTGTCTCCAGCGCCTTGAGAGCTTGGTCGCGGACCGCCACTAGAGTGTCCCAATCGCTTTCCAGAGCACCGGCATCGAAGCCGGAGGGGATCTTGCCAATCAATTCCTCGGGCTGCGGAAACAGCGTCACATGGACACTCTCTGGACGGCCCTCGACGGTCGGCAAAAATCCCCAAACCTCCTCCGCAGTGAAGCAAGTGACCGGTGCCAGCAGCCGCACCAGCGCCTCTCCCAGCCGCCACAGCGCGGTCTGGGCCGAACGGCGGGCCAGCGATTTCGGAGAGGATGTGTACAGCCGGTCCTTGAGTACGTCGAAGTAGATCGCGCTTAGATCCACGATGCAAAAATCCTTGAGCCGATGGTAGAGCCGGTGGAATACAAAATTGTCGTAGTGCTCACGCACATCTTTCGTCACCTCGGCGGCGCGCAACAGGATGTATTGATCAAGCGGATGCATCTCGGCGAAGCCAACTGCGTCCTGGGCGGGAGCGAAATCCTGTAAGTTGCCTAAGATGTAGCGGAAGGTGTTGCGAATCTTGCGATAGCTTTCGGCAACCCGCTGCATCAGCTCGTCGGAAGCCATGACATCCTCGCGAAAATCCACCGACGCGACCCACAGACGAACAATTTCCGCCCCAAGTTTGTTAGCGATCTCCACCGGATCGACGGTGTTGCCCAGCGATTTCGACATGGCGCGCCCCTGCGGGTCGAGCGTCCAGCCAGCGGTAGCGACCCCGCGGTAGGACGCTGCACCCTTAGTGGCCACGGCCAAGAGCAGGGAAGAGTGGAACCATCCGCGATGCTGATCGCCCCCCTCCAGGTACAGGTCGGCGGGCCAAGGAAGCCCAGGCTCATGGCCCAGCACCGCTGCATGGCTCGAGCCAGACTCAAACCACACATCGATGATGTCCATCTCCTTGCGAAACTTCGTCCCTCCGCACTTCGGGCACTTAACTCCGGCGGGAAGAATCTCTTCCGCCGAGTATTTGTACCAAGCGTCGGCGCCCTCACGAGCGAACAGCTCGACGACCGCGCGATTGACCGCAGGGTCGTTCAGAAACACCTGGCAGGCTTCGCATTGAAATACCGCGATGGGTACGCCCCAGATTCGCTGGCGCGAAATACACCAGTCGGGGCGCGTGGCGACCATGTTCGAGATACGCTCTTCACCCCATGCCGGGTCCCACTTCACCTTCTTGATCTCTTCCAGCGCGCGGCTGCGCAGCGTACCTCCCGGCAGTTTGCCTTCCATCGAAATGAACCACTGCTCGGTGGCGCGGAAGATGATGGGATTGTGACAGCGCCAGCAGTGCGGATAGGAGTGTTCGATTTTTTCGAAACCCAGCAACACACCCCGGCTCTTCAGCAGATCCACGACCAGGGGATTGGCCTTGAAGACCTGCTGGTTCTTGTACTCCGGCAGCCCGTCGCGCAGGATTCCACCTTCGTCCACGTCGCAATGCAAATCAAGGCTGTACTTAACGCCGGTGGCGAAGTCGTCTGCACCGTGCGCAGGAGCGGTGTGCACGGCGCCGGTTCCGGTGTCCATGGTGACGTAGTCGCCCAGCACGCCGAGGACGCTACGCTCCAAGAACGGATGAGCGAAGGTCGCGTACTCCAGCTTCGCGCCAGGGAACGAGGCCATTTCCTTCGCCTCGCCGAGATTGCATTTCTCGACCGTCTGCTGCGCCAGCTCTCTGGCAACGATGTAGGTCCACTCGCCGGTATCGAGCGCGACGTATTCCGCATCGGGGGCAAAGGTCACCGCCATCGACGCAGGCAGCGTCCACGGAGTTGTCGTCCAGATGATGGTTGCTACGTTCTTCTTGCCGGCCAGCGCGGGATCGATATTGCCGGGATCGCTGGTCAGCGGATACCGCACCCAGATACTGGGGCTGGTGTGCATCTCGTATTCGACTTCCGCCTCGGCCAGCGCGGTCTTGTCGTGCACGCACCAGTACACCGACTTCAGTCCCTTGTAAACCAGTCCCTGCTGGTAGCACGAGTAGAACGTCTCCACTACGACGCTCTCGTAGATCGGATCCATCGTCGAGTAAGGCCTGTCCCAGCGACCGAAGACGCCGATTCGCTTGAACTGTTCGCGTTGCAAATCGAGATATTTCTGCGCGTACTTACGGCACTCCTCGCGCACCGCCAGCGGGTCCATGTCGAGCTTCTTGCGGCCCAGCAGATCGTCCACCTTGATCTCGATAGGAAGTCCATGGCAGTCCCATCCGGGCACGTACGGCGCGTCGAAGCCGCTCATGCTGCGCGACTTCACCACGAAGTCTTTCAGCGTCTTGTTGAGTGCCGTACCCAGGTGGATGGGGCCGTTGGCATAAGGCGGGCCGTCGTGCATCACATAGATGGGCTGCCCTTTGTGCGCCTCGCGGATGCGGTCGTAAATCCGCATTTTCTCCCACCGGTCGAGCATTAGGGGCTCGTTCCGGGGCAGGTTGGCCTTCATGGAAAAGTCGGTCTTGGGCAGATTCAGCGTGGATTTCAGATCGAGCGGCACTCCGTATATCTCCCGCCAGCCGGTTACTGGATTGCAAACGATACGCAAGCTATCTGTTCATTATAAGGAGCGGGTAAATTCGCGTCTATCAGCGACTTGCATTTGTGCTCGTCTTTACTCGTGGGATTCGTCCTAGGGAAAGTTGGCACCATAAACAACGGTGGGGAAAGCTCTGCATCTAACTTGTCAGCAAGTGGGATTACGCCTTAGCAATTTGGGATGTAATCCAAGCGACACACATGCGCAGGCAGACCCTAAGAACCGAGAAGACCAAGAGGACGAAGGCGAGCATCGGCGGCTCGGGTAGAGTGGCGCTTCACCTGGATTATTCACCTGTTTCGGTAGCTAAAGACAGCAAGCTTTGAAAGGGCACGGCTTTCACAGGCTGCGGAAAAATGCTGTGCATCGTACTTTCATGGTGGGAGCCCTCGCATTTATGCGAGGGTAGGAGCGCTTCAGCGCTCCGGGAAAACATCGGCCTGGATCACGCGCTTTAGCGCCGGGCATCGAAAACCCAGGGCTGGAAGCCCACTTCAAGATCGACCCCTTATCCGCTGGACTAAAGTCCAGCTCCCCCTGCTGAAGCAGGGGGCTCCCACCAAAAGTGTTGTCCAGAGTTTTTCGGCAGCCTGTTTCAGCCGTGCCGTTACGTCTGCGTGGGGAGTTGGGCTTCAGCCCCTGAGGGAATTCGCACTTAGTCCCAACACCGAAGTCCCTCAGTGGCTAAAGCCACCATAATGACAGCGCTTACGGCACGGCTGAAGCCGTGCCCCTTCCAAGCGTGAAGTCCTCATGAATAATCCAGCTTCAGTGCCGCAATGGCATGGGGGCGGTCAGTTCAGAGCCGCTTCAGAAACGCCTTGGCGCGCTCTGACTCCGGGAAGAGCTTTTCTTCGGCGCGAAACTCCGGCCCATGGACGCAGCGGCGGCTGCCACGCAGCTTCACTGGATGCTTCAGATGGAGCATTTCGTGATAGACGATGTACTCGACGGCATAACGCGGCACGCGCTGGTGGTCGAAGGCACGGCTGACCACGATGGCGTTGTGCGCAGGATCGTAATGGGCAAGGCTTCTGCGGGCGTGAGATTGGCTCCATGTCATCCGAGGCCGGCCCAGTAAACCGTAAAAGAAGCGCTGGTTCAGTTCTTCGAAGATCTGGTCCAGGTCGTAGACCTCTCCTTGTGCGGACGCGATCCGTTTTCGGCCGCGCAATTGTCGCACCCGTTGCGCCTTGGTGCTGATGTCGTGGCTGGAAACGTAGCGGCGATAGCGCGTCGAGTGCAGTGCTGCGATAGGCTTGCGATAGATTTTGGCCAGCAGGATATGAGCGATCGCCTCCAAGACGGTGGCGGGCGCGCCCTCCAGCAGGTCGGAGATTCGTGCGTACACTATGGTCTCGCGCACCCGAATCGTGCTGTTCACATTGGCGAACGGATAGAAGTCGACACGGAACTCCGGCAGCGGCGCACGTGGCCGCAGCTCGCGGTAGGTTCTCTGGAAAATCTCCTGTAGATTTGGAAGCAAAGTGTTACTAACGTAGCACGGAGTGTGCAGCGCGTAAGACTAATCCGGGCGCTCCGAGTAGATCTTGTTTAGTTTCTTTTCCTTGGCCAGATCATTCTGCTCCTGAAGCTCCTTGCGCGCCGTATCGGCGCTGTCATTGGCAGCCTCGCGGGCGTTGGCCAGCACGAAGGAGTACTGCTCCAACTCTTCCGGAGGAGCCTGGTCTTTCAGACTACGCAGCTTGAGCGCCCACTCACTGTCGGCCTCAATCAGCAGCCTCAAGCCTTTGCGTATGTCGGTTTTGTGCGAGGCATACATGTCCACGTTATCGTCGATTTCATCCATCAGTGAGGAAAAATCCTGCAGCAGATCGTGTATCTGCATGGGGCGGTCTTTCGCGTTCTTCGCATCGGCCCGTAATTGATCGATCGATGCCATGCGCGCTCGCGCGAATTTGATCATCAATTCCAGGCGCTGGTCGGGAGAGTCCGCCGCCTCGCGCATCTCATCCACTTCCTTTTCGTTAAGCGGATCGCGATCGCGGGTTTGGGTCAGCCCGGATTGGGCAAGGAAGCAAATCAGGAACGCGAACCCGACGAGCCACTGGGTCCTTCGCCACATCACGGTTTCCCCTTCGGTTCTGCCTTCGGCCCAAACATTCTGGTCAGCAGGTCAGAGCGGATTTGTTCGATGTCCTCCACCGCTTTCTGCAGCGGCGGGCGGTCCTCCACAGACAGGGTTTCAGCAATATCGTGCATACGTTTGGCCAACTTGCGCAAGTCAATCTCGGTTTGCTTCAGATGTTTTCCCGAAGAAGACGCCGCGTCGGCTGCTTTGTGGGCATACTCCACCACCTCGCCAACTTCGTGCTGGGCCTTATCTACATCGCCATCAATGTACAGAGCATTGGTGTCTTCCAGTACTCGGTGCGCGTATTCGAGGCAGAGTTTCGCTTGTTCTCCGCCACGGGCTGCATCGGCGCGGGCCTTCAAGGCAGGCAGGGAATCGTCTGCTGCCAGCGCGATGCTGGTGAGTAGGAACAGGATCGCCGCGCTTCGTAACTGTGGCCGCATACTACTTCTTCTTGATTTGATACTGTTCTGCGTGCCGGGGGTCAAGCGCCATCAGCCGGTGACGCGCCTGCCATTCCTGGTCAGGAAGCTTGCCAGCGTCTGCCGCCAGGAAACGTTGATAATATTCCACCGCTTGCTTCACTGCCTTCAAATTGTCGAAGCATGTGGCCCGCAGGAAGTAGCTGGCCGAAGACTCGGGCAAAAAATTGGCGCGATAATCCAGCGCCTTCAACGCCAGCTCATAATTCTTATTTTCCGAGGCCACCACGGCGAGGTTTCCATACGCGTCCGCCAAGTCAGGCTTGAGTTTCACGGCAGCGAGCAATTCCTGTTGCGCCTCGGGATACTTCTTTTCGTGCATCAGCAACGAACCGA
>OCZT010007487.1_pt1 | contig 10699 bp, 10 predicted proteins | sample 1539031 | NCBI WGS metagenome assembly OCZT01 (sample SAMEA3539308, study PRJEB22396) | soil metagenome | biome: tundra; feature: field; material: soil | place: USA | collected 2010-05 | depth 0.15 m
CTCCATGATCTGCCTCCTACGTTAATTCACCTTCGACAACATTATACCACATATCGAGAGTCAGGAATACACTTTGCCGTCGCCCTGAAAAGGTGTGACGAACTAATGCACTATACAGGCAAGTTATGATATCCTAATCATGCGTGGTGGAGAAGTTGGTCTATCTCGCGACTCTCATAAGGTCGAGGTCGTCAGTTCGAATCTGACCCACGCAACCAGTTATTGCCTACGGTTTTATAGCGTAAAACAAGCTTATTTTTGAAGAAAATATAGAAACAAATGAATGTTCCGACCGTCGGAATGGTGGCCAATAAATAAAGATTAGAATTATATTGACTAAAAATAGTTGCGCAAGCTACCCCGCTTTAGTCGTGTGGTTAGCAACTAAAAGCTCTGGTTTATGGTATAATATAAGAGTAAAATGCCTAAATCTTCAACTCCAACATTCATCCACGAATTGCCATTAAAACACGATTCTAAAAAGATTCGTGAGCTGGAGATTAGGCAAAACTTTTCCCGTTTTATTTACAACGCTTGTGTTAGTGAAGCTTATCGACGACTTCATCTTCTTTGGCAAAGTAAGCTGTATCAGAAAGCCAGAAAAATGCCCAAAGGAACTGAACGCACAGAAGCTTTCTATGAAGCGAGAGCGGCACTGAAATTTACAGATTTTGCCATCCAATCCTATGCTCAGAAAATACGTAATAACGCATACAAAGATAGAATTGATTCTCCCACAGCTTCGCTAATTGGCAAAAGAGCTTTTGAAAGTGTTAACGACTATGCTTATAAAAAAGATGGCAAAGCTCACTTTCGTAAATATAATGAACTTCGTAGTATTGAGAGTAGAACCAATGAGGCGGGGATTCGCTATCGTGAGGGTAAGATCTTTTGGCTAGGCCTGGAATTTGAATGTTTAATCGATCCAAAAGACGCAGTGACAGAACACGCTCTAAATTCACGAATAAAAAAATGTCGTTTACTAACGCGTGAGGTTAAAGGCAAAAAACAAGCTTTTCTACAGCTAGTTTTAGAAGGTTTTCCTTACCACAATAAAGAAAAACATCCTGTAGCTTTTGGAAAATTAATATCCTCGGATTTGGGCCCATCAACTATTGCGGCTACTTCTGAAAAGATGGCGTTGCTGCAAACTTTTTGTCCTGAAGTTCAACATGGCTATAAAAAAGAACGCAAACTGAAGCGTAAACGTGATCGCCAAATGCGAACTAATAACCCCAAAAACTTTAATGCTAACGGCACCCTCAAAAAACTCGATCCCAAAGAGAAACGAGAATGGAATATTTCTAAACAAATGAAGAAAACGGATTCTAAACTTCGCAATAACTCACGCAAAGAAGCTGCAACCCGTAAAGCTTCGCATGGCCAACTTTCTAATAAATTACTTTCAATGGGAACAACCTGGTTAATTGAAAACATCAGTTACGTGAGTTTCCAAAAGAACTACGGACGTTCTGTTGGAGTAAGGGCTCCGGGAATGTTCGTGGCCATTATGAAACGCAAATGCAAAGCTTTTGGTGGTGAAGTTATTGAATTTTCCACCTATCACACAAAGTTATCTCAAACTTGTCTTTGCGGACGTATCGAAAAGAAAAAACTTTCCCAACGCGTACATAACTGTCCCGAATGCGGTTTGGTTATGCAACGTGATTTATTATCCTGCTTTCTTGCACTGTTTGTGCAAGATGGAATACTTCAGGCGGACCTGGCACGAAAGGCTTGGTCAAGTGCGGAACCGCTCTTGCAGACGGCCTGGAGGAATGCTCAATCTACGAGTGGGGAGTCTTCAAGACGAACCCACTTTGGGGCAAGGCCCCGGAGTCAGAGTAGATCGTCTGTTAAAGTTCCTATTGCTATAGCCAAGGCCCAGAATGTTGTAAGAGGTGGTGGAAACACTGCCAATGAGAGTCTGGGAGAGGTGATGGATTTAAGGGGACAAAACCTTCCGGATTTATCCGTGGAGAGTGGTTCAGGAGCTGCCACTGCTCTATAGAGCACTTTATGATAGTACGAAACTTTTGAATAACAACTATCAATTGTAATTTTTACCATATCGAGACGTCCGCTTGCTTGCCCAAAAGTTCAGAAAGCGTACAATAAACAGACAATGGGTGCAATATATAAAATTCTCTTGCCTAAACTTGAACCAGAGGCAATGGATTGGATGATGGATAATTCTATCGAAATTCCAAAGGACGAATCACGTCTACCGACTCCTAATGAAATTATTGCCACCTTGAAAAATCTGGATATCGTTAAATTCTCACATTTCCAAAGTGGTAATTGCTGGCAGGTTCCAATAGACTCTAATCAGGAAAGTTGGGAAAACGCGTGGACTTTACTTCGGGTAAATAATTTTAAAAGTTTTGACCACCCACATGAATTTCATTTTGAAGCTGGATGGCCCGAGATGATTATTCTGATAACCTTTGAACTTAGTAAAACTTGTGGGCCCTTTGTTTTAAGTACAGATGAAGGACGAAGGATGTCTTTGGTTTCGCCAGAAATAGAATTTGGTCGCGCTCTATCTTGGTTGATGGGATAGATGGTTGGGACACCTAAACGGTCTTATTATATAAAAGAGGAGAAAAATGCCCAAACTGTCTACCGTTCCTTCTGATATAGAATTTAAAAAATACGCTCAAAAATGTCGATGTACTGAAGAAAAATGCGGTGAAAGCTTTACCTTTCCTGCTCGGGCTACAGCGGCTTCAGGTACTTTTCCGTATAAGATTTTGCAAACCAGTTCGGGGTTTGATAGCCCTAATGCTGTTTCGGGAATAAACTGGGAACATGCTGCGCTTTGGATTCCTTTATTAGAAAAAAAAGAGGAAGGCGTTTTATTGTTGGGCCAGGAAGGAATATGGCGAGTTAATGCACCAACGGAACCTGTGAATGGAAACTCTGATGCGTTTAAGTTTTCGCTTGATGGATCCGAAATTTACTCAGGAGATCCGAGTATGAAGTTGAGACTGATTACGTTTTGGGATCCTCCCAAAGGAATGACTTCTTGTTGCGGAACAGGGTTTGGCATCATGGCCCGTTCCATCTCTTCGAACAACATTTCAATAAGTTTCGGACACAAGATAAATGAGAAACGGAAGCAAGCTCTGGCTTCTCAAATTTTCGAAATTAGAAAGTCAATAAAAATAAGCGAAGAAAAGGCTTTTACTAATATTGAAGCTGGACTTCTTCCAAAATTAGAAGGATTGTTGATAGGGCATAATGTCACTATTAGGTCGTGGATTTTCCGAAGTTCTAATTCAGGTAAAGAGATAACTAAACGTTTTTTTGAACTACAAGGTCTTGATGAACCTTTGATAACTTATCTCCCTAAACGATTACAAGAGAAACCATTAAGAACTCATGATGCAGAGGAACAGCAACAAATGCAAAACATAATTGAACAAAATATTAATTTTCTTCGCGACTGTGCTGTTGATTTTACATATTCCCAGAAAGTTCGAGATGTTCTCGGTGATTAAGGCAAAATCCAGCGTCAGTTCAAGGAAAAACCAAAGGGAGTGGCGACTGTAAGGAGTAACTCTATCAAAGTAGTTGAATCGTTGTTATATTGTTCAAGCAAATAAGAAACTTGACCGTAAACTCCAGAGTTATTAATTTCAGAAGCTTCCTCTTCGCAACGCAATATTTCATCTTCTTGATTTTCTTCACTTTCAAGGTCATTAAGATCAACAAGATGCTCTTCGCATTTTAGTTCGTAAATGAACTCGTCTAGTATCTCGCATAAATCGTCTGGATCTTTAGTATGGAGAGCCTGTAAAAGCGTTTCGATACATTGTTCTACAAGTTTTACGTTAGCCATTTTCTCTCCTGGTTGAAATTCTAATTTCTATGAATATTATATCAGCTTTGAGAAGCATTGATAGCGAAAATATGGATGTTACTTATAGTCTGTGGCTTGTGTTGAGGCTATATGAGAAAATTGAAAAGTTGAAGTTTTTAGAGGAGAGAAGATATGCTGACAGTTAGAGAAGCTGAACAAGCGGTTGAAAGCCAAACTGAAATTGATACTGTAATCGAGATGGACCTTCAAGAAATTATTTCGAACGCAATTGAAAGTAATAAATATGGAGATAAACTTTGGAAAGTGATATCCGCTAAGTTCTTACCGCCATCTTATGAAATATATGATTTCTCGTGGAAAGTTCTTATGAATAAAGGCAATGCTCTAACTATTGCAATCAGTGGTTATGTTTGCGAGAGCGATTAGGTTTGACGAATTAGAGTTGTCGGTTTTGGGAAAAAGTTTTAAGATAAAATGATGACAGAGATTCTCCCGACAACTATAGATGAAGCAGTTGTCTACGTGATAGCGAAAACATCTCCTGAAATTCAAGCTCGCGTTGCCCAACGCCCTAAAGAAGATCTGATATTAGAGCATTTTGGTCTTGGTCTCTGGATTCGAAACAACCTTGGGTTTTATGATAGAAACAGTGAGCTTTTAAAAGCTTGCTCTAAAAATTCTATATTTTTCCATCCAGACGAAGCTTCTGGGATGATTCTTGAAGCCGTTTGGTTAAAGTTAAAAGAAAAAAGTTTGTCTTGAGAGCCAAGATCTGATATAATGAAAAGAAGTTAGAGCGCAATGCGTCTCTTCCTAATCCAAAAATTCCGTTCTTATAAACGGTCTAAAGTTAGGAGTTCTAGAAATGTTCAAGCCAGTTGATAAAGATGCTAATTTTCCGCAACTCGAAGCACGAGTTCGTAAAGAATGGGAATCCAATGATATCTTTAAAAAGTCGGTTGAACAGCGACCGGAGGACAAACCTTGGGTATTTTATGAAGGTCCGCCTTCGGTAAATGGTTTGCCCGGAATCCATCACGCCTTAGCTAGGGCTTATAAAGACCTATTTCCGAGATTCAAGACGATGCGTGGCTATAGGGTAGAACGCAAAGCTGGTTGGGATGAATTTGGTTTGCCCGTGGAACTTGCGGTTGAAAAGAAACTTGGGTTTAAGAACAAACAAGATATCGAGGCATTTGGGGTTGAAGAGTTCACCAAACTTTGTAAGGAAGTTGCTACCTCTTCAATGAACGAGTGGGTAGAGTTTTCTAATCGTATGGCTTTTTGGGCCGACTATGAAAATGCCTATCACACATCCAGTTCTGATTACGTAGAAAGTGTATGGTGGTTCCTTAAACAAATCTATGATAAGGGACTACTTTACAAAGGTTATCGCGTAGCTCCTTACTGTACTCGCTGTCAGACCTCACTGTCCTCACACGAACTCTCTCAAGGATATCGAGATAATATTAAGGATCCAAGTTGTTATCCAATGTTTGAGTGGGAAGACGAACCCGGAACCTACTTCTTGGTTTGGACGACTACGCCTTGGACACTACCTGGAAATGTTGCTTTAGCAGTTAATCCAGAGATGCGTTACGTCAAAGTACGTAATGCAGAACAACATAATACTCAATGTTTGGTACTGGCTAAGGACTGTTTGTCAGTTTTGGATGGTGAGTATGAAGTACTAGAGGAATTTTCTGGTGAATCCTTGGTTGGCAAGAAATACCGAACTCTATTTGATTGCTATTTACCAAAAGAGGATGCGTTTAGAGTGGTTGCGGCCGACTTTGTAAGTTCTGAAGAAGGCACTACTGGAGTGGTTCATCTAGCTCCTGCCTATGGAGAAGAAGACTTTGCTGTTGCCAAGAAAGAAAATCTACCCGTTCGTCACTGCGTTACGCTTGAAGGCTTGATGATGGCAGATGTTCCGGTGGGTGCGGGAGTATTTGCCAAAGATGCGGACGTTGCTCTAATGGTTTATCTCAAGGAAAACGGGCATCTCTATAAAAAAGGAACTGTTCGCCACACTTATCCTTTCTGCTGGCGCTGCGAAACTCCGCTGCTTTATTACGCTATGGACTCTTGGTTTGTTGAGATGACTAAGGTTCGAGAAAGAATGCTTGAAAACAATGCAGGAGTCAACTGGGTACCAGAACACGTTAAAGAGGGACGATTTGGTAATTGGCTATTGAACGTTGCCGACTGGAATCTCTCACGTGCTCGCTATTGGGCAACACCTTTGCCCGTTTGGATCTGTGAAGACTGTGAAGCCCAAGTTTGTGTTGGTTCTCGTGCCGAACTAGGATTGGAAAAAGATGCCGATCTACATCGTCCTTATGTGGACAATTGCTTGCTAGATTGTGAATGTGGCGGCAAGATGCGAAGAGTTCCTTATGTTGTAGATGTGTGGATGGATTCGGGGTGCGTTCCTTTTGCTCAATACCATTATCCGTTTGAAAATAAAGAATTTTTTGAAAGCAGGAACGTGGCGGACTTTTTGTCTGAAGCCGTAGATCAAACCAGAGGGTGGTTTTACAGTCTGTTGGCAGTCTCGACTCTAATGCAAGATTGTGCACCTTACAAAAATGTCGTTTGTCTTTCACACGTAGTGGATGAACAGGGGCAAAAAATGGCAAAGTCTAGAGGAAACACCATGGACCCGATGGCGGTTATGGATAATTTTGGAGCTGATGCCATGAGGTGGTATTTTTACTCTACAGCCTCGGTTGGAAATGAATATCGAGTAGGTGAGAAATCGTTCCAGGACGTCGTTAGACGCTTCAGTTTGTTGCTGTGGAACACATACAGGTTCTTTGTGGACTATGCCAATCTGGACGGTTACAGCGGCTTAGAAGAGCAGTTACCGCTAGAGGATCGTAGTGTAATGGATCGTTGGGTACTATCGGAACTTAATCAAACCGTTCAAAAGGTTACTGAGGCTTTAGAATCGTTTGATGCGACTTCTGCGACTCGTAAAATGGAAGATTTTGTTACCGATCTTTCGACGTGGTATGTTAGGCGTAGTCGAGAAAGATTTTGGAAAGCAAAGAGTGATAGTGATAAACTTGCTGCTTATCAAACTCTTCATTTTGTGCTTCTGGAGTTCTCTAAATTGCTTGCTCCCTTTATGCCTTTTCTCTCTGAAGTGCTTTATTCCAATTTATCTCTTGAAGAGAAAGAGTCTGTGCATTTGGCGGATTGGCCGCTTGCTGATGGTGGAATGGACGCTGGATTAATGAAAGAAATGACACGCGCTCGTAAACTTACGGAACTGATTCGGGCAGAACGTAGCCGTGCGCAACTTAAAGTTCGTCAGCCTCTTCAAGGAGCGGTTGTTCCAGGAGAATCTTTGAGCCATGATGTGGAAAAAGTGGTTTTGGAAGAAGTGAACCTAAAGGAGCTTTCTTATGACCCAACTGCAGAAAAGGTTGTCCTTGATACAAATGTTACTTATCAATTACTGTTGGAAGGGCTTGCACGTGAGACCGTTCGGATGGTTCAAGAACTACGAAAAGATAGTGGGTTGAACGTTAATGATCGAGTGATTCTTTATTACTCTAGTAACTCTCCAAAAATGTTGGATTGTATGAAAGAACTTGGCGATTATGTTGGCCACGAAACCTTGGCATTAGAAGTTAACTTGGTTTTAAATGAAAATACTGAAGTACTAAACTCTACAGCACTAAAAGTTGGAGAAAATTCTATGTGGGTTGGACTGCGGAAGGTGGGAGACTAAGAGATGGATAATTATGTAGAAAGAGCCGCTGAATATTGGGAAGAAGAAACTACTCTTGAAAAACTTGAACGTGCTCAAAGAGCGGAGATTTTAAAACTTAAAAAAGATTTGGAAGAGAAAACTTCTAGAGAATTTCGTTATAAAGGTGAGTGTTTTAGTTTTGTTGTAGAGGATAATCGTCTTTTAGTTTCTCGACTAAAGCCTTCGAATCGCGGCGAAGAAAGAAGTGTTATCATTTCCAAAGAATTGAAAGGAGTACTTTTAGTTCGGCCTTATGCTAACCCTAATACTATTGGAATAAAACCGTATAGAGCGATGGATAAATTCAAACGGACCTTCAAATCTTCTCAATTAGAAGAGGCTTTAGAATTTGCAGCAGAATCAATAATTGTTCCGGCTTGTCAAAAAAGAACTTTATCCCCCTTTTACGATCAAGTCCTGTCTGGAACTAACTATGGCAATTTAGAACCATCGCATTGGAAAGGAATCTTTTGGTTGCCTGAACATCCAGAAGGATATTTGTTGGCTTCTGATTATGAGAAGAACGAAAACCTATTGCGATTTGCTTTAGAACCTCCGTTTGGAAAAATAGCCTCGGTTAGACCAACTAGGCTTAACTGTCTCACTGAATGTTGCGAAGAAACTCTAGGAATTGCAATCTTGCAAAATTCAGTAGACGGAGTTAGGTATGTTGCCCATAAAATTGAAGCCGAAAAAAGATATAAAGCAGTTAAAGATTTGATAATAGTTACCAAACAAACAGGTTTGGCTTCAATCGAACGATGGGATTGGCTCGGTAGTAAAAATCCAACTTTTAGAGGTATTTCAGTTATACATACAATTGAAGAAAACGGAACATGGAACAGGGACCCCGCATTATATATCCAATCTTTGTGGTCCTTTGACAGTAAGGAAGGAGGAGTTGTATACGTTCCGGAAAACTGGGATGTGTTGACTAGGTTTTTCGAATATATACAAGGCAACAAAGAAGTAATTAAGTTTCCAACTAATAAAGATGCTTCAAAATTGGATTATTCAACTTCTTATGATCGGTCGAGAGCTTTTGCGCAAATTCGAAAATCCCTCATAGATCTTCCTTATTCTGATAAAACTAAAGATTTGATATTTGAATAAATTGACCCCAGTTAAAACGAAAAGCTTCTGCAAAGGATGGAGTAGATTGTTTTAAACATTACCTAATGGACGTTTCTTTTCTTGGTGGCGAAGATAAAAGGCGTAACTAATAGTTAAACTTAAGAAAATAGCTCCTGGAAGCAGATGGGCCGGAGTGATTGTTAGATAAGGACCAATTTGTCTATTTAGGGAAATTCCCAATCCTAAAAAGAGTAAAGCCCAAATACTGCTGGAAATCGCTACCGAAACTGCAAATGTAGGCCATGAAACTCCAAAAACTCCAGAAAAAACTGATATCAACATTCTAAATCCAGGAATATGACGACCGATAATAATGAAAAGTGGACCCCATTTTTTGAAGAGTTTTTCAGCCTGCTCTAATCTCTTAGAGTGTATATGCATGTAAGGGCCGTAACGTCTTACAAAATGCTTTCCGTAAATTCGTGCTATCCAGTAGAGAATACTTGAACCTATAACTGCGCCAAAAACTACTGCCAAAAAAGCAGACCAAAAATTTACTCTATGACTTGCGACCAGATGTCCGGCGTACATAATAAAAATATCGCCAGGAAGAGGAAGAGGGATTCCCATTTCTTCTAAAGCGATAACGCTAAATACTGCTATTGCTTGATGATGCAGGATTAATTGGGTGATAAAACGAGTGAGAGGATTTGCTAGATGAAGATAATAGCGCAGGCTGTTTGTTGATGCTGAGAGAACAAGCTTATTCATGAACCTAGTGTAGCACTGAGAAGTTTGGACTCCCATCAACTGGTATAATTATAAAATGAAATTGAGAGATACTTATGAAGCTAAACTTCAACAGATAGAAGCCTTGGAACAAAAGAAAGGGCAACTGAGAAAAATTGAGATTTCTACCTCTTTGGGAAAGGCTATTGGAACGATTGAATTAAATGGTATTAGTTTTCCGTCTAAACATTCCAATAATAAAAATGCGTTAGGGAAAGAAAAAGGGAATGTCTCTACACGCGTAATGCTGACACAGGAAAAGAAGCGATGGAAGTTAACGATGTACGGTATGGGAACAAAACAATATTCCGAAGAAGATTTTGAAATTGCTCTAGATACTGCAGCAAAATGGTCGTTGAAATCTCCTTGCCAAAAAATGGAATTTAAGTATGAACAGGAAGCCCAAGAACACCAGCAAACGTCGGGGAGACATTGTCCAGGAATACTTTGGATGCCAGCGGATGGCGAATATGGAGAAGCCATATATTTATCTCCAAGGCGAGATAATGATGTTTTTATATCTCGATTTGCTTTACCTCCCATAAAAAAAATGGCCGGAGTAAGTTTCTACGAAATGGGACAGTTGACTTCATGTTGCAATACGAATTTGAATATAGAGATGGTATATCCAGGGAAAAATAGTTTGCAAAACCGGGTCGTTTATCAAACCATACATGCACATGCCTTAGACAAAAGTAAATCCGAATTACTTAAAATAATTATGGAACCTCATCCTAAGGTTGTTGAAGCTATCAGGCTTAGCGAAGATGCTGTTTTTAAAGGTTATTTAGAAATACAACCTGTAAAAACAGATGAGCGAGGATATCTTCTAAAGCAAACTCAACAAAGCTATCTTCTTTTTCAACAAAAAGATAAATATGTTTTATGTCCAACCGGTTGGTTTTCCAAAGAAACGAAGAGACCCGTCTCCGGTAATCAGATTAGGGACTATGCCAAAGCTTATCCTGAATCGCATGTTGCCGAGAAAGACAAACGCAAAGCAGTTTCTTCTTGGAAAGAACTCCAAGCTTCAATTTCAATACTTGCATATCCTCAAAAAACTCGTGAGGTTCTAGATTTAGAATGAGCACTATTAACGAAAGCTTTTTAAGAAAACAAAATCAAATACGTTCTTTGCGAGAAGAAAGTGAGCGAATCTCTAAGTGTGTGTTTAAAAACCCCCCACATCTAGCATTCTCCGTCCCAAAAGAGGAAAATGGGAGTCATGAAAAACAAATTAAACAACT
>OCZT010007488.1_pt1 | contig 10698 bp, 9 predicted proteins | sample 1539031 | NCBI WGS metagenome assembly OCZT01 (sample SAMEA3539308, study PRJEB22396) | soil metagenome | biome: tundra; feature: field; material: soil | place: USA | collected 2010-05 | depth 0.15 m
AGCGCCTACCGCGATCCGCGCGCGATCGACGTGCACATCCGCCATCTGCGTGAGAAGCTAGAGCCCGAGCCGGAGAAGCCGCGCTACATAGTGACAGTGCGCGGCGCGGGGTATCGGCTGCGAGGGCCGTAGCGGTGCCGGCGCTACCGCGGCGTGGTGCCCTCGGTCTGCGTTGGCGGATCGTCGGCGTCGTGCTTGTGACCACCGTTGCGACGCTGGCCGTGGCCGCGCTGGCCCTGCTTGGACCGCTGCAAAAGCAGCTGCGCGACTCCGAACTCAAGACGCTCAAGGCGACGGTCGCCAACGCCAGCTCCAGCTTCAGGGCGCTGAACCAGACCGACCTGGACCTGCTCAACGTGACGTCCAAGGGCGGATCGAACGGCCTGATCCAGCTAGCGGTCCACGAGTTGCAGAAGAACACCGGCGGCGACGTCAGCCTGCTCGGCTATCCGCTGACGTTGCTGGCCACGACGGATTCCGCGGCGGCGGCCGGGGATCCGTTCAGCGATGTGATCAAGGCGTTCGCCACGGGGCGGCCGGTCGGGAGCTTTGGCGCGGACGAAGGACAGGAGATCGTCAGGCTGGCCTATCCGATCTCGATCGGCCCGTACCGCACGGCGTCCTCCGGACGGGACTCGCTGCACACCTACGTACTGACCGTGCGAAAGCTGATCCCGGAGGTCGCCGGCGCCGTCGCCACTGTCCGCCGCGCGTTCGCCACCGCTGCGATCGCCGGTCTGGCCCTCACGTTGATCCTGGGGATCCCGCTCGCCGGCCAGCTGGTGCGACGGTTGGGCCAGCTGCGCCAGGCGGCGCTGCGCCTGGCCACCGAGGGCCCCGCCGTAGAGGTGCCCGTCGACCGCGCACGTGACGAGGTCGGCGATCTGGCGCGCACGCTGGCGACGATGCAGCGCCGCCTGCAACAGCAGGAGGAGGCGCGCCGGTCGTTCGTCGCCACCGCCTCGCATGAGTTGCGCACGCCGCTCACGTCGCTGGACGGGATGCTCGAGCTGCTCGGCGACGACCTGCGCGACGAGCCGCCTGACATCCATGACGCGAGGGAGCTGCTGGAGCGGGCGCGAGCGCAATCCCGGCGCCTGGGTCGGCTGGCCGCCGACCTGCTGGACCTGTCACGGCTCGATGCCGAGGTGGCGCTGCGCTCCGAGCCCGTGGAACTGGGTGAGCTGTGCCGCGCTGTGCTGGCCGAATTCGAGCTGGGGACGTCGGAGCGGGGGATCAACTCTCAGCTGCAGGACTCCGGCGGATCGGTGTGGGCTCTGGGAGATCCCGGAAGTGTGGCCAGGATCCTGCGGATACTGCTCGACAACGCAGTGCGAGCCAGCCCGACCGGCTCTGAGATCGCCGTCGAGCTTCAAACCGGGCCCGCGGTGGGGCTGAGCGTCTGTGATCAGGGCCCCGGCGTTCGGGACGACGAGCGCGAGCAGATCTTCCGCCGCTTCCACCGCGGTCGTAACACCAGCGGGCAGGCGGGCTTCGGGCTCGGGCTGGCGATCGGTCGCGAGCTGGCCGAACGGATGGGCGGCGAGCTGGTACTGGAGCGGTCCGGTGGTCGGGGCGCTCGGTTCACCCTCAGGCTCCCGGCGGCGAGCGCGCCGGAACAGGAGCCCGTCGCTGTCGCCTAGTGGTCGTCCCGAAATACGGGCACGACCACTAGCTGACAGCATCACCGTGATGGACGAACGCCTGATGAACGCGATGCTCGATGTGGACGAGCACCACTGGTGGTACCGGGGACGCCGGCGGATCATCCGCGCCGAGCTCGACCGGCTGCCGTTGGCACCGGGGGCGGTGGTGCTGGACGCCGGCTGCGGCTCGGGGCGCACGCTGCAGGAGCTCGTTGGCTACGGCGAGGTACACGGCATCGAACTCAATCCCGGCGCCGCCGAGGTGGCGCGGTCACGCGGATATGGGGAGGTTCGCGTCGGTCGCCTGGAGGAACTTCCGTGGGCGGCCGGCACGTTTGACCTGATCACCTGCCTGGACGTGATCGAACACACCGCCGATGACCGCGTCACGCTGAGCGAGCTGCGACGCGTCACCAAGCCGGGCGGCTGGTTGCTGGTAACCGTTCCCGCCTACCCGGCGCTTTGGTCGCTGCACGACGAGGCCAACCATCACTACCGGCGCTACAGGCGCCGGAGCCTGCGCTCCGCGGCACTGGCCGCCGGCTGGACGATCGTGCGGATGAGCTCGTTCAACAGCCTGTTGCTCGCTCCGGCCGCCGTGGTACGCCTGGCCCAGCGCCGGCGCCGTGCCAATGACGGCTACACGCCTGCGCTCCGGCTGGGCTCCGCCTGGGTGAACGATGCCCTTGAACGTCCGCTGGCGCTCGAGGCCCGCTGGATGGCGCGGGGCCACACCCTTGCCGCCGGTCTGTCGCTGTTGGCGGTGATGCAGAACCAGCGGTCGTCTCTGTGAATGCGGCGAAGGCGATCTGTTGGCCGGCGGCGAAGGCGATCTGTTGGCCGGCGGCGAAGGCGGCAACGTGGACGGCGTGACGCTCGCGCTGGCTGCGATCATCTCGATCTCCAGCAACCTCGGGTATCTGCTTCCGGCGATCATCGGCTTGGAGTCGATGGGCTTCCCCTCCCCGGGGGAGACCGCGCTCGTGCTCGCAGCGGTTCTGGCCAGTCAGGGCAAGCTGCAGATCTGGCTGGTGATCGTGATCGGCATCGCGTCGGCGATCGTCGGCGACAACGCCGGCTACCTGCTCGGGCGCCGCTTCGGTCGAGAGGTACTGGAGGCGGCAGGCCCGTTCCGCGCCCGGCGAGTGAAGCTGATCGCCGTGGGTGACCGCTTCTTTGCGCGCCACGGACCCAAGGCCGTCTTCTTCGCGCGCTGGATCGCGCTCGTGCGGTTCGCCGCCGCCTGGCTGGCGGGCATCAACGAGATGCGGTTTCGCCAGTTCTTCTTCTGGAACGCGCTCGGCGGGATCAGCTGGGGGGTGACCTACGGGCTGGTCGGGTATTTCGCCGGCTCAGCCGGCGCCGGCGTGATCTCCACCTTCGGTGTGGGGGCCGCGATCGCTCTGGCCGTCCTGGTCGTGGTCGGATACGGCTTCGTGAAGCTTCGCGAACGACGCTCCGCCGGGTAGGCCAGCGGGCTGCTCCCCGCTCCGGTGGACGCCGGTCTCAGTCTTCTTCTTCGGCCGAATCGAGCTCCAGCGCGCACGAGTTGATGCAGTAGCGCATCCCGGTCGGCTGGGGCCCGTCGTCGAAGACGTGGCCCAGGTGCCCGCCGCAGCGCTTGCAGAGGACCTCGGTGCGGACCGTTCCATGGCTGCGGTCCTCGTGCAGCTCGACATTCTGGGCTACCGCCGGCTCGTAGAAGCTCGGCCAGCCGGTTCCGGACTCGAACTTCGTGTCGGAATTGAACAGCTCCGCGCCGCAGCCGGCGCACCGGTAGGTGCCGTCAGACTTGACGTCGACGTACTTGCCGGTGAAGGGGCGTTCGGTCCCATGCCGGCGCAGGATCTCGTACTGCTCGGGGCTCAGCCGCTCGCGCCACTGGTCCTCGGTCAGCTCCATCGGGCGTTCTGTTTGCATGGGCTTCACGTTAGCGTGCGGGCCGCGGCGAAAAAGTGAACGGTGATGAAATTCGGCTGCGCCGGGCGGGCCCTGGGCCCGATTTGCCGACGCTCGCTCACACCGGCAGGTAGCTGCACGCCGCGCCCGGGTCGGGGTCCACCATCTCCATGGCCAGGCTCGACCAGCCGAACTCGGTGGCGCCCATCCCCTCGCCGGTGTAGGGGTTGTAGTACTCGCGCAGACCTTCCCGCGCGATCGCCGCCGCCAGTTGGCCCACCAGCACGCGGCCCGGCTCCTCATAGCCGAGCCTGACCAGCCCCAGCCACACCAGCCAGGCCGCGTTGACCCAGGTCGGACCGCGCCAGTAGCGCCGGCCTCCCACCGATCTGGCGTCCCTGAGCGAGAAGCTCGGTTCGCTCACCGACACGGATGGAGGTGGGACCGGGAGCCAGAACTGATCCCGGTCGAGCAGGATCTCCTCCACCAGGCGACGACCGATCGCCTCGGGCAGATCAGGGAGAGCGAGCGGCGCCAGCGTGGTCCAGGTCAGCGCCGGGCTCCGCGCCGGCTGCGGACGCGCCAGCAGGCCGAAGCGCCCGCTCGGCTCGTCGTACATGCGGGCGATGATCGTGGGCGTCAGCGACGGGAGCCCTAGGGCCAGGCGTGAGAGGTTGTAGATCACGTTGGTCATCACCTCGCAGCACACCGGACCGCCCGTCGCCGCGATCTGGCGCATGTCGTAGTGCAGCGAGCGGTTGCGCCGTACGAGCCGTACGAACCGCGGCAGCCCGTGGGCGCGGTTGCCCCAGACGGCGTCGAATTGGTTGGAGGCATCGAGCCCGGACTCGTCTGGCTGCACGATCCAGATCAGTCCATCTCCGTCCAGGTCTCGATGCTCGGACAGCCACTCGTGCTGACGGACTATCGCCGGAACGCCGGCCGGATCGCCGACCGCGATCCGCCACGCCCACGCGAGCGCCGGGGGCTGGATGCTCGCCGTCATCGGGGCGTTGGGGGAGGTGACGTTGTAGGTGTAGCGCCGCGCGCCCTCCAGCGGCTTGTTCCAGAAGATCGTGTGCCCGATGAAGCCGTCTGGCCGCTGGGCGGCGAGCAGCGACTGCAGCTCACGCCGCGAGCGCTCGGTGTCGAAGTGACGCCACCCGATCGCCGTGAAGCACGAGTCCCAGTACCACTGCCAGGGGTAATGGCTCGGGCTGGGGCAGGTGTAGGCGAACGGCACCCCGTCGAATGCGCGCACGCCCTCGCGCCAGTTCTGGCGCAACGTGCGCTCGCACCGGTCGCGGACCGCGGCGATATCGGTGTCTGCCAACATCAGGTCGGCCATCCTGCCACGCGGGAAGCCGCCGTGGCCTCGCTGAGGGGTTCGCAGATTCGCTGCGGGCGTGGGATGCCGGCCTGGCGCCGCGTCAGTGGCAGCACGAATCGATAGGACGGCGTGATGTTCGGAGGGTCTGTTTTGCGCGCCCCGCGGGGGCTGCCTTCGGTGCAGGGCAACGAGCGCGCGTGCGCGCTGCTCGGCGCCATGACGATCGCCTTCTCCAGCATTCTGGTGCGTCTCAGCCACGCCTCCCCTTCGACCGCGGCGATCTTCCGGTGCGCTTACGCGCTGCCGGTGCTGGGGTGGCTGGCCTGGCGTGAGGACCGGCGCCTGGGCTCACGCTCCTGGCACGACCGGCGCGCGGCGGTGGCCTCCGGTGTCTTCTTTGCGGCCGACCTGATCCTGTGGCATCACTCGATCGGCGATGTCGGCGCGGGATTGGCAACGGTGCTGGCCAACGTCCAGGTCGTGCTCGTGCCACTGGTCGCATGGGCACTGCTCTCCGAGCCGCCCGGCCGCCGTGTGCTGCTCTCGCTGCCGGTCGCCCTGCTGGGCGTGCTGCTGATCTCCGGGGTGCTGGAGCACGGAGCTTTCGGGCGAGATCCGACGCGCGGGACGCTGTTCGGACTCGGGGCGGGCGTCGCCTATGTGGGCTTTCTCCTGCTGCTTCGCCACGGGGGTACCGATTTGCGCCGTCCCGCGGGCCCGCTATTCGACGCCACTGCCATCGCCGCCGTGCTGTGCGTGATCGCCGGACTGGCGATCGGCGATGCGCACCTCGTGCCCAGCTGGCCGAGCGCGGGCTGGCTGGTGACGCTCGCGATGACCTCTCAGGTGATCGGCTGGTTGTTGATAACCGCCTCGCTGCCGCGCCTTCCCGCGGCGCTTACGTCGGTGATCTTGACCGTTCAGCCGGTCGGTTCGGTTGCGCTGGCGGCACTGATCTTCGGCGAGTCGCCCAGTCCCCTGCAGCTCTCCGGCGTGATCCTGGTGCTGGCGGCGCTGCTGGCCGCGAGCCGCTCGGGCGCTGTGCGGGCCGCGGTGAGCGAGCGGCCGGCCGGCGCGGCTGCGCAGCGCGCGCTCGCATCGTCCGGTGGATTGCCGGGAGAGGCGCTCGGCGTGCCCGAGCGATCTGAGTCCGGTTGATCCTCGTCGCGCTAGCGGTTGTCGTCTCAACGGCGTTCGGGGTCATCTGCGAGCGCCGCACGGACGCTGCCCGGGTGGCGGCGCGGTGGACATTGCAGGTGATGCTCTATGCGCTGCTCCCATTCGTCTCGTTCGTCAACATCGCCCATTTGCGGATCACCCTCGGGGCGGGGGTCGGGATCGGCGTCGCCTGGGTTCTGGTCAGCTGTATGGGGCTTGCGGCCTGGTCGATCGGCCGCTTCTGGCTTGGCCTGGCCGCGCCGGCGCTCGGCGCGCTGATCTGCAGCGTGATCATCGTCAACACGGGTTATCTCGGCCTGCCCACCGCGGTCGCGATCATCGGTCCCGGCGCGCTCAGCTCGGCGGTCGCCTACGACCAGCTGGTCAGCGGTCCGATGCTGTTCATCGGCGGCTTTGGCGTCGGCGCGGCGTTCGGCAATCGGGGCGGGGCCAGCCGGCTGGCGCGGCTCAAAGCGTTCCTGACCCGCAACCCGCCGCTGGTGGCGGTCGTGGCGGGGCTGATCGTCCCGGTCTCGCTGGTGCCCACTTCGCTGCTGACCGTTTCTCACGTGGTGGTCGCGGTGCTGCTGCTGCTCGGCTTCTTCGCGGTCGGCGTGAACCTCTCGGCCGAGCGACGTGAGGATCATGCGCCGCTGCTGGAGGCGCCCAACCGGCAGGTCCTGTTGGCCGTCGCGCTGCGACTGTGTGTCGCGCCCGGGCTGATGGCCTGCTTCTCCGCGCTCGCCCTCCGCTTGCCTTCTGCCTACCTGCTTCAGGCGGCGATGCCCACCGGGATCAACTCGCTGATCGTCGGCCATGCCTATGGCCTGGACCAGCGCCTGATCGCCACGATCATCGTCTGGAGCACGGCGGCGGCGCTGGTGGCGGGGTTGATCGTCGCGGCGGTCTGAGGGGCGGCGCACCTGGCGTGGCAACCAGCCTGATACGGGGCCACGGTTGTGGGCCAGGCGTGGTGAGGGGCCGGGTGCTACGGGGCCACCGTTGTGGGCCAGGCGTGGTGAGGGGCCGGGTGCTACGGCCCAGGGTCCGAGCAAACGCACGCCCGGCGAGTGCGTCCTTGCGCTGCCGGGCGGACCTACCTCACCTCGCTCTGGCGGTTACTGTTAACGAGCGAGCCTCATACCGCCGAGCGGTGGTGCGAGCGGCCCGGTGATCTCGGGGTCGGGCGGGGTTCGGTATGAGCCTCGCTCGGGGGCGTCCCTTCGGGACGCTGGGTGGTGGCCCGGGGTACCTTCCGAACTAGACGCGGGCGATGGGCGCCCGCTTGGAGCCCCACGTGGGGGCTTGCGACCTTTCGGGCGCTGGAGGTACCGCCGTGGCCACCATCTCAAGCCTACTCGCCGATCACGTCTCGCTGCGAGTGCGCTCAGTCGATCGGATCTTCCTCGCCGGGTACGTCCCGCGGTTGCAGTGCGACGGTCAGCTGGTCAGGTTCTTGAACGAGCGGGCAGGCGGGACGATCCCGTCGCCGGCGATCCTCGGGAAGATCGGCCGCGCATATGCCGATCAGGTCAACGCGTTCGCCAAGGCCAACGGGATCCCGGTCGTGCGGTTCACCAAGGACATGGTCAAGGAGGACGTCGCGCGCCCGCACATGCAGAACGCCGAGCGGGACGGACGCTCGGGGGTGATGATGCTCGGCGTCGCGCAGGAGAAGGCATGGGCGTGGCGCGGCTGGCGCGATGGCGGCCACGACGCGCACCCACACTTCGAGTTCGCCCGCCAAGCAGTGTTCGTCAACCACTACTACTGGTACATCTTCGATCCCGAATGGGGCCCGTCTTTTGTGAAGACCAACGCGTACGCGCCGTACCCGGTGTGGGTGTACCTGAACGGCCATGAGCGGGCCAAGCGCCAAGCCGCCCGACAGGAGATCGACTTTACGCCGTTGGACAACGGATTCCGCGCCTGCGATCAGCCCGAACGGCTCGCCGGGATCTGCGACTCACTGTCCGAGCAAGACATCTTCGGGTTCTGCGACCGGTGGATGCGTCAGCTGCCCTCCCCGCTCACCCAGGCTGAACGGGGCCGCTACGGCTACCGCTACTCCGTCCGGCAGCTCGAGCTCTCAGACACCCGCGTGTTCGACCGCCCGGCCGCCGGTCGTGCGTGGTTTGAGCAGACAATCCGCGATCAGCTCGACCTCGGCCGCCCCGACAAGGTCCAGATCGTGTTCGACCGCAAGATCACCAGCCGCACCCCCGGCCGGTTCCAAACGAAGGTCATCACCAAAGGCGTCGAGCCGGTCATCCAAGCGCACTACAAGCACTCCAAGGTCAAGCAGTACTTCAAGGAAGGCCGCGCGCTCCGGACCGAGACGACCGTCAACGACCCCTACGACTTCGGTGTCAAGCGCACCCTCACCGCCGAGACATGGCAGCAACTCCGCACGATCGGCGATGACATCAACGACCGGCTGCTTGATGCCCAACTCCAGGCGTGCAACTGCGCGCCGGACCCCACGACGCTTACGCGTCTGGTGTCGCCATCCATCGAGGATGGCCAACCCGCGCCCGCCCTGCACTTCGGTGACCCCAGAGTGATGGCGCTGCTCGCCTGCCTGTGCTCGTTTCAGCACCTGTTCGCGGGCCTGACGAACCGCACCCTACGCCCCCAGGTAGCCGAGCTCATCCCCGGCTACACCCAGGGGCAGATGACTTATGACCTGCGCCGACTCAGACGCAAAGGCCTGATCCGCCGGATCCCACGCTCCCAGCGCTACGAGCTGACCGCGTTCGGCCGGCGGACCGTCGTCTTCTTCACCAAGACCTACGTGCGGATCGTCAACCCCTCCCTCGCCGAACTCGACCCCCAACTACCCGAGGAGATCGCACACCAAAGTCCGATCGCCCGCGCATGGCGCGCGTTCGAGCACGCGCTCGACACCAAGATCAAACAAGCCGCTATCGCGGCCTGAAAAGATGACAGCCCCGTGAAGGTTTCAACGACCTAGCGGAGCTAGACCCAGGTAACTACGGGCTAGGGAGGAGGAGGCGTCCTTCGCGCCTTGTTCTTTCTCCGGGCGCGCGCGGGAGGAAGGCTCGGCTCGTTGGACTTCTCCGGCGGCCCGTAGGTGGAAATCGTCCAGCCGCTCAGCGAAACTCATGTGAAGTCCAGGAGCTCAGCCCTCGCTGGGGCACGAATCGCTTGACGGCGTCGAAATGCCGAGGTTCGGCGGACGCTGCCGCCGCCCTCCCGGGCGGCGGCGCTACGACCAACCAGCTACGCCTCGTGGCTGGTGTGCTTACGGACTTTCGTGTGCTTGGTGTGCTTCCTGGCAGTCGCCCGGGGCTTCCACACGGTCACCCGCTTGACGAGCTTCGCCGAGATCGCGAACGGCGACAGGATCTGCTGCACGTTCGGCTCATCAGGGTTCGGACTGAGGTCCGACGTGAACACACTGCCGTGCTCGGCGCCCGCGCATTCCGTCGGGACATTCGCCGAAGCGAAAGCGTCGTCAGGGGGTCCGCAGATCTCAAGCGCGCGGGCCAGCCCGATCGCGGCCGGGTTGAAGTGGACCGTGACCTGCATGGGTCCGGCTGCGGCGGGCACGAGGCTCACATCCGTCCCCGCACCTGACAGGATCGGCGTGCCGTTCTGATCCAACAGCACGAACCCGGCCGCAACCGTCGCGTCGTCGACAAACACGCGCTGATCGAACGTGATCGTCGCGTCGCCGGTTTCGTTGTCGAACGTCACTCCGACGGCGTCCGCGCCGGACGTGAACCCGCGCGCGAACGCGCCGGCTCGCGATCTGCCGGTACACGTTCTCAGGCGATCCGAGCGAGCGGAACAGCGCAGCAACCGGTGAGGCGTTGTTCCGCCTCCTTGCTGCGTCCTCCCCGACCGTTCGCGCAAACTGCGGATGCTGAGTGACCCGAGCTCCGGCGCGCCACAGCGCCACAGCCTCCTCAAAGGAGACCCAGGTGGCGGTGTCCAGCAGGTACTCGGGACTAGGTGGCTTTCTACATCATCCGCAGCCGGTGTTGAACCCGCAACTTGAGCACGTGTAACAACTGCCGGTGCGCTGCATCATGCCGCCGCACTGCTGACAGGCCGGGCCGAGGTCGAGACCCCTGCGGAGCGCCGGCAGTACCGGAGGCTCATCGGTCAGCGCCGCGGTCGCCGGTGCCGGCTCGCGGGAGTTGGTTTCGGCCCCGGCACGGGGCGCGCCGGACGAACCGCCGTTTCCGCCCTCGGATGGGCTGGCCGTGTCGCCCAGGTGCGAGCTGGCAGCATCCTGGGCCGCCTTGCGCGCGCGAACCTCCTTGGTGAGGATCCCGAGCTCCTCTTGCAGATCGACGTCCATGAAGCGCGAGGCCAGCCAGCGCATGATGTAGTCGGGCATCGACTTGGCAAACGGGATCTCCGGATTGGAGGTCATCCCCTCCGGCTCGAAGCGCATGTAGCTGAACTTGCGCACCAGCGTTTCCAGTGGCACGCCGTATTGCAGCGCGATCGAGATCGCGGTCGCGAACGAGTTCATCATCCCGCGCAGCGTCGAGCCTTCCTTGCCGATGTCGGTCAGGAAGATCTCGCCCACCGTTCCGTCTTCGTACATGCCCGCGGTGATGTAGCCCTCGTGGCCGCCGATCGAGAACTTGTGCGTGATCGACTGACGCTCACGCGGCATCCGCCGGCGCT
>OCZT010007490.1_pt1 | contig 10698 bp, 9 predicted proteins | sample 1539031 | NCBI WGS metagenome assembly OCZT01 (sample SAMEA3539308, study PRJEB22396) | soil metagenome | biome: tundra; feature: field; material: soil | place: USA | collected 2010-05 | depth 0.15 m
GCTGCGAGGAAACCTGTTAGAGCGGGGCTGCGGAAAGGCATAAAGACAGGAAAATGGGATGTCGTTTTATATTCCTGTCTTCAATCTTCCTGTCTGCCTTGGTTTCTCGGTTGCGGCTTTGCCTCGCTGTGTTCTCTGCGGTTAAACTGCTCCGTTTAAGTTCAAGGCCATCAACTATCAACTCTCAACAACTCAATACCGATAACTAAGCTGCAGCCCAACCTGCGTAGTCGTGTAGTTGTAGTTTGCGCCGCCGGAGGTGTTGTAGTTTACGGAATAGAACACGGCGGCACTGCCACGCTTTAAGACGGGGAGAGAGAGCCGGGCGCTAAAGGAGGTGGTGTCGTAATTGCTGACATTGGCAGCCACGGGAGCGGTCGAACTCGCGTGGTAGGTGCTGGTGCCGTATCCGCCGCTCAGATCGAGGGACAACTTGCCCAGGAGCCGCTGATGCAAGCCCGCGCTGATGGCGGTGCTCTCGGTAATCTGGTCCTGGAAAAAGGAGGGGCTGACCATGCGGCTGGCGCTCAGCGAAAGGGTGGTGGCCTCGAACAGGGAGTATTGAGCCGAGAAGGAAAATATGGGGCTGATTAAGTCGGGCACGCCGGCGGCGAGGAACTGGCGGTCTTCGGCACCACCGCTCAGCACAAAGCTGAGTTTGTCAACGACCTTCCAGGTAATCCGCCCTTGAAGCTGCTCGGACGTCATGTCCGTGCCGACCGCGAGGTTGTCGTAACCGAAACCGGTGCCGATGGCCGCGCCGAAACGGGGCCAGAACTGGTAATTGAGCCAGTCCATGGTGGACCAACTTCGGGTGTCACTCTGCGCACCGGGAAAAGTGCTGTCGATGAAGCGGAAGCTCTGGCTTGCGCCGAGCTCAAGGGAGGTTTGGCTGCCAAGCTGGCGAGTGGCGCTCAGCCCGGTGAAATAGGTTTCCTGGTCGAGCTGGGAAGCGGTTTCGATAATGGGGTCGGAGGAGGAGGCGTAGCTTTGGGAAAGCCCGAAGCTCCAGTCCTCGTAGGTGGTGCCGCCGGTAAGCGTTACCGCGTTATCAAAGCTGTCTTTGAAAGCGCTGCTGGAATAAAAGCGGAGAGTGGGGGTGTAATCGAGCGACCAGTGGCTGCCCCATTGAAACAGGATGCCGGGATCAACTTCGTTTATGAACGACGAAGACGATTGGCCGGGAGTGGCTTGGAGCCCGTTACCGTAAGAAAGACTATAAAGCAAATGGGATTGGAGGGTGAGCGGGCCCCAGCGTAGCAGCGGCGGCACGGGTGGGAGGGGCACGGCGGAGGCTGGCGCCAGTTGGCTGGTGCCGGCTAGCCTCGAGGCGGGCGCAGTTTCGAAGGCCGGAGGTAGTAAGGGCGGGGGCTGGTTGGTTTCGACGAACCGGGAGAGGGCGGGAGGGGTGGAGTATTGGAGGGATGGGGCGTTGGTGTATTGGAGTGGTGGAGTATTGGAGTATTGGAGTGATGGAGGGTTGGTGTCCTGGGCGCGGGCGGCGGCGATGGGCAGGAGAATTGCCGCAAAGAGGCACAAATAGCACAGCGCGGCAAAGCTGCAGACGAAGGCAGGAGGGATTAACCGCGGAATACGCGAAACACGCGGAAAACAGACTTCTTCCCGTTTCGCCTTCCGCGTATTCCGCGTGTTCCGCGGTTTATCTCTTTCCCGAAGATCCGTTGCAGATTCCAAACAACTTCGACTATTGGAGTGCAAAAGGGCGGGGGCGGGGCCGGATGTGAATGGTTTCGGGCTTCGGCGGCAGGGACGCCGCCACACGGTTTGCAGAGACAGCAGAATCATGTTGAGGGTGGGGTATTGGAGTAGTGGGGTATTGGAGTAATGGAGTGATGGAGAACTGCGCGGAATCCGAACTTCCAACGTCGAGCCTTGAACCGTGCCTATCCGGTTGCTTGCCAAACTTTGGGGTCGCATTGGGGTCGCATTGAGGTGACTTTGTGCAGCCCTCTTTCTGATTTCAGCTTTCAGCTTTCAGCATTTCAGCTTTTGCCAAAGTGTGGCTTTGGTGTCGCATTGATGTGGCTTGAGTTGACTTTCCGGTTTCAGCATTTCAGCTTTTGCCAAAGTGTGGCTTTGATGTCGCATTGATGTGGCTTGAGTTGACTTTCCGGTTTCAGCATTTCAGCTTTTGCCAAAGTGTGGCTTTGATGTCGCATTGATGTGGCTTGAGTTGACTTTCCGGTTTCAGCATTTCAGCTTTTGCCAGAGTGTGGCTTTGGGTGGCTTCACGAGTGGTGGAGGCGAGGAGGGTTTAAACCTCTATCTGCGGCCCTTTGCAGAGCCGCCGTTTTATCATTTAAACTACGCCCCCAAAAGATAATGGTTGGTTCGGAAAGCATATAAACCGAACCCCGTCGTTATCAGACCGCCGATTACCACGCCCGATATTATCGCCCTACTGGTGGTCGTGGCCGGAAAACACCATGACCGTAAGCAGCGTCGCGCCGCCCCTCCAATTGAAGGTTGGATCTGCTCCAACGAAATCCGCTCTGGGGAAGTACCGGACTGAACTGGCCGTCAGTGTTTGACAGCCGCCGCCCAACTGGGGGGCAAATTCTTTGTAATCTCGATGCCTTTGAAAGTGCTGCTCTCCCTGGCTCCGTGCGTCTTCACCCAATCAGCCATCAAGCGGATGCCTTGTTCAAGCGGCATCTTCTCCCGCTGGCCAAAAATGCGGGCCGCTTTACTGTGATCCGAGAAGGCCAATTTTACCTCATTCCGGGGATCGAGATGCTTCACATTACATTCTCTGCCGAGCGCCGCCGAGATGACTTTGGCGAGATGGTTGACGGTAAAGGGCACATCAGCTCCGATATTGAACACCTGGTTCCTGGCGGCAGGCAGGCTTGCCGACTGAGCGATGATGGGTGCCACATCGCTGATATGTGTGAAGGCTCGCTGCTGCTCGCCATCGCCGAAAATGGTCATCGGCTGGCCCTGGAGGAGCTGGTTCATGAAAATACCCACCACGTTGCGGTAGCGATCGCCGATGTTCTGCTTCTCGCCATAGACATTGTGGGGCCGGAAAATGACGTAATCCAACCCAAACATTTCATGGGAGGCTTTTAAGTCCTGCTCGATCGCATATTTCGCAATTCCGTATGAATCCTCCGGCATCGGAACCATCTCCTCGGTCATCGGGGTCTGGCCGGCGCCATAGACGGCGATGGAGGAAGTGAAGACAAAACACTTCACGTTGTGGTTCACGGCGGCATTGATGAGGTTTACGGAGCCGACGACATTATTGGTGTAATTGAAGCGTTTGATAAAATGGCTCAGCCCCTCGGCGGCATAGGCCGCAAGGTGAAAGACATAGGTGAATTTGTGCTCGTGGAAGAGCTTTTCGATCAACAGATGGTCCACGAGGGAGCCCTCAACAAAGGCGGCCCCTGCCGGGACATTATCAATGAACCCTCCGCTCAGGTCGTCAAGGGCAACGACCTTGTGACCGGTCTTGATGAGAGCTTCGACGACATGCGATCCGATGAATCCGGCCGCGCCGGTAACTAAACTGGTTTCCATAGGTTTGATTTACGATTCAATTGTGGGCTAAAACACTCGTGCAATTCTCAAGAGAAGAACTAGTCATCTTCGGCGCCGGCGCCAGCGGGGCGTACCCGAGGTCCGGTTCTTCCCCGTTTTCAATAAACCTGACGGGGTCCAAGCGGGTGTGCCACTTCAGTGCGACGCGATATAACTTGAGACGATTTTCCAATGCCTCGCTGCGTTTGAACAGGCGCAGCAAACCATAACCGGCCAGTCTTAACCAAAAGCGGAGCAGATAGACGCGACGAATGCCGCGCAGCCCCTTTACGCCGTAATGCTTGTAAAAGTATCGGTACCCGCTTCGATAAGTTTCGAGGGCGAACCGGATCGGAAACCTGCCAACTGACTGTCCCCCGAGGTGGGTTATCTCGGCATCTGGATAGAAAAGGATCCGGGAATCGGATTTCCACACCCGGCAGCATAGATCAGTCTCCTCGAAGTGGTAAAAGAATCGCTCGTCGAACCCCCCAAGCCTTTTCAGCAGCTCACTACGGAAAAGAACGCAGCAGCCAGACTGGAAACCGATCCCACGCTCGGTCCGTCCGTCCCAGCCGCAATAGGTATCGGAGGCGAAAGCATCCGAAAGCCTACCCAGCCTCCGCAGGCAGAGGGCGCCCATAAGCCAGCCAGAAACGGTTGGCAGAGGGCGCGCGGGATCCTGATAAGAACCGTCCGGGTTCAGCACCCGAAGGCGCCCGCCTCAGGGTGGCGCTCGGCAAATGAAACGAGCTTGTCCAAGGCGCGGTCACGTACGATGGTGTCGGGATTGAGGATCAGCACGTATTCCCCTTTGGCGACCTTAATCCCGGCATTGTTCCCTTTCGCGAAGCCAAGGTTGGCGCCGTTCTCGGTGATTCTCACGAGCGGGAATTCCATCCGAATCCGGGCGAGCGAGTCATCCGTCGAGCCGTTGTCTGAGACAATCACCTCAAACTCGATCGCCCTGGTTTCGGCAAAGATGGATTTAAGGCAATCCAGAATGACCTTCAGGTCATTCCAACATATTATGACAATTGAGAGCTTCATGCTTGAGTGTACGATGTCGTGCTAAGACCGAAGGGATGCCAATGCTGCTATGCCGGTTTCCAGCCCGGAATTCTGCCGCTGACCACCTCGCACGCTTCGGAGAAGGCGGATAGCCGGCAGAACCGGCAGCCCAGGAAATAGACGGCCATGCCGGTTGACACCTCGGCCGCAAGCTGGCCGTAATTACCTCCCCAGGACGGCAGTCCGCCAGCCAGCCAAACGCACGCCCCCATTAATGCGGAGATTCCCAGATAAGGCAGCAGATCCAGGACTTGCTCTTCCCACGAATAACCGATCAACCGAACGGAATAGAAGCTGTTGAGGCAACAAGAGATGGTGGAAACAACGATCTCGCCGATCAGCAGTCCCTTCACGCCATAGCGGAACGTGATGGCAACGGAGATCGCCAGCACAACCTTTTTGATGACTTCCAGCCGTAAAAAGAGGTCGGATCTTCCCTGGGCCGCGAGCGCATTCAGATGAATGAGGCTTATCGGATACAGCGCGCCGCCGACGCACAGCAACTGAATGTAGGGAACACAGGCTTCCCACTTCTTCGTCAACAATACCAACACCAGCGGCCGGGCCACCACGGCCAGCCCAATCATCAAGGGAAAGTTTATCATCACCAGTCCCCGGGCGGCCTTGCGCAAGCCGCGTTTCAAATGTGCTTTGTCATGCTGAACGGAGGCGAAGACCGGAAACGAAACCCGGCCCACGATGCCGCAGAGATTATCCACCGGCAGTTGCTGCATCTGTTTGGCCCGCGTGAACAAGCCCAGCGCGGCGGGTGAGTAAATCCGCCCGATGACCAGCGAATAGATTTCCGTGAAAATGCTGTTCAGCAGACCGGAGGCAAACATCCTCGATCCGTAGGGCAACAGTTCCCGCAGCGAGGAAAAGCTGAATACCGCCGAGGGCCGCCAGCCATGAAACAACCACAAAAATACCACCCGCAGAGCATCCCCAATGAGGACCTGCGCCGCGAGGCTCAATACGCCAAAGCCCTGGATCGCCATCACCACCGCGATGCCACCCGAAATGACCGTGGCGATGACGCTGACCTTCAACTGGGTTTTGAAATCAATCTCCTTGGTCAGTAGCATGGTCTGAACAATGCCGAACGAGTTGATGACGACATCAAGCGCCATGAGGCGCGTGAGGCTGATCAGGATGGGTTGACGGTAGAAATCCGCAATCCACGGCGCCGCAGCATACAGCAAAACGCCGGCCAACCCGCCGAAGGCGATGTTCAAATAGAAAACGGAGCATTCATCGCGATGGGTCGTGTTCTGTTTTTGAATCAGGCCTTCGCCAAATCCACAATTCACGAATACCTGGGCCACCCCCATGAAAATGGCCAGCATTCCGATCAGGCCGAATTCCGCCGGCATGAGCAGGCGCGCCAGAATGACGCCGATGACAAACCGGATCAGTTGGCCGGCAAGCCGCTCCACGCCGCTCCAGATCACGGCGTTGACAGCTTTGTGTTTGATGGTCATTGCGAACGATTTTCAGGTCAGATGTATTCAACGAACTTCCGGGCCGAACCGCGGAATTCGTCTTGCGGTTGTGACGCTGAGTACGGGACAACACCGGTTGCTAACCCGACGCCCCAACTCGATGCAAGGTTTCTCAATCAGCCGATGAAGAATCCACCCAGGCAAATACGCTCCAGCATAAACAAGCGCCGCAATGCTCAGATTGTCAGGTCCGCCTTCTCCAGGTCTGCAAACCGGCTTCCCTGCATTTCCATCTTCATGTCTCTTAACGCGGTGAGGTAAGGGAATTTTGGTGCGTAACCAAGGTCGTTGCAGGTTTTGCTGATGTCATAAATATATCCGTTCTGGCTGGGCCTTTCTGGACGATATACGATTAGCGATGGGTTTCCTTGCGGAGAAAACACCTCGATAATGCCTTTGACCTGCTGCTCCAGCGACGTCCCCACACCAGTGCCAACATTATACATGCCCTGGGCTGAGGCACTCTCGATCGCTCCGACCACAATTTGATTAAAGTCCTTCACATACACCATGTCTTTTTGAACGTTGGCGTCTCCCCAAATCTCGAGGGGCTCACTCTTCATGGCCCGCTCGATCATCTGGAGATAGGCGATAGAACGCATTTCTCCGTTCACGAACATTTGCCGGATTGGAGTGTAGCAGTAGATGGTGGGCAAGCGCAGGACGACGGTGCGCAGGCCGTATTCCTGATGAAAGTGTTCAGTCAAGTCCACGGCTGCGTTCTTGGAAATGATATACACCGCATGATCCCCCTTATAAATCATGCTTCGCGGGGAATCGGCGGGGATGGGCTTGTCAGAATTCCAGAATCCGGCCACGTCCGAGTGCGACTGCATATATACATGCACCGCCGACTGAATTGACCGGCAATATTCCAATACATTCAACGTCCCTGTAATGTTGACATCAATATATGTCTGAGGTTTGTATCCACTCATTCGGGATGGCATGGCGCCGGCAATTTGCACAACCCCTCGAACACTGCTCTTCGGTAGGAGTTCAAAACCGCGTTTCGAGACCGTATCAACGGAAACGAGCCGGATTGACGGCCCCCTGAAGCCGGCGTTGCTGATATTCCGCCTGGCACACGCGACCACGCGATATCCCAAATGGGCGAGTTCATCAACCAAGTAAGTGCCCAGAGTGCCGGTGGCGCCGAACACAACGATTGTTCCCATATCATCTTTCATATTACTTCGTACTCCGGTTGATAGTTTCACGATCTGGCTGCTTAGGAAAGTCCTTTGCTTACAAAATCGCACTGCTTTAACAACATGTTGACTTGTTGTGGTGAATTAAACATCAACCCGTCAATAATGGAAAGGGCCGGCACGAACTCGTGCTTAAACTGCGGATAGGCGGCCAGCCGACTGCCGAGAAAGCGAAGCTCAATTCCACGTGCCGCAAAGGCCTCCGACGCATAAAGGTCCCGTCCTCCGGGCGCATTGATGTAAAGCGTGGCTCTTTCACGCACGCAGATGTCGAGGACACGTTCCTGTGCGTGCAGATGGCCGTTTTCATAAACCGTCGAGGACGGCTCGATCTGTGTTGTTAGTCCAAGCGTGTGGCAGACCTCTCGGATGGCCCGCCGCGCGAGTTCGCCGATACTGCCTGGATCGGCTTCGATCACTCGCGAAAGTAGCGCACGAGTGACCTCGTAGTGCGGCGCTTTGGCGTAGGCGAGGGCAATGGTCTTCAGAAACTTGTCCTTCCACCGTGGATACTCATGAACGCTCACGAGGGTATCGCGAATAGTCTTGTTCGAACTGGCGCCTTGGAGTGGCACAGTGAAAAGATGGGGTTTCCCCTGAAGTAATATGTGATTTCGATTGACCCACCCTTGCTTTATAAAGGCCACGTCATCGTATATCACAAACTTGTCCACGGCCGCAATGAGCTGGAAATACCCGAGATATGGGAAAAGATACGGCTGCATAATGGCCAGTTTCATGACGAAACTTGGATATTCAAACGGCTGTGACGGCTGATACCCCATTATCCTTCCTGCCTTTGAACGACTGCGGGCTATGCGTAACAGCAAGCGACTCAATTATATTGCAGATGCGTTCGACGTCCTCCAAAGCGAGCGAGTCGTAGATGGGCAGAGTCAGGATTCGCTCGGCAACCCGCTTCGCCGTTGACAGTGGGTCATTGGTCGAAAGACTACGGTAGCAGGCGAAGTCGCTGATTAGCGGATAGAAATAGCGCCGGGCAAAGACGTTGTATTTCTGAAGCGCCGCTTGTAAAGCGTCGCGGTTCAGGCCAAACGCCTGGTCGTCAATTTCCACGGGGAAATAAGCGTGATTGTAATGAACATTGCCCGTGGGCAAGGACGGAATCTGAATGCCGGGAACCGTCTTCAGTCGGGAGCGGTAAATCGCGCCTATTTTCGCGCGCCGGCCGATGATTCCCTCCAGATGGCCAAGCACCTGTAACCCCATCAACGCCTGGAATTCGTTCATCTTGGCGTTGGTGCCGGCCATCACCACCTCAAGTTCATTCTCGAAGCCGAAATTCTTGAGATAATCAAAAAGCTTCTTAAGGTTTGGATTGGAAAACATCAACATGCCACCCTCGATCGAGTGGTACAGCTTGGTGGCATGGAAACTGAACATACTCAAATCCCCGAAGCCACCGATGGAACGCCCATCCACTCTCACGCCGAACGCGTGGGCAGCATCGTAAAGCAGAAGCAGCTTGTGACGCCGAGCGATGCCGGCCAATGCCGGCAAGCAACAGGGGTAACCATAGACATGCACGGCCAGAATGGCGGTTGTCCAGGGGGTAATCGCTGCTTCAACCTTTGCCGGGTCCAGAGTGTAATGCTCTGGCTCGATGTCCACGAACACGGGCCGGATTTTGTTCCAATACAGCGCGTGCGTGGTGGCGACAAACGTGAACGGCGTGGTAATTACCTCACCCGACAATTGCAGGCCCTGCAGCGCAATTTGCAGGGCCAGGGTGCCGTTGTTGAACAGGCAAAGGTTCTCGGTGCCAAAATAATCGCAAAGTTCCTTCTGGTACCGCTTGATGACGGGGCCGTTATTCGTGAGCCATGCGTTCGCCCAAATCTCTTCCAAACCTGCCGCAAATTCGGCGAGCGGCGGAAGAAAGGGCCGGGTCACGTAAATCGGCTTTTCAAAAGGTTTGGGCATAAACGCTGTCATTGTTCCTACATGGTTACGTAACTTTGCCGCAGCAGAGTTCAGGACGTCGTGGTCATTACCGCAGCGCGATGACTACGACCTGTTCAACCGCCTTTCACTCCAACGCCGTCGCAAACCGGCCAAATGGGGAATAATCGTAGATTCAATTGCGAGCAGACGCAACCGATTTCGCTCTTTGGCCGGGCAATCCATTCTGGCAATTCCGGAAAGATTCTCGCGCAAGACCCCGAGGGCCAAACGGTATTTGCCCGCTTTGACGAGCGAGTTAGTGTGCATTGTCAGCGTGCGCGACATCCCGATGGATAAGGCACTTTGTAATTCCGGAGGAACTATTGACTTAAGACATTTCCATAGCTCGACATTCTCACGCCATCTAACTTCTGGCGACAGTGGGCTGAAGCCGCCTTTCGAGTGCATTCGATACATGCTCCAAATGCGAGGCAATACTCGGGCTTTTCCCTGGAGCAAGGTCCAGACAAACAGTGGATAGTCTCCAAACAATGATGACCTAAACCCTTCCCACTGCATGGGCTTGCCGCGGCGCAGAAGCCAGGTCGAAGTATGCAGGTTCGCGACATCCCTTCTGAGGATGCTCTCAACACTGAACATATCAACTGGCATAGTGGGTGCAATGCTTGCCTCCCACGGCCTCTCATTTTGCATGTTCGCAACATAATGGCAGCACGCCGCAAGATCGGGATCAGACTCAAGCGTGTTGATCTGGACCTGCAGCTTATTGGGACTAAGCCAATAATCATCTCCTTCCAGCAGGGCGATATACTTTCCCCGGCAGGCAGCAAAAGTCGAGGCAGTGTTGTGCCTGCCGAAAGACTTGGTAGATTTGCGGCTTGGGTTCGTCCGACTTCTAAGAAACAGACGGATCTTGTCGGGGTGTTTCCGGGCATATTCAAGGCAGATTTCACGGGTGCCATCCGTCGAACCATCTTCCCCCAGACAAATCTCGTAAGGGCAATCAACTTTCTGCATTAGCACGCTGTCTAGTGCTTCCTTGATGAAAGAAGCGTGCTGATAGGTAATCATGCTAACGCTGACTATGGGAGCACTGGGAAGCTGTGAATGATCGCTGACCTCAACATCAACGTCAGAGCTGCCCGGATTAGTAACTATTGAACTTTGGCACATTAGGTTGGAACTCATTGGTCCTCGGCTGGCACGACAGAAGCTTATAGGGTCTTCTCCTGATGATTTTCAATTAACCCGTTCCCACCGCCCTGTGCTATTGTTGTATTGCTTGACCACGCGCGCCGGAGCGCCCACGGCCACGGAAAAGTCGGGGACTGATGAATTGACCACGGAGTTGGCACCTATGACGCAATGCTTGCCAATGGTCACGCCCGGCAGAACAACCACGTTTTCGCCAAGCCAGGTCTCGCGTCCGATGGTGACAGGCG
>OCZT010007491.1_pt1 | contig 10698 bp, 9 predicted proteins | sample 1539031 | NCBI WGS metagenome assembly OCZT01 (sample SAMEA3539308, study PRJEB22396) | soil metagenome | biome: tundra; feature: field; material: soil | place: USA | collected 2010-05 | depth 0.15 m
CGAGATATTGGCGTGACTGGAGTTCAGACGTGTGCTCTTCCGATCTGTTTTTGGGAACTCGCAGCCGGAAGTTCTTCCACTGACCATGGATCCAGACATAGTCAAAGTTTCCCTGGATGATGTCATCGGGAACGACAAGGCCCTGCGAGCCGAGTATCTCATTTAACCTAGGGGAGATAAGTCCCGCGCAGAAGTTGCAACCCTTGCATTGAGAGGCATCGGAGCCCAGGCCGGCTGGACCGCGTTTCTCCACAATAACGACGTCGATGTGCCGTTGGAGAAGCTTGGCTTGGCGAAGAAGATGGATGGCGAAGAACGAACCGGCAGGCCCACCGCCGACGATGGCAATACGATCGCCGTTCTGGAGGCTTATGGACTGAACTGGCATCTCTGCCTTCGGGCACGTAGACTTATGAGATGAAAGGCGGCGGGACTTTTCGCGGAGACAAGCATTCTCGCATCCTGCCCCCATGCCGCCAGGTTTCTGCCACAGTGCTCGGTTATTCGACCCAGGTGAGGAAGGAGTGCCGCCCTCAAACCCTTCACCCGGGCGGCACTTCGGCCTTATTGAATAGCCTCATAAGAATCCTGCGGCAATAGCTGATGTGAAGTTCAGAAGATGAATCGTGCGAGCAGATACACCGTATTGTTGCTATTGGCGTTGCGATTCTCGCCGTCGTAGTTCGTCGCCGCGCCGTTGAAACGTGTATACCCGGTATATTGGGCGCCGAGTTGCAAATTCTGCATCGGCCAATATGAAAAGCTGAGGATATACCCCGCACCTCGCGGGTCGCCGTTCGCACTTCCGCTCACCGGGCTCTGGGTAAACAGCAAGGGGTCGACCGTTCCTTCGGTATCGAACCAACCGACCGTGCCAGAAAGGCGATTGCCGTAATGGTATTCGGCATTGGCCAGAATCGTATTCAGATGGTGGTTGATCTGTTGCGCGCCATTGGCAGCAAAAGTTGCGCTCAACGACGAACTTTCGCCGATATAGGTTCCGCGCAGCGAAAACACGTCCTTCCTGAACACGGTTTCATCGAGTTGAAAGTCCACACCGTAATCCGTGTACCCATCCTCAAGACCGACAATCCCGCCCGGCGTCGATTTCATGTGCATTCCATAGGTGCCAACTTCAAACTGCGTTGTGGGCGTTGACTCGTTCCAAGCGACGCGCCAGTAAGGTGCAACCCCGCGGATGTTGAAAGCAGAACCGCTTCCGTCAGTGGGTTGAGAAGCACCGACGTGGTCCGAGCGATAAATTGATCCATCCACATAGAGATGATTGTCATACATGGCGTAGCCGCCGATTCCTGCGACGTCCTGCCCCAGCCCCGCAATGATGGGACCCGCAGTAGGAGTGGGTGCGGAGTCACTGGCGATCCACGGGAAGCCCCACGCCGGCGTATCGTTCCAGAGGTCCTCGACGCCCGGATTGTTGTTGAGGGTTACGCCGTAAATGAGTTCTTTGCCGCCGACATTCCTTTTATTCGCGTAGCGGATATCGGTGTTATCGATGCTGAAATGGTTATCCTGGGCATTGTAAGTTATTTGAGCAAAACTGCCGACGTGTGTTGTCCAAGCCCCGGCAACAAAGAGCGACACATCCTGAGGAAATTCAAAATTGCCGTTCTGGGTTCCCGGCTGGGGTGATTTCGTCGCGGTGAGGGAAGTCTCGAACATAGCTGAAAGGGGCAGCGTGGCAAGAAGATCAAGCGCCGCAGTTCGCTTCTTGCTATCGGCAGTGATTCCCGGCTTGTCTTTATCTTTATCAACATAGCCGAGCAGCTTGAACTTTCGACCTGCGGGATTGAGTTCCGGCGGGTTGTAGTGGCAGCTACTGCACGGCAGCCCCGTCTGTCGCGCATAGCTGGGAACAGCCCGCACGTTGGGCGGATTCAGCGTGGCAAGAAATGCGATAAAGAGCGCAGGAATCGACGCCAGTATCGTAATCAGAACTTTCTTCATAATACTCTCCTTGTGTGGGTAATCACTCCAACTTTCAGTGCACGGAGCACTGCACGTTTTCCGCCTCCCCGAAGAGGAGGAAGATCATTAGCCCTAGGGGCGGTTCGCGAATCTCCCCCACCTTTGACTAGCCCCACCCGAAGCGCCTGCACTCAAACCGAGCTTTGGACTTTGCCTGCATAAGTTGTTTTACCTCACCGAGTACTTGGGCCCCGGCCTTGCCGGTGGTTGATAAGCCGGTTGAGCGATGGCGCGGTAAAAGGTGATGACCGCCCCGATGTCATCTTGACTAAGCGTCTTTCCCCACGGGGGCATGGAAGCTGATTTTCCCGCCGCAGCGCCACCTAACGTGATGACGCTGCGGATGAAGTCGTCGCTGAGAGCGTTCAGCGTGGCTCCATCGTTCGCGAGCGGCGGGTTGGGATTCAGGTTGAAACGGTTCGAAGGGCCGGCGGGCGTGGAATCCGCATGGCACCAAACACAATACTGATAGAACACGCGCTTGCCCTGCGCCTGCTGATAATTGAGCGGGGTCACGTGGGTCGCGTCATTCCAATCCGGTTCGCTGTCGTAAGCCCCCATGAGGGGATCGGGTGTCGCCGCCGCCGCGTGGTTCCGGCGGCAGGAAGTGGCCAAGCTTGCGGCCAGCAAGAGGGCGAGCGCGATGAGGAGTTTCGTTTTCATCGGCCCCTCCCTGGCGCTCCGACGGCGGGGGTGGAGGCGCTCTGTTTGAGCGTCATCAAATAAGCGGTCAAGGCGGTGCGCTCCTGGTCAGAGAATTCTCGATGCGGCTCAATAGTATCCGGCACGAGCGATTGCGGATTTTTGAGCCATTCCGTCGCCCAGGCAGGGTTGATCCAGTTGCCCGCATTAGTCAGGTTGGGGCCCACGTAGCCACCTCCAGAGCCGATCGTGTGGCACGACTGGCACTGATACTTCACTTCATAGAGTTGTTTGCCGAGGTTCGCCATCTTCGCCGTGTACTGTTTGGAATCGGAACTGGCCTGGTCCACCGCGGGTGTTTGCATGACCATGCTGAGGTAATCGGCCAGGGTTGAGACTTCTTCGTCCGTCATATTGAATTGCGGCATGCGGAAAGTAAGCGTGGGTCGCAGGGTTTGCGGATTCTTTAGAAAGGCGGCAATCCACTTCGTCTGGGCGCGGCTGCCTTCGTTGGTCAGGTCGGGCGCAAGCGTCCCGCCATAGCCGTCAAAGCGGTGGCAGACGTAGCATTTGTAGCGCTCAAAAAGTTGGCCAAAAGCACCCGCGGGGCGGAATTGCGCATGATCGGGGGTGATAATCAAACCCTCCAAGCCAGCCGCTGCGGATTTCCCCGTCATGCTCAGGAGCGCCGTGGTGAGCGCATCTAAGTCGCCCGGAGCAAGGGAATACTGCGGCATGCGCGCGGCCGAATTCACCGCCACCGGATCGGTGATCTTGGCCTCGATGTAGGCGACGGGTGTGTGCGCAATTTTCGCTTTGCCGAACTCCAGTTGCGAGGCGTTCTTGCTGCCCAGGCTGGCGAGGTCCGGCCCAAAGTCCGTCTGCGGGGACAAACCCTTGACGACATGGCAACTGGAGCAGCCCTTTTCCGCGAACAAGCGCCGTCCGAGGCGGAGCTCATCGGAGGAAGGCGCGTCAAGTTTGGGAAGGTCGCTGAGCAGGCTGGGGTCCGTCAGCTTCGACTGAACATACTGCGTGATGAGATAGAGGTCCTGGTCGGACCATTGATAGCTTGGCATCTTGGAATGGGGCAAGTACGACTGCGGGTTGCGCAGCCAGGCTGCCAGCCAGTCCGCATTGACCTTGCTTCCCACTTTGGTGAGTTCCGGCCCAATGTCGCCGCCGATCAACTTGGTTTCCCCGGCGCGGGTGACCGAAAGCGAATGGCACGTGGTGCAGAACATCTGGCGGAACCGCGTCTCACCCTGATCGATCAGGTCAGGACGCTTTTCCCAAGCCGCCACTGTCTTGGGATCGAACTTGTAAGGTTTAATGGGATCGCTCGCGAGCGCGCTGAGATAACTGGAAATAGCGCGCAGTTCCTTATCGTTCAGCCGGAACTTGGGCATGCGGGGCTCGTCTTCGCTGACGTAGCCATTGACGAGCTGGGTGCCGTCGCTCGAGGTGAGGGTGCGGGGATCCTTTAGCCATTTGTAAATCCACTCGCGACTGACCTTGGTTCCGATGTTGGTAAGATCGGGACCCAGCATGGGCGGTCGCTCCACCCCTTGCAGATGATGGCAGCCAACGCAGTTGAGCGAGAGGAGAAGCTTGCGGCCTCTATCGAGGCGCGGCGTTTGGGCCAGTTCAGCGTGATGGCAGGCGCCACAGGAAGCCTGAATGTAACGGACAGGCAGAACAGGCTGCTCCCACGCCAGCGTGGTCTCATGCGCGTCGCGAACGCTGGTGGCAAGCCCTTGGCCACGATGGCAAACCACGCAACCCCAATCCCGCACGCGGTGGGGAATGGGCGGGTGGGTGCGGAAGGGCTGCGGCACGGCAGCATCCGCCAAGCTTGGCCGGGTGATGCCTTGATGGCAGGTCGTGCAGCGATCCACCACCTGCATCTGCGGAATCCAGATCTGCTCGATTTCCGGATGGAAATCCGCCAGCAGGCGCTTGGTGTCAGGCCGCGACTCGGCGAAGCGGACGTATTCCCTCTCGTAGCGTCTCCAGCCGCTCAGATAGTCGCGCACCGGGGAGATGGCAAGGACAATCAGGAACACCACGCTCGAGACCGCGAAGATTAACCGCAGGCGTTTTGTGACTTTTCCCATATCTTCAGCAGGCATTTCAGCTCCAGGGCCAGACCCAGGACCAACCTGGGCCCCTGAAAAAAGTCCCTACCGCCGTGAGCGTCAGGGCGACGGCGATGAACCAGGTCATCACCCACCACGGCAGCGGTCGCGACCCCAGGAATTTCTGGATTCGTGATTCGCTCGTGGGATTGAAATACGGAATCAGTCCGAGCGCTCCCACCAAAGCGGTGGGAAGCAGCACGGTCCAGGCGTCGTACAGGACGAGCAAGATAAAGAGTCCAGCGAAAACTCCCAGAAAAATCTGCAAGCGCCGGCTGGTACGATGCGCCCAGAGCGCTTCGCCTTCGATATTGATGTCAAAGTAGGGAATGACCACCAGCGCCAGAACCACCAAAGTGGGCAAAAGAACTCCGGCGACGAGAGGCGGAAAGTAATGCAGCAGCTCCTGAAGTCCCAGGAAGTACCAAGGCGCTTTGGCCGGATTCGGGGTCAGCAGCGGATTGGCCAACTGCTCCAGGGGCGCGTCCCAGAAGAGCGCCAGCACCACCAGAACGATGCCGAGAATTTGGAACGCGATCGTCTCCCGCAGGATGACGTGCGGGAAAGACATCAACTGGGGGCCCGTCTCCTCTTTCACCTTGGCGGAGGTATTCCGCGTGATAAAGACAATGCGCCGCGGCTGCTTTTGGGCGTCGGAACTGATGCCCGCTTCGTAACTGTTTTTCTCACTCATGGTCGTCTCGCACCGTAAGTCCGCCGTCCTTTTGAATTCTCCAGAAATGAATCCCGATCAGTCCCACCGCCGCCAGCGGCAGGATGACGCAGTGAAGAACGTAAAACCGCAACAAGGCGTTCTGCCCGATGATGTGGCCGCCGAGCAGTAGGAAGCGAATGGGCCGGCCCATCACCGGAACGTAGCTGATGATGTTGGTCCCCACTGTGATGGCCCAGTAAGCGAGTTGATCCCACGGAAGCAGATAGCCCGTGTAGCTCAGGAATAGCGTCATCATCAACAAGCCCACGCCAATCACCCAGTTGAACTCGTGAGGAGGCTTGTATCCGCCGCGATAGAAAACGTGGAACATGTGCCAGAACACCGCCAGCACCATGGCCTGCGCCGCGATACGGTGGAGATTGCGCAGGAAAACTCCATTCGATACCACATAAATCAGGTCCTTCATGTCGCGGTAAGCATCGGGTACGGCGGGATGGTAATAGAACATCAGCAGAACGCCGGTGATCGCCAGCACCGCGAAGAGGAAGAACGAAATCGACCCCAGATAATAGGTGGCCCTGACGCTCAGGGATTTTTCGCGGACCTTTACGGGCATCATGTGCAACCCGAGGTTGCCGAAAATCGCCAGGCTGCGGGTGCGGTTGGTGCGTGCCGGGCCACGCCGGAAGATGGAGCGCCAGACGCGTGTTTGCCGGAGTTGCTCGAGCCGTTGATGGGTCCAATCTGTTGTGGCCATGCGTCCTCAGACTTTCAGAATCTCTATTTCCTTCACAACTTCGAGCTTGTCGACCACCAGGTTTCCGTCCTCACCGAGCGCCAAGGAAAAGTGTGGAAGAGGCCGGGGCGCGGGCCCTGCCTGCACGATTCCGGTTCTTTGGAACTTGCTCCCGTGGCATGGGCAGGCGATCTGGTCAGACTCCGGTTTCCATTGGGTAATGCAGCCCAGATGGGTGCACACCGCCGACAACGCCCACATTCCCTTGTCGGTGCGAACGATGTAAACCTGCTGGTCCTGAATGTAGGTAACGGAATTTACCGGGTAGTCATCCGGCGAGCCGGCGCGGAAAGTGGTGGGCGGCTCAAACAGAACATTGGGCGACGCGTACTTCACCGTAACCACGGCGGCGCCGAGGCCGGCGATGGTCAGCGCTCCACCGGCGATTTCGTTGAAGAAATCACGCCGGGTGACTCCGCTCTTCTCTTCCGGCTTCTCATGACCCTTCGGTTCACCGGGCATATTCACTCTCCTGGGTCTCTTCCTGCACGCCGTCAGGGTCGTGGTCAAAGACCTCAAAACCTTCCATGGTGATCGTGTGCGCGGGGCAACGCTCCGCACAGAGGCCGCAGCGGATGCAAATGGTTTCATCCTTCACCATCACCGAACCTACTGTGGCGGGAAGCTCGCTGGCCGTCAGGTGCTGGAATGTGATGGGATCGGATCCCACTGTCGAAATAATCTGCTGCTTGTCGGCATCGGAGACACTGAGTTGGCTAAGCGGCACAAGTTGCAGGCAGTTCTCCGGGCACACATCCACGCAACCGCCACACAGGATGCACTCGGATCCCTTGGTTTCGTTGCCGTCGAAGATCGTGTTGATCCAGCATTTGAGGCAGCGGGAAGCCTCCTCGCGAGCCTGTTCCTCGGTATAGCCGGTCTCCACTTCTGCCACGCCCGTGCGACGGTCGAGAGATATTGTGGGAACCGTGAGCCGCGAGTATTCGTCGTAGTTCGCCGCCATCTCGTGGTGGTCGTGTACGGTGATCTGCACAAAGCGAGGTTGAGGCTTCCACTCACCGCCTTGCAGGTAACGGTCAATCTCCTCCGCGGCTTTCTTGCCGTCCGCGACCGCGCTGATGATCAGGCGCGGGCCAAAGGCGATGTCGCCCGCGGCGAAAACGCCGGGCGCCGTGGTTTTGAGCGTCTCGGGATCGATCTTTACCGTTCCCTGCCGCGTGGTTTCCACTCCGTCCTGCGGTTTCAGGAACGAGAGGTCCGAGGTCTGCCCGATGGCCAGAATGGCGGTATCGACATCGAGTATGTTTTCCGTTCCAGCTTCGAACACAGGATTGAAACGATGTTGAGCGTCAAAGACCGAAGTGCATTGAATCGTCTCAAGCCCCGTCAGCTTCCCATTCTTGCCGACGAATCCACGGGGGCCGCGCGAAGGGTGAATCTTCAGGCCTTCGTCGAGCGCTTCCGTAATCTCTTCCTCGAATGCCGGCATTTCCGCGCGGGATTCAAGGCACACCATGTGGACTTCCCGCGCGCCCAAACGCAGAGCCGTGCGGGTGACATCCATCAACTCTTTCATGGCCACGTCTCGCTCCGGGTCACTGAGCCGATCGGGAAGAAGCGACTTGCTGAGCGCATCAAGCGTCTGGGTTTGCTGCTGGCGCAGCGCCGTGCGCGCAACGTCAATCGCCACGTTGCCCCCGCCAATTACTACCACGCTGCTGCCGATAGAAAATCGATAGCCGAGGTTGGCATTAAGCAGGAAATCCGTTCCGGTAATAACGCCGTCGAGCTCGCGCCCGGGAAGCATCAACTCGCGGCTGCGGTGCAGGCCAATCGCGAGCAGGATGGCCGTGAAGCCTTCCGCGCGCAGGTCCTCCAGGGAAAAATCGCCCAGACGGCTGTTGAGGCGCAAGTCCGGGCCCAGGGCGAGAATCTCGCGAACCTGCGCCTGCACCACGTCGCGGGGCAGGCGATATTCGGGAATCCCCAAATGCAACATGCCACCGGGCACTGGGGCAGCTTCAAAAATGGTGACGGGATAACCTCGCAGGGCAAGGTCGTGCGCGGCCGCCAGTCCCGCCGGCCCGGAACCGATCACCGCTACGCGCTCCGAGTGTGTCGCGCGAGGCTTTTCCGGGTTGAGTTCCACGGGATTGCGCGATTCCGGCCCGTGACGCTCGGTGACAAAGCGCTTGAGGGCCCGGATGGATATGGGAGTATCGAACTTGCCGCGGCGGCAGGCTGTTTCACACGGGTGCCCACAAACGCGGCCGCAAATCGAAGCGAGTGGGTTCGGTCCACGAGCGTAACGATAGGCTTCTTCGTATTGGCCTTCCGCAATGAGGGCCACATAACGCCCCGCTTGCGTGTGAACCGGACAGGCCTGCATGCAGGGGAAGTTCGATTCCAGCCAGTCCAGGTCTACGAGTTTTGTCCGCTGCTCGCTCACGTTCCTGCTCCACTCGCTTCGCATTCAATCGATTTCGGGCCGATTGCGCTTATGCAATCTGTTACGCCAGTTCAGCGCGCCACTGTGATGTTGGCGGTGATTGATCCTGAAACCGTGACGGATTGCGTTGCCGGCTTGCCCACCTCGCTCCACGTCTTCAGTGTGTACGTGCCGTCGGGAACGTCTTTGATGTCAAAGTTTCCCTCCTTGTCGGTTACGACGAAATACGGGGTGGGAGCCACCACGACGTAGCCCGACATCTCCGGGTGAACGTTGCAGAGCAGCGGCGCCACGCCGAGATCGTTAAAGGTGAACGACTTCTGCTGACCCTGCGGCCAGGTGCCCATATTGTGAGCAAGCTTTTTGTTGCCGCTGATGTTGGGCCAGTAAACGTTGTGCCCCACCGGATCGCTGTTGAGGAATTGCACGGTGGTCCCCTTCAGGACAACAATGACGTGCGGCACAAAAGTCATGTGCTTCTGATCCGCCACAAGAGCTGTCGTGGGCGGAGTGAACGTCTTGCCGGGAATGGCATCAACATACACGGCAATGTCTCCCGCGGACTTTTGGTGTTCGGCTGTGACTTTACCCTTGATCTCCCCGGCAATGGCCATGGCCCCGAAGCTGAGTAAGAACAGGAAAAGCGCAAGAACCTGACGCAGATTGTTTTTCATTTCTTCACCCCAAATTTAGAATATTGACAATGACTCGAACCGCTCAGAGCACTTCGTCAGAAAGCGAAAACTCGTCGTCTGAAGGAGAATAGATGGAATGAAGGCATAGGTCAGTGATTGGCAACCGGGGCCGTTGTGACGCCCGTCACAAAAAGACGGCAGAATCGGACATAAAGACCTTATTTGAGGCCGTTCGGACGAAATTAGTTCTAAAAACCGAGTTTTGTTGATTTTTTCATTTGGAAGGATGTTGCCACTTGCAACATAATGATGCTAGCAAGGTGACCTCATGTCTGATGAACCGCCGCGTGGCCCTTACAATTTAAGGGTCATTGATAATTGTTTTGGATGTGTCACGAGAGAGGATGGTCTGTTTTGCCAACTCCCCCAGACGGCGCTGAGCACACTCAATAACCTTCGTCAAACGTCCTTTTACCCCAAGGGCGCATTGTTGTGTGTTGAAGGTCAGCCGACTCGCGGGCTTTTCGTGATCTGCTCAGGTCAAGCCAAAATCTACGTAAATTCAGAAGAGGGCCAGAGTCTCACGCTGCGGATCGTGGAACCCGGTGAAGTCCTCGGCCTAAGTTCACTGATTGCGGATGAACCCTACCCCGTCACGGCTGAAACCTTGTGTCCCAGCCAAGTGGGCTTTCTTCCCCGTTTGGCATTTCTCCAGTTGATGCGGGCTCATCCGGACGTTTCCCTGCGGGTAGCCAAGCATCTTAGCATGGAGGTCAGCAAAGCCTGGCAGCAGACGCGCATGCTGGCGCTGGCCCCGGATACGCACGCCAAATTGACCCAGTTTCTTTTCAATTCCGCCGACAAACACGGCCAGACCACGGCGGAGGGTCTGCGCATCAACCTGCACATGACCCATGAAGAGATCGCTCGCAACATTGGTGCCTCGCGCGAAAGCGTCAGCCGCCTCCTTAGCGACTGGAAACAACGCGAAGTCATTCGCGTGAGCGCGGGAACAATTACCATTCTCAAGCCGCAGGAACTGCGCGCGGCGCGGGCGGCCGTTTCCGCACCATGAGCTGGCATCCTCGCGCGCAGTCGCCTAGTGGCATCGGCGCATCGGCAGACGCTCGGCCTCACAAATCCTTTCATCCTCCTGAACCCGTCCGCCTGCAACGATTGAAGAACAAATCTCGTGCCTGAAGTCCGGAATCCAAGGGCAGGGGCCGGGAGCCGGATGAACGAACCGAGGGCAGAAGGTCCGCTAGGGGTTTATGCGAACGGTTTACGATTGACAAACTGTCTCGGAAGCGCGAGCATATTTCCCGCCGCACTAAGAGCTTATCCGTAAATAGAAATCGTCTGGCGCCAACAAATCATGGCCGCAGCCAAGGCCAACAGGGCGACGTAGCCTG
>OCZT010007495.1_pt1 | contig 10695 bp, 10 predicted proteins | sample 1539031 | NCBI WGS metagenome assembly OCZT01 (sample SAMEA3539308, study PRJEB22396) | soil metagenome | biome: tundra; feature: field; material: soil | place: USA | collected 2010-05 | depth 0.15 m
CGAGATATTGGCGTGACTGGAGTTCAGACGTGTGCTCTTCCGATCTGTTCAACCACCTCCGCTCTGTCCCTACGTGACGTGGTCGCGTTATCCGGACGGTTTCCACTTCTCGCCGGCGTCGACCTCCAGGTCGGCGTGGGGGAGACGGTGCTGATCGAAGGTCCGAACGGGGCGGGGAAGACCAGCCTGCTGCGGGTGGCTGCCGGGCTGGTCCCGGTGGCCTCGGGACGGGCGACGGTCCTGGGTCTCGACCCAGCCCGGCACCGGACAGAGGTGCGGCGTCGGGTAGGCCTGTTGGCCCATGCCTCTCATCTCTACGACGATCTCAACGTCCGGGAGAACGTCCGATTCGCGGTGAAGGCAGCCGGAGCTGATACCTCCCGGATCGAGGATGCCTGCGAGCGGTTGGGATTGACCGGGCGTCTGCTCCGCACCGGAGCGGCCAAACTCTCGGCCGGTCAGCGCCGTCGGGTGGCGCTGGCGGTGTTGGTGGCACGGGCACCCGATCTCTGGTTGCTCGACGAGCCCCATGCCGGTCTCGACGCTTCCGCTCGCTCGTTGCTCAACGAGATCATCGTCGAGGCGACGGCCGGCGGCGCCACCGCCATCGTGGTCTCTCACGAACCCGGGCTGGTCGAGTCGATGGCAACCCGGTCGATCACCATCACCGGTGGGCGGGTCACTGGAGAGCGCTGCCTCAACAGTGCGCCTGCGGGGTTCGTCCATGTGGCGTGACACCCTGTTGGTGGCGGGTAAGGACCTGCGGATCGAAGCTCGGTCCCGGGTGGCACTCAGCCAGGTGGCTCCCTTCGGGATCGTCGCCCTGGTGTTGTTCGCCTTTGCCCTCGGTCCCGATCGCGCTCCGATGGCCAAGGGCGCACCGGGACTGTTCTGGGTGGCGGTTCTCTTCTCGTCCGTGCTCGCCATCCAACGCAGCGTGTCGGTGGAGTCGGTCGATGGTGCCCGCGACGGTTTGCGCCTCTCGGGGCTCGATCCGGCCGGTCAGTTCCTGGGAAAGACACTGTCGGTCGCCGCCCAGTTAGTGGTGCTCGAAGTGGTGCTCGGCCTCGGCGTGGTGCTGCTCTACGGGGCCAACATCGAGACGTTCTGGCTCATTGTCGTCTCGTGTGGTCTCGGGACCATTGGGCTCGCCGCGGCCGGGACGCTCTATGGGGCCCTGTCCGCGGGCCTCAGGATCAGGGAGACCCTGTTGCCGTTCTTGTTGTTGCCGGTGGTGGCCCCCGTGCTTCTGGCCGGAACCCGCATGTGGCAGGCAGCCCTGGCCGGCGGCACGCCGTCCAACGGCACTCCGTGGTTCCACCTGCTCATCGCATTCGACGCTGTATATCTGGCCCTCGGGGTGGTCGTGTACGGGCCGATCCAGGAGACAGCATGACTATGAACGCACCGGTGCAATCCCCCCGGGTCATGTGGGCAACCCGGGTCATCGGCCTACTCGCCCTGGTCGGAACCGGGCTCACCGTGTGGCTGGGACTTTGGGTGACCCCACCCGACAAGGTCCAGGGCGACCTGGTGCGGTTGGTGTACATCCATCCCGGAGTGGCCTGGGTGGCGTTGTACCTGGCCTTCGGACTGGCTGCCGCGTGCAGCCTCTTGTACCTGTGGCCCCGGACCCGATCACTGTTCTGGGATCGGTTGGCCGCCGCCGCCGTAGAGGTGGGGGTGGTGTTCAACGTGTGCACGTTGATCTCCGGCTCGATCTGGGGGAAGCCCACCTGGGGAGTGTGGTGGGCCTGGGATGCCCGGCTCACCAGCACCGCGGTGTTGTTGGTTCTCTTCCTCGGCTACCTGGCCCTTCGCCGGGTGCCGGCGGAGCCGGAGGTGCGGGCCAAGCGCAGCGCTTTTGCCGCCCTGTTCGCCGCGGTGGATGTCCCGATTGTCCACTTCTCGGTCTTGTGGTGGAAGACGCTTCACCAGGGGGCGACAGTCCTGAACCCCAATTTGTCGCCCACCATTCACGGGTCGATGGCCTGGACGTTGCTGCTCGGTTTCGTCGCCCTGACCCTCGCCTTTGTCTGGATGCTCCTGGTCCGATACCGCATCGGGGCGTTGGAGGACTTCCTCGGTTCGGGCGAACTGGATATGGCGCTCCTCGAGCGGCAGTCCGAGGGAGCGGGCCCGACGCCGGAGCCGCTGGGAACCGCGGATGATGCCCGCGCCCCCGTGAAGGCATCCCGATGAGGTACGTAATCGCCGGATACGTAGTGGTGCTCACGCTCCTGTTCCTCTACGGGGTGCAGTTGGTATGGCGCCGGCGACGCCTCAATCGTCTGGTAGCCCAGGTCGAGGACTCGCGCTCGGGTGACCTGGCCGAAGCGGGGCCAGCGTGACCAGCACGCCTGTCCTGCCCGGGACGCCCCCTGCCTCCGAGCCCGTCCCGGCCCCCAAGGCCAAGAGCCATCGACTCCGGTACGCCACGGTGGGCGTCGTCCTGGTCGGGGCGTTTGCGTTCCTGCTGGTGAAGGGACTCGGTACCGCCATCAACTTCTATCTGCCCGTCGATCAGGCTCTCCACCAGAGGACCTCCCTCGGGAACCAGACGTTCAACCTCGAGGGTCTCGTCGAGCCGGGCTCCATTCAGTCCACCCCCCAGGGTGTCGACTTCACCCTGAGTGCCGGGGGGGAATCCCTACGGGTGATCAACACCGGCAGCCCACCACAGCTCTTTCAGAAGAACATCCCGGTGATTGCGGTCGGCCATCTCTCCGGCAGCACGTTCATGTCGAATCAGATTCTGGTCAAGCACTCATCGACCTACATCGCCAACAACCCCGGGCGAGTGAGCGCTCCCAACGGGACCAAGCGGTGACCGGGCGACAGGTGTGTGACGGGTCCGGGACCGGGCTCCCGCGGTGAATGCCGCCCTCGGCAATACCGGTGTGCTCCTGGGCTTTGTCGCCGCGCTGGTCGGAGTGGTCGTCCTGGCGGTTGGTTTGGCCAAGGGTCGGGAATCGACCATCCGGGCCGGGCAAATCTATGGGCCGGTGGTGCTCCTGGGCGGGCTGATCGCCACCGTCGCCATGGAGCACGCTCTCATCACCCACGACTTCTCTCTGGCTTTTGTGGCCGATAACAACAGCCGTGAGACCCCTCTGATGTATTCAATTTGCGGCATGTGGTCGGCCCTTTCAGGTTCGATCCTGTTATGGGGTCTAATCCTCGGTGGGTACGCCACGGCTATGGTCTGGCGCTTCCGCAAACGGGCGACCGAACCGCTGGTGGCGTGGGCCACACTGGTGGTCTACGTGGTGACCGCATTCTTCTTCGGGTTGATGCTCCACGCTGCCGATCCGTTCCAACATGTGGTGGGGGCCATTCCGGTGGACGGCGCCGGCCCGAACTCACTGCTTCAGGACAATCCTCTCCAGGCCATCCATCCCCCCATGCTGTATCTGGGCTTCGTCGGGTTCACCCTGCCCTTCGCATTCGCCATTGCATCGTTGATCACCGGGCGCCTCGACAGCGCCTGGCAACGCGAGACCCGCCGTTGGACGCTTTTTGCCTGGACGTTCCTCACCGCCGGCATCGTGCTCGGCGCCATGTGGTCGTATCAGGTGCTGGGATGGGGCGGTTTCTGGGCGTGGGACCCGGTGGAGAATGCCTCGTTGCTGCCATGGTTGGTGGGTACCGCCTACCTGCACTCCGTCATGGTGCAGGAACGCCGTGGGCTGCTCCGGATCTGGAACCTTTCGCTGGTGATCGCCACCTTCTCTCTGACAATTCTGGGGACCTTTCTCACCCGATCCGGGGTGATCCAGTCGGTACACGCCTTCTCCAACTCGACCATCGGGCCGCTCCTCCTGGGTTTCTTCGGTCTCACCCTGGTGACGGGCTTGGGGCTCATTGCCTGGCGCGGGGACCGATTGCGTTCTGTCGGCGGCATCGACTCTCCGATCAGCCGCGAAGGCGCCTTCCTGGCCAACAATCTGCTGTTCGTCGCCTTCGCCTTCGTCGTGCTGCTGGGGACCGTCTTCCCGCTCTTGTACGAAGCGCTCGACGGGGGTCAACAAATCACGGTGGGGGCTCCCTATTTCAACCGGTTGATCATCCCGATTGGGCTGGGGCTGCTCTTCCTGATGGCGGTGGCGCCCGCACTCCCGTGGCGGAAGACGTCGATCGAGGTCATGCGGGGACGACTGGCGGTCCCAGCCGTCGTGGCGGTGTCGGTGGTGGTGGCGTGCGTGTTGGGCGGGATCAAGGGGATCGAGCCTCTGGCCGCCTTTGGCCTGGGCGCCTTCGCGGCGGCATCCGCCGGCCGGACATTGGCCCTGTCGGTCCGATTATCGTGGCGGGGTGCCCGAGCCTCGGGAGCATCGTCGGCCCGATCGATTCTGGCCGGATGGCGTGGCTTCGTCGGGAGGGCCAACGGGGGCATGGTGGTCCACATCGGAGTGGTGATCATCGCGGTGGGCCTGGCCGCCGCTACCGCCTTCGGGCACCGGACCGAGGTGGCACTGTCGCCGGGCCAGACATCTTCCTTCGCCGGGCACACGGTGGAGTTCGTAGGCACCCGCACCGTCAAGACCTCGTCCAGTTCGGCCTTCCAGGCAATCCTCCGGGTGGACGGAAGGGGAACCTATACACCGGCCATCACCCAGTTCGGCGCGGGAAGCCAGGACGTGGGCACTCCCGCCATCGATGCCAGTTGGAGAGATGACGTGTATCTGACCATCGACGCCACGTCGACCTCGGGAGCCCAGCTGACGTTCGGGGTAGTTGTCCAACCGCTGGTGATGTGGTTGTGGGTGGGCGGAGCCCTGTTGGTACTCGGATCGGTACTTTCCGCCGTTCCGGGTCGTCGCCGTCGTCCGACGGATCCGGTGTCGGCACCGACGGTCGCCACCGCTCGCGAACCAGAACCGGTGGCACCCAAAGACGCAGAAACCGTGGCGGACACATTGCCGGAGCCCGAGCCGGTTCCTGTCGGGAGCTGAGGGTGGGTCGGTACAAGGCACGATGGATTGGGATCGCGGTTCTGATCATTGGCGCCGGCTTGATAGCGGTGCTCGCCACCCGGCCGTCGGCCACGGTGGCCGAGGTCCAGAGCCCTCTGGTGGGTCACACCGCCCCCGTCATCACCGGCACCACTTTCGATGGGTCGGCGTTTTCGTTGCCCACCGCCCCCGGCCACTTCGTGGTGCTCAACTTCTTCGCCAGTTGGTGCGCTCCGTGCCAACAAGAGGGACAGGACCTGGTGGCATTCCAGTTCGAGCACCAGCAGTCCGGTGACGCGTCGATGGTCAGCGTGGTCTTCGGCGACACGCTTTCGGCGGCCCGGGCCTATCAAACGACGTTGGGTGTGAGGTGGCCGACCTTGACCGATGCCAACGGGAAGCTGGCGTTGGCCTACGGGGTCAGCGCCAGGCCGACCACGTTCGTGATCGCTCCTGACGGACGGGTAGCGGCGTACATCGTCGGCGCGGTGACGGCCAAGGATCTCGACAGAGTGATGTCGGCGGCCAAGGCCACCCACGCGTGAGCGCCCGCCGATTCCCGATATGGATCGTCCTGGGCGCGGTCTTGATGGTGGCCCTGGTTATCGGTAGCGGAGTCCTCCACACCACGCCTGTGACTGCGGCTCAGAGAGCGGTGGCCATCGAGACGGGAATCAAGTGCCCGAGTTGCGAGGACCTGTCAGTGGCCAACTCCAGCGCGCAAACCGCAGTGCTGGTCCGAACTACCGTGCGTCAACTCATCGGCGAAGGAAAGTCCGATCAGCAGATTCAGGCCTATCTGGTATCCCGGTACGGGTCGGCCATCGTTCTGATCCCGCCGGCGAGTGGGTGGTCTCTCTTGGTGTGGGTGCTCCCACTCGGAGGTGGCGTCCTCGCCATCGCCGGATTGGCGACCGTGCTGGTCCGCAAGCGTATGAACGGGTTGGTCGAACCGGCTGATGCCGTTCGAGCCGACGCCACCCTCGATGCCGGTGCCAGTTCCGACCAACTCGATGATCGGCGGCAGTTCCTCGAGCAGTCGTTGGCCGATGCTTTTGCCGAGCACCGGGCCGGGGATCTTTCTGACCAGGACTACCAGGCGCTGAGAAAACGGGACACCGCGCGATTGGCGGCTCTCGATGTCCGGATGGTGGCAACGGGAAACGTAGGTGTGGCCGCCCCGGTTGCGGGCACGGGCGATGGTGCGGCGGAACCTGAGGGCCCGGTACCGACAATGATGTTGTCTCCATCAGGGGTCCGGCCGAAGAGAAACCGCCGGCAACGATTGTTGATCTCGGGCGCGGTCGGTGCCTTCGGGACGGCGCTGGTCCTGTTGGTGGCGCTGTTCGCCGCCAACCGCCTACCGGGTCAGACCCCGAGCGGCAACGCCACGCTCAGTCAACAGGCACAGATCCAACAGATGTTGGCCCAGGCGGCCACCTTGGAGAACGACCACCAGCCGGGCGGCGCCGCCCAGCTGTATCAAAAGGTGCTCGGTGAGAATCCGCAGAACGAGGTCGCCATGGCTCAACTGGGATGGCTCGAATACCAGACTGGGGTGCAGGGAAAGAGTGCGTCGTTGATCAACGATGCGAAGGCGAAGCTCAATCAAGCGGTGCAGCTCAACCCTGGTGACTACGCCCCCCGGCTGTACCTGGGGACGGTCCTCCTCGACCAAGACGACAATGCCTCCGGAGCGGTGGCCCAGTACCAGGCCTTCCTGGCCGCCAACCCACCCGCAGCGTTGTTGCACCAGGCGGCGCCGCTTCTGCGCCAGGCCTACACGCAGGCGGGGGTACCCCTGCCTGCCGAGGTTCCAGCCGACTGAACCGGAAACCCTTCAGGGAATCAGTACGACCTTGCCGGCCAGTGTCCTGTCGATGAGGCCGGACATCACCGATGAAGCCTGATCGAGGGGGTATTCGCTCGGAACCGTGGGATGGAGCTGACCATCGCTGATCAGCCCCATCAGTTCGTCGAGCAGCCGGCGGTTTCCGATCGGGTCGCGAAACGTCCAGGCTCCCCAGTCCACCCCCACCACCGTGCGATTGTTCAGCAACACCTGATTGAGCGGTACCGGGGCGATGGGGCCCGAGGCGAACCCGATCACGCAGAAGCGCCCGAAAGGGCCGGTGGCCCGAAGAGCCGGTTCGCTGTGGCGACCACCGACCGGATCGATGACCACGTCGACTCCACCACCCGAAAGCTCCCTCGCCCGGACTTTGAGATCTTCGTCCTCGTAGGCGATGGTGGCCTCCGCTCCCATGGCCACCGCCATGTCGAGCTTCTCCTTGGTCGATGCCGCGGCGATGACTCGTGCCCCCAGGGCCCGGGCCACGTCGATGGCAGCCAACCCCACCCCTCCACCGGCTCCGAGTACCAGTACCCATTCACCCGGCTTGATCGAGGTTCTCCGGGTGAGAGCAAACAGGATGGTTCCATAGCTCTGGATGAGGGTGGCTGCCTGTCCGAAGCCAAGGGCGTCCGGCATGGTCACCAGCGTTGGCGCCGATATCACCACCTGCTCGGCGAACCCGCCGAATCCGGTGAATGCGATCACCCGATCGCCGATCGACACTCCGGTAACGCCGCTTCCGACGGCCGATACCTCACCGGCGATCTCCCCGCCGGGGATGAACGGGGTGGGCGGCTTGATCTGGTACTGACCCTGGCACAGCAGTCCGTCCACGAAGTTGACCCCGGCGGCCCGCACATCCACCACTACCTGACCCTCGCCCGGGGTGGGCTCATCCCTCTCTTCGATGACCAGATCGCTGAGTGGACCCAATTCGTTGCAGACAACTGTTCGCATGGAGGAGAACCTACCGGGGGATCGGTCTCACTTCTCCAACTTGGCGATGAGTCTTTTGGGCGCCCGTCGTCTCCACGATTCGCGCAACGCTACTGCCCGACACCCATCGGGCTGCCTACGATCGAAGGGCCCGCAGCCCCGCCACCACGTTTGGGAACGCGACGGCGAAGGCATCGATGTCAGCGTCGACTGTCGACCAGCCGACGGACAATCGGAGCGAATGCTCGGCGTCGACTCCCATGGCCTTCAGCACCGGCGACGGCTCGAGCGACTCCGATGAACAGGACGAGCCCGAGTGGGCGGCGATTCCTGCCTGGTCAAGCCCCAGGAGCACTGGTTCGGCCTCGACCCCATCGATGCCGGCGCACACGATATGGGGAAGATGACGCTCCGGATCACCGAAGATGGTGACCCCTTCCACGCCGCTGATGGCCTTCATCAGGCGAGCGGCGTGACGACGGGAGTTGCCTGCCTCGATTTCCATGCGCCCCGGTGCTACCAACGCCTCAGCGACGGCACCGAAGCCGATGGCGGCCGGCAGGTTCTCGAGTCCGGCCCGTCGGGCTCTCTCCTGTTCGCCGCCGACCAGATAGGGGTCGATCCGAAGGCCCCTGCGGACAATCAGCGCGCCGATGCCGGGAGGTCCTCCCAGTTTGTGGGATGACACCGACACCAGATCGGCATCGAGTGCACCGACGTCGACGCGGAGGTAGCCGGCCGCCGCCACCGCGTCCACGTGCGAGAGCACTCCGAGCTGGCGACAGCGGGACACGATGTCATTGACCGGCTGCACGGTGCCGACTTCGTGATTGGCCCACTGACAGTGGACGAGTGAAGGCAGCAAGCCGTATTCCGAGCGGCACTGCTCGATCGCGTCGTCGACCGCCTGCAGATGGAGGGTTCCGAACCCGTCGACCACCGGGGAGACGACGTCTGCCAATCGGGCCGACGAATCGCGGGCGGCGGAGTGCTCGATCGAGGCGCAGATCACCGGGCCGGGGGAGCGTCGGGTCGCACCCCACACCGCGCTGTTGATCGACTCTGTCCCACCGGAGGTGAGGATGACCTGAAGCGGTCGTACCCCGAACAGGGTCGCTATCCGTTCGCGTCCGTCCTCCAACGCAGCTCGTGTGATCCGCCCCTCGGTGTGGACTCTCCCGGGGTCGCCAGTGACTCCAGAGTGCGCCCATGCATCCATGGCGTCACGGGCTTCAGGTCGAAGTGGTGCCGTCGACGCGTGGTCGAGGTAGTGCCGGGCCAACCGATGCGCTCGGTGTCAGACCAGGGCGGCGCACTGGTCGTCGCCCCGAGCCCGGGACGATGACAGAACAACCGGGACACTGCCCTCTGCACCTTCGCCGCACAACCCGGCCAGCAATCCTTTCACCATGCCCCGGTCGACCGCGCACAATACGGGGAACTGGGATGCAGTGCTTCCGAACGGGCAGTTGTCCGCCACCACCGCGGTGGAGGTTCCCTGGTCCTCGGCATGGGCGGCGAACCCGTGGGCGGTCAAGGTGTCAGCGATGGCATGCATGGCGGTCCGCAACGACCGTTGGCCGTCACCAGGTGACATCTGATTGGCCAGGGTGCGACCGTACTCTTCGCCGACCCGCTCGGCCATGCCCTCGGCAGCTTGAGGCCCCAGCAGCTGAAGCGCCTCCTGGAGAAGAAGCACCAGAAGATCGTCCCGACGGGTGAGTAGGTCGAGGGTTGGATCGTTGCCGATGGCCCGGAACCGCTTGGACGGTCGCCCGGCTCCGTTGCCGGAAGCCCGTTCCATGGTGACCTCGAGATAGCCGCCGGTGGCGAGACGCTCGAGGTGGTGACGGGCGACGTTCGGATGGAGCGAAAAATGGGTGGCAACTTCGGACGAGGTCGCGCCGGGGTTGGACCGTACGAAGAGGTAGATCTCCCGGCGAGTCGGATCGCCGAACGCGGAGGTCACCGCGGTGACTGCCGCCGAAAAGTGGCTGTCCGACTCGTGGGTGACAGCGACTCCGCCACCCAGCACCACCGGTGCGAGTGGATCGGCGCCAACCACGGGTCTGTCTGAGGCCGGTTGCACGTCCCCTAGTCTACGGTGAACCCCAATTATTTCGAGGAGATTCCGCATGTCCATCGACGAGCCCCAGGTCAGAGAGGCTGTTGCCGCCGTGACCGATCCCGAACTGCGACGCCCGCTGGGGGAATTGGGCATGGTCGGGGGAGTGGGGGTGAAGCGGAAGCGGGTGGTGGTGGATATCGCCCTACCTGTCGGTCACTACCCGCAGGTCGACGAATTGGTGGGCCGGGTGCGTCTGGCGGTGAGCGCGCTGGACGGGGTCGACGAAGTGGTGGTGGAACAGACGTTGATGGGGGAGGAGGACCGGGCGCGGCTTCGGATGTTGCTTCGGGGAGAGCCGTTCGAAGGTGCAGCTCCGGGCGCTGCCGGGGGTGCACACGATCACGGCGGACACGATCACGGTGCCCCCCTCGGTCACGAGGAAGGGCGTCCGAATCGATTCATGCTCCCAAGGTCGAAGACCCGGGTGATCGGGGTGTCGTCGGGCAAGGGCGGAGTCGGGAAGTCTTCGGTGACCGTCAATCTCGGGGTGGCGTTGTCCCGGTTGGGCTACGACGTTGGCATCCTCGATGCCGACGTGTACGGATTCTCGGTACCGAAGATGCTCGGGGTCACCGAGGACCCATTGATCATCGGTGACCTGGTGGTGCCGGCAACGGCCAACGGCGTGCGCTGTCTGTCGATGGGATTTTTCGTCCCCGATGACACGCCGGTGATTTGGCGCGGTCCGATGCTGCACAAGGCGTTGGAACAGTTCCTGGTCGATGCGTACTGGGGTGAGCCCGATTATCTGCTCGTCGACATGCCTCCGGGGACTGGGGACGTCACCCTGTCTCTGGGTCAGTACCTGACCAAGACGGAGG
>OCZT010007497.1_pt1 | contig 10695 bp, 18 predicted proteins | sample 1539031 | NCBI WGS metagenome assembly OCZT01 (sample SAMEA3539308, study PRJEB22396) | soil metagenome | biome: tundra; feature: field; material: soil | place: USA | collected 2010-05 | depth 0.15 m
AAAGATTGCAATAGGACTAAGGTAATCAGTAAGACTAAGATCCACAATCGGATTATAGTACACCAAGTTTGCTACCCAACTAAGGTTATCGGCTACCTTAGATATACATTGGCTAATACAGACTATGTCATCATAAGCGTCTTGAAAACTATCGTTCAGGTCAGTATCAGTATAGAAGGTTACACCATTATCGTCTAGGTTAGACCGAACAACAGCCTTTAACTGACCCCTAGTTTGACCCATTAGGACACTTTGTTAAGGCTCAAACCATTCATATAATCAGCTAAAAGATCCTCATAGTTAGGAATCCTAGCACCCTTAACACAACCTACAACAGTATTATAAGGTTCACTTGGTTCAGGTTTAGCCACAATCTTCTTAAAACCGCAACCAGCCAGAAGACTGGTAAAGTCAGGTGTATGTAAAATACAAACATGAAAATCACTCAAGTAAGCCTGTCTACCAAAAATAGTATGCTCCCAAAACTCTTTTTTACCTCTATAATTAGTTCTCCAGTTCTTAACACACTTAAGAAACTCTGGATAACTAATCATCAACTGCCCACTAGGTTTAAGTACTCTCCAAATCTCACTTAGTACTTTAAAATGCCAACATTTGTTAATATGCTCAATAGTATGGAAAAGTACCACTTCGTCAATCGACGCCGTCTTGTAAGGAAGCTTCTGTATAAAATTACAAACTAAGTCTGGTTTACACTTAGGTTCAACATCTATATTTATGAAACCATCTATTTTATTTGAACCACAGCCGAGGTTAAGCCTTTTAACCATTAGGTGCCACCGAACCTTTAACTATATTATAGTAGTTAATCCCTCTAAAAGCGCTCTCTTTATCCCCTTGGGGTTTAAACTGTTTCTTGTAGTAACTACGATAGTTCTTTATGTTATCACTATCCACAATCTCAGCCCCAAAGATGTGACCGCACCTAATACTAGTGTCTACCATAATCTTAATCTCAGGGCACCGATCTTTAGCTAATACACAAAAGTAGATATCTTCAGTATTCTGTAATCCAGTAACAAAAAAAGGTTTCGGAAGTTTCTTTAGAAGAGCAGTTTCAATAAGACAGCATGAAAAACCCACGGCATCTACATTCATAGGGCCAAGAGGTTGCGGGAGCCTCTTAACTGGTTTTAACCCTATTCTATGTTTATCTGTAAACCTAAAAAACATATGCTCAAAAGGCCAACCCCGGATGAGAACATCAGCCGCGGTGATTTCAGCTTTACAGGCTAAAAGTTTAGTAAGAAAGTCAAAAGGTAGAGGTAAGAGAACATCATCATCAATAATAAGTAGATGAGAGGCTTCCATGTCCATAGCTGTCTCAGCCGCGGCGTTCTTCATCCTATCAATACTCATACGAGAAGGATTAAAGAGGCCAAAGTCTATCTCTGGATAAGATCTACCAAATCTATACATCATCTGTAAGTGGTTACTATAAGCAGGATGTTGAGCACTCGTAAGACTGTTAATAGCTACTAGAATCTTTTTCCGCGCTTTGCTATAGATGTTTGGGATTTTTTTCATAGTCTTTTTCACTTCCATAGAAGAAAGAAAGGGCGGTTTGCAGTCCCGCCCAGGTCTTACTAAAGCATTCGCAGGAAAACCCGCGCCGTATCATACTTAGTATTAGCAGTAACACTAGTAGTAGAAGCGCTACCACTGCCAGTACTCATACTATCCAGGAGCACCGCTACCATGATGTTACTAGCGATAAGACCAGCAATTGAACCCCCAACAGGGCTAAAAGCATTATTAACAGTATCAATCCCCATACCTACGCCACTCGCATAAGTGGTGAAAGTAGAGAAAGAAGCGGTAGAACTAGCACGAGTTGCTCGCACAACCAGCGCATTAGTACAAATACCAAAAAGAATAGCCTCACCAAACTGATTAACAGCAATATCAGTAGTAGCAACACCATACTTACAAGCAAAACTGAGTGGATCTCCTGCTGTAGCAGGTAGTACAACACCCAAACCATCACCGCTAGCACTAGCAGTAGTACTAAGATTAAGCACAAGCGGAGTGCCAGCCAAAATAGTAGTACTAGCTTCATCATTCCTAACATTCATGATAATCTTATCAGCTTTGTTCCCAACGTATTTAGCTCTCATTGCTCTTTTTTCCTTTTCCGGTACTTAACTGCGTACACGCAGAAAGCTCCTGAGAGCTTCTTAGACGGTAAGTGACCTAGCAATATGACTAAGAACACCATTTTTACGCCGGTTAGAACAAGTGACGTTACCCATCCAACCAATATGACCAATCCGGCTATCACCGTTAATAGGTTTCACGAAACCCTTACCATTTTCATCTTTAAGCAGTTCAAAGTCCCTCTGGGGCCAATAGCGAACTTTAAAGAACTTAGAATTAATAAAGATAGCAGTACCATAAGTAAGTGTAGTAGGATCAACCGCGCCGGCTGAAAGGGTACCAATAGCATCACTGTAGTAGTCAGGAACTTTATCATCCATGATAACCTTAGCATTAAGGAATTTCTTACCAACAAACGGATACGCGCCGTCTAGTTGGTCAGGATTAGCCTTATAAATACTGAAATAAGAATGAATAAAGAGTTGATAACTTACTTGATCCATCAGGATATGAGTACAAGGGCCACCAGTACCAAGAGCCACTAAGTTATACATATTCTCAAGTTCCTGCATATAACCACTATAAGTAGTAGCGCTACTCTGTACCTTCTTATTCCTCCACCAAGCCTGGAGATTTTGGTCAATACCACCAATCTGTCTGCTGCTAGTAACATCAGTACTAACAAAGAGTGGAAGAGGATCAATACTCTTAGATCCATTAACAAGGCTAGTTCTAGCAGTATAAAGGTGGCCGCCGGTAGCACCGGAACCCCACATAAAGGCTTGCGCCCAACCTTCCTCGATACCGAGTTCGGATTGTTGGATTCTAGCATCTACCAGGTCAATAATCTTATGTTGATTCTGTACAACTTCCTTCATGTTATAACTAATAGGGCTAGCCATCTGGCGCCAGTCAAACTGCGCCTGAGTGATACCATCAGTAGTCTGAGTACTTAGTTCATCATAACCATCATAAGAATCCATAGGAGCAAGAGCATACAACAGCTGCTCTGTAATATAAGTGCCACCATCAGCACTCTGATACATATCACCAGCAAGCAAATCATGCAAGAAAGCATTACTAGCACCAATATTATCTTTCAGGCTCTTCGAGTAGTTAGCAATACTAGTAGAGAAGACACTATCAAGATAAGTTGTAACATTATTGGGAGCATTCGTACTACCAAAAGTCAAACCACTAGCCATCTTTAGTTACCTTCCTTTTACTGTTTGTCCACAGCCTCAACAGCTGCTTTAATCGCCTGTTGGCGACTCATAGGTTTTGAATCCAACTGAATATTCTCTTCAGCAGGGACTCTCTCGGATGCCAACCTGCTTGCGGCATCAGTGCGGTTTTTATTAGTGCGGTTTTGTTTATCTTTATCAGTCTTTTGCAAACCAAGTTTGCCTATTGCTGCATTAAAAGCATCTTCAACATACTCTTTTAGGGAAGTCCCCTTACTAGGTTGCATCCTATCCATGTACTTACTCATCTCACTAGTAACAGTATCAGGGAGTTCCTCTCCCTTACCAAAAAACCCATCAGCCAGTTTACTCATAACTGTTGCACTCTCATTTTGCAACCGAGTAGTTTCCTGGCGAGTAAACTCTTCACGGATGTCTTTTTGACTCTCTTCTACCTTTTTAGCTAGAATCTTCTCAATAGCGGGGGCAAACTTGTCCGCAAGAAAGCCAAACTCCTCGCCAAGAGATTCTTTAAGAATACTAATAGTATCTTCGGCAAGAGTAGCAGTTTCTGCCTTAGTCGCCGCGGCTTTGGCTATCTCACCTTTGGTGTAACCAGCCTGTCTAGCTAGAAAGTCGATAACCAGCGGCGCTTGAGCCGGGTCATTAAGTGCTTTAAAAAGTTCTTTAGCCTGATTAGTAGCCTTTTCTTCGGCTGCTGCTTCGACTTCTTTGTCAACTTTGGGCTCTTCCTTTACTTCAGCCTTATTTCCATCCTTATCATTATCTTCCTTAGTAGGCTCCTCTAAACTAGTAATAGCTGACGCAATAGCTTCTTTACGATTAGTAATAGGTTCTGCTACTACCTTCTCTTCAATAGGATCTGTTGATGTGATGGGTGCCATAGGAGTGCTCTTTCTGTTATATGTTACCGTCTAAATTATGTACCCTACTTCTATCTATATGCGTAGAATCCAGAAACTGGTCCATCCGATCTCGGACTCGTTCCATTTCATTTTTTAGTTCACTTAATTGAGACCCAAAAGCAAGGATCTGGCGGTTTTCTGTTCGCATTTCTTTTACTTCATCTTCCATCCCTACAAGACGTCGCTCCCGATCCCGCCATTCATCACTATTACGATTAAATATCTTCATCGCACTAAAGGCGAGTCCTGCAAGTGTTACTATAGCAACAGCAAGTTGAAACCATTGGAGAAGTACCGTAGACCCAGTTATTGGGTTTACTTGTTGCAACACCATTGTTAGAAAATCAAAACCTAGCATTATTGCACCTGCTCCGTTAACTGCTTAGTAATAGTACCACTGTCTGGCGCCGCCATTTGTGCTTTTGCAGTATCAGCAGGATTCTGACCACCACCACCATTAGCATTACCACCGACAGCACTTTGTAGCTGCTGCCCGGTCGCGCCGGCTTGTGCTGCTTTAGCTGCCATAGATAGTAAGGCTACCTGTTGCATCTGGTGTATCACCATCTCATTCTTGTATCCCATCCTGTAAGCTGCCTCCCTAATTAACTGAGGACTCATAGCTACCATTGGGAAGTTAGTAAGTACAGCCAAGAAATTCAAGAAGTTATTCTTCTCCGCTTCCATCGCCGCTGGAGTAGCATTCTTAACATCTACCATTACATCACAATCATAACCATCATTTAGATCTTGTGCCTTTATATACTTAAAGTAAGGCTGGTTAACCTGCATATCCTGTAAGACACCCTCACTAGGATTAGAACTATACTTAACCCACAACCCTTCGACTAGTCTCTCTTGTGCAGTTACAAGAAGTTCCCTACCTATAGCTGCCACGAAGTCTGTAAACTCTAACTGATCCACACTTTCACGGATTTGGGACCGTGTATCAACAATTTTGGCTGCTGTTGCAGTTTCTCTATCAGCATTTTGGCCACGGGCTTCAGCACTCGTGCCACTAATAAGGTTGAAGTCATCTTTCGCTTGTATGAGAGCATTCTCACTAGTTGGCCCCATCTCAGGATTATCAATAGCACTAATGGCATTTTGAGCCTTAACTTCAACCAAGATTCCGTCAGGGCCACTTACGAACTTTTCGACTTCTTCCTCATCTACTTGTCCCTTTACAAACTGGAACTTTCGAGTAAAACGCCGCCGATAGGATCTAACCTGTTCCCGGCTTTCATTGATCTCATCTTGGCTGCTGAGCCAATACCACGCCGGCGGAATAGGGTAGAAACCACTAACTCTGAGATCCCACCGAAGATCAATTAGCGGGAGATGCTCAAAACTCTGTGACCAGAGTTCAAACTTCTCATCATCATAATCAGCTAAAATTAATTTACGCTTGTGACTTACAATATCCCATATATGATAAACCTTACAAACTGGGTTACTCGCGCGCTGACTTAAAAACAACCCACTCTGGGAATCTTTAGAGTAACTCCCAATGTCATCACTACTAAACGCCGAACCTTCGTAGTCTGTGGGAAACTTAATACCAGGGGTTTTCTTGAGTGTTTCTTTATAGTAATATTGCCAATATCCGACCCACTCATGGTCCTCAAGATCCTCACTATCACTGACACTAACTCTAAACCGTTCTGGCTTAATCCGCTTAACAAAGAACCTTTCGTTTACTGGTACTTCGTTCTGCTCAAGCACTCTTACTTTATCTTCACTAATGTCTGGATTATCCCAAGTATTAAGCAGCGGGTCATCCTTAATAGGATTACGCCAGTCAGCCGCGTAACCTACTTCTATGAGACCGAAGCGGAAGAAGCTATCAAGTGCAGCATACTTTAGGTGTCGAGCAAGTTTCAGGTTCTTATTCTTAGCTATAGTATTAAGTACATCCTGTTTCAACTGTGCACTCTGAAAAGCAAAATCCAGATCCCAGTGTGAGTGCCCTGGTTCTGGTGTTACCATAAACTCGGGCCGCTGGAAAAGAAAGGAGGCTAGTTTAATTTTAATAGTAGAATAAAAGAGGTTAAGTGTGTAAGGTTTGTAATTTAACTGAGGGCCGTCAGTTCTTGATTTCCACTGGAAGTTCTCGTAGTAGTCATTAAGCCGCTGACAGTTAAACTTACTCTCCCAAGTTTTATATACTTTTTCGGCATTTGCCCAGCGTTGTGTCCACGGGTTAGCAGAATACCTGTCTATTGCCATTTAAGCTACCGCTACCCTCTCTCGATAAAGTTGACGTTTTAGAATTGCTTGATAGTACGCAAAACTGTTTCTCGGTGGCCGCTTCTGCTCTAGTCGTGGCTGCCCACTGTGCATTGCTACATAGTAACGAGCACAGTCATAAGCGTGATCTACTATTTTATCATCCCGTTCTTCATCATATAAGTTCTTACCATCTACTGTACCTATTAGCTTCTTTCGTTGGGCTCCGAGTTGTTGGATGACTTGCTTACACCCGTTAGGATACACGAGACTATTTTTAATGAAGTAAAGCCCTGGGGCCGGAGAAAGTTTACTAACAGGATGCTTGTGGTTGATACTGGGGGCAAGGAGTTCGTTGATCCTGTTTCTAGTGGCAAACTCATTATTGTCCGCTTTCAACCAACTGAGTGTTGGTGCCTCAAGGTCACTATCTAAATACTCATCAGCTACAGAGTAGAGGCCGCCCTTACTTTGGCTTGCTTTATCAAATATGTGTGGATCAGCATAATTACCTTCATACTCTTCACCTTCACTTAGGTTAGTAATTTCTTTTCTATGATAACTTATTCTTTGATTGGCTACGTAATACTCACGATAGAAAATATAAACGCCGCCTATTGCGGCAACCCACTCACAGCAAGTAGGTGCAGTACTACCATGATCTAGTACTCTACAAAGTGACCCTTTTTCTTTGATCCACTTCAGAAGTTCCGGCGTGTAGTCAAGTAGGCTATCAGGACGCAAGAAATGAATAGCACTATTAGAACTTCCCCAGATACCCTTAACATATTTATCAACCCACTCAGGATCTCGCTTAATAGCCTCATCATAGGACTCCTCAGAACCGAGGTTTCTGTCCCACTCACCTTCTCTAAAGAAGTAACCTGGCTCTCTTTCAGCACTATCCGGATGATACTTCCTATAAATAAAGTGAAATTCTGTATCAGGGTTACAACCAATAAACATGTAACTTGGAACTATCGGCCGTCCATCTTTACGCGGCCACTCAGGGAACTTGGCTAAAAGCGGTTGTGGTACCAAAGCGCCGGCCCACCTACCAAGTCTACTATCAAGACCGAGAAAGACAGCTTCTAGAACTTCCTCACCCTGGTCTATAAAGATAGAGTTAGGTTCGATACCACGTAAAGAGTTCTCGTCTACCTTATCTAAGTGCATCCAAAATATTAGGCTACCATTAACTAGTTGAGTCAAACCTTCTTGTTCATTATGGCTAAGAACCATCTCAGTGGGTATAAGGGAAAGAAAAGATTGCATTGTAGTACGTTTAAGATCGGCATAGGTTTGACGCGCTATGATAACACGATAGTTAGAGTAAGTAAGTAAGAGTGTTATTGCTTTAAGGCAAAGTACCCAAGTCTTCCCATTATTATACCCACCACTGAAGCACTGATTACGCTGAGTAGCAAAGTACACTTCTCTTTGTGCTTCATTTTTAAACTTAACTCTTAGTTCCACTTAGCCTTTTACTTCTTTTAATCTTCAATAACAGCAGTTACACCTAACAATTTTTCTAGGTTCTCTATCCTAGCGCGAAGTCGTTCGTCCTCTGACTTCAACCCACCAATTTCTACCAGAATATTATAATGGCTTACATCAGCATCAGGCCAACAAACTAACTTTTGCTTCTTGGTGGCCTCTTGCATTATAGACCTACGACATCCTTAGCCGAGGGATTCTTCTTTTTTTTAGCTACCATATCATTAAACATACTGTTAAGTTTGCCTAAACTGGGTACTTTTTTCTTAGGTTTACTCCCCTTATCCGGTTCTACTGGTGTCTTCACTTCTTCTTCCTCCCTACAAACTTACTAGCTACCTTAGCAGGTAGAGTCTTAAAATTAGTAGCACCTTCCCACTCTTTCTTTTGACCACTACTGAGTGGACTACCTTTACTCTCCATGAATCGTTGTTGTGTTTTACTTTTGAATGGCATTATGGCCTTGGAATTAAAATATGGTCAGGTTCAATACCAAGTACCCAATTAAGACAACCTATCTCAGCATCAATAATATGAACTTGAGTTACATTAGTATAGGCTACTTGTGTTGATTTAAGTTGCTCTACTTTAGTTTGAATTTCTAGTTGTGTTTTCATATTCTTTCTCTTTCTACTAAAGGGCAGTTCCCACGGACATGTGACCTGTTGCGCACTCGTAAAGGATGGAAAGCCCACTTGTTACCGACAATTCTCGACGTCGGCTGTCCAGTACGTGCAATCTGCCCTTTTAGTAAGAAACTTCTACGTTGTTGGCGGAGCCGGCGCCGGAGGAGGAGTATTCGCAACAACCGCCGCGGCCAGGGCCTGGGCAGAAGTGTTCAGTTTGTCAGTGAGGGCCTTCAATGCAACCGGATCAACTCCAGCTTTCGCCAGTTCCGCTGCAATACCCTGAATCAGGATAACCGCGGAGGCTTCAACGTCCGTGTTCGCCTGAACTTGAGTCGTTAGTGCTGTGAGATCGACCATAATTTTCTGTTCCCCTTTGAGTATAGTATGTAGTAACTCTAAAATCTTATCAAGTTCAGCCTTAATCTGATAATCTATCACTTCATGAGAATTTATATATATCTTCACCTCCTAGCCCATCCTTCGGGTGTAAAAAGGACCAACTACACCAATAAAGCTGAGTAGCCAGATAATAATAAAAACTACAAGCACTATATGTGCTACCATTTTAAAAGGAGGGGGAATAGGAAGATAGTCAATCAACCACCATACCAGTCCCACTATAAGAAGCCCAACAAGAAGTCCAACAAGATCCATCTAGGCGCCGCCTTTTCTAACTAAGGCTAGTATTAGTTTTATAGTCAAAACTAATCTTAGTTGACTTAAGCTGATCTATCTTATCCTGTAACATCTTATCTAGTGCAGGAATAACCTCTTTAAGCAACCTGTCGATAAGAGGGTTAACAATAACAGATGCTATCTTCTGTTCGTCAATAAGATCCACGGAAACTAAACCTTAACTACTGGTTTACCAAAAATTCCAGCGGCATTAAGGGTGCTAACAACCGTATCAATAAGGGTACTAATAATAACAATAACTCCCTGATCTACTACGCCTTCTCCAACCTTAGAGCCACTAAGGATAGCATCAAGAATTAGTTGTTTCTTAGTCTTGCCAGGAGCAGTAACAGAGGCTTCAATAGCCGTAACAGCCTGAATAACATAAGGGAAATACTTCAAGACTGTGAGCAGGTACTTCATAACTTCTCCTTCGGTTCTTCTATAGTAGATGGTCTACTAAATCCTAGTGCATACTCTTCTTCCTTATTCAAATCACTAATAAGAGGTTGTACAAACATGATCTTTGCACCAAGTATGTTACAGTGCTTTTCGGCGCGTTCTCGGGCTGAGGATAAGTTACCATTATGGCGGAAGTTCTTAGACTGTAAGTGATTAGTACCAAGACGGTAAAACATAGTGTAGAGATTTATAAAAGGGCTAGGTTGAAACTCTATTTTTGATGGAGTATCTTTAGGAGTGGGTGCCATAGTTAGTTTGCCTGTGCCTCTGTCTGTGTTTCTATAGTAGGGTTGTTAAGAGTATTAAGCAACTGACGAGGTAATAGTATAGGATTAACACCAAGAGGAAGGGTGGAGGATTGCTGGGAAGATCCACTATTGTCAATTATGATGGTGAAGGAAGGAGGGAGCGGCGCTGTTTCTTTTAATGCGCCGTGAGCTTTTAGTGCGGTTTCTAAAGCGCGTAACCTGAGGGACTCATTACCGGAAGTCTTGGCTGCTGTAGAGAGCTCTTCCAGGATTTCTTCAAGACTCAAACCCGCCGCGTCTAGTTTCTCTACTAGAGTGTTCTCACTACTACTGGTTTGTTTCTTTTCCTGTAAAACTCCCGCTTGTCTGAGGACTTGCTGTATCTCTGGCCGTATTAGTGGCATCTTTTTGTGGGTGCCGCTGCTGGAGATTAAACAAAGGACTATTACTTAAACGCTGTCTGGCGTACTGTTCATCGAGTAAGTTATTTCCAAGAAGTTCCATACACTTCTCCCGATCCCCACCAGCTTACCACAAGCCGCGCCGACCCGCCACCCGCCACCCTACTCAACCTAAAGGGGTTGTAATGTTGAGGAGGGGAAGGGTAGCATTGGCCCCCGTTTTTCGTACCTCCTTTGTGTCCCTGCCTTCTGTCTAACCGCACTTTCTCTACCTTGCCTTAATTTTATTTCATGAATATGTTTTACTGTCGGGTAGTGTAGTGCTA
>OCZT010007498.1_pt1 | contig 10694 bp, 15 predicted proteins | sample 1539031 | NCBI WGS metagenome assembly OCZT01 (sample SAMEA3539308, study PRJEB22396) | soil metagenome | biome: tundra; feature: field; material: soil | place: USA | collected 2010-05 | depth 0.15 m
ATATCGCATTCTAGCAGAAACCGCAGAGCAAGCAGTTGAATTAATGAAGAATCAACAGCCAGTAAACGTCTCTCATCGCCTACAAGGGCGCAAAGATATTATCTTAAGAGTATATAAAGCTGGCTCTTGTGTTATAGAGTTTATTAAAAGATTGGCAAGATAATGTATAAACAATATCTCAAAGTAAAACCATCTAAACCTGGCACTGGCAATGGGGTCTTTACTACCGTGCAAGTACCGGCTAACGTCCCGGTTTGTCAATTTAGAGGAAATCTTCTAACAAAAGAAGAGATTGATAAATCTACAGATGAAGTCCTTGAAATAGGACAAGATTTATATCTTGGACCATCTGGCGGCGTTGATGATGTAATCAATCATAGTTGTAATCCTAATTGCTATGTACATATAGTGGGAAGAAGAGCCGTATTATATTCATTATATGTGATTTTATCTGATACCGAGATTACATTTGATTACTCATTAAATAGCACAGATAAACTTGATGAATGGCAAATGGAATGTAAATGTAAATCTCATGTCTGTCGTGGAACAATTAGCGGTATACAATATTTGGATCCCCAACTTGTAGAAGATTATAAGAAAAAAGATATAATCCCTATGTTTATTAATAAGTCTCAATTTAAGAGATTATAATGAAAAAATGCAAAATAGAAAATTGCAATAATGAAGTGCATTGTAAAGAAATGTGTATAAAATGTTATCAAAAACAGTATAATTCAGATAATAAAGAAAAAAGAAAACAGCATCGTTCAGATAAAAAAGAAAATAAAAAAGAATATGACAAACAATATAGATCGGATAATAAAGAAAAAGTTAAAATAAGAAAGAAAAATTATTATTCAGATAATAAAGAAAAATTAAAAGTAAAGAAAAAACAATATTATTCAGAGCATAAAAAAGAGGCTAACAGTCGTCAAAAACAACGAAGACAATCTGACCCAGCATTCAAGCTAATGTGCTATGTATCCTCTGATATAAATCAGAGACTCAAACTAAATAATTCCTCTAAAGAGGGACAAAAAACTTGGGATAATCTTCCATATACACCAGAAGAATTAAGATCACACATCGAAGCATTATGGGATCATCCAGATAATTTAGATGGAAATGGTAATGTTCAGATGAATTGGGGTAATCATAGCCATTATGATCCTAATCATTTTACTTGGCAGATAGACCATATCATCCCGCAATCTAAACTTCTTTTTACGGGATTTGATCAACCTAATTTCTTGAAGTGCTGGTCGTTAGAAAATCTTCGACCATTAGAGGCTATTAAGAATATTAGGAAAGGTAATAAAATTATTTAATAGATTATAAATATTTTGGTAAAGAAAAATATAAATTATGGCAGAGATACAGTATTATTGCACAGATTTGGAGTCGACAGGTTTATCCGCTTCAGCTCACGAAGTAACTGAAATTGGGATTATTAGGGCAAAAGATAAGGTTCAGCTATGGAAAAATGTAATGTGCGAGCATCCAGAGACGGCATCTATAGACGCTCTTACTATAACTAATAAAACTATGGCTGATTTATCTAATGGTATGTCCAAAAGAGACGTAGTAGAGTTATGTAACAAGTTCTTCAATGAAGATGGCTTAACTCCCGGGCATCGTTGCATAGTAGGTCATAATATTTATTCCTTTGATCGTCGTTTTCTGTTTGCTCTATGGGCGAGTGTCGGTAAAGAGTTTCCAGCCACCCTATGGCTGGATACCATCCCTATGACAAAACAATATGCAAAATCTATTGGGTTAATTAAACCAAAGGTTAATCTTCACGCCGCTTGCGATATCTTGGGGATAAAAAAAATAGCTGCCAAACATAATGCAAAATCGGATTCTCAAAACAGCTATCTCCTATGGAAGGCTCTTTGCGAGGAAAAGAATATGAATTATCTTCCTTTTATAAAAACATCTGCCCATATTTTAGATCCTAACCACGATGGAGAGGGATTAGATCCGGATCTATTAGATTGAAAACTCCCAGCTTGGATAACTTCTATTCCTTAATTAATAAGAATATACTGTTAGCCCAGGCTTATACAGAAATTAGCGACCTATCCTTCATCATTAAGTCTTGCAGATTAAAACCATATGAATATCTATCCGAAAAGGATAATAAAACTAAATTATATAGATGGTGGGTGGATGAACACAATAACTCATTAAAGATTGTAAAGAAAGAGCTGGATATCATTTATAATGATTTAAGTATTAATCGTAATAAGATTATTAACACAGATTTATATTACGGCTTGTCAATGGATAAAATTATTAAGATGAGCAAATATCTACATATTTTTGTAGGCAAAGATGACAAAGAAGAGATTATAATAACGCTTCTTGGAATTGATAATTACTTTAGAAGCTATTTGTATTCATATGGTAATTGGCAACAGGTATCCCCGTTAATCTTGGGGATTAAAAGGCTAAGTATAATCCGTAGAAATATGGATGTCAGAGATTTTAAGGAGCTAAAAATTATGGAAGATTGTTATAGCCCTTGCGAAAGCAAAGTTGAATGGTTAAGCTTTATTCCGATGTCAGATAACTTCAGAGATGTAATAAAGAAAAATGATTCTTTATTATTTTTAATATAGGAAAAATAATATATGGTAGAACGGATAGAAAGAGACAGATTAGAGTTCGATGGGGTAGTTGTGGATACCAATTCTGGGGTGTTCAAAATTAAAGTGAGTGAAAATCACATCGTAACTTGCACTCTAAGTGGAAAAATTAGGGTAAACTCGGTTAGGATTCTTTTAGGCGATAAAGTGACTATTGAGGTATCACAGTATTCCCCTGATAAGGGCAGGATCGTTTATAGACATAAAGGTTAGGATAAGAATTGAAAAGGTTAACAACGCAGCAATTTATAGAAAGGGCTATATCTGTTCATGGGGACAGATATGATTATTTTTTAGCCGACTATATTGGATCAAAAATTAAAGTAAAAATAATATGCTCTGTCCATGGAGAGTTTTTGCAACAACCAGGCAATCATTTGAGTGGAAGAGGATGCACCATATGTGGTGAAAATTACCCGCTTACCAATGAAATTGTAGATAAATTAATTATCAATAAAAATATTGAACGGATAGGTAATTATATTAATAATAAAATAAAAATTGATTTTAAGTGTTTAATTAATAATTGTTTTCATATTTGGAGTGCCGCACCAAGCTCTATTATAAATAATAATAGTGGATGTCCGGCGTGCTCAGGACACCTATCATTAACTAATGAAATTATAGATCAAAGATTATGTGAGAGAAATATTAAAAGAATTGAAAATTATATCACCGATAGCACTAATATAAAAATTAGTTTTCAATGTTTAATTAGTAGTTGCCTTTATGTTTGGGGAGCTACTCCAAACAACATATTAAATAATAATAGTGGGTGCCCACAATGCGCAGGAGTAGTAAAATTAACAAACGAGACAGTTGACCGAAGATTAATTAATAGAAATATTAAGAGGATTAATTGCTACACTAATAATGCAACAAAAATTAATTTTCAGTGTCTTATTAATAGTTGTAATTATATTTGGAAGGCAATGCCAACGGATGTCTTAAATGGTGAGACGGGGTGTCCCAAATGTTCAGGAAACCTATCATTAAATAATGAGATTATAGACCAAAGATTATATGGCAGAAATATAAAAAGACTTGGCGATTACATTAACGCGAGGAAAAGTATTAATTTTCAGTGTTTAATTAAAGGGTGCGAACACATTTGGATGTCAACCCCAGACTCAATATTAAATAGCAAAAAAAGCGGATGTCCAAAATGCTCACGTTCCATTTCTAAAATGGAAGTAGACTGGTTAGATGCCTTGCACATGTCTGCAGAATGCAGACAAAAATCAATTAAAATAAATGATAAAAATCATAGAGTTGATGCTTATGATCCATTAACAAATACGATTTATGAGTTTTATGGAGATTTTTGGCACGGTAATCCTAATAAATATAATTTAGATGATATAAACTGTGTTAGTCATAAAACATATAAACAGCTTTATGATAGAACTATGCTAAAAGAAAAGATTTATAAAGAAGCGGGCTATAATTTGATTACTGTCTGGGAGTCTGATTATATCTTATCAATTAAGTAATTTTACTTAAAAAATCCTCAATACGCTGTAATAATTTGGTTCTGACAGATGGTGATTTTTGTTGCAATTTAGCTACTTCTGTTGAAGGGGCTTGTAAAGGTTTAGTATTTAATTTGTCTGCTTGATAAACGGTCACGCCTTTATGATACCCTTTAGGTCCAGTACCTTTATAATCAGGTGAGTGAAAGTGTTGCTCAACGCGTCCAATATAGGATATTCCATCGTGAGTAAATAGTGTAGACTGCCCAAAATTACCATTTAGCAAACTTTTAGCTATTTGTTGAACTTCAGGAGAAACGCTTTTTACTCGTTTATATCCTGGTGGCGGAGAAGCTAAGTCATTTTTAGGCACACCATATTGTTTCACGGCAGAAGATGTAGCAACTGCTTGTGATAGTGTTGGGCTTGCCCTTAATTTATTCATCGTAGTATGGATTACTTTTCCATTTGGTGCAGTAATAGTTACATTATTCCCAATAAGTCTCGTATAAAGAGCATATTCCGTATGATGTTCCGCCTCTCCTTTATGAGCAGCAGTATATGGTTGTATTGGATTTTTATCGTTGCCTTGCCAACCACCCATAGAAACATCATTGGGATTATCAATTGGCTCAAGAATATCTTTACCGTGTCCAGCAATAAGTCCTGGATTTTTACCAGCTTTAGCAACTTCCTGGTCTGTTAATTTACTATAATAAATGGCAGCGTCCGAAGCACCAATTCTATTTTTTATTACATCTTCGGCAGAATATCTCTTACCATCTACCCCAGTATATCCGGTACCAGAAAGCGGATTAGCTCGTACTTTAGTGTCAGCAGCATTATATATATCTTTGCTCATTTTTTGAGTTGGCAAAGACATATTGAAATGATTAGCGATTCTTTGAGCTGTAACGGGGGATAGCGGCACCCGGAGCCCATCAACTGTTAGGTAGTCACTTAAAACATTATACGTCACCTTGACGCCACCAGGAGCATCTACGGTTACTGGAACCATATTTTTGGGTGGACCTTGTTTAATGGCAGCATTATACACGAACTCTTCCCTGGCTGGTCCAGGCGGCATTTTAATAAAATCATCTTTAAAGTTACCCATTTTTAACCTTTAATTTATATTTGGGATCAAAATCAGATTCCCATATGAATACAAATTCATATCCGGCAGACATTAACTTATTTTGTCTAATAAGAGTATTCTCGTATAACTCTTTAAAGCTCTTTTTAATGCTTTTGTTAATGCTATCGGGGCTAAAGCTTTCTGGATTGCCGTGCCAATAATCTCCATAGAATTCATAGATTGTGTTAGTTGTAGGATCATATCCATCTACATTATAGAATTTATCATTTAATATTAACTTGTAATTATTAATAATATTAGAATTTTTTAAGGATTTTATCCATTTTACTTCTTTATTAGATATGCTGCTTGAGCACTTTAAGCACCCACGCCCCCGTAAATGATTGCTAGGTTTTTGTCTAAACTCTCCGTGCTTGTCGCAAATAATAATAACACTTTTAGTCGTTGTAATATATTCCACTTTTGAATAATTATATTTAGATCCGTGTATTGATATGGCTTTTTTTATGAACTCGTTGCTTGTTAATGTTCGTTTTTTGGCTGCAAAAATTTTCATACATTTGGGACAATTTGCCCCATTTAAATGATTATTAGGCGTCTGCTCAAATTCTCTGTGTATTGGGCATATTATTTTTACTTTATTTTTATTACCTTTATAATTCACTAAAGAATAATCATAAATATTATTATGGACTTTATTTGCCAAAATAATAAAATCTTCAAGATTTTTCATTTGCATTTTGCCAACTTGTGTTGACATACATTTATGGCATTCTTGACCGTATAAATGATTTCCTGCCAACTGTAAAAATTCGCCGTGTATTTTACAAATAATAATAATTTTTACTCGATTATTAATATAATTAATTAATGAGTAATCATATTTATTATGATGTACTTTGTTGGCTTTTTCTATAAATTGTATTTGCGTTAATTTTCTCATAAGTCCATATAATAATGCTTTTTTAATACCTTGTGAAGGTTAAAGGACCCTCATCAGATATCAAGGATGATAGAGTATGATCAGCAAATACATCTTGCATTCTCATTAGCTGACCATTAACTATAACATCATTACAAACCATTCGTGAGGAGTGAGAATAGTCCAGGTACAATGACTCATGCGAGACTGGATTTAACTGTTGAATTGGCTGCCCTGATGTATGGAGCCATCCAAAAATACAGACCCTCTTATTTGGATTATTTGGCGCCAAAGCATTAGATAAAACAATATCTTTTTTTATTCCCGAAATAAAACTACCTGGGGCGATATTATTTTTCTGTAATTGATTTTCAATCATAGTATTAGACCAATTAAATCTATCAGTTGATAACATAGTAAGGTCATACGGAGGTCCATGTGCAATTGGTTCTAATTTATAAGTTGCCGCCTTCCAAGTGTCATTAACCATCTTCCTTGTAGAAAGCGTGCAATCATATTTATCAACAATCTTCTGCGCATCAAGCGGAGTCATTGGCATTCTACAATAATCAGAATCTGACCCTATAGATAAAACATCAGGCATCACAAAATAAGATATTGTATTGCTACCGGCTGATACTTTTACCTCACAGAAGTTTCTTAAAAAGTCAGGGATATTACCAGATAGAAACTCATTTAGAATATTTACATTCCTTGGAGTCCCGGTAAGGCTCATATTATTCTGAATAAACTGCGATCCTGTAACGGCGTTTGGATCTCTGGCAGGAATTAAAGAAGCTGTCGTTGGTTTACCTGTGAATAAGTCGATTGTCATAATTTTTGTCCTTAATTTATTTTAATATTTTATCTTGACATTACGTAAGATATGCTTAAATATGGTGGTATATAGAGTCTGGCATTTTGGAGAAGATGATGAATAAGCAATTTGAGAAATTAAAGGTTTTATTAGAAGGAAAACGAATATTAAGGATTGATCCTCCTGGCAACGCGACAGAATGTATATGTTGCTTCCATATGGAAGATGGATCTGCATTTAGATTGCACGCCACAGATTTAGGTTATTGGATGACCGAAGCTAAAGGGTTCAACGGGTATCAATCGCTCGAGTCATTAATGATTGATTATGGATACCATATGTATGATTTGATGCCATCGTATCATTATGATCCGCCGGCTCCGAAGATATCACTTCTGGAAAATAATCTGGAAATTGAATCGCCAGATGGAAAATCATTCCAGATAGGATTAGATAAACTATCTGACAGGGAGCGATTAATAATGAGCACTCCAAAAGGCATGGAACATTTTGGTAAGGCATCAGCTATGGGAGAGTTTTGGGAGACTATGTTTTCAGAGAATTATGATTGTCCGCCTGAATTGTGTAGGAAGAAACCATGATAATAAAAGAAGGTCTCACATTTGACGATCTGATGCTCGTCCCGCAATACTCTATGGTTAAAAGCAGATCAAATGTAGATTTGTCTGTTGAACTACCAAAGGTACTCGTAAAGTATAATCACCCAATAATTCCGGCTAATATGGCTACAATTATGGGTTATGATATGGCTAAATATATTTATTTATCTGGTGGATTAGGGTTAATACATAGGTTTATGCCCAAAACAGAGCAATTAGATATTCTAAAAAGATTAGAAAAAGAGTTTGATAAAGGTGTGTGGCAATATATAGGATTTTCTATTGGTATTAAGCCTGAAGAGCGTGAAGCCGCAGATTTATTAGTTAAAAATGGCGCGAAGATTTTGTGCATCGATATTGCTCACGCCGATTCATTTGGGTGTATAGAGATGTGCCACTATATTTCTGAAAAATATCCAGAGATATTATTAATTGCTGGTAATGTAGCTACTGGTAAAGGCGCAGAAAGGTTGTGGGGAGCTGGTGTCGATGTAGTAAAATGTGGCATTGGCGCTGGATCGATCTGTTCGACGAGAGTTGAAACTGGTAATGGAGTCCCACAGATGACGGCTATAATGGATGTATACGAATCAAAGAAAAAGTTTGAGGAGCTATACAAAAAGAAATTCTATTTTATATCAGATGGCGGAGCATCTAAAGCTGGGGATTTTGGAAAGGCATTATGTTTTGCTGATATGGTTATGGCAGGAAATATGTTCTCAAGTACCGATCAGTGCCCTGGTGAGGTTATTGAGCTAAATGGTAAGAAATATAAAAATTATGATGGTAGCTCTACTTACAAATTAAGCAGGATCGAAGGGGTAAAAACCCTATCAGAATGTAAGGGACCTATTGAGCTTATTTTTAACAGAATCAAAGAGGGCATTCAGTCCTGTTGTTCGTATCAAGGAGTTGATAATTTAACAGACTTAAAAGATAATCCTATGTTTGTTAGGATAACTTATTCTGGGTGGGCAGAGTCCAAACCACACGACGTTAATATTATAAAATGAGGATATATGGGTAAAATATTTAGAATTGTTTCTTCGTTATTTTCGGTTGTTTCAATTATCGGATTATTAGCATTAATGGTTTGGCTGATAGCTTCCGGACACATTATGGCGGCAATAGTAAGTTTGCTATTAGCTGGCGCATTTGGATATTATTTGTATTATGATTGTAAAATCTTATTTGGTGAAAAATTATGAAAGAGCACATAAATAAAGTTGAGCTAATTGGAACATATGGTGGAGATGAGGCGCACGCGTTAAGTGCCTGGACTTCCACATCAAGAGACTTAACCGATGAGAAAAGAAATAGGATGGACAAACTATTAAACTCATTGGCAGAAAATGGACATCATACGCCATTCGAAAAGAGCAGTCTGCATTTCCTTGTAACTTCGGAAATCGCTTCCCATATTCACATTTTAAAAATGCGTATTGCGTGTTCAGTGAATGCAGAATCGGCACGATATAAAGAATTAAAAGATGATAAGTTCTACATCCCTACTGATTGGGCAGAGGATGAACAAGTGTTATTAATAAAGCATTGCCAAGATTCAATAGAGAAATATCATAATACATTAAAGAGATTGGTTGATGGCGGAATGTCAAAGAAGCGCGCCAAGGAAAGCGCCCGATTTTATTTACCATATGCTAATCAGATAACGGCTGATGTAATGTTTAATTTTAGATCATTTATGCATTTTGTAGGTTTAAGGAATAGCGAACACGCCCAATTAGAAATACGAGAGATTGCAAAAGATATGTTAAGGCAAGTTGCGGATACAAAGCAATTTACATTATCATTAAATGCTTTTGGTTGGACCGAAGATAAAATATGAAAGTTTATGAGTTCAATCTAAAAGAAGATGAAAAGTTTGCTTTTTGGAGATCAGATTTGGGATTAGTTGTCTGCAAAGACCATCTATCAGAACATCAATCGCCATTAGCCTCAATTATTGTATTTACAGCAGAAATTGATCCGTTAGAATATGAGAATTTTTTCAGCAAACGAGTAATTAGCTGGATGAATGATCAATTTGTGGGCAATCCATTTTCTTATAAAAGCATATTTGTAATGAGTAAACAAGAAGATAAGTTTTATGCAGGGATGTTCTTGTCAGATGAGGCGCCTTATGATAAGCCGCCAAGTAAAAAGTTTCAAGATATTTATGATAAAGTATTAAATATGAAAGCTTTTCTATAATTTAGCTATATTGCAATAAGCATTAATTATCATATCTAATTCATCGATTTTATTCGCCAGTAATTCTTTATGTTTTGGTACATAACCAGATAATATCCCTATTCCTAATAAATTAGTGTCATTAATAGAATGAGAGTTCTCAACTACCGAGTCTGAATGCGTTCCTGAATTAGCTTCGATTGACGTAAAGCTATTACCATTAGAAGAAGATATAACTCCAATATGACCCTTCCAAGAGCCTGGACCGCCACGAGACCAAACGGCTATATTTCCTGGCAACATAACCTCTTTAGTTATTTTTTTTCGTGGGACCCATAGATTAGCTTGAGCGAATTGGGTACCTATATTTCTTGCTCCAGCACCACCAGCTATTGGTCCTCCACCAGCTTCTCGCATCCAAGTTGATACGGCAACGGCACACCAATCTTGACCAGGTTCCATATTAAATAACTTAAAGTATTCCCTAATCCGTTTACCATCATTCTTACCAAGATCTTCTTTGACCCCTAAATCGGCTTTAGCGGCTGATAGAACGCCTTGACCGAAGGAGCCAGGCTTACCCGCTCTTTCTTTCGTACGCCTCTTATTTGGAGCCGCAGGGACGATGGCGGGCGTAGATTGCTTATGCTTCGATATAATTTCCTTAATTTCCTGAATAAGTTCTGATAATCCAGAGTCGTCTGTGAAATCCATAGTATAATACTCGTTTATTAATATAATAACATAAGACTATGACAACACGATACCATATGAAGGCATACAGAATTTCTGTCCCGGGCTATATTAATTGGCATATAGACGGCTCTCCTGATACTACCGGATCACAATCTGGAATAACTCCTTCTGATTTAAGAGATATCTCTGTTAACTCTACTGAGCAAATTGATTCTACGAGTCAG
>OCZT010007499.1_pt1 | contig 10693 bp, 9 predicted proteins | sample 1539031 | NCBI WGS metagenome assembly OCZT01 (sample SAMEA3539308, study PRJEB22396) | soil metagenome | biome: tundra; feature: field; material: soil | place: USA | collected 2010-05 | depth 0.15 m
GGCCCCAGATGTCCCAAAAACCGGGATCGATTCCGAATGCCGAAGCGGCGCGATCCAGGAGTTGCTCGAATGTCTCGGGCATGAAGAAAGGTAACTTTGATTCTACCGCTCCGCCGAGCAGTCCCACAGCTTCTTGATCAAGCCCGCAAAAAGCCCCAGCAACAGGAGAAGTTCCGCGTGGGAAGCCATGGACGATTGCGCCACATGATCCCCCAGAAACTCCACCGATCCGCCGTGGCGCGAATACCATCCATGCCAGATGGTCCGATCCTCCTCGATCTGCGATTTCAGGACTTCGGCGAGCTGGCGCGCTCCAGCCTCGCTGTCTACGTGGGGAGCCAGTTCCGCCATCCAGAGCTGGCACAGTTCGTATTGATGTTTGCGATACCAGTTTCGCCAGGCCGATCCTGAAAGCGAATGAGGTCCCGGCTCCTCGCCTACGCGGTACCTGCCATCGGCGACGGTCAAGCCGGAAAAAACAGTCTTTCCGGGCGTGTTTTCCAGATTCTCAACCCGTGCCTGCAAGAGAATGCCCAGAGAGAAGTCGGCGATCGAACCGGCTACCAGCGCCACGGCCAGTGCCCGCCGCAAAGGCAGAGTCCCGGCAAGCAAGGCCAGCCCCATGACTTCCAGAGAGAGCAAGGTGAGGTGCGCGGCGCCCAGGGAATCGCGTTCTCCCACCACCAGAATGCCTACCAATACGCAACACGGAACGAACGCCAGCCAGAACCTCCCTTCCGGCTTGCACCCTTTGCGGCGCTCCCAGGCGGAATAGAGAAAAGACAGAACCAGCGGACCGCCCACCAGGCCCATACCGAAGATGAGGTTGGGTTGGTAAAAGGCGAACACATTGTCTCGAATCGTCCCGGCGGTATTCGGCTGGCTGAATCGCTCGACCGCCGAGGGGTCCCGGAATAGGGCGGGCACCAGAGAATCGAAAAGGTTAGCGGCTACTTTTCCGGCGGTATTGCCCGGGTATTGCCGGCTTAAGGTGACGGCGGTGTTGGATGCAACGGTTGCATGCATTCCGTAGGTCTTGACGGACCACCCTAACCAGACCAGCAGCAGCGCGGTAGAGAGCGCAGCGATGGAGATCATCTCCCGCCACCTTCGCTTACGCCGCGGAAACACGAAGAACAGATAGTGGCCGCCCAATAGCAGCAGATATGGCGCGGCTGAATAATGCACCAGGGTCCCAGCCGCCAATGCCAGGAAAGCCGCGGTCATCCGCCCCCGGTCTCGCTTTCTCCAGCCCGCCAGGTACAGGCAAATTGCCAGAACTACATAGAAAGCGGAGAACATCTTGGTCCACGAATAGGTTGCGTTCTCGATCACTACGGGATTCAGCGCGAAGAGGCACAGGAGCGGCAAAACACGCTGTCTGCGCGCTCCGGCGAGCGCCGGCACGATGAGGCAGCATGGCACAAAGACCAGGAGGTTCAAAAACGTGAAGATCAGTTGAAAGACTTCGAAGCGGTCCTCGCTTTGAGCCATGAAGAAGGCCCCCAGCACGTTCATCATCGGCGGCCTGGCCGGCAGCGCATACTCGCCGAAAATCGCCGTGTGCAACGGAAAATGACGCAGAAAAAACAGAGACCGTTGGAAATGTTCGAGCCAGTCGCCGAACCACGTGCCGCCGGAATAGCTGCGGATCATGCCCAGAATCAGTAATGTCCAAAGCAACAGGAACCCGTATGCGGCCACGGCCTGGCGCACGCGGCGGGCGTGGAACAGCCGCGCGATGTCCCGCCTGGCGGCAATTCCCAGAACCAGGCAAACCGTGGAGACGCACAAAAACGGAACGCGCTCACTCCCATTTCCGCTGGTAGACAGGCAGACCAGCCAGGACGCCAGGAAGAGTATGACCAGCGACAGCCCGATGGAGCCGCAGAGTTTCTCGAGCGGACGCCATCGAAAGCGCCGCACGAAAAAGAAGCCCGGCGTGAATGAGCAGACCGCGAGAAGCCCGGATGTCAGAACTAGTTCCAGCAGCAGCATGCGGCCCAAGCCAACGACTGAGTCTTCCATCATACGGCACGGAAAGGGCAAGCTAAAAGCATGCCCCACTCTTCCATGCGAAAATACAGGTATGGACAAGCCCCTCGCCAGCGGTCCCGCGGAGTTGTTTGCGCGGATTGACGATTACTCGGTCGCCAATACCGCCGCCGCCCTGTCCGAAGGAATCGTGCTGACTACGCTCGACGGCGCGCTGAACTGGGCGCGCAAGAACTCCATCTGGCCCATGACTTTCGGGCTGGCCTGTTGCGCCATCGAAATGATGTCGATGTCCGCTTCGCGGTTCGATATCGCGCGCTTCGGCGCCGAGGTCTTCCGCGGATCGCCGCGCCAATCGGACCTCATGATCATCGCCGGACGAGTCTCCCAAAAAATGGCGCCCGTCATCCGCCACCTCTACCAGCAGATGCCGGAACCCAAGTGGGCCATCTCCATGGGCGCGTGCGCCACCTCCACGGGGGTGTTCAACAACTACGCGCTGGTTCCGGTGAACCAGGTGATCCCCATCGACGTGTTCGTGCCCGGATGCCCGCCGCGGCCCGAACAGCTCATCTACGCGCTCATGATGCTCCAGCAGAAGATTCAGGACTCGAGCGGCACCGTCAAGCAGGTGCTCAACCTGGCGTAATCAGCCGCCACTGCGCGAGACGCGTGGCCGAAAGGAAAGAACGAGAAAGATGAACCGCCGTTCCATGCTGAAAGCCGCCTGTGCAGGCGTGGCCGCGCTTGCCGCGCCTCGCCGCACGTTGGCCGCCGACGCCCAGGTGGAGGTTTCGCCATCCCCGGCGGGCGCCGAGATCAGCCCGCACATTTACGGGCACTTCATTGAACACCTGGGAGGCGTCATTTACGACGGCATCTGGGTGGGCCAGGACTCGAAAATCGCGAATGCCGGCGGCATCCGGAAGCAGTTTGCCGATGACATGAAGCAACTCGGAGCGCCGAACCTGCGCTGGCCGGGCGGCTGCTTCGCGGACGGCTACCACTGGCGCGATGGGATCGGCCCGGCGGCGAAGCGGCCGCGAACGGCTACCTACTGGGGCCGCCAACTCCCACCGGCACTGAATGGCGGCGAGCCCAACTGGTTCGGTCTTCACGAATTCATGCGGCTGTGCCGGCTTACGGGCGCGGCGCCGTATCTGGCGGCGAACCTGGCCTCCGGCTCCCCGCAGGAGTTCCACGATTGGATCACTTACTGTAACGCGCCCGCGGGCAGCGTGAGCCTGGCTGACGAGCGGGCGGCCAACGGCGATCGCGAGCCATTCAACGTCCAGTACTGGGGCATCGGCAACGAGGTCTGGGGCTGCGGCGGCAACATCAACCCAGGGGACTACATGTCCATGTACAGGCTGTTCTCCAGCCAGATGCCCCCCTACGGCCAGCCCTATCTGGTCGCCTGTGGCCCGCGCGGGCACTCTCCAGGCAGCGACGTGGCCTGGACCACCGCTCTGTTCGAGTCGATGCAGGGGGGCCGGGGGCGCGCCCGCCTATCGGGACTGTCCATGCACTTCTACACCGACTTCCGGCCGACCTCGGTTTCCTCCGGCGAATCGACTCCGCAGCAGTGGTACGCGGTGCTAAAGGAGGGCCTGCGCATTGAAACGGCCATCCTCGACAACTGGGCCGTCATGTCCAAGTACGATCCCTCGCATCGCACCAGGTTCGTGATCGACGAGTGGGGCGTGTGGTACTCCCGCAGCCCGCAGATCGCACCCGGCTTCAACCTGGCCCAGGTGGTGACGCTCCGGGACGCCGTGCACACGGCGATGCACTTCGATATCTTCAACCGGCATGCTGACAAGGTCTTCATGGCGAACGTGGCACAGACCATCAACTGCTTGCACTCCCTGTTTCTGGCGCACGAGGACAGGTACGTTCGCACGCCCGTCTACCACATTTTCGAAATGTACAAGCCGCACATGGGAGCGAAGCTGGCGCCGGCCAAAATTCAGGCCGCGGATCTCAATGTCGCCGTGCTCAACGGGCAGGCCACGCTCCCCGGCCTGTCGGCCTCGGCCTCGACCCGCGGCGACCTGCTGACCGTCACGCTGACCAATCCGTCGGTGGACGCCGGCGTCACGGTGCGCGTGCGTGTGGCTGGCTCCATGCGCCCCTCCGAAGGCCGGGGGACCGTTCTCACCCACGCCGCGATGAATGCTGCAAACACTTTTGACCAGCCTGACGAAGTGAAACCCGCGCCGATTGGCATCACCATCTCCGGCGACGCGGCGACGGTGACGCTGCCCAAGCAGTCTGTGGCGGCTCTGCAATTGCGTCTGGCATGATCGGGCCTATGGATGCTCCGGACGCCCGCGAGCTGCCGTTCGGTAAATTCGCGCGGCCGCGCAGCTTCATAGACGTGGGCACCAAGGGCCGCTCTTCAGTACCCCAACTTCTTCTCCACCACATTCTTCAACGGTTCACCTTTGCGGAATCGCTCGAATTGCGTCAGAAAGAACCGCATTGCCTGGTCCAGCCAGTCGGGGGTGTGGTCCGCGCAGTGCGGGGAGAGCAGCACGTTTTCCAGCTTGTAAAACGGATGGCCCTTGGGTAACGGCTCCGTGTCGAAAACATCCAGCGCCGCGCCCTTGATGCGCTTTTCGGAAAGGGCTTTGACCAGCGCGGCTTCCTCGATTACCGGCCCGCGGCCCACATTGATCGCTACCGCATCCGGTTTCATGGCGGCGAACTCCGGCTCGCCGACCAGGCCCACCGTTTCCGGAGTCAGCGGCGCTGTCACCACCACGTAATCCGAGCGCGAAATCATCTCGATGAGCCCCTCCGGCCCATAGATCCGCTCGGCGAACGGGTCGTCGTCGTGCGCCGACGGCGCGTGGCGTTTGACCCCCAGCACCCGCATTCCCAGGGCATGCACGCGGCTGGCCACCGCGCGGCCGATGTCGCCGTATCCCACGATCCCCACTGTCTGGCCGCGGACTTCCACGATGTCGAACGGCTCCCACGCGCCGGCCGCCTGGTTGCGGATCATGCGGCGCAGATCCTTCGCGAAATAGAGAATCGCGCCCACCACGAATTCGCCCAGCGACTCGCTGTAAAGGCCGCGCCCGTTGGTGAGCCGCACGGGGCTTTCCACCAGCTCCGGAAAGACCAGGCCGTCGAGCCCGGCCGAGCGCGAGTGCACCCACTCCAGCTTCGGGCACATCCGAAACACCTCGCGCTGCAAATCGCCCGCGAGCGACCAGTTGAAGATGACGGTGGCGTCCGGCGCCGTTCCTACGAAGGCTTGCGCCGAATTCCCCACGGCGATTCCGGTTTCCGGGGGCAGTTCCTCCAGCATCGCGAGGCGCGGTTCGGTGGGGTCCGCCAGCACCAGAACTGTGATAGGGTCCATGAAAAGAAAGCTACCACATGTGACCCGGTACCGCGACGCGCTTGGGGCCGGGCATGCCCGGCCCCTACCACCGAACCCTGGTAGGGGGAGACACGCCTCGCCCTCGCGCGTTGCACCCTCCAGTTGCTTCCTCCGCCGCCACTGCGTCAAACTGGAAGTGCCCTTAGTCACCGGCCATGCCTGAATTTTGTACTTGCGGCGCGCAATTGCCGCCCGACGCTCTTTTCTGCCACAAGTGCGGAAAGCCCCAGCGGGAACTCATCGCGCCCGAGTTCCAGATCCCCGAGAATGCGGAGTCCGCTCTGCCGCCCGCTCCAGTTCCCCTAGCTCCGGACGCCCTGCCCATGAATTTCCGTAATCGGGTGGCCATGCGCATCGCCTTCACCGCCGCCATCCTGGGGGCCTTGTTGAGTTGGGTGCCCGTCCTCAACGTAATTCTGTGGTTGGGGGCCGGCTACTTCGCGGTCTTCTTTTACCGCCGCCGTACCGGACACCTCCTGAACCTCGGCGCCGGGCTCCGCATGGGCTGGATCACGGGCGTGATGATGTTCGCCATCGTCGCCGTGCTCTTCACCGCGTTCGTCATTGTCTTCAACGTTTCGGGCGGCATTGAGATGCTGCAGTCCCAGTTCCGGAATGCCTCCGATCCCAAGGTCCAGGAAGCGCTCCAAACGCTCCGGAGCGGTTCGGGCGTCGCCATATTCCTGATGCAGTTGTTTCTCTTTATCACCTGCCTCAGCATGATAGGCGGAGCGCTCGGCGCCAAGCTGATCGGCCGGGCTAGCCGGCCACCGGGTGGCGGGAATATCGTTTGACGATAGCGACTCCCGCGAAGATGATTGCCATCGCCAGGGCCTCGCGCCTCCCGAACGGCTCGCGGTAAAACAGCCACCCCAGCGCCACCGCGACCACCGCGTTCACATACGGGTAGACGGAAACGATGGCCACCGGCAGCCGGTCCATGGCGTAGACATACGCGCTGTACCCCACAATCGACCCGAAACAGACCAGGTACAGCAGCGCCCCCACGCCGCCCGCGCTCCAATGGATCGGATGATCGTGAATGACCAGCGCGAACGGCGCCAGGATCAGCCCCGCCGCCAGTTGTTGCACCGCGCCCGCGATCACCGGGTGCGCTTTGCCGGCCTGCCGCCGTTGATAAACGGACCCGAACGACCACCCCGCCAGGCCGACTTCGAGCAGCAGAAATCCATGAAGCACGTTGCGATCGATGCCATGCGCGCCCACGTCCGCGGTGAACAGGAACGATGCCCCCACGAGGCCGATCACCATGCCGCCGATGGTGGGCGCATGCAGCCGTTCCCCGCCTGGCAGCAGAGCCTCGAATCCCACCATCCAGAACGGCTGGGTGGTGATAATCAGGCTCGCCATCCCGCTCGGAATCAGCAATTCGGTGAACACCAGGGTGCCGTTGCCCACTCCCAGAGTGAGGAATCCGCTGAAACAGGCCGCCACCAGCTCCCGGCCCCGCGGCAGATAGATCCCGCGCGTCACCGCGAACAGCAGCAGGAGGGAGCCGGAAAGCACGTAGCGCGCCGACACCAGCATCAGGGGCGGAAACGACTCCAGCGACATGCGAATTCCAAGGTAGGTAGTTCCCCAGAAGAAGCAAACTGCGCCGAGCGCGAGATACGGCTTGAAGAGAGGATGCCGCGGCAACACTACAGCGTAACACTCGGCCTGCCTCACTCGCGGGCTGCTGGAACCTCCGGCCGTCTTTGACTTCCGGTGCGCATTCCGATACGCTCAGCCGCATGAAGACCTTCATAGCCCTGTGTTTGTTCGGGGCCGCAATCGCGCCGGTGGCCGCGTTGAAATCCGGACCGCCGATGCCATATATGGTGGTGGCGGACTGGGCCAAACTTCCCCAGGGTTGGACCTTCGGCGCCTGCTCGACAGTCACCGTCGACAAGCAGGATCACGTGTGGATCTTCAGCCGGGGCGACCATCCGGTGACCGAATTCGACCGCGACGGCAAGATGCTGCGCGCGTGGGGCGAGGGCGGCGTCCAGCAGGCGCACGGCATCCGCATCGACGGCGAAGGCAACGTGTGGGGCGTGGATGTGACCGGGCAGGTGGTGCGCAAGTACACCCCGGAAGGACGCGTGCTGATGGTGGTGGGTCAGGAAGGCAAGCCCGGCAATAACGACAGCCGGGACGCTTTCAACCGCCCGACCAACGTGGCCTTCGCGCCCAACGGCGATTTCTACGTCTCCGACGGCTACGTGAATTCGCGCGTGGTGCGGTTCAACAAGGACGGCAAGTATGTCGGCCAGTGGGGTCGCAAGGGCACCGGCGACGGAGAGTTCGACCTGGTGCACGACATCGTGCTCGACAAACAGAACCGGCTGCTGGTGGCCGAGCGCACCAACGAGCGTATCCAGATCTTCGATCTCGAAGGCAAACTCCTGGGCAAGTGGACCGGCATGGGCGCGCCGTGGAGCATCTTTTACGTGGCGCGGGAGGACGCGGTTTACATGGCGGACGGCGTAAACATGCGGGTGGTGAAGCTGAACATGAACGGCGACGTGGTGGGAGTGCTGGGCGGTCCGGGTAAAGCCCCCGGGCAGTTCGACCAGCCGCACGGAATCGCCGTGGATAGCGCCGGGGCCCTCTACGTGACCGAGGTGGCCAACCAGCGCGTGCAGAAGTTCGTGAAGAAGCAGTAGGCCGGCGTCGAGATCGAGTTCAGCGCGGCTTCTCGATCAGGTGCTGCTCGGCCACTCGGCGAAGGAATGCCAGGACCTGCCGTGCATCGTACTGGCGGGCAGGTTCGAGCTCGCCCTGATTGGTGATTCCGACAGGCTTGCCATCGGGAGCGAAAAATGCCGCCGCGGGCACGCCCTTTTTGAGGCTCACACCCAGTTCCCTGGCGATCCCCAGGTTGGCGTTCATTTCCCCGATATTCACGTTCACGACTTCGAAGTGCGCTTCCACGTATTCGCGTACGGGCGACTCGTGGAGCCGGTCGTGAAGAGCCCTGCAATCGGCACACCAGTTGCCGCCAAAAACGACCATCAGCAACTTGTCGGCGCGACTGGCGCGCTCCCGGGCCCGCTGAAGATCGGATGCAGCGTTAGCCGGCGGAGGATACAGGTCCGCGGCGGCAAGCACCAAGGAAAGCACCTGAATTGCGGCAAAGACGAGAACCACTCGACGCGATAGCAACATGCGACGATTGTACCCCTCTCCCTTGGGCATTTGAGAGGTGAGCCTGGGCGACAGCGGCAAGCTCATCCCGGCAGGATTGTGGCAGGGCGGTATGGCTTCCTTTGTGGCGGACCAGTTTCCAGGAATCACATTTAACGCGGCGGAGCCGGAGTATCGCTAGGTTCCTGAATGCGATATCATACGGAAATTCCTACTGAGGCCACAGCATAATCGAATCGGACGGACCATGAGCCAGATGTTTGGCAGATACACGGTGGTGGGCCAACTGGGACGAGGCGCCATGGGTGTGGTTTACCTCGCCTCGGACCCGATGCTGAACCGCCAGGTAGCGGTTAAGACGGTGGACCTCGGGGTAGACGATCCCGAAGAGCGCGAGTTTCTGCGCACCCGTTTGCTGCGCGATGCCCGCGCCGCGGCCGTGCTCAAACATCCCAACATCGTCAGCGTCTATGACGTTTTCGAAGACGGCGGACGGGCCTATGTGGTGATGGAGTACGTGGAAGGCGACACCCTGGCGGCGCGGCTCAAGGCCAATCCGCTGCCCGACGCGGCAATGATCCTCAAGGTGCTGCGCCAGATGGCGGACGCGCTGGACTATACTCACTCCCGCGGTGTGATCCATCGCGACATCAAACCGGCCAACGTTATGATCGACGCCGCCGGAACCGCCAAGATCATGGATTTCGGCATCGCAAGGATCAGCGATACACGCACCTGCACGCCCACCGGCATGGTCATGGGAACTGTCGAGTACATGGCGCCGGAACAACTCCGCGGCGAGACGGTGGACGGGCGGGCGGATCAATTCGCTCTCGCCGCGGTGGCGTACCGGATGATGACCGGCAGTACGCTGTTCGGTCCCAATACCGCAGCCACCCTGACCTACAAGATCGTCAACGAGGCGCCGCCGCCGCCATGCACGAGAAATGCCGCCCTTCCCCGAGGGGTGGACGCAGTGCTGGCGAAAGCCCTTGCCAAAACTCCCTCCGAACGCTTCACCAATTGTTGCGAGTTCGTGGGCGCGCTTGCCCAGTCCTTCTCCGACGCACCCACCGCTCCGGTTGGCCCGGCTCCCGTGGTGGTGGCCCAGCCCACCCAGCCGGTGATACCCGTTCCCGAACCTGCCGAGCCCAACAAGCGTTCCCGATCGGCTGTGCTGGCTGCCGTCGTGGTCGCAGTGCTGGGCCTGGGCGGTGCACTGGCCGTCTGGAAGCCGTGGAATCGCACCCCACAGCCGCCCGATCGGGTGGCTGCCGTCGGGCCCGCAACCGTGACGCCGGTCCCCACTCGTGAACCACTAGCCCAGCGCCCAGTTGCTCCGCCAAAGCCCCAGCCTCACGATGCCAAGCCGAGCAAGGCCGTTTCAACCCCGCCGACGGTGACGCCCCCACCCGTAACTTTGAAGCCTGCGGAGCCAACCGAACCACCGGAGGAAGCGGAACTGCTACCCCTGCCGCCGGTGGCGAAGACCGGCACTACTCCAACGCCGTTTGAGACGGCCATTCAGCGCGGGCAGGAGCAGGTGAAGAGCAAGGACTATCCCGGCGCCATTCAATCTTTTGCGAGGGCGATCGCGCTCCGTCCCAATTACGCCCCGGCCTACTACAGCCGGGGAGTGGCCCAGCAAAACCTGGCGCACAATGAGGTCGCCATCCAGAATTATTCGGAGGCCATTCGTCTCGCCCCGAATATGGCCCTCGCCTATGCTGCACGCGGCGTCTGCCTGGTTCGTCTGCACCGGGACCCGGACGCATTGATCGATTTCCAGCGGGCACTGGGATTGAAGCCCGGCCTGGCGTCCGCCCTGAACGGGCGCGGTGGCGTCCATTTCCGTCGCAGACAATATCGTATGGCCCTGGCCGACTACGACGCGGCTATCCAAAGCAACCCTCGTTTCGCCCAGGCCTATCTGAATCGCGCCCGCGCCAGAGAAGCCGTCGGCGATTTCCGCGGCGCCGCCGCCGACAGGCAGGGCGAAGCAGAGTTGCGCCAGCGGTAGCGTCTTACTGCGCCCCTACCCGGACGGGACCCCAACATTGCCAGAAGCTCAGAACTTCAGCCTCACCGATAGCTGCAGGCGTCGCGCCGGCAGCGTCGCGACGGCTCTTCCAAAGAAGGGCGAACTCATGTCTC
>OCZT010007500.1_pt1 | contig 10693 bp, 4 predicted proteins | sample 1539031 | NCBI WGS metagenome assembly OCZT01 (sample SAMEA3539308, study PRJEB22396) | soil metagenome | biome: tundra; feature: field; material: soil | place: USA | collected 2010-05 | depth 0.15 m
TGCGGGCCCTTTTGGACCTGGCTTTTGCTTCGAACTTGAGGAGTAAAGGAATCGATATTTGAAATCCTTGAACCTACGATGAAGGCGCAGCAGGGTGGCGGGCTTGAGGATTATGGCCGAGCGGATTAACCGACGAGGGCTCAGGAACTGTGAACAGAACCCAAAGAGCACACGGTCGGCGGTGCGAAGATTGGGCGCTCGTCGCCGCGACCGCCGCATTACCAAGAGCTGCTGTTTGAGGATGAGATTCTCCGCGAGCACGGCCCTGATCCCACCACTTCCCAGGACAGTGATCAGACCGGCCAGCAGGCGCAGGATCGGCCAGAACCAGTATTCCATTTCAATCACTTTGCCCGCGAGCACAAGCAAGGCAAGCAAAGCCCGATCAGGTAGTCGGGGCACTGCAACTACGAATTCGCCATGTACAGGTGCCGCCACTTGCTTTGGAAGGCGGATATGCCTTCGAGCTTCTGTTCAGCCGGGTGGCGACGCTGGAGTTCGTCAAGTCCAGTGTTGCAGGCGCCTGCCAATCCCGGTGATCGCCGGTTCTTCAACAAGATGGGCTCGATCCCGAGTCGCAGGGCGAAAGCAGCAATGGTTTCAAAGTCTGGTGAATGTTCACTCGCCTCCACTCGGGCATCATCGATCAAAACGAGGACGTTGGGTTTGAGGCTCTGGTCCCAGATTGATCGTAAGGCACGATCCAGGAGCTCAAGCCGGTCGCGTGTGGGGACAAGGGCAGCCAAAACTGGCAACCCTGGGTGCGTCATTGTCATGTTTATTCCGATGCATAACGTTTCTCTTTCCGAAGTCGCTGGCCTCAGGCGCGTCCGCTGCGAGGAGTAGTTAGGGATTGGCTCGACAAGAGCCGGCATGGAGGGGGATGTTTGCATCGAAACATCCAGCCTCATGCAGCCTCACCATCAACGCATTCTTCACGGATTGCGCACCCATTAGATTACACATCCGCTCTGAATATTCACGAAGATTTAGAACCCAGAAGGGGAGCGGCGCGTTGCTTGATGCAGGCTGGGAAACAGGCGACGGGCAGAGCCATCGAGCCTGCGTGGCTTTTATCGACGATGGTGTCGCCGGAAAACGCGATCTTTATGGCACTACCATCAAGCGCGTGATCGAACATTGACCGCGCGTTGCCGGAAGGGTGCCGTGAAGCAAGATTCGAGGCCGTGTCGGCGCATCTGAACTGCTATTTCGGTGTCTGAATTGGGAGGACTTCCAATTGCGGCTCTGGCCTACCGCCAAGCGGGTTCGGGAACAGAATTCCAGCTTTTGTAGCTATTACACTCGATGACAGGAAATACCCGCTCAAGCTTTACGGTTGGTAATGGTCCTGGTCCATGGACTCTTCTGACGCACAACGCGCTCGGTGGGCAAGCGGGTCGCGTCGCAAACGGAAACGCGAATACCTTTCAAGCGGCCAAGGCGTCTGTGTGCTCCATTTGTGTGCTCCATTTGCAATATTCGCGAGCACCCTTGAAAACACGGGGGAATCTCATGCAAAAGTCGAAAAGACGTTGTAAAATCAGGGATTATAACGATATTCGTGACGCGCAGTTGAGCGTGGTCAAGCGAGGTGAAAAACGGTCTTTTAGGATTTTCAGTCCTCTGCTCTACCAACTGAGCTACCCAGCCAGCACAAACACGCGGAGACGATGCCACAAGTCATAGCGGCATTGCAAGTCCTTAAAAATCAAAGCCAAGGCGTCCCGCCAGGCAATTCGGGTTACGCCTTGTCCGCCGATCAATGATACTCTTCTGACGGGCCGGCGCGGCCAGGCGTGGCTGACGAGAAGCGCGCATTCACTTGGTAAACGCTGCTTCCCGCGCAATGCGGACACAGGGTCGCCGTTTTTTGCCCCCGCTCTCCCGGCATTCCGCTCCCATCCCGCGCGCTTCGAGACGGCTCGCGGGTCGCGTCGGGGTGGCTTTGGAGTGGCTTGTCGGTCGCAATTGCCTCCCAAGTAGATGGTTTACCCCCTGTATACCCCCTGTATAGCCCCTGTATGCCCCTAGTATGCCTCCTGTATGCTCCAAACTTGTGGTTGGCTATGCTCTGGCTCTATTCGGGCTTGGCTCTGGCTATTTGCGGTGACTGATCGGCTGCTCCTGTAACCTGCCGCGCCTTGACAGCTTTGGCGCGGTTTGTTTCCCTGCTGTGGTGGCGCTCGAGCATTCTCAATCCAATTCCGCTCCGGACTAGTCACCCGTCGCCCATTACCCGTTACCATTCACCTCGCACTGACCATTCCACCATGAACCACGTCGAACGTTTCCGCGCCGTAATGAACTTCCAGCCGGTGGACCGCCTGCCGCGCTGGGAATGGGCCATGTGGTGGGACGAAACCATCCGCCGCTGGCATCACGAAGGATTGCCGGTTAACCTGAAGTTCAGCCAGGTCTTCGAAATCGCCCAGCAGTTCGGGCTGGACCCCTACCAGCAATATTGGTTCAGCACCACCGACCCGACGATCGAGGCGACGCAGCATCACGTGGAGGGAATCGTCGCCAACATGGACGACTACCGGCGGCTCCGTCCGCAATTGTTCCCCTGCCACGACGCGGCAATCGCGGGCATGGCCGCCTGGGCGGAGCGTCAGCGCCGGGGCGAAGCGGTGGTCTGGTGCACGCTGGAGGGTTTCTTCTGGTTCCCGCGCACGCTGATGGGATTCGAGAAGCTGATGTTCGCCTTCGCCGACCAACCGGAGTTGCTGCACGAGATCAATCGTGACCTGCTCGAATTCAATTTCAGCCTGCTGGATAAGATTCTGAAAGTGTGCTTGCCGACCTTCATGACCATCGCGGAGGATATGTCCTACAACCACGGCCCGATGATTTCCAAGCAGACGTTTGATGCGTTCGTGGCGCCGTATTATCGGCAGCTCGTGCCGCGACTGCTGGAGCGCGACATCATGCCGTTCGTGGATACGGACGGGGATGTGACGCTGCTGGTGCCGTGGCTGGAGGAAGTGGGCGTGAACGGCGTGTTGCCGCTTGAGCGCCAGGCTGGCGTAGATGGGATGCGGCTGCGCGAGCGTTACCCGCGCCTGCGCATGGTCGGCCACTTTGATAAGATGACGATGAACCGCGGCGAATCGGCCATGCGTGCCGAGTTCGAGCGGCTCGTGCCGCTCATGAAGACCGGCGGCTTCATCCCCAGCGTGGATCACCAGACACCGCCGGGCGTCTCGCTTGAAGAATATGGCGTGTATCTGCGTCTGCTGAACGAATACATGGACCGGGTGCATCCATGAGGCTCAGCTCCGCACAGCCCGGGAAAGCCGCAACCGAAATGCGCGAAGCGTTTGGAGTGCGCGGAGCTTGCTCCCGCTTTCGCACCGACGCGTGCCTCACCAAAGCGCCAGCAAGCTGGATGCACTCCAAACGCTGCGCGTCGCACTTTGCCCAGTGAAACCTACGCAGCGTGAGAACGATTTCGACTATCGCACTGCAGACGATTGATAAATATCTATGAGAATCCGTTCCCTCCATTCCCTGATCGCACTGGCTATTCTGGCTATTCTGGCTCACACCGCCCCCGCCGCCGACTTGCTTGAGCGCGGGTTCGCGCAGCCGCCGGATTCCACCAAGCCATGGTGCTACTGGTATTGGATCACTGACAACATTTCCCGCGAGGGCATTACCAAAGACCTCGAAGCCATGAAACGCGTCGGGATCAGCCAGGCGTTCATCGGCAACATCTACCTGGATGATGTGAAACACGGCACGGTGAAAGCCCTGACCGAAGAATGGTGGGGCACGGTCGAGCACGCCATCCGTGAGGGCGGCCGGTTGGGGGTGGACATTGGCGTGTTCAACTGCCCGGGTTGGAGCCAGTCGGGCGGACCGTGGATCAAGCCCGACCAGGCGATGCGCTACGTGGTCAGCACCGAACGGCGTGTGAAGGGCCCGCTTCAATTCGCGGAGAAGCTGACGCCGCCTCGCGAGCCGTTCCAGGACATCGCCGTGCTGGCCTTTCCCGCGCCGCAGCAGGACGCCGACACCATCGCCGCCCATTCCCCGCGCTTGACTTGCACGCCCGCGGCGGATGGGATGGAGCGCATGGTCGATGGCGACCGCCAGACCACCGTGCTGTTCCCCAAGGGAGCAGGGCAGGGCAAGACCCCGTTCACGGTCGAGATGGAAGTCGCGGAGACCTTCACGGCGCGCAGCCTGGTGTTGTATCCGGCCGAGATGGCGTTCGCGGCCCAATGCCAGTTGCAGGTAGCCGGCGAGGATGGTGTGTTCCGCAAGATCCGCGAGTTCTCCCTGGACCGCTCGAATACTAACGTGAGCGTGGGCCCGATCCTATGTGGGCCGGTGGCCGTGTCATTTCCAGCCCAGACGGCGAAGCGGTTTCGCCTCGTTATCACCGATGTGCGGGGTCAGGGAGGACTGGCGGAGATCGAGCTGTCAGGCGCGGCGCGACTGGAGCGGTTTGTTGAAAAGCAGCTCGGCAAGATGCATCCGACGCCGCAGCCGATGTGGGACACATACTTGTGGCCGAAATCAGCGGAGCCGGAGTCCGCAGGCTTCGCGGTCCCTCCGAGCGGCGTACTTAACCTTAGCGACAAGTTGGCGTCCGACGGCACGCTGCGGTGGGATGTGCCGGCCGGGGAATGGATCATCCTCCGCACCGGCATGACTCCGACGGGCACCCGCAATGCGCCTGCCTCGCCCGAAGGCCAGGGGCTGGAGGTGGACAAGATGAACCGCGCCGCCGCCCAGGCGCACTTTGACGCTTACATCGGCAAGCTCTTGGCCCGGATGCCGAAGGCCGATCGCAAGGCCTTCAAGCACGTCGTCGCTGACAGTTACGAGATGGGCTCGCAGAACTGGACGGACGGCTTCAACGGCCTATTCCAAAAGCGCTACGGCTACGACCCGCGGCCCTGGCTGCCGGTGCTGACGGGACGCCTGATGGGCAGTGCCGATCAATCGGACCGCTTCCTCTGGGACCTGCGGCGGCTCGTGGCGGACCAGATTGCCTATGACTACGTTGGGGGGCTGCGTGACGCCAGCCATGCGCATGGGCTGCGGCTTTGGCTGGAGAATTACGGGCATTGGGGTTACCCGGCGGAGTTTCTGCAATATGGCGGGCAGTCGGACGACATAAGCGGTGAGTTCTGGGCCACCGGCGACCTGGGCAGTATCGAGCTGCGCTGCGCTTCCTCCGCCGCGCATACCTATGGCAAGCCCATCGTCCACGCGGAAGCATTCACCAGTGGTGTGTTATTCGAGAGTACCCCGTGGTCGCTCAAGCGCCGGGGCGATTGGGCGCTGACCGAGGGCATCAACCATTGGGTACTGCACGTCTATGTGCACCAGCCGTGGGACGACCGCCGGCCCGGCGTGAATGCGTGGTTCAGCACCGAGTTCAATCGCAACAATACCTGGTTCGAGCAGGGCCGCGAGTGGATAGATTACTATCGCCGCTGCGACTTCCTCTTGCAGCAGGGCCGCCACGTGGCGGACGTCACCTACTTCATTGGCGAAGACACACCCAAGATGACTGGCATTCGCAAACCCGCGCTGCCGGCCGGCTACGACTTCGATTACATCAACGCCGAGGTCATCGAGCAGCGGCTAAAGGTGAAGAACGGCCGCTTCGTCCTGCCGGATGGCATGTCGTATCGGGTGCTGGTCCTGCCCGAGCTGGACAGTATGCGCCCCGAACTGCTGCAGAAGCTGCGCGACCTGGTAAAGGCCGGCGGCACGATTGTTGGCCCTGCGCCCTCCCGCTCGCCGAGCATGAAGGATTATCCAGAATGTGATGCGCGCGTTAAGAAACTCGCTGCCGAAGTGTGGGGTGAGGACGCGCAAGCCGCGGTCGGTTCTTTATCACGCATCACGCATCACGCATCACGTCCCCTCGTCTTCCGCGCCACCGAACTCCAGCCCGTCCTTGACGAGCTAGGCATTGCGCCAGACTTCGCCGGCGCCGACCCGAAGCAAATCCTCTGGACGCATCGTTCCAGCAAGGATGCCGAGATCTACTTCGTCTCCAACCAGGGGGACCGGGCCGCCTCCCTCGCCCCGGTCTTCCGCGTGCGCGGCAAGGCGCCGGAGTTATGGGACGCTGTTAGCGGGCGCATGGTGAAAGTGGCGGCATTTGAGCCGACTCCCGTGGGAACGCGCGTGCCGCTCGAGCTGGGAGCGCGGGGCTCGGTGCTCGTTGTCTTCCGAGAGGCTGCTGGTAAAGCTCCCCCCGTCGTGCAAGTGACCAAGGACGGCGAAGTGATTCTGAGCACGGCGGGCAAAGCAGCCCAATCGCAATCGGGAACAGACAACCGCAATGCTGTCAATAACTTCACCATGGCCGGTTGGGTGAAGCCGGCCGCCGACATCGCCCTGCCCGAAGAAACGAACTCAGGCGTATTTATCCATCTTCCCCGTAATGACGCCGTCTTTCCTGCGCACGGTGCCTCGGCCTTCTCCAATCCAACCCATGCGTGCGCCGGAATCTCCGTTGGGCGCAACGGCGTGTGCGTCTATGAGCATTCAGGGGATTACTTCGCTCCGCTGCTTGCGCACGCTGTGCCGCTCACGAACTGGACGCACATTGCGGTGGTGTATCGGGACGGCGAGCCCAGTCTCTACCTGAATGGCGAGCTGGCGCATCGGGGATTGAAGAGCCGCTACACTGTCCATTCCGGTTTCAGCGTGGACCCATCGGGCAGCGGGACGTTCAAAGGCGAGTTGAGCGGGCTGCGCGATTTCGGGCGATCGCTCGCGTCAGCCGAAGTCGCCGATCTCGCGAAGGAGAAGCCACCCGTTGGATCCAGGTCGCCTCTGCCGGCAATCGTCCTGGCTCGGGGCAGCCGGGGGAGTCTGGAAGCTGGAGTTCCGGCTGTGGGCTCCTACGTAGTGACGCTGGCCGATGGGCGAACGCGCTCCTTTGAGGTGGAAGCACTGCCTCCCGCGCTGGAGATCAATGGCCCTTGGGAAGTGAGCTTCCCCACGAACATGGATGTGCCCGAGCGCCTCACGCTGGATAAACTCATTTCGCTGACGGAGCACTCCAACGAAGCGGTCAGGTATTTCTCCGGCACCGTTGCCTATCAGCGCACATTCGAGCTGCCTGCGGATCGTCTGGGCAAGGGCAAACGGCTGATGCTGGACTTGGGCCGCGTCGCGGCCATGGCGGAAGTTGTTCTCAATGGGAAAAACCTGGGTGTCTCCTGGAAGCCGCCTTTCATCATCGACGTGACGGACGTGGCGAGGACGGGAATGAACACCCTGGAAGTGCGCGTGACCAGCACCTGGCGCAACCGCCTGATCGGCGACGCGAAGTATCCGAATGGCTTCCCGGATGTCGCCAACGCGGGAGGTCACCCGGCTTTCAAACCCTTCCTGGCCGCCAACCTCAACCTGCGCCCGGACGAAACACCGGCTCCCTTCGGCCTGATCGGTCCCGTGCAAGTGCGAAGCACCCAGCGGGTCAGCCTGGCTCCTTAAACCACCAAGTCACTTGAGGCATAACCATGCGGTTGAAAAAAGCCCCGTTAAATCGCATAGGCGCAGCGTCCTGCAGTGGTGGAGATTCTTCGCGAGCGGCGAGGGTTCTTGCGGATGCGATTCCGCGCGAAGCGTTTGGAGTGCGCGGAGCTTGCTCCCGCTTTCGAACTTCACTTGCCCTGCGAAAGCGCCAGCAAACTGGTCGCACTCCAAACGCTTCGCGCAGTCCTCATGCGGTTTTGTTATCCTGCGCTCTGGACGGTGCGGTTCCTTTGCCCTCGACCCGGCTGATTAGACCCAGCTAGAAGCAACCCATAGACCTTGAAATGAGTATATCAAAGCAGCCCGTAGCAATCATGTGGGCCGTCATCGCATTGTCTGTCGGAGCGATGCAATTGTCTGGAGCAGACAAGAGCGGCCAGATTCTAATCGGTAAGAACGCTTCCCCAATGGAACAGTATGCTGCTCGCGAATTGCAGCGCTACCTCTATCAAGTCTCCGGAACCTTTCTGACCATCCAAACAGCCACCGCCGACGCGAAGCTCTCCGGCCCGAGTTTCCTGCTTGGCCGGCCCGAGAGCAATCCGTTAGTCGCACGGTTGGCCAGTGAAGGACAGATCAAACTTCTTGGGGATGAGCCTGGACCGCAGGGCTATATCTTGAAGACGCTCGCTTCATCGGGCTCTGCGATGCTGGTGATTGCGGCGAGGGACGAAGTCGGCTGCCTCTATGGCGTGTATGGCCTGCTCGAAGATTATTACGGCATTGGCTTCTACCTGGGAGGCGATGTCATGCCTGACAAGAAGACGGCGCTGAAGCTGCCAGACGTGGACGAGCGCAAGAAACCCGCCGTGGCCATCCGTGGCATGCTGCCATGGACGAACTTTCCGCAATCGGCCACGTCCTATTCGTGGCAGGATTGGAAGTTCATCCTCGACCAGATGGCCAAGATGCGGATGAATTTCCTCCACATCCACAACTATAACGGCGAAGCCGGCCACAACGAGATGTTCCACAACGTGACGCATGACGGCATCACCCCGCGCGTCTGGATGGCGACGGCCCGCAGCGGCCATGCCTGGGGCGGCCGGCCTGGTTGGGACCCGAACCAATACCGCTTCGGCGCTGCCGACCTGTTCGACGATTACGACTTCGGCGCGGACTGTGCCCGGCACAACGAGAGTCTCTCCAACGAGGAGGCCTTCCGCAAAGGCGTGTCGGAGTTTCAGAAAGTCATTGCCTACGCCCACACGCGCGGTGTGAAGATCGGCCTGGGCCTGGATATCGACCTGCTGCCACCCGAGCTGAAGGAGAAGAAGATCAGGGCGGACGACCCGCAACTGGTGTCGGCGCGCGTGAGCCAGGTCATCACTGATTACTCGGACCTGGATTACCTGTTGTGCTTCCAATCCGAGAGCATCTTTGAAGACAAGGCCCGCTCCAAGGTGTGGCATGATGTGTTCGATGCCTTCTACAAGGCGATCAAGGAGCGCGCCCCGCAAATCCGGGTGGCAGTGGCCGGCTGGGGCATTAACGCCGAAGACGTTGCCAGCCTGCCGCCTGACGTCATCTGTGCCCCCATTTCCAAATACTCTGCCGGCTGCGAGAGCGGGGCCATTTATGGTGACCGCGAATATTGGGGCTGCCCGTGGCTCGAACGCGACGGCGGCAGCTCGGAATATTACTATCCCTACAACCTGAACCTGTCGGAGACCATCCAGGCCTGGCAATCCCGCGCGCCGAACCTCAAGGGCTTTTACTGCCTCACCTGGCGGCTGACCGATGCCATTGACCCGAAGATGTCCTATATCGCCAAGGTGCCCTGGTATGACGCCGGCAAATATCCCACCTCGGAACCGGCCTATCGCGAATACGCGGAGCGCAACTATGGTCCCGCCGCGGCGGAGGCCATCACAAAGATCATCAACCAGAACGAGCCCTTCGCCAGCGATTGGGGCGAGTGCATGCCCACACCGCCGTTCGCCGAACCCGGCGTAGCGGGCGGCTATTTGCTGAACGTGGCCACTTTCAGCGTACATCCGAAGGATGCGAAAGGCGAGCCGATCGTAGCCGCCAACTCCGCCCAGCAGAACGGCACCAGGAATGCCCCATGCAGCGAGGGAGGGCTGTGCGTCGGGTTCATCGAGCACGGCCACTGGCTGCGCTTTGACAACGTGGACTTTGGAGAAGCGGCGAACACCTTCGAGGCGCGCGTCGCCGCCCTGTCGCACGGGGGCGAGATCGAGCTACACCTGGATTCACTGGAAGCGCCGGTGCTCGGCGTATGCAGGGTTGAGACTACCGGCGACTGGCAGAAATGGGTGACGCGCACCGCCCCGATCAAGCCGACCAGCGGCAAGCACACTTTCTACCTGAAGTTCCGCGCCCCGGATATCTCGAAAGCCGAGTTCGCCAAAGCCCTGGAGCAACTGAAGGTAATTGACGGCTGCATCGCCGCGGCGCAATCGCCGTCCCAAAAGGCGCGCCTGGAATTGCTCCGCTGCCGCATTGCCGCCGAGAAAGACCACATCGAGCTTAACCAGAAGTTCAACCATTACTCTTGGACTGACCTGCCCGGCGCCATGGAATCCTGGGCGCAGAACTTCGTCTATCGGGTGACTGACATCTCATCCCTCGGCAACGTGGTGAGTTCGCAGAACCGCTTCGTCCAGCTCAACTACGTGAAGAAGGAAAACGAACTGCGCAAGGGCCTCGCCGTGCAGCCACCGTCCGCGGTCTCCGCGCGGGGCACGCCTAAGGGGGCGGTTATTACATGGCGGGCGGAAGCCCAAAGTCCGATGTCCCAAGTCCAAGCTTTTAATGTGTATCGCGAAGGCAAGAAGCTCAACGCCAGCCTCCTGCCGCCTGGGACAGCCACTTACACTGATAAGGCCGACGGCAGGTTCCGCTACACCGTCACCGCCGGGGCTGCCGACGGGACAGAGAGTTTGCCCTCGGTTCCAATGACCTGCGAGGCTGGAGCGGCTGATCGGACGCCGCCGCACATCGTGGTCATCTCCCCGCCGACTTCGACCATGGAAGGCGCGCCGGTTTGGGTTGAGGCGCGCATCCTGGAGAACCGGTCGTATGCCAACGTTTCAGCCACCCTCCACTACCGCGCTCCGGGGGCGAGGAAGTGGAGGTCCATGCCTATGACCCGCCGAGTGAAAGCGGTCTTCACCGCGCAGATACTGGCGCGCGAAGTCACCGCCAGCGG
>OCZT010007501.1_pt1 | contig 10693 bp, 9 predicted proteins | sample 1539031 | NCBI WGS metagenome assembly OCZT01 (sample SAMEA3539308, study PRJEB22396) | soil metagenome | biome: tundra; feature: field; material: soil | place: USA | collected 2010-05 | depth 0.15 m
ATCATGTCCTTCTCTGCGTGACCGAGAATGTGGCAGTGCCACACGTACTCCCAGCCCATGGCGATAACGCTGTTTGCTTGGTTGAAGGCACCGTTTACCGGGTTAAAGGTCGTCATGGCCGGATCTTTGCCAGCGGGCCTGGTCGGGTCAAGCAAGCGAATGCTGTCGGGAACAGGGAATGGCAGCCTTTGGGACATCGGCCTCAAAGCTACGAAGTCGATTTCCAGCGGGTTCATGCGCACTGTGTCTTTCCAACCGTTTTCGTTGAGGAGAGGTGCGCGAAGCGTCCCATCCAACGCGATCAATGAGCTGAACGTTATACAGATGGAAGTGAATGACATGGCTGTCCACACCGTTGTGAACGACTTCCCAAATCCGGGTGCCGTCGCCCAACACGCCAACCGGCTTTCCGGCTACGTTCGCTGAGTCGTAGATGTCTTCAGTGAACGGATCGACATAACCGAGCGGAATGGTGGTCTGGTTGTTGTAGGTTGTGAGCTGGATTTCAGTACCCAGGGTGGAATTCATTCTGCCGTAGTCCAGTTCGAACAACTCCTGGATGGCCTTCTGACCAAACTGCAGGGTAACCGGCGCGGCGGCGCCGATTGGAGTGAACGTCATGCTATTTGCCCCGAGCGTCGGCATGATCGGGGTGTATTTCTTGCCACCGTTGAATGTTGCCGCATACGCCGCGGAGTAAGCGGGTTCCGGCACGATCGGCGTTGGCTGCGAGGCCGCGAAGGTTGCAGGCAGAAGCGTCTGCAGTGCCGTCGGATTGAATGAAGTTTTAGTTCCCGTGAGCGAGCCGTTCACCTTGATTTGCATGATCGTCCGGGTGTTGGGGCCGAAGCCGGCCAGCGTGGTGGGTGCGCCGCCCGCTCCCGTCTGATCCGGATCGCCGGTGTAGTAGTCGTAGCGCGAGTCGAACGCCGGATACGGCACCGGTGCATCGTTGTACAGAATGAGCGTCTTTCCAGCAAAGGCACTGAAGTCGACGATCACATCGGCCCGCTCCGCAGGCATCAGGTTGAGGGAGACGGATGAGGTGTTTGTGACTGTTACGCTGCGCCGGTTGTACTCATAGTTGACAGGTGCCGGCGGAATAATCGCCATAGCTGGCAGGAAGCCGCCTTCGTTGCCGATTGCATACCATGAGGGACCAGCGGCTGCCGGATCAGGGACGCCGCCGTCTCTGCCGTCGGTGGGCCACCATACAGGATAGTTTGGCGTGGAGTTGGGAGTCGCGGGCACCATGCCGACTTCTGTGAGAGGTGCAATTCCCACCACCGTCGGAGCCGGGCACGTTGAATTGAGGGTCGGCGTGTATCCATTCGAAGCATTGCCGACAGGCGTGCAGGCCAGGAACAGCGAGAGGTTAAGGCTGCGGTCGTTGCCGACGCTGAGAACGCGGAAGCGATAAGCCATCGGATCCACGGTGAGCGTGGGGTATACCGTGCCGTTGACCATCGGCGTATCCATGAACGCCTCAGGTGTAAGGGATGCGATGCTGCCTACACCAAGATGCGTGCCAGTGGCCAGGTCGAGTGCAGGTGCGGGATTCATGGGTGTCGGAGTGCCAGGGCACTGGTCCACTGTACCGTCGCCGGGATTGGTGCAGGCTATTTCGCCGCGCACCTGATACTGATTGGTGAACGCGGGCCAGAACCAGCTTGCATAGTCCCAACGACCCATCGGGTTGACGCCTGAGCCATCGGGGTTGTTAGGCCACTGGTTGGGCATGTAGACGTGCGGGTACCAGAAATTTCCCTGGTCGCCCCAGATAGCTGTATCCCACGTCGGATCCTGCTGTGACAGTGTGGCGAGCGAGGCGAATGCAACCGCGCCCGTTCCGTCGCCAACGATGCCCACCGTCGGATCGGAAGTACAACCAGAACCGTAAGTATCGATCGAGATGCTCATAACGGCGCCGAAAATGAATTGGCCAAACGGATCCGTCATGGTGCCGATATTTGCATGTGCAGTGGGTTCAGCTATCGAGCAGCCGCCGGTCAACGTAACCGTCGCGGTTGTGTAACCCGAACCGAATTCCAGCATTGGAATACTGTAAATGGTCGTGCCACCTGCAAAGGTAGGCGGAACGAAGGTCCTGTCTTGAATCACGAGCGGGATTTCTACCGCCGGAATTGCCTTTACAAGGCCGGGGTTGACCTTCATGTTGTTGGTGCCGTTGACCAGGTCGTTCTCATACTCATCGCCGATCACGTAGCCCCCGGCCTCGCCGATGTAGACGTTGAGGCGGGTTGTTCCATAGGAGTGATTGTGGTAGAACATCAACCGCGCGCTCTGCTGGTTGGTGTAGTAGAAGGTCAATGATCCCGGTCCCGGATCGTTCGTGGCGCCGGCGGCAAGAGTGGCCGAATGCGGATGGACGGGATCGGAGCAGTTCGTCATAACTGTGGCGCTGCACTGCGGAACCACGGTGCTTGTATTCCCGTTCACAACAAAGAACATGTCGGGAACAAACTCGACGCTGTCACCCTTGGGATATGTGGTGCCGGCATCGATGGCCGGAACTGTCCACTGATGCGGCGTTCCATCGCTGATCCAGGGAGTGTTGCCGCCATGAAGGTGGATTGTGGCGCGGTTTTAAAGATAAGCCGCTGCGCTCTTGGCTAGGCCCAATCCAGCACCCATTGCCGTCTTGTCCATGGGCATGAAGAGCTTGCCTGTCGTGGCAAAGTTCGTGTCTGAATCTGGTCCAGTCAGGCCTTGGCCGACCCTGTGATGCAATCGCAAGACCTTTATAGTTGGCGCTCGATCACTGGAGACCATACGAGGAACGCAGGTATGGTCTAAACTTATTTGCCCCAAAGGTTTGGCAAACGACGCCTGTAACACTCCGAACCTTCCGCGCGCCTAGTTAGGGAGGTAATGAGCAACTTATTACTCATGCACCGCAGCTAGGTTACCCGAGCGCTTGGAAAACTCACTGAAGACTGCTGCCAGGAGTTAGAGTCAATCGCCCATTTCACCTCTCATGCACACAGACAGAGAATTGTCGCAGCGTATTTCTGCTGCTTGACCGCGCGTCAATTTCGTCTTTCACGAAATGCGGCCAGGGCGCTATGCGCGTGGTACAGCTTCTTTATGCCGCCGCGGGCGAGCGCAGTGTGTGAAGTGGCGATGAAGCCGGTTCGATCCGGACCATCATCGCTTCCCCGTCCTATGCGAGTTCAGTTCTTTCGCTCGAACAGCGTGGGGACGCTACTGAGCCCGGCGATCTTTCTGGGGCACTTCAGTCAACGCGCCAGCACCCACCGCGCCGCGCACAGTGTTGATCACGTGCAACTGATCTTCCTCGGTCAGACTGCTTGAGCTGGGCAGCGATATCCCACGTCCCGACAAGTCCTCCGCCACCGCACCGCCATAGCATTCGCATCCCGAGTACAGCGGCTGCAAATGCATCGGCTTCCACACTGGGCGCGCCTCCACACTTGCTGTATCGAGTGCCTGTATCAGCGCGCCACGAGAGGCGCCGAACACCGGCTCGTCAATGACGAAACTGCTGAGCCAGTGCGTGTGCAGGCCGTAGGGAGCCTGGGGCATCAGGCTGATGCCGGCGAGATCTGCGAACGCGTCACGATACCGAAATGCATTTGCCCGTCGCTGTTGCACCCGAAGGTCCAGCACTTCAAGTTGGCCGCGACCGATACCCGCGAGGACATTGCTCATGGCGTAGTTGTAGCCCATCTCGGAGTGCTGATATCCAAGCGCTGGGTCACGAGCCTGCTTGGCCCAGAATCGCGCCTTGTCGACCCACGCAGCGCTCCGTGAGACGAGCATGCCGCCGCCGCTCGTCGTAATGATCTTGTTTCCATTGAACGAAAAAACGCCAACGTCGCCCATCGTTCCCGCGGGACGGTCCTTGTATGCGCTGCCCAACGCATCCGCAGCGTCTTCCAGCACCGCGACGCCATACTGCCGGCAAAGCGCGAGAATAGGATCCATATCGGCGCACTGCCCATACAGTTGCACAACAACCAGCGCGCGCGGCAGCTTTCCCCGGGCTGCATGATTGCGAAGAGCATCTTCCAAAATGCTCGGGTCAAGATTCCAGGTGGCTCGGTCGCTGTCCAGAAATACCGGATTCGCGCCGAGGTAGCGAATCGGATTGCATGCCGCGACGAACGTCAGTGTTGAACAAAAGACTTCATCCCCGGGACTAACACCGAGAAGACGCAGACCCAGGTGGATGGCCGCAGTACAACTCGCAAGTGCCACAGCGGGCAAACCGATCCGGTCTCCAAACGAGTGTTCGAATGCCTCGACATTTGGACCTACCGGGGACAGCCAATTGGACGTGAACGCCTCGTGGACATACTTTTCTTCTGTGCCGCCCATATGAGGAATGGACAGCAAAATGCGTCTCTTCTTCAGCATTTCCTGTTCTTCATCGTTTTCTGGCCCTCAAGCCTCGATCGCTCGCTACAACACGATTCTCGCATTCTCACACTGCACCGGTAAATCCGCAATTGAGTCGCCGAAGGCGAGGGCGTTCTCAGTATCCAGCATCTACTCACCCCACTGGGGTGGTCGCGCCGGAAGCTAGTCTTTTGAGTGCGAGGAATGCCGACCCATTCAGTCAGGTCGGGAGCGTTCAGAGGAGATTGCATCTCCGGTGCGGTGAGATTCCTGATAAGTCCGCCATCATACTCAAGTGAACAGTATGAGAGTCAGCCTTGTTTAGCTTTGACCCTCTTCAGGCACAGGCCCGCAAATGATCAATGAGAACCTGGGGGTGAATCGGCTTGGCGAGCATCTCAAAGCTATGCCCTTCCGCCTCTGCGTCGTAGAGCAAGTCTTCGGTTGCAGCGTTTCCCGAGAATAGAAGGACCCTGCAACCGGGCACAGTCTCCGAGATGCGAATGGCTGCCTCAATTCCCGTCATGCCCTCCATTACGACATCGGTGATCAGGATGTCGGGACGCAATACGCTGGCGGTTTCCACCGCCTTTTCGCCGCTGTAGACAGCGGTGGCAGCGAATCCCCGCTGACTGAGAATCAGGGCAAGAGTATCGGCGATGATGCGTTCGTCGTCGACGATCAAGACGCGCAGGATTACACGATCATTGAGCATTTCCGCCTCCGCTGGTACCGAGACCCATGGCCCAACGGCAGCTGAAGGTCGTAAAAAAAACGACGGTCCACGCGCCTGCCGCCGCAACTACCCCGCAGAACGAGGCACTGCGATTCACCGCATTGAAAACACTTATTTGGGAATAGTGTACACGGAATCCGGATCGGATTCCGTTTATTGCGATAAAGCGGAAGAATCCGGGCAGGCTGTCCGTCCGATTCGCGAAAGGCAGGAATTTCCCACTTGCATGGACGGTTTCAAACAGGTTCCGTCAACCCTCGGGCTCCCCTGCGTAAACGCACCCGCTGGTGCACGTTTCCTGGACCACGATCTTGCTCAACGCCGGCAGCGCAGGAAGCAGTTTGGTCCAAAGCCAGCGAGCGAGATTCTCGCTGGTGGGGTTCTCAAGGCCCTCCACATCATTCAGGCAGCGATGGTCGATTTGATCCTCGATCTCATGGAACGCCCTCCGGATGTCCGCGAAGTCCATGACCCATCCCATCTGCGGATCAAGTGGACCCCGCACATGGATCTGGATCCGAAAGCTGTGCCCGTGCATCCGCCTGCACTTATGTCCGACTGGAACGTTCGGAAGCCAATGTGCCGCCTCAATCGAGAATTCTTTAAAGATTTCCATGAATCTTCCCTATGGAATACCAAGAAACTTATGGGTTTGGAGGCTCAACCGCCACTGTGGATGGTCAAGGCAAAACCTCACCGCAAGCTCTGTATGGGCAGCGCGATCAAGCCCATCCATCGGCTGCAGGAAGAAGTGCTGGAATGAGAGACTCTCGAAGTCGCCGGGCTTCGCTCCCGACTGAGGATAGACCAGTTTCAGTTCGTCCCCACTGCGCTGCACTAAGTTCGCTCCGGCTTTGGGGCTCACGCAGAGCCAGTCCACGCCCGGGGGCGCCTCCACTGTGCCATTGGTTTCCACGGCAACTTCGAAGTCCACCGCATGAAGGGCCCGAATGAGATCTGCGTCGAGTTGCAGCAGAGGCTCGCCGCCGGTGCAAACCACGAACCTTTTCCCCTTGCCTTCCGTAGGCCATTTCCCTGCTACCGCGGCCGCCAGCGTCTCCGCGGATTGGAATTTTCCGCCGCCCGGTCCATCCACGCCCACAAAGTCCGTGTCACAAAACCGGCAGACGGCCGTGGATCGATCCGCCTCGCGGCCCGACCACAGATTGCACCCTGAGAACCGGCAGAACACAGCTGCGCGCCCCGCCTGGGCCCCTTCGCCTTGCAGGGTATAGAAGATTTCCTTCACCGCATAGCTCATTTTGAAACCTGATTCGGCGCGTCCTGATAGCGCAAGGGATCCTCAAGGCCGTTTTCCCTGAACCCCTTCTGTCGCAGAAAGCACGAGTCGCATTGCCCGCACGGAGTTCCGTCCTTCGCGGGATCGTAGCAACTGCTGGTGAGGCTATAGTCCACACCAAGTTCGATTCCCCGGCGAATGATCTGGGCCTTCGATAGAGCAATCAGCGGCACATGAATCTTGAGCCTTTGCTGGCCTTCCACTCCGGCCTTGGTGGCCAGGTTGGCCATCTTCTCAAACGCCTCAATGAATTCGGGACGGCAATCGGGATATCCGCTGTAATCCAGCGCATTGACACCGATGAAGATATCGCTCGACCCCAGCACTTCAGCCCACGCCAACGCGAACGACAGAAAGATCGTGTTGCGCGCCGGGACGTAGGTGATTGGAATTCCATGCTCCATCTCGTCGCTCCCGCGTCCCTTGGGAACATCGATATCCGCAGTGAGCGCTGAGCCGCCAAAGACGCGCAGATCGATGGTCGCAATGCGGTGATCCGCCACCCCGGCAGCCTGTGCCACACGCCGCGCGGCTTCTAGCTCCCAGATGTGCCGTTGCCCGTACGAAAAGGACAGTGCGCTCACCTCAAACCCCTGACTCCTGGCAATCGCCAGGATCGTGGCCGAATCGAGGCCACCGCTCAAGAGCACAACCGCCTTCTTTGTAGACACAAAATCCCTCCATATCAATGGTAAAACAAACTGCTTCACTGGAGGGGATGTGCGCTTCGCCGTTACCCGACAGCAAAACGGCAACGGGGACCTCTCATTTTCAGTTTCGATAAAGGATCTGCCAGGGCAATTCATCCGTAATCAGAATCCGACAGCCGCGCTGCGAACTGCGGCACCACGGGCAGGGCCGCGATCAATTTGCGCGTGTAGGGGTGAGCGGGATGGGTAAAAAGATCTTCCGTGTTGCGGCACTCCACAATGCGTCCCTGATCCATTACGGCCACTCGCTGGCTGATGGTGGCCACCGACAAAAGATCATGCGAAATATAGAGAATTCCCATGCCGAGTTTGCGGCTCAAGGTGGAAAACAACTGCAGAATCTCAGACTGTGTGATGATGTCGAGCGCACTTGTCGGCTCATCGGCGATCAAAAGCGGCGGCCGGTGCAGCACAGCCATCCCGATGAGCACGCGCTGGGCTTGTCCAACGCTGAGTTGCGCCGGATACTGGCGCAGGATATTGCGGCCTGCTGGAAGGCTCACGTTCTCGAGCGTCTCCAGCAATGCGCTTTCACACTCCTCGCGCGTGGACCGGTGGTGAATCTTCCACGCCTCTTCGAGTTGTGTGCCAATGCGCAGCGCGGGATTGAGCGATGACATCGGGCTCTGCAGAACGAGTGCGATTTCCCTTCCCCGCAACGAGCGCATGTCACGTTCTTTCATTGTCATCAGATCGCGGCCATTGAACAGCATCGTCCCTTCCGCTTTGCCGCGCCGCACTTCGAGCGACAGATCGCGAAGAACCTCGGGCCTTCCCGGGTAACTCGCCGAAATCCGAAGCGACAAAAGCGGCTGCGCTGTCATTAGCGGTTTCTCGCAACCTCGGTTCCCAGCGCCAGTTGATCGATATTCCAGTACACCTGCGGCCTCAGCACCACCGGATGAGCATTGTGAAGGCCGGCCGAAATCGCGGATAAAGCATCTTTGTTCACCAGATAAATGAACGGTTCCTGCTCCCAGACAATCTGCTGCACACGGTCGATCGCCTGCTTCCGCTTCTTCACGTCAAGGCTCGCGGCCTGCGCGCGCATCAAACGGTCAATCTCCGCTTCCCAGGCGGTGGCGGGCGCTTTCTGGCTCGGATTCCATTGGTGATTCTCCGCCGAACTCAGCCACACATTCATCTGCGCATTGGGGTCCAGGTCGTCATTCACCAGCCCCAGCAGACACGCCTCATAGTTGAAACTCCGAGTGATGCGTTCAATGAGCGAAGGAAAATCGAGCGTGACCACATTCAGGCGGATGCCGATGCCGCCCAAATCCTGTTGGATCATGGTGGCCATGCGCTCGCGATCCTTGTTGCCCGCATTGGTGATCACAGAGAACTCCACGGCATGGCCACCGCGATCGCGAAGGACGCCATTCTGCAGGCGGAAACCATCCTGCCCCAGCGCCTGCAGCGCAGCGTTCCGGTCAAATGCATGAGGCCGCAACCGCTGGTTGAACCAGAACTGGTTGGCGGGGGAAATCCAGCTCACCGCAGGTCGCGCGTGCCCGCGAAACACCACGCGCGCCAAGTCGTCGCGATGGATCGATGCGGAGATCGCGCGCCGGAAATTCGTCGATGCGAACCATGCCTTCTTGTAATCCGGCAGCGGCGCCGTCGGAACCTGGTTGAACCACATCTCTTCGGAGTCAAGCGACACCCCCGCATCAAACGCCATCTGCGGAGCGCGCGCCGCCAGCTTGTCGAAATATTCACCATTGAGCGAGTTGATGAAGTCAATTTCGCCACGCGTCAGGCGAAGCATCTCGATGTCCCGATTCTGCTGAATGTCGAGACGAACCGAATCGATATACGGCAACTGGCGACCGGCTGCGTCGTGCTTCCAGTAGTTTGGATTGCGCTTCAATAGCAGATACGAGCCTGCTTTATTCTCGGCAAGATAGTACGGGCCCAGAACCGCTCTTTCTTTTTGCGGTGACCTCGCCGACACAATCGCGACCTGATCGAACAGCTTGTCCAGCCCGACGATGGGAGCGGGAAATGTAATCGTGATTCCATTCTTGCCGGCCACCTGCGTGAGCACTTTCCCATCGCTCGATCGGAAGGAATCGCCAGTCGGCGAGTGAAGCGCGGGGTCCATCAGGCGCTGCATCGTGTACGCAACGTCTTCGGCGGAAAACGAAGTCCCATCGGAGAAGCGAACATTTTCGCGCAGCGTGAAGGTGATGGCGTTTCCCTTCTGAGTCACCCTCCACGAGGTCGCCAGTTCCGGCTCCAACTGCTGCGACCGACGATTCAACCGCATCAGCACGCCGCCAGTGAGATAGCGAACGGTCTCCGATGCATCGTCCGCCACAAGCAACGGGTCGAACGTCTTGGGTTCCGATCCCAGGCAGAATCGCAACTGGTTCCCAGCTTGAGCGCGCACAGCAGCGACGTTCCCGAGCAAGGCAATCAGCAGGAAGGAAAGAATCAAACGCCGTCTCATGTCCAGAGCTCCTCTTTTTGCAATGCAAGGTGGAAACAGCTCACGGTGGCGATCAGCAAAATGAGCGGCACAAATTGCCAGGGATGCGCGTTGAAAGCCGAGAAACTCTCCAGTTCGCGCAGCAAACTCCCCCAGGAGGGAAGCGGTTCCGCCACACCCAGTCCGAGGATTCCGAGATTGGCCTCCGCGAGAATGAACACGGGAATGGAAATCCAGAACTGCGCGTAGAGAATCGGCTTCAGGTTGGGAAGAATGTGTCGCCACAGCAAACGGAAGCCGCTGCTGCCTGAAGCGCGTGCCAGCAGCACGACGTCAGAGCCGCACAGCGTGCGGGCATCCGCGCAGATCACCCGCGCTGCTCCTGCCCATCCCAGCAAGCCGAGCATCGCAAACGTAATCACCACCGACGTAAAGGGTGCGACGTTGAGGGGCAGAAACGCGCGAACCGAAATCAGCAGAAACAGCCACGGCAAAGACAGGAACAGGTCGGTCGCGGCCATCACGCAGCTTTCCAGCCAACCACCGACAAACCCCGCGCTGCCCCCGAATCAGCGCGGCAAGCAGGCTCGACAGCAGCGCGGCCGCGGGGGCCAGCAACAGCGACACACGCGTGCCGTAGAGTAGACGCGAAAAGCGGTCGCGCCCCAGGTCATCGGTGCCCAGCAGATGCTGACTGGAACAATCCGCATTCGGTACGTCAAGAAACTGTTGCGCATACGAAGCCGGAGCCACAAAGTCCGCAAGCAGGCAAGTGGCCGAGACCACGACCAGAAAGAGGATGGCTGTGACCCGAAAGGCCTTCATGCTTCACCTGCGCGCATCGGCTGCGCCACGAGTTCGGCGGCGGAGTTAGCCAGCAGCGTAATCAACGTGACGAGCATGGTCAGGTTCACCAGCAGCTCAAGGTCGCGGCTCAGCGCGGCCTTCCATGCGAGTTGCCCGATTCCCGGAAGATCGCACAGAACCTCCACCGGAATTGCAGCAGCAAACGCAATACAAACAGAGACACCTGCCAAGGCAAACAACTGAGGAGCGGCAACCGGCAAAACATGCCACAGAAATACCCGAAGACCACCAAGCCCTTTTGCCCGAGCCGTCAACACATGCGG
>OCZT010007502.1_pt1 | contig 10692 bp, 12 predicted proteins | sample 1539031 | NCBI WGS metagenome assembly OCZT01 (sample SAMEA3539308, study PRJEB22396) | soil metagenome | biome: tundra; feature: field; material: soil | place: USA | collected 2010-05 | depth 0.15 m
CCAGCGTGCGGCGGTACTGCACGGTCCCTTTGCCGCCGTTGATCGCGTCGACCGGCCGCAGAAGGGCGCGGTCGAGCCGCATGGTGATGAATTGCGGGACCGGGTCGAGCGGCACGTCGAGGCGCGGATCGTTGAGATTGAAGGCGTCGTACTGGTCTTTGGCCATCGACACGTTGATGTTCATCCATTGGACCGGCTTGTCGGTCGGGTTGTAAATGGCGTGCGAATGGCCCATGCGGCAGGGAGCACCGGCCGGCCCTTTTAATAGCGAGGTCCGGCCGTCGATGGTGAATTGGGCCTCGCCGTCGAGGATGACGAACATCTCCTCGCACTGGTTGTGAAAGTGCGCGCCGATTCCGCTCTTCGGCTGAATTACGCCGCGGTGCAGAAACTGAAGGTTTGGCTCCAGCGTATGGGCATCGAATAAGGCCGTGAAGTCGAGGGACCCGGCTCCCCCGTGCACCGCCGGGCTGTGCCGGTACCTGCTGGGATCGCTGTGCGCAATACGCACCGCCAGGGGCTCGCGCGCGGCGATCGGCAGGAGCACCAACAAGGTCAAACTCAGGGTCAACGCTACGTAATAACGTTTCATCCCTTTTCCTTCCAGATGCATGTTATCACCGATCGCAAAATTTACGAGGCGGCCCGCAAAATTCTCCAATAGGACAACAACTGTTCCGTGTGTCAGGGCGCCGATCGCCGTGGCCGCCGGTCAGAATATTCTGGCGTTCGGGCTGGTGGAATAGCCGTCTACTTCGAATCGAACAGCAGGGTCGAGTAGTTCTTTGTGCTCAGGGTGTTTTCCACCGTGGGCCACACCTTCTGGTGCACGTCGGACTTGATCCATTTCTGGCGAAGGTCTTCGCTCTGGTAGGTCAGTTGAAAGCGATAATTGACGCCCGCCGGGGCCGACCCCGTGTAGACCGTCCGCAGCTTCAGAATCTTCACATCGATATACCCCGGGAACTTCTCCGCGGCCGGTTTGAAGATGGTGTGGAAGTTCTTCAGCATCTCCTGTTCCCGTGAGGGGTCCACGGTAAGGTCGCAATACAGAACGATGGGGTTCTTGGCGGCCGGTTGCGCGCGAACTCCCTTCAATCCGGCGATTGCGGCCAGCATTGCGGTGAGATAGGAACGTCGCTTCATGAGTGCTCCTCGAGTGCTTACTGGTAAACCTGATAGAGAGGCTTCTCGCCAGGTATCGCGACCCGGATGCGGTACACGCTGGTGCTGGCGGTGATGTATAGCGTCTTGCCGTCCTGTCCCCAGGCGCAATTGGCCGCGGTCTCTCCAGGCTGGATGGTGCCCAAATGCGTGCCGTTCGGCGAGAAGACCCAGACGCCTTCCGGACCGGCAGCGTAGATATTACCTTGCGAATCCACCTTCAAACCATCGGGAATGCCCTGTTCTTTCGCGCCGGCGAGATCGTAGAAGATGCGGCCATTGGAAACCGTGCCGTCGGCAGCCACGTCGTAGCGCATCCAGAACCGCTTCTTCTCATCGGAATTCGCGACGTAGAGTGTCTTCTCGTCGGGCGACAGCGCGATCCCGTTGGGACGGGTGAGGTCCTTGATGATGGCCTGCAACCGGCCGTTTCTGTACAGGAAGACGCCGTTGAACGTCAGTTCCTTGGCGGGATCGTCATCCTGCTTGAGCAGTCCGTAGGGCGGATCGGTGAAATATAGCGTTCCGTCCGAACGGTAGATCAGATCGTTCGGGCTGTTGAACCGGTGGCCCTCGAATTTCTCAAGGTAGGGTGTCATTGTCAGATCCTGCCCGACCCTCACGATCCGGCGGTTGGTGTGCTGGCAAAGCAGCACCGCGCCGTCCTTACCGGCGATCATGCCGTTGGGCCCGACGAACGATCCGGGGGGCGCGCTGGCGATGCCGCCGGCGTTCTGAATGAGTACTTTCACCTCGCCGGAAGGGGTGACGGAGCGAAGCACGTTGCCCGGCACATCGCTGAACCAGAGGACACCTTCGGGCCTCCACACCGGGCCTTCCGTAAATATGAATCCGGTGGCGACTTTTTCGATGTTGGCATCCTTGGGCACGAGGGCGTCGAATGCTGGATCCAGCCGAATAATCTTTCCAATGGATGGGGTTTCCCTGACTGGAGCAGGCGGCGGAGCAATGGAACAGCCAGCCAGAAACAGAGCGAGAGATAGCGCGCAGAAAACCTTCATGGGTTCCGAGATCCATTGTTTGTCAAATATGGCTCGCGGTCAAGGCCGAGGACGCGATTGAGCGCCGGTCTATCACCGTTTTTGGAGAAAAACTCCTAAAAAGAAGAGTCACGGAAAACGTGGCTGACTGTAGAATAAGGACTGAACCAGAGCCAAAACTTGGCGTACTCGTTGGAGTGGGTTTTGGGCGACAGATACACGCCCGCGTCTTGGAGGTCCTGAATGAACAACTGTTCGCGCAGAAACTTCTTGTATATGACGGGCGCCGGCGCACTCGCCGGTGCGGCTTCGCGGACGAGCCTATACGGACAGCAGGAGATTCCTGCACCGGTACCGGCCCCCTCGATCTTCCCCTACGAGTCACGGTCGCCCGTTTCGCTAGTCAAGGGCGACGACCGCCGGAAGAATATTACGGAAGCGCTCCTCGCCATGGATAAGGAGATCGGGCCGGCTATCAAGCGGAAGAAGTATGTGGTGATCAAGATAAACAACGTCGCCACAAATAATCAGTTGGCCGCCACTCACGTCGATGCGCTGCGCGGCATCCTCGACTATCTGGCGCCCAGGTTCAAGGGACCGGTGATGATTGTGGAATCGAGCGCCCTCGAGACCATGGACGCGTTCGAGAACTACAAGTACGCGCAACTGATCCCCGAGTACAAGCGATTCCAGCTCAAGCTGGTGGACCTGAATCGCGAAAAGAAGTACGAGGTCTTCAGCGTTGTCGATGGCAACGTCCGGCCGATCCCGGTTCGGCTGGCGGGCCGGTTCTTCGACCCGGATGCGTACATCATCAGCTCCGCCATGCTGAAGACGCACAATTCCGTTGTGGCCACGATGTCGGTAAAGAACATGGCGATGGGCGCGCCGCTGCATAGCGTCGCTGGTGAGACACCGGTGTGGCATGACAAGCGGTTGATGCACGCCATGGTCGGCGGGATGGGCCGCGGCGCGGGACCGCGGGCAGGGCGAGGCGCAACTCCGCCCGCCGGTCAGGGGGATGCACCGCCCGCGGCGGCTCGCGGGGGTGGACCGATGGCGGCTCGTGGTCCGATGAGGGGCGCCAGTTTCCATGCGATGAACTACAACGTGGCCATGGTCGCTAAGAAGCTAGGCAAGACTTGGGGCGCGGCGGTGATCGATGGCTTCGAGGGCATGGAAGGCAACGGTCCCTCCAGCGGTACGCCCGTGCCGATGCATGTTGCGATCGCGTCGCCGGACTTTATGGCTGCGGACCGGGTTGCGCTGGAGATCATGGGCATTCCGCAATACGCGGTCGGCTACCTGCAATATGCCGCACAACTCGGGGTCGGGCAGTTCGACCTGTCGAAGATCGACATTCGTGGGGAGAAGCCCGATACCGTGAAGCGCGTATTCAAATTACATGATGGGGTCCAACAGCAGTTGGACTGGCTGAAGGACATCATGCGGCAGGGATAGGCCGAAGTGAGGTTTGGCGCCAGCATGAGTGTACCGGGCGCTCGTCATTATTGGTAAACCGGGTCAGGACCGATCCGGTGGGAAGGTAGTCTCGATGAAGCCAACGATTCGTAATTACAGTTGCCTGACGTTAGCAGCGGCCTGCACCGTGGCATTCCTTATTGCGCCCGCTGCCAAAGCCCAATTGTTCTCCTGGACCAAGGAGGAGATGGTGGAATACACCAAGGCCTGGACGGGGGAGCGCTTTCCCGACGGGCGGCCGAAGGTCCCGGACGAGTGGCTCCAGCGCGCTAAAGAGATGTCGCAGGAAGAAGTGCTCATTCCGCTGGGACGCAATGCCGGCCCCCCGAATGTTTCCAGCTTCAGCCAGTATGATGGCAGTTTCAAGGTCCTGCATCCGGATATCAAGATGGCAGGCCGCGTGGTCACCGCCATGTACATGCCGATTCGTGCCGACATCGACACGATTCTTTTCGCCAAGGCCCGGGAAAAGGGCATTGCCTTGAACAACCAATGGCCGCTCGATCAACTAAAACCCGGCGACGTCATGGTAATCGACATGTTTGGAAAGGTGGAAGGCGGCGGGCTCATCGGCGACAACCTTTTCTACTACATCATGAAGGCGACCAAGGGCGGCGGCCTGGTGGTCAACGGGGCGATTCGCGATCTGGAGGGAGTCAGCGAGATTAAGCTGCCTGCGTATGTCCGAGACTTCACCCCGACGTATTACGGCGGATCGACCCTTTATGGTTACAACGTGCCGGTGCGTATCGGCAACGTGGTGGTGATGCCTGGCGACATCGCGTTTGGCGATAAGGAGGGCGTGTCTTTCATCCCGCCATCGATCGCCGAGCGCATCCTGGATAGAGCGGACGAAACCCACATCCACGACGAGTGGACCAAGATGAAGTTCGACGAGGGCAAATACACTTCGACAGACATCTACTCCGTGCCGAAGACGGAAGCGCTTCGCAAGGAATACCAGGAATACCTCAAGAAGAAGTTGGATGAACTGAAGGCCGCAAGCGCCGCCGCAGCCGCCAAAAAGTAGTAGCCTCGGGCGCGGTAAACTGACGGCCGCTAGATTCTGCCGAACTTGGCGACGGCTTCCTTGATCGACCGGAACTTCTCGATGAACGGAATGGTCGAGTGCTCCGTATTGTCGAGTTCCTGGGCTTTCTTGAGGACGTCGGCTGCGTGGGCCTTCGGCACGGCAACGATGCCGTCTTCATCGGCGGTGATGATGTCTCCGGGGTTGACTTTCACGCCGGCGCACGTCACCGGCACATTCAGGCCGGCGAAGCGGTAGTGGTTAACCGTGGTGGAGGGCACGACGCCGCGGCTGAAAACCGGGAACTGCAGTTTCCTGATTTGCGGCGTGTCGCGAATGCTGGCGTCGATCACCGCGCCGGCCAGTCCGCGAAACTTCATGCCGGTGGCCATCAGGCCGCCGATACCCGCGTAATCGGCGCCATTCTCGACGACCATTACATAGACGGCCCCCGCGGGCGCCGCGTCGATGGCGTCGAGCATGCCTTGCACCGCGGCGCCGCCTTCCTTGTTCTCATCCCGCTTCATAAGGACGATCCAGGCCGGACCGGCGAATTTGGTCTTCTCCAGCGGCCGCATTTCATGCGACATGAAGGCCTGCTGGCCGTAGAGTTGTTCCATGGCATCCGATACGGATGCTACTTCAGTCTCGCGAAAACCCTGAATCAGAGGGTCGCTCGCCGGCTGAGCCACCAGCCAGAACACGCCAACTGCGGCGATAATGCCGGAGGTCCACAACAATCGTTTCATATAGGGTCCTTTCTGCCAGGGCCTCTCGCGCCGCCCGGCAAGACGCAAAATATCACGTTTCTCAGCCGGCAGACGCCTTATTCGAGATGGCGATTGAGGAAACGCGCCAGTGCCGTCATAGCCTCACGCGATTCGGGCAGGTCGGGATTTTCCCAGAAGAAGTGCCACATGCCCTCGAAGACGTTGAGATCCGCCTCGATCCCCGCATTGCGCAGCTTTCGGTGCAGCAGCACCGTTTGGCTGAGGCACATGTCGCGCGTGCCGGAAAGCAGGAAAGCGGGCGGGTAGCCTTTAGGAATGTCGCCATCGAGCGCGGTCGCCGGCGGCTCGCCCGGTTTTCGCGCGGCTGTCTCGCGTCCCCCAAAGGGCGGCCGTCCTGAAAACGCGGTGGACAGCCCCGCGTCGAGTCCGTTGAGGGTATACCGGGCATCGCCCGGATTCGATCCACCCGAGCAGGTGCCCAGCCCCACTGCGCCGGGAAGGGGGAGCTTCTGCTGCGGGAGCCAAAGGATGGTGGTTTGGGCGAGCGTGCATCCGCCCGAGGCGCCGAACATCCCGATATTCTTTGGCTTGTACGTCTTCAGCAATTCGCGATAGACCGCGACGATGTCTTCATTGCCCGGAATCGAAGGCCCGCCGCCGCGATAGTTGACCTTGATCACTTTCAATTGTCCGAGGCTGGCGACGGCGATCGCCTCGGCGTCCATTTCGAACTCCATCGCTACCTTGTTGCGATTTTGCGATGGGATCGTTTTGGGTGAATAGATGGTGACGCCGACGCCCCCGATCTTTTGGCTCTCCTCCACCACCCGGTAGATCTTGAGGGCGGCCTCCTTGCCCCCGCCCGCCGTCATCGGCATCGCGGCGTTCGTTTCCGTGATTCGCACCGAAGCCAGGCCGCCGCGCGCTGCCGAGGACTGCCCCCGTTGCAGCATCTGACGGGTATAGGCGCGTCTGGCTTCCGGGCTGGCCAGTGCGGGCAGGGGAACCGTGCGCGGGCCGAAGTGCAGCGTGCCATCGGAGTCCACCACCATCTGCGGCACATTCGGCGCATCGGAGAGGACGGCCGGGTCGAGCTTCTGATCCTTCTTCTGGCTCTGCGCGAGAACCGCGCAGCAGGCAACAACGCCGGCCGCAAGCACGCCGAGGGCGTGAGTGCGGGTGATCAACTGTATCATGGAATCCTCCTTATAGGTAATCGTGCAACATCCGGGCCGGTCCACCGCCCTAGCCTTCCCCATCCGCCGTCCGGCGGCAGCGACAGCAGGATATCGCCATCGCCCGGCTCTGTCCCCCGGGACCGTCGCGGACCGCACTGAACCAGGCCCGCCGGCACGCCGTTCCACAAGTGAGGAGGCCTCAAAATAGCGACGTATCCGCCCTACTTGACGTACCCGCGTTGCCGATAATACTTCAATGCTCCGGGATGCATCGGGATCGTTTTGCTGACCGCAACAGTCCGCGGGTCGTAATACCATGGCTCAAGCTGTACCTGGAACAACTCGCGGTGTTCATCGAGAGCTTTAGCGACCGTGTACGCGAAGTCGTCCGGCGCTTCGTCGCGAACATAGATGAAGTGATTGGGCCGCATCACGGTCCGAATGGGGCGATCGACTCCTCGGAACAAGGCCAACGGCACGGTGGCCCGTTGATAACCCGGCACCGCGGCCAGCATGGCGATTAATGGCTCCTCGAAATCCAGAAACACCAAATCGGTCAACTGGCTGGCCTCGTACCAGGATCGCTGCTCGGGCGTGTTCGCAAGTAGGCCGGTCCCGATGAAGACATCGCCCGCGGCGCGTTTCTCGCGCGTCGCATTGGACGGCATGATGCCTCCGCCTTTGGCCCTCAAATCCTCAGCTTTGATCCCGTAGTAATCGAAAATGACCTGGTTGATTCCGACAATCCAGGTCGGCCCGGCGCGGTCTTTGATCTGTCTGAGATTGGTGATCCCGGATTTCTTGCTGGCCGCGGCAAGCATATAAGTGGAGGTCCTGATCACGGCAATCACCCGGTAATTATGGCGCTGTTTGCCATCGCCGGCGTAGGGCCCCGTACCGTTCCACGCGTCGATCAGGTTAGATTCGCTGGTGGCGCTGATGTCCGGCACGGCGTCTGGAGGGGGTTCCACGTACTCCGGATTGTCAAGCGCTCCAGGAGGAGTAACCGGCTTGGTTTTGTCTCCCATCTCGCGCGGCCCGAAACTCGACCAGCAGACCCAGCAGATCGTCGTCTGATAACCGTAAAAGCTGAGTGCGTCAGCCGTTACTTTTGCCAGAATGCCCCAAGGACACGCCTTGCAGGCACCGGCGAATACCGGCTTTTTAGCCGCGATGCTGTCGGAAACACCGGCTTTGTCTGCCCGGTCCGGCCGCTGAGCCTGCCCGGAAATGAGCGAAAAGGCCAAAGCCAGAACGATGAACTGAACGGAACGCCGAATCATTGTATACACTATGGTCTCCTGGAACCGGAATGCCCGGGGCGCCGATAGGCCGGCGATCAGTCCCGGAACAACCGCGGCGCAAACTCATTCAAGTCGCGGCGCCAGGTCAGCCACTCGTGCGCCGTGCCGGGCGATTCGTACCACACGTATTTGATCCCGCCCTTTTCGAATTCTTCCCGCGCGTGATGAGCCGCCTTGAGCCGCGACTCCTCGGCGGTTCCAGCCGCGATGAAAAGCAGGCGCACCCTCTTGTTGAACTCAGAGGCGTTGCTGAGCGCGCCGCCATAAGAGTTCTTCGCATCCATGCGCGCCAGGACGGTGCCGCTGAAGGGGCCGAAATGGGAAAACTTGTCGAAGTGGGCGAAGCCGGTCTGCAGCGCGTACGCTGCGCCCAGCGAAAGCCCGGCGATCGCGCGGGCTCCCGATCCGCAAGCGTCCGGTACCGCCCGTCGATTTTGGGAATGAGGTCCTGTGTCACGATCTCGCCGAAGGTCGGAGAGACCGTGATGACCACGGGCCGCGAAGGATCGGGCGGCGTCCGCGGGGGGCCGGCGCCCGTTTCGCCCGGCTTCAATACCGAGTTGTTTTCCATGACCACGATCATTGGCCGCGCCTTTCCGGCGGCGATCAGGTTATCCATGATGTTGTCCATGCGGCCCTGCGTCACCCATCCCCGTTCGTCTTCCCCGCCGCCGTCCTGCAAGTACAGCACCGGATATCGCGTCTTCAGGTTCGTATCGTAGTCCGGAGGCGTATAGACTACCGCGCGACGCCACTCGCCCGACGCCTTCGATAAATAACGGAGCGAGCGCACTTCGCCGTGAGGGACATCCTTGACTTCATAGAAATCCACGCCCTTTTCTGGAATGTCGATGCCGCTCGCCTGCCGGCTCATGCCGTAAAAGGTCTCGCTCCCAGGGTCGTTTCACTCTGCGCCATCGATCACCAGAGAGTAATAGTGAAACCCCGGAACCTGAGGAGGAATCGTCACGCTCCAGATCCCATCCTCACTGCGCGTCATCTCGTACCGCTCTCCTATTATAGTTGTACGGCGACGCTGCGGGACTCGGGGGCCCGTAACCGGAACGTGACGCGAAGGTCGGAGTGGACGCGAGGGTATTCCGCCCCGGGGACGTTGGATGCGGCGGCAGGCTGCGCCCAGCACAGTGCGCAGGCCGGAACGAATCCACCCAACAACACAGCACTTCTCATTTGTTCTCCTCGTTGGTGGCGAACCCCAAACCTACTTTGCCATCTGGTGTTTCAGGTTCTCCCTGTACAAATCGCACACCCGCCGCCGCAGTCCCTGTCGGGCCACCGGCCCGGCGTCGGTGAACTCCAGATAGGCCCGCCCGGCGGAGTCGAACTTCGGCCAACGCGGCAGGCCGCCACCGTTGGGATCGCCGGTCTTGGCGAAGTTGGTCCAGTACGTCTGCATTGCGGCCGACACCTGCTGATCGATGGAGTCGTACTTCGGGGAATTTGGCGCGCGACCCAGAGTTCCAAATACGTACGGGACCTCGGTTCCGTGCGTCGCTCCAGCGGCTTCCCGTCCCGGCGCGGCGCGTGAGAACTGGAACTGGTATGCGGGATTGCCCGCGCCGACGTGCCACACCAATTCCGCAACCGTGCCGCAGCGGAATTGCGAATCCGTGGCCCACTGGGCCATCGCGGTGCCGAAGAGCGGATCCGGTTGCGGCTCCGCCCCGCCGCTCAAGCCATAGAGAGCCAGGGCCCGATCTGCCAGAGGCCCGTACTGTTCCGCAATCGCCTGCGTGAGCGTGCCGGTCATGGGGAAGAACGGCCGCTGCAATTCCTGCGCGTTACTGCCCAGCAGGAGGCCGGCGCGATGCTCCTTTCCCGCGGCGAAGACCTTCATCGGCGATTCCGGAAAGACCCAGCCATCCACCACCACGCCGAGCGTGGGGCCGAGAAAAGAGAGTCCCTGGCCGGTGGCTTTTTGCAGTTCGGCGCTGGAAAGGCCGCGCAAGCCCTTCAGCCCAGGCTGGCTTGCCGTGGTCAGTTTGATGGCCAGGTCTTCGCCTTTCTTCTCCGCATCCGCGAGTGGCGGCGGAGCCACTACCGGACCACTCTGGCCGATGACCCGCCGCAACAAACCCCGGCTGAGGGGAGAGGCCATCAGGACATTGACGTCGAGCGATCCCGCCGATTCGCCGAAGATCGTGACGTTGCCGGGGTCGCCGCCGAACTTGGCGATGTTGTCGCGCACCCATCGCAACGCCGCAATCTGGTCGAGCAGCCCGTAGTTGCCGGAAACGTGGTGCGGCGACTCCTTCGTGAGGTCGGGATGCGCGAAAAAGCCGAAAACGCCGAGCCGGTACTGCGCGGTCACCAGTACTACGCCGTGACGGGCCAGGCTTTCACCGTCAAAGAGGGGGTCGGTGGCGGCGCCCGCGAAGTTTCCGCCGCCGTGGAACCAGACCATTACCGCTTTGCGCGATCTGGGTGGCCACTCCGGCGTCCAGATGTTCAGGTACAGGCAGTTTTCGCTGCTGCTCCCGCTCCCCTGCATGCAGGGCGCGCCGAAAGCGGTGGCATCTCGTACGCCCTCCCAAGTGCTCACGGGCAGCGGTTCCCGCCAGCGCAACTCGCCGGTGGGCGGCTGCGCAAACGGAATTCCTTTGAACGCCGCCCCGTCATCGCTCGCCAGGCTGCCCCGGATTTTGCCACCGCTCACCGAAACCTTAGGCCCGGAATCGGCGGCACGGGAGGCCGTCGCTGCCCACATTACGAATACCGCAACCAGCGGCGGAATCTGCGTTCGCATCACTTTCCTTTTTGCCGGCGCATCCGGATTAAAAA
>OCZT010007504.1_pt1 | contig 10691 bp, 8 predicted proteins | sample 1539031 | NCBI WGS metagenome assembly OCZT01 (sample SAMEA3539308, study PRJEB22396) | soil metagenome | biome: tundra; feature: field; material: soil | place: USA | collected 2010-05 | depth 0.15 m
TGATCCTTCTTCGCCAGCGTCGCGCCGTGCGCCATCAGCAGATCCACCACCGCCGCGTGCCGATAGCGCGAAGCGTTTTCAAGCGGCGACGCCCCCGAGTTATCGCGCGCATTGACGTTGGCGCCGCGTGCAATCAATAGCTCGACCACCTCCGCGTGCCCCTTCGCCGCCGCTTCGTTCAGCGGCGTGGCGCCCGTATCTGGGTTGCGCGCGTCGATCTCTGCGCCTTTATCGAGCAGCAGCGCGGCGATCGCGCGATAGCCCTTCCAGCAAGCCTCGTCGAGCGGCGCGGCGCCCGGCTTGTCGCGCGCGTTGACGTTTGCGCCGTGAGCCACCAGCAGCGCCGCCATGCCCTGGTAGCCGCGCGTGGCCGCCAAGTGCAGCGCCGTTGCGCCCGAGCGGTCCGCGGCCTCCACGGCGGCGCCATGCGCCAGCAGCAGCTCGGCGACGTCCCGGTTATCCTTGATCACCGCGTAATCGAGCGGCGTGGATCCGGCTTCCGCATGGCGGCCATTCACCTCGGCTCCGTGCGCGATCAGCAGCGCGGCGATTTCCCGGTTGCCGGTCCAGGCCGCGTCGTGCAGAGGCGTGGCGCCCAGCGTGTCCCGCGCGTTCACATCCGCGCCCGCCGCCAATAGCGCGCGCACCTGCTCCACATTACCGGATGTGACCGCCTCGTGCAGATCGGCCGCCTGGGCCAGGTGGCACAACCACCAGCCACCAACCACCAGCCACCAGCCACGGCGCGCAAAGCGCGCCCTACCCCACCGGGCATGCATCGGTGAACCCCACGTATTGCACTTCCTCCTCCAGCTCGACCGCAAACTGGCCGCGCACGCGCGCCTTCAGTTCCTCGATCAGCGCGCAAAGCTCCGCGGCCGTGCCCCCGCCGGCGTTGTAGATCAGGTTGGCGTGATAGCTGGCCACGTGGATATCTCCCCGCGACATGCCTTTGGCGCCCACTTGTTCCAGGAAATATGCTGCCGGCACTTTGCCTTCGCGGACCACCTTCTCGGGAACCGCGGCCGCCACGGCGGGCGGCAATTCGGCCAGCAGAAAATTCTTGAAGATGCTGCCGGCGCACTTCATGGTGACGGGAAACTTCTCGTTGCGCACCTTTATGATATCGTCCGCCGTCTGGCGTAGAGCGCCGGCATCCGCGGGCGTCAGGCGCAGCTCGGTCGAGAAGACGATCCAGTCTTTGTGGCGTTTGAAAACGCTCTCGCGATAATGGAATTCGCACCCGGCGTTATCGCACACGCGCACGCGCTCGCCATCGAAGAAGCGCACCTGCCGCACGCGCTCGGAGATGGAATGGCCATACGCGCCGGCGTTGCCGTATACGGCCGCGCCCACCGAGCCGGGAATGCCGGCCAGGGTCTCCAGACCCTGCAGCCCGCGCTCGATCGAGAAATCCACCAGGTCCTGCAGCACCGCCCCGGCATCGCACTGCACGCGATCGCCCGCCGCCAGTATGCGCCGCGCCACGAAGCGCAGCATGATGCCGCGAAAACCCAAATCGGATACGATCAGGTTGGTGCCGCCGCCCATCACCATGTAGTCGCGGCCGCTGGCGCGCGCCACCGCCAGCGCCTGGATAAAGGATTCCACGCTCTCGGTTTCGGCGTAGATATCGGCCGGTCCGCCAATAGCAAAGCGGGTGTAAGCGGAGAGCGGCGCGTCGCGCGAAACGGTTAAATTGGGTATTTCGGACAGGCGCGCGAGCGTGGGGTCCATCGATTCAATTATAGGAGGCAGCTATGCGATCCGGGTTTCCCGGCTTTCCGCCCGAGGCCGTGACATTTTACCGCGGCCTTGCGCGCCACAACACGCGCGAATGGTTCCAGCCGCGCAAGACCGTCTACGACGAAAAGGTGAAAGCACCCATGGTGGAGTTGGTAACGGAGTTGAACCGGGCCATGATGGCCTTCGCGCCCGACTACGTCACCGATGCCCACAAAGCCATCTATCGCATCTATCGCGACACGCGCTTCAGTCCGGACAAGACCCCGTATAAGACGCAGATCGCGGCGTCGTTCACGCGGCGCGGCATGGAGAAGCACGGCGCGGCCGGCTATTATTTCGCCATTTCGCACAAGGGCGTGGCCGTGGGCGGCGGCATCTACATGCCTCCGCCGGAGACGCTGCTGGCGGTGCGCACGCACATCGCGGAAAGGCACGCGGAGTTCCGGCGCCTGGCGGCTTCGAGCGCCACCAAGCGGCTGTTCGGCGCGGTGCAGGGCGAGCAGCTTTCGCGCGTGCCGAAGGGCTTCTGCGCCGATCATCCGGCGGCAAACCTGCTGCGGTTCAAGCAATACCTGCTGTTCACCACGCTGGATGCGGCCCTCGTTACCACGCCGAAGCTGTTCGTCGAGTTGGAAAAACGCTTCCGCGCGCTGACGCCGTTTTTTGAGTTTTTGAACGCGCCTTTGGTGGGGAAGCGGCGGCTACTCAAGCCGCCGGACCTCGGGTATAGCGTCCCGCAGCGACGGGGTGCAGTGCGGCGGTAACGTGGCGTTCGGACGGCTCCAGATGAAGAATGTGACAGCCGCCGCCGAAATCTTCTCGTCAACGTCTGGCACCCGACGATAGGTTTGATCCTCATCCACTACCTCGCCGCTCAGGCAAAGGATCCAGGTTTCAATACTCCACTTTGGGATTAGGTGGACGATTCTCTCGCCGACGATCCGCGTAGCCCGGTCGTGAAATTGTTGTTGACGTTCAGCGACGCTGCCATCGTCCGCATCGATAGCAGCTACAAGAGCCGTCTCGGCACGAGCAGATCTCGAACGGCAGGCTGTGACGACGTCGGTGTACCGATCTAGAACCCACTGCGCTCCGGACCCTTCTCCGCCCGGCACGGGTTCAAATTGGATATCGTGACGGGTGTATCCGAGGCGATAAAGATAACGGCGAACGAATCGCTGTTGGCGCTTGTCCTCGACCAGGACGACCACTTGCGAAGTTCTACGCATGCTCCCAGCCGCGCGCGACCAGTTCCGCCGGTGCCAGGCCGCTAGCGGGTTCGAAGTGGAAGTCCTCCACCCGAACGGGCCCGATGCCATCGCGAATGAATTGAACGCCTCCGCTCGTTGCCCATTGATTGATGAGTTCGGGATGATGCGAGATGATGAGGATCTGTCCCCCGCTATCCTCGACCGCATCCTCCACCGCCATCAGCCATGGCTGAATCTCGCGAAGCGAAACGAAGTTGTCCGGCTCGTCGAGGATGGCAGTGTGTCCTTTGGCCAGAACAAAATGCAAAATGGCGTACAGGCAAATCAGGCACCGTTGGCCCTCGGACAGTTCGTTGAACCGAAACTGAGTTCCTCCAACGAACCAAGCTTCGAGCGCGGAATCGGGTCCCCAATCAAAGCGAAGATCCTCGAACCCATCGAAAACAGCGCGAAGGCTCGCAAGAAAGGCGTCATTCTGGGCCGGATAGCGTCGCCGCAGGTCGTTGTACCACGCGGCGAAGTCTGAAAGGTCAGCAGAGGGATTGATGTGAAACTCGTCCCCCGACGGAGCCATAGCGAACGGATTCATTCGAAAGCAAGCAAGTCCTCGAAACCAATGTCTGAATTGCGTCAGCTTCTGGATATCATTTCCCTCGCCAAGGGCGGACAGTGCGGAGCGATACAAGTCGGCCGGGTAGACAGGCTTCGGTTCGAACGAGTCGCTGTAAAGGCGCACCTCTCCGTTGCTAAACTCGAAAATCGGACGGCCATCTAGATATACGTGCTCCGACTTCACTCGCGTCCGCTCCAACTCTGGACCGATTACGAGGTGGTACGTATAACTCCCCCCGTCCAGCCTCACTTCCAGCTCGAAGGTTTGGTCGGGTCGGCTTTGCCAGCGCGTGCGCTCGTATAGCATGGAAATGCCGTAAATGCTCCCGCCCTCTACGGCGATCCGATGCAGAAGCAACAACGCCTCAATCAACGACGACTTGCCGGAACCGTTCGCGCCCAGAATGAGTTGCGTGCGCGCAGGTCGGTATTCAAACTTGACGAAACACCGAAAGTTGTCGATGTATAGGCGAGTCAGCATCTGACTGAATTCTATTTGAAAACATCCACGACGCGCAGACCATCGCCACCGAACAGCGGCAGGGGAACGCTGTCCGCCTCCGAATACTGCACAGCTCTTCCGTCCGGCGCGATTGCCGTGATGGTTCGAGCCTTGTCATCGACAATCCAGAAATCCTGGCAGCCATTCGCCAGACAAAGAGAGGCTCGCTCGCGTAATTCCGCCCAGGTGTTCGATGCCGATTTGACCTCAATGACCAGTTCCGGCGCACCGCGCAGGTTGTCCTCCAGATCGATAGCGTCCCAGCGTTCTTGCGAGATAAAGGCGACATCCGCCGCCCGCAGGTCGAACTGCGGCACGGCGCGGAAGGGCATCTCGATGCCGACGACGCCCAGATGCTCGGTTCTGGGCCGCAGGAGGTCGAGCAGTCGCGTCTGCAGCCTATAGTGTTTAGCCTTCGGGCGCGTCAAAGTGACAACCTCTCCGTGGTGCAACTCGTGAACCACCGGTCCTCTATCGAGGGGAAGTTCTTGGAACTGCTCGACAGTCATTAGCGCTGGTAAAGTAGCCATCGCGTCCTCGTATTCTATTATCGCCGAACTTCACCCCGCCGCCATGCCCCGCTTCAAAAACTTCACGCCCTCAAACGCAATCGACTCCGGCGATGGCGCGATATCCCGCCAGATGGACGCGGCCGCCGACAACTCGCCCAGTGCGAAGCCGAAGCTCTCGATCGTCAGCCAACCGTCGTAGTGGACATCGCGCAGCGCTTGGAACACGCCGGGCCAATCCACGTGGCCGGTACCAGGAATGCCACGGTCGTTCTCGCACGTGTGTACGTGCTTCAAGTGCCTGCCCGCAACGCGGCAAGCGTCCGCCACATGCTTCTCCTCGATGTTGGCGTGAAATGTATCGAACAGGATGCCCACGTTCGGGTGGCCGATCGCGTCGCACAACGCCACCGCATCGGCCGCCGTGTTCAGGAAGTAGGTCTCAAACCGGTTCAGCGGCTCGATCGCGATCGTCACGCCATACTCGCTGAGCGTCGGCCCGATGGCCTGATAGCAATCCACCGCGCGCTTCCACTCGTCGCCGGTGCGCCGCCGCCCGGTCATCAGCCCCACAGGCGAGTACAGAGGCCCGGCAATGATCTTCGCGCCCACCTCGGCGGCGGCCTTCGCGCAATCCTGCATGTGGACGCGCGTCTTCTCGCGCACCGCCGCATCGTCGGAAATCATGTTCATGCCGCCAGTCAGAATCGAGCAGATGGTGCACTCGAGGCCGTTGTCCGCCAGGCCTCTGCGGATGTCCGCGACCGCGAACTGCGCCGGCTGGAAGAGCGGCACTTCTACGCCATCGAAGCCGGCCGCCTTGATGGCCGGCAGCAACGGCAGATTGGACCGGTCGAAGTTCGCCGTCCAGATGAAGGTATTCACTCCGAATTTCATGCTGGGACCGCTCCCTGACGGTCGCGGCTCGGTGCGTCCGGATTACCCGGGCCGAAATGCTTCAGCATCACCAGGTTCTCCTCATCGCTCCGATTCTGCACCACTACGCCGCGCTCGGCCGCGGCCGCGGTCACGAACAACTCGTCCTTGGTCATCGCGCCGTAGCGGATCAACGAAGGCGTCTCCACTTCCATCTTGCCCACCGTACCCCAGCCTTGCACGACGATCAGCCCGTACGCCACGGCATCGTGAATCACCGTCGATCGTCCCGGCAACACTGTGAGCTCTTTCGCGGAATAATGCGGCGTCGAGTAACATACCCACTTCTCGGAGTAGCCGCATTCGGCCATCTCGGCCTCCGCGCGCACGGGACGCGGATGGAACAGCCGGTGCTTGGCGAATTCCGGATCGACATTGGCGTCCCAATCCAGCATGCCGATGATGTAATCCAGGTCGTGATGGTGTTCCGGCGGCACATCCTTCACCAGCAAATCCCAAGGCACCGCGCGGCCTTCCACCATCGACTGGAACATCCCGAACACATCCGAATTCACCTGCGGCTCGTAAGTCACCAGCGACCCCGGCGCGTGCAGAATGCCGGCGTCGATCTGCCACCCGGTGCCCGGCTGCAGGCGATACGCCTTCGAATGGTACAGGATGCCGTTGTCGCCCTGGTTCCAGCGCTCCAAGCACTGCCGCACATCGTCCGGCGTGGTGCCCGGCTCCAGTCCCATGAACGTGTAAGGGAAATTATTGTCCTTGAAATTGTATTGCGGCGGGAAATAGTAGGCTTCCGGCTTGCCCTTTTGCCCGACCTTCTTGGCATGCTCGTCCAGTTGGTGCATGTGGTGCGGAATCGGTCCCAGGTTATCGAAGAACTTGCAGAGCACGTTCCAGCCGCCGTAGCGAGCCATCACGTGTGCACCCAGAATCTCTTCCCCCAGGCCCGCGACGGCTTCCCGCAGCAGCACGCGCTGGCCGTCGATCGCGATATAGCTGAGGCCCTCGTCTTCCGGAGTCCCCGGCCCATTGGCGGCCTGCGTTGTAGATGAAAACCAGCGCTCGTCGATACCGCCCCGATGCGCGCCCAGCGCATAGAGATCGCGCGGATCCAGTTTCAATCGCCCGCCGGGCATCAGGAAGGAGCGCGGCACCCAGCAGGGCGCAAGTCTGACGATGCCCTCGCCGGCCGCGAGAGCTTCCCGTACTAACGAGATTTTGGACATGACTATTTTTTGGCGGCCACCTTCAGCACGATCCGCTCGGAAGCGTACTCGTTCTGCTGGTCGGCTCGCGTTTCGATGTTACCAGATAGCACAATCGGCTGGTCGATGGCCTCCGCGTTCGGCAGCGCCTGCAACGTGAAGGTGACGTGATTGTCGTTCTCGTGGATCAAAACGCCGTTCAGCCCCACATTGGCCACGATCACGGTTGGCGGCAAATTGTACACTTCCACCGGCACACGTCCGCCGAAATTGTTGTTGCGCCGGATCTCCACCTCGACGGTGGCCGTCTTGCCTGGCTCCAGCACCACTTCGCGGGTTTTGGCTTCCATCGTAATATCCGGTTTCGGCATCAGTGCGATCAGCTTCAGCTTGTCTTCCGGGTTGGCCCAGTGCGCGAGTTGCCGCGCGCCGTCCTTCGCCTTGCCGCTCACTCGCAGCGGCACGGCCCGGTCGAGATGCGCGTTCTCGTCCGCGCTCAGCAACAGGGTCGTACTTGCTTGCCCCGGCTCGATGACTCCCTTGCTGGCGGAAAGCCCCGCGGGCAGATCTTCGATCGCCACCTCGATCGGTCCGTCAAAATCGTCGAGCCGCAGCGCCGTGACGGTTACGGGGATGCGTCCGCCCACCGGCACATTGGGATTGCGCGGCTCCACGCTCAGCCTGAAATCCGGAGCCGGCGCGCGCACCGTCAACCGGTATGCATAATCCTCGCCGTCGAAGCCGCGCACATCCCGCAGCCGCACGACGTACTCCCCATCGGCCGGCGCGGTAAACCGCAAGCGGGAATCCTTGCCGTAACCGGGGCCGCCGTCGTCGTTGCGATACGGCAGGCGCACCAGCGGCAGACCGTTGCCCACGAATGTCTTGCCCGGCGGATACACCTGCACCTTGTAGACGGGCGTATCGATGGAATGCGCTTCGGGCGTGGTATCGAGCAGGCCCAGGCGCTGCCCCTCGAAGGACTCAAACCGTATATCGTCATCCGGCCCGCGCGGCATGGCGCTTACCTTGATTAGCTCACTGCCTATCATCACGGTGTCGCCCACCGCCATGCCAGTCCACGACAGGATGCGGATTCCCGATCCCGACGAACTGGGATCGTTGAGCGTAACCGCCGTGGCCAACTCGCAGCGCACGGTGGCGCGCTCCACCGGATTGCCTTTCGCATCCAGAATATCGAGCATCGAATCGAGCGGCGAGCCCAGCCGGTTGGCATTCACTTCCAGCACCAGCTTCTCGCCTTTGCGCGCTTTGAAGCGGAAATCGTTTTCGCCGGCCAGCAGCTTGCCATTCACCGTGACCGGCGCTTCGATGGGCTGCGCGGCGGCTACCGAGATATTCTTTCCCGCGGATTCGATCTCCGGTTCGCTATCGACCGCCAGCTTCAGCTTATTGAACGTCTTCCCCGCGCCCACTTTAGGCCGCAGGATCACCGCCGATTCGTCTTCGGGCGAGGCCGCGCCCGGCACCGCGATTTTGCCCGCGCCGAGGTTGTACCCGGTAAGCGCGATCTGCTCCGTTTGGCCCTTCCGCACGCCCAGCGGATAGGCCGCCAGCGCCAGCGGAAACTTGCCCACCTTGATGCGATAGAAATGCCGCGAGCTGCCGCCCTCTTCGTAGTCCGCGATCTTGACGTAGTACACGCCGGCCTTGCCGAAGCGATGCGCGAAATACTGCGCCGACCGGCCGCCTTCGAGGCCATACTGCTGGATCAGCGCCTGGTCCGCATCGTAAATACTCACCACCGGCTGCAACGCGGAGCCCAGCATCGCCGCACCGTTCTCAAACACCAGTTGCTCGCCCGCCCTGACGGTGACCTTGTAGTAATCGACGTCGCCAGGCTTCGAAATGGCGCCCACCAGAATCGCCGGCGTGTAGACTTCCACGGCCTCCTCGGGCGTGTCGTTCGGCTCGCGGTCCGCGCTCTCGCCATAGTACGGTTCAATCAGGAAGCGCCCCTCCGGGCTGGTGCCCAGCGGCGTCTGCAAGCGAAAATCGACGGGGCCGATGTCGGCATCCGGACTGATATCCAACTCCAGCGTGACTTCGTTTCGCGGCGGCAACGGCCCGAGATCGACGGTCGAAATCCCGCCGTTCGAGCCGAGCCGGACATCCGAGAGATCGGGCAGTTCCTTGATCCGCAGGATACGCGCCTGGATGCCCGGCTCGCTGAAGAATACCGCGCTGGCCTTGGCCAGGTTGAGTCCTTCGACCGTCAGCTCCGTGGTGGTGCCGCGCGGCACGCCCCGCGGAGAAACCGAATTGATGGTCGGCGGCGTGGTGCGATTGCCCGTGGGCCAGTCGGATGTGGTGTTGGCAGCGAAGGCCGCCGCAACGCCAACGAAAACCAGTAGGTGTTTCATCAGTTTTCCCATGTGCTCTGCACACATTGTGGGGCAGACCCCTGGTCTGCGGCCGGCCCCCGGCCGGCCTCTTCAGAAAGCGGGTCCGGGGGATCCGCGCAGGCCGAGGGCCTGCCCCACAAGATAAATCTCAAACGAGCCGTCGAACCGGCCCACGGCGAAGCTCTTCCCATCCGGCGCGAATCCCACCGACAGCGCCCAGTCCGGCTGGCGCCACGTCTTCACCACGCTTAGATCGTCCGCCTTAAACACTTTGACTTCCTTATCCGCGGCAGACGAAACCAAGTACTTCCCGTCAGGCGACCAAGCCAATTGCAGAATGGCGTCCTCATGCGCAATCAGCGAATTCAGCAGCGCGCCGCTCTTCTCGCCCAGCGACCACACGCGAATGGTGCGGTCCAGGCCGCCCGCCGCCACGCGCTTACCCGCCGGATCGAGCGCCAGCGTGTTCAGCCCGTCGGTCGGTTCGCTCAGCGTGTACAGCCGTTCGCCCGACGCCACATCCCAAACTTTCACGCCGCGATCCGCCGATGCGGAAACCAGCCTCTTGCCATCGGGCGTGAACGCCAGCGCATAGACCGCGTCGATATGATCCTTCAGCGTGCGGATCTCTTTGCCGGATTCGACGTCCCACAGCTTGATGAGCTTGTCGTAGCTGGCGGTCGCGACCGCCTTGCCATCCGGCGCAAACTCCACCGCATAGATGCAATCCGCATGGCCCGCAATCGTGCGCAATGGCGCGCGCTTCTCGACGTCCCAGATCATCACTTCGCCGCCGCGCGCCGGCAAGCCTCCGGCCGCCGCCAGCAGTTTGCCGTCCGGCGAAAACGCAACGGCGCGCACGTCTTCCGCTTCGCCGGGAAGCGTCGCGACGATCTTGCCGGTTTCCGGTTCCACTAGCCGGACTTCTTTGAACGTGCCGAGCGCCAGCAGCTTTCCATCGAACCGAAACGCCAGCGCGCTGATGAGCGGCTTCACTGCCGTGCGTGGCTTGATATCCGGAATCGCCGCCGCGCCCTTCGCCACCACCTCGCCCGGAGCCGGCGGCTTCGCCCCTCCATCGATCCACTTGCGGATAATCTCGATTTCGCCGTCCGCCAGCTTCTTGCCATTCAGCGGCATGGCCGGCGTCACCGCGCCCGTGATCCGCAAATACAAAAGGCTCTCACCGCTCTTCCCCGGCGCAATCACCGGCCCGCTATGGCCACCCTTCTGAATCCCCGCGAACGTATCCAGATCGAGGGTGCCCATGGCGACATTGCTCGCATGGCAGCCAGCACAGTTCGCCGCGAAGATGGGAGCCACATCCTTCGCAAAGGACGGCGCCTCATCCGCACACACCGGCATTGCGAAATAGAGCAGGACACCCCCCGCGATGGGAACAACACCTCTCATTCCCGCATCCTCCAAGCTGCTCCCATTTAGCTTACACCCGAGCAGACCGGATGTGCCCGGCGGAGAGAATCTTGGTCAGGGATTGTTTGCAGACTTCTCGTCCGAGTGGATCCTTATGAGAGGCCGACGTTTTGCCGGGGACTGGCGTCACAAGGTCTGGCTCGGTGGCGTGATCCTGCTAGAATGCAATCGATGGCCAAAACTCTAACGGCCGACGACATTCTTCCGCT
>OCZT010007506.1_pt1 | contig 10690 bp, 13 predicted proteins | sample 1539031 | NCBI WGS metagenome assembly OCZT01 (sample SAMEA3539308, study PRJEB22396) | soil metagenome | biome: tundra; feature: field; material: soil | place: USA | collected 2010-05 | depth 0.15 m
CGGCTGCCTGGACCCGCACGTACCAGCAGAGCGGCGTGCCCTTCCAGCTCCGCACCGCCCACGAGTTCGCCGACCTTGCGTTCCGGGACCTGGAGATCGCAGAGCCCGGGCTGGTCGTGGTTTCGGAATGGAGGCCAGGCAACAATGCCCCCCGGCCGCTGCTCTCGGAAGTCGGCATCAACGGGCAGTCGCGAGAAAGCCGTAATTCCCAGCGCCTGGCCAACGGCCGTGGTAACGCACACGGCCGGACACAGGGCAAGCACGGCCAGAGCGCGGCGATGCGCAGGCTCCCACATTCAAATCATGTGACCGTTTCCGTCACAGCGCGTATCACAAAATGACTACACGGAGTATGTCTATTGGCCGATCCTGTCATATTGTGACGTGTTTAACATCTGGCGGCCGGTACCCTGCTCCGGGCAGCAAACACGCAGGCAGAAGCCGAATCTGGGCAAACAGCCATAACCAATACGATCTAAATAACAGCGTCTTATTCTGCTTTCTGGATGTCTTTCAGGCTGGGTTTTGGCACGGTAGAGGCTCCAGCACCCAGCGTGCGCGAGGTTGCCAAAGTAACCCGTCGCCCTGACCTCGCGACATATGCGCACGCCGATGCCTCAGCCGCCGCTCTCGCTGGCGGCGGGCATATGCCCATGGGTGGAAACCGAGCACACTCTGTGCACGACCGAAGGGTCATGTTGTCCAGCAAGAGGACACACAATCGCAAGTTCACCACGCACACCATCTCGGTAGCGGGCACGGCCATCGCCGTGGCCGCCATCGCCTCCGGCGCAGCGGCCGACGCGACCACCGCGACCGGGCGAGCTGCCACCACCGCGCGTTACAGCGTCGGCGCGCCGCCACCTGTCAGCCTCATCGCGGCAGTTCACAACGACCTCGCGAGGTTCCCGGAGGCACGGGCGCCGGTCAGCGACCGGCCCGCCGCCTACACAGTCAGGCCGGGCGACACCCTATCCACCATCACGGGCCGGCTGTTCGGTGACCCTGGCCTCTGGCCGAGGTTCTATGCCGCCAACGTCAAGGTCGTCGGAGCTGACCCAGACCAGATCACTGCAGGTGAGCGGCTCACGGTGAGGCTCGCGCGGCACGGCGAGACCGGCCAGGTGATCCCGGTCCAGCAGGCTCCGACTCAGCCGGTGACTACCGCTGCCGCGCCAGTCGCCGCGGCTGCGGTGTATCAGGGCACTGCACCGGGCGGCTCTTTCGGCGCGTGCGTGCGGGCCCGTGAGTCTGGTGGCAACTACCAGGCGACGAATCCGGGTGGCTACTACGGCGCGTACCAGTTCAGCGCCAGCACCTGGGCAGCGTACGGCGGCGACCCTGCCGACTACGGGAACGCCAGCGCGGCCGAGCAAGATCAGGTGTTCGCCAACGCCCTGGCACAAGGCGGTGCGTCCAACTGGGCCCCGTACGACGGCTGCTAGGCACTGACAGGCGGGTGGGCTGCCGCTCATCGCTCACATGCGGGGTAGCAACATCACACCAAGCAGAGTGTGGACGACGACGGCAGCCCACCCTCCAGCACCCCGTCACCGGTGCCGAGCAGGAACTTGTGCGTGCCGAAAACCTCGTCCACGTCATGCGACCAGGCGATATTCGTTGATGATGCGCTGGGTCGCGTGCTCGATCACGGCTAGGACATAGGCCTGGCTGCCGTCGGGCAGGCCGGCCGTGAAGAAGTCGCACGCCAGGATCGCCTCGGCCTGGGAGCGCAGGAATTGTGACCAGGTCGGCCCGGTCCGCCGCCGGCGGGGTTGATGCCGCTGGCCTTGAGGATCTCCCGCACGGTCGATGCTGCGATGTTGACGCCAAGGCCAGCCAGCTCGCCGTGGATCCTTTGGTGCAAGATCGGGTCTGCGGCTCAGGATCTCCGGTGAAAAGTCGGTTGCGGGGTTCCAGAACTCGGCCGCAGGGCTTGACCTGGGTGTCTACGCGGCTCGCTCGTATTCGTTGATGAGGCCGCCGAGGACAGGCCTGCGCTTGATCCGCCCCTGGGAAGCTGGGCGGCGGGGCGGTCGGGCCGGGTACAGCTGCCAACGGTCTGCGCCGGAAAAGTGAACCGCAAGGCGAATCCGACTGTGGCGGCAGTAGGGCCACGCGGGCGTTCCAAGGGCCGCCGCGGCGGTCGGCAGTGGCGCGGCGACGGCCGATGGTGTGGTGGCGACGGCCGATGGTGAGCTGGTGTGATGAACAGGTCCGAGCACTCGCGCTGGCATGCTCGCCGCGACATGATCTCCGACGGAGCAGCCCCGGTGGCCAGAATGTACGCAAGAGGTGTGGGGTTCGAATTTCTTTTCGCGGTGGGCCAGGTATCTGCTCAGGTGGTCATTCCGAGCTTAGCCGAGCAGGCCGGAAAGATCATCTGACCGTCATCTGACCGTCGGCCTCGACGCGACCCGGCGGCACCGGGCGTCACGTCCCGGGCCTGAACAGCGTGCCGAATGCCCATGACTGCGGCGTTCGCTGAGGCTGAACTCGCGGGAAACCGTGTCCCGCAGTCGGCCGCGGGTTTCGGGCCGCTGCAGGCTGCGGCCGGTGCCAGACCTATGGCTGCCGCTGCCTCTGCTGGGCAGGCTGCAGCCAGTGAACCCAGGAGCGTTCCGATGGCATGCAAGAGGTCTGGGGTTCGAATCCCCATAGCTCCACCGCAGGTCAAAGTCGTAATTCGAAATCCTGAGCCCCAGAGTTTAGGGGCCTGGTACAGCAGCAAAGTACCGCAACGGCAGCGGCCTGAGGTCTCGTACGCCAATTCGGATAAGGCTCCGCGACGGATGAGGGCCGCTAGCATGGCCTGCTGCGCCCAGACGCTGAGACGGCGCATTGCCTCCTGAGCAGGCAGAATGTTCGTTCTTCGCTGCCTGTGACACTTGCCCCGCCGTCAGTGTGCGGCCCGGCCAGGCTTTGCGGCGGCACGGTTTTGTGGGTGACTCTTGCCGCCTGTGCAGACGGTCAGCTTGGGCTCGTCGCGCCGTTCGCTGTGGTGATTTCCTGGGGGCGCGGTTGCGCTGTCGGGCCCGAAGAGCGCCGAGATCATGCCGTCGGCTCTCGCGCCCGCGCGTGGTGGCCGCCCTGCAGACGAAGAGGCTGGGCCCGATGGCGCCGACACGGCGCCGTGATCGCGTCGCGCTCGGCACGTCTAGCGCGGGAGCGCGCCTGTTTTGCGCCGAGGCGCATGTGGTACGCCGCGGCCGTAGCGCGAGGCGCGGGCGGGGTGTCCGTGGCGTCGGTCCACCGTTATTACCTGGAGTGACAGCAACTGCAATGCCCCGCGCACTTGCAGAGACGCCGAACGCCGAATATTTGCGCTTGCCGAGGCGTGAGACCGATACGGCCCCGGCATGCAGATAAGCCTGATATGTGCGCTCGGAATGGTCGAGCGGGGTCCCGAGCGAGCTCTCTGTTCGGCGGATCGAGGGCTAGGTGTAGTCGCCGTCGGAGTGCGCGCTGTATGGGGCCTCGAGTCGGGCCGTCTCGTCGGCGGTCAGGGCGACTTCCAGGGCCGGAACCGCTTCGTCGAGGTGACGCGGTTTGGTCGCCCCGATGATCGGCGCACTCACGCCGGGCTTGCCGAGCAGCCACGCCAGCGCGATCTGGGCTGGTTGCAGGGACCGCTCGATGGCGATGGCACGCACGGTGTCGACGACATCGAAGTCGGCGCCCAGGGAGCGGAATAGGTCATCGGTGCCGGATCGCAGGGTGTGCCGCTCACCGCTGCGCTCGCGGGTTCCGGCGAGCAGGCCGCGCGCGAGGGGGCTGTAGGGGATGATGCCGACTCCCTGATCGAGGCAAAGGGGGATCATCTCCCGCTCGTCCTCTCGGTTGACGAGGTTGTAGCGGTTCTGCATCGACACGAACGTGGTCCAGCCGGCTGCCTGGGCGGTGTGCTGAGCCTTGGCGAACTGCCAGGCGCGCATGGTCGAGGCGCCGATGTAGCGCGCCTTGCCGTCGCGCACCACGTCGTGCAGCGTGGCCATTGTCTCCTCAACCGGAGTCTCGTCGTCCCAGCGGTGAATCTGGTAAAGATCGATGTAGTCGGTCCCGAGGCGGCGGAGCGAGGCATCGATGCTGGCGAGGATGTGCTTGCGGGACAGCCCGCGGTCGTTCGGGCCGTGCCCCGTCGGGTAATAGACCTTGCTGGCGAGGACATAGTCGTCGCGGCGGGGGAAAAGCTTTCCGAGCAGCCGCCCGGTGATCTGTTCGCTCGCGCCGTTCGAGTACATGTCGGCGGTGTCGAAGAACGTTATTCCCGCTTCGACTGCCTGGCGGACGATGAGCTCGCTTTCGTCCTCGCGCAGCGTCCACGCCTGAGTCGCGGGATCGCCGTAACTCATCATGCCCAGGCCGATCCGCGATACCTTGAGCCCCGACCGGCCCAGGCGCACGTATTGCATGGCAGCTCCTGTCATTTCGTCCTTGCCCTCAGCTCGGTCGCGTTGTCGCTGCTCTGGTTCCTGAGGAGGCGTTCCCTGAATCTCGTCCGGCTCGAAGCGGGCCCGGGCGGGCGGCAGCGTTCAGCGACGGCATCGGCGGGCGGGGGACCCTGTGGAGCGGGTTCTGGTGGAGGGCCACACCGGCAATGACGAGGCCGATGCCGAGGAGGTCCTGGAGGGCCGGGACCTGGTCGAGGATGACGAGCCCGATGACTGTTGCTGCGGCCGGCAGGAGGGCGAGCATCAGCGCGAAAGTGGCGCGCGGGAGCCTGGCCATGGCGAGCTGGTCGGTGACGTAGGGGATCACCGACGAGCACACCCCGACGCCGATCCCCACAGCAGCCAGAGGGGGTGGGTGAAGGCCGGGATGGCGCCGGAAAGAGCGGCAGGGGTGGCGGCGGCGGCGATCATGGCGGCTCCGAGCTGGTCGATGCCGCTCATGGATCCTCGGGCGGGCCGGGTGCCGTCAGCCGCGATGTTGGCGATGCGGTGACCCAGCGTGACGTACAGCATGAACCCGGCGCAGTTAGCGAACGCGAAGAGGAACCCAGGAACTTCGCCGGCCAGGCGCACGGCAGTGAGCGCGAGGACCCCGCCGATGGCCAGTGCGAGGGCGAGGAAGTTTCTGCTCGTCCGGGCTCCGGCCGCAGCAAGGACGACGGTGCCGAGGAACCCGATGGCGCCGACGGTCGCCAGTGGCAGCCGGTCGATTGCCAGGTAGAACAGGGAGTTCATGGCGGCGAGGACGGCGCCGAGCGCGAGCAGCACCCGCCGCTGGTGGACTGTGAGGGTGCGGAGCAGGCGCCATGGGCGGCGCCAGAGCGCCAGGACGACTGCGGCGCTCGCGATGCGCAGCCAGGCGACGCCCAGCACGCTGACGTGCGCGAACAGTAGGACCGCGAACGATGGGCCGAGGTAATGGAAGACGGCGCTGGTGAGGAAGTACGACGTCGGGGGCAGGCGGGTCACGGCCCGGCCCGCTCGGGCCAGTCGCCGCGATCCGGCCGGTGATGCGGCTGCTCTGTCGGTGCCGCTGCTCATGCTGAACGAGTCTTGTAGGATCATACGGAGAAGTGAATAGCCATCTGAAAGAATCCTGATCGTATTGCCTGCAAAACCACGGCAGATTCCCTCATCTGCCTTCACCGCGCCGCCGGAGGTCCTCGACGGGATCAATGTGCTGCTGCTTCGCGAGCTGCACGCCAACCCGCGGATCACCATGTCCGCCCTGGGGCGGCGCGTCGGCATGTCGGCCCCGGCCGCGACCGAGCGCGTTCAGCGGCTGGAGCGGGCCGGGGTGATCCTCGGTTACCGCCTTGAGGTCGACCCTGCCGCTCTCGGGCTGCCTGTTACTGCCTTCGTCCGCATCCGGCCTGCACCGGGTCAGCTGCCGAAGATCGCCGTGCTGGCCCGGCGGCTCGGCCAGGTTAGCGAGTGCCACCGGATCACCGGCGAGGACTGCTTCCTGGTCAAGGTGCACGCCGCCTCCGTGCCCGAGCTGGAAGAACTCCTCGATCAGTTCCTCACCTACGGCCAGACTGTGAGCTCGATCGTGGTCTCCACCCCCGTGCCGCCGCGACCCCTGCCGCTGCCGCTGCCGGGCAAGGATATGTAGGACAAGGCTCGCCGACGGCCGCCGGATTGCCTCCAAGATCCTTGCCGACGGACCCTGGACCCCATCAGCAGTGCAGAACGGCCGATCTGGACGGCCGCGCTCGCAAGCACCCTTGACGTCAAAGCCGCCCCGAACGGCGGCGATGTGCGCGTTCCCCACGGCCTTTCGGCTACCCTCTGTAACGACTGCCAACTCTGGCGGGCTGCCCTGAGCGGGAGCTTCCCGATGGCCTGGATGGGTGCTGACTGACGCCGCGCAGCCGGAGCACAGACTTCAGCGGATCGTCTGTCGGCGGCAGATCTGGATGGTGGTGGCTAGCAAGAGCCTGAGCAAACTAGCTATACTTATGGTTATGTCAGTCAGTGAGCAGATGCCGCTAGCGGATGTGAAGAACCGGCTCTCGGAGGTCGTGGACCGCCTGGAACGCGAGCACGGCCGCGTCGTGATCACCAAGCACGGCCACCCCGCTGCCGTGGTCATCAGCGTGGAAGACCTGGAGTCTTTGGAAGAGACCCTCGACGTCATGGGCAGCGCGGCGCTCCTGGACGACATCCGCGAGGCGCTGGCCGAACTCAGCACCGCCGACGCACCGGTGCTGACCAAGGACGACGCACTGCGCTTGATCGCTGACCGGTGAGCGAAGGCGACGTCGCGATCGCATGGACAGCGCCGGGTCGCCGTGCGCTGGCCCGGTTGCCCGAGAAGGTCGCCACCGCAGCAGCCGAATTCCTGTACGGGTCACTGTCCGCCAACCCGCACCGCGTCGGCAAGCCGCTCAATCTTGGGCTCGACGGGCTGCACAGCGCCCGCCGGGGCGACTACCGGGTGATCTACCGTATCGACGACCAGCATCGCCGTGTCGACGTCGTGGCCATCGAACACCGCTCCGACATCTATAGACCACGGCAATTCTGAAAGCCGCTCGGTCGGCGGCCTGACTGGATGTTCTCTGCGTCGCGCTGGGCCTATAGCGTGCACGCTGTGTCATCTGGCTGATGGCAGCTGGCGGCCGGTCTTTCCCAGGCGCTGTACCGTGCCACCGGCGAACTCTACCGGCGGCACGTCAGGGGCCCGCACCAGTAGCCGCCGAAACCCGGGTCAGTTCACCGTTGCGACCATCAGCCGAATCCGCCGCCGGAGGACCGGCCCGAAATGCACGCAATAAGGGGGATGGCCAGGTCAGCGAACTTCGGTGTACTCGCTGCGGTCCAGCTGCACAAGGTTGGTGTGGTGCCTGCCCTCTGGCTCGGCGACGTCGGTGTACTGGCTGCCGTCCAGCCGCACGACGCGGAAGCTGCCCCCGGAGAGCAGCTTGCGCAGGTGCCGCATCCCGTTCATGCCCGCGAGCGCGACAGCTATAGCGGCGGCGAGGACCGAGCCGCCGAACAGCGCGAGCCCGCCGACGACGTATCCCAGCATCATCATGACCACTGCGGCCAGCAGGGCCACCGGCACGGCCGCCACCAGCGACAGCGCGAGCAGCGTCACGGCGATCATGGCCTTGGCCGACCTGCCCGGCGTCCGCTCTGCGTACCAGCCGGTCATCACGCTCACCTCTCAAGGCCCGGAGCCCGCCAACGGCCCACGCCTACCCAAACAACACGATATGTCGTGTCCTCTCTTGTCAACGCGCCCCTCGATCAGAATCATCCCGCAACGTCCGGCGCGCTGACGGCGGGCGAACACCACCGCGCCACGCGGCATGTGCGGAGGCCTGGAACGCCCGGGCCATTCTGGTGCGGCGCCGCGTAGCTTGAAGGGCACCCGTCGGCTAGAGGACGAGTGGCTTGAAAACCAAGGAGGCAGCGGACCTTGAATTACGACCCGGAAGCTGCCGAGCGCGTCCGGCAACTGCTATCTAACCGCGACGGCGTGGTGGAGAAGAGGATGGTCAGCGGCCTGTCGTTCCTGGTCAACGGCAATATGTGCTGCGGCGTTACGGATAGGGCGCTCATGGTCCGGGTTGGCGCCAAGGGCCGGCAGCAGGCACTCCGGGAGCCGCATGTGCGGCCGATGCAGCTCGGCGGCCGGACCCTGTCCGGCTTCATCTGTGTCGACCCTGCAGGCTTTGCGGCTGATGACGCGCTCGCCAACTGGGTGCAGCGGGGACTCGATTTCGTTTCCGGGCTCCCAGACAAGCCCGTCCGCGCCAGCCGATGACCAGCCAAGGCCAGACCCGGCACTCCAGGTCCCTGCCCAAGGTGCACTCGAAGGCCCGCGCACAGGACCGCCTCACCTGAGTCATCGCACTACCAGCGGCATGAGAGTAAGCGGGCGCGGATGTTATGAACACGCGGGTTACAGCTTGGCACGGGCCCGCGCAAGGTTGATGGCCTAAGCTGGGAGAATTCTCCTCACTCTTTACAGTGCGACCTCGATCTGCGAAAGTTGCAACATCAATAAAGTGGCAACCCCGGGAGGTCGAGTGAACCAAGCTCATGGCTGGCGCAGAGACTTATTCCTTGGGCTGTTAGTTTCACTGATTAGTGGTTTTCTACTGGCTCTCGGAGCGAAGATTCTGACAATAACTGCTCCGGCGCTCACCGCCAGAGGTGTTCCTGTCTGGTTATCCATCGCGGTGGTTGCTGTGACCGCCTTTATTGCCTTCGCTTTGGCGCACCATCTCAACCGCAGGACGCCTCAGGTATTCATGGTAATATCGGCCTTCGTTCAGACAAATTGGCTCGCCGGACTACTTGATAACGTCGTATGGTCTCTTGATCGGCACAATATAGACTTGGTTGTCAAGCTTCCGCCCCACGACTACAGCGGCCAAAGTCAGATTCTGCAGCTGTCACGCCTATGCAGGAAGAGGCGTTCTTACATCGGGGGGTTAATTATCGCCGCCCAGCCGGAGTTAGTGAAAGACGAACTAACTTCCTTTTGCAAGTCGTGTCACCTGCCGACCGTCTTCGTTGACGTACGGCCGTTCTCAAGTGGTGACGCGTATCCGCCGGGCACGGCATTTGTCAGTTGTAATTCTGAGGAAATTGGGGAGAGAGCTGCACAGTGGGTAGCTAAGGAGATGCTAGAACGTGGCAATAAGGAGCCGGCAATTCTCGTCGTAGGTGGCGACGCTCAGGAGGGCCGGCACGTCCGCTTTGAAGCACGGATCCGTGAAACCCTTCCCTCTTCTACTCTATCAATCAATCTATTAGGTCAATTTTCCCGGGAACGCGCACGAGACATTGTTGATCAACATATCCGCCAACTTCATCGGCGCGGTGATCACTTGGATGTCATCTATTGCACAAACGACCAAATGGCGCTGGGCGCTGTCGATGCGGCTCAGGGACAGGCGGTCGCAGGCAATAGGCAAGACGGGCTAGTCATTGTTGGCGTCGACGGGACGGATGAGGCTGTCGCCGCAATTAAATCTGGCGCCACACCGTTCAAGGCAACAATAGTTCAAGACACTCGGCGCGTTGCGGAAACCGCCGTCGATGTACTACTGAGACTGCGAGCAGGCCAAAATGCCCCGACGGAGACCCGTATACCTACGACGATCTACCCGATGCAATGATGCGCTCATCGGCAGATGAGTAGGATCGGAGCATGAGGACAGGGCATCTCAGGGCGCTGGCCTGGGCACGACTCGGCGCTGCGATACGCGGTGCTGGTAGTGGGCGTCCGGGCGCTCAGCTCATGGGGGAGGGGGCATCGGGTCGTACAGCAGCGAAGTACCGCAACGTGTCTGGATTCCGGTGGACTGCTGGGTACTTGCAGGGACGGTGACCTGCGCTGATGGACTTCTGTGGACGGGTTGCCGCTGGATGGCATGCAAGAGGTCTGGGGTTCGAATCCCCATAGCTCCACTTCGCGATGTTTCAGCAGGTCAAGAGCTTGCGGGGTGGCCCGCTCAGGGCTGCTGGCAGGCTCTGATCGTGCCGTGCTCTCGGTGATGTTCCGTTATAACGGCTAGTCAGTGGTGTGCGGATGAGCGCTTGCGTGTCTCGCAATTGTCTTGTGCGTCGCCTGGGCACTGCGCTCTAGCGTTCTCGCTGCTCAGAAGGATCTAAAGACAGGTCTTGGGCAGGCACCCAATTCTGCGGATGGCTGCGGGGGAGCCAGACTAGGAGCCGTCGCCCGGCTTCAGCGCCCGGCAACGCAGCCAGCGCCTAGCGGCTTTCAAGGCCCGTCCCTAAACTTGCCTGACCTGCATGGACGCTGTCGCCGACATAGACTTGGGCACGTATTCGGCATCAGCAGGCTCTCGGTTGCGCCGTATGCGCACTGCTGCGATTTGTCGGACGTGCTGGCCGCTGGAGTGGGGCGCCTACCGATCATTTCTGGCGCTGGCGGTCGGCTTTGGGGTGCCGGGGTGATCCTCATTGTTCGGCCTGGCTGTCCGCCTGCCCGGTCCAGCGGACGAGGTTGGCGCGGTCGGTCACAGTGTCGGGATGCTCGGCGCCGGAGACCCGCTCGCGGACTGGCAGCAGCGTGGCGTACTGGTCGCGGGCCGTGGCTGGATCTCCCGCCTCCCCGGTCCAGCGGGCGAGGTTGGCGCGGGCGTTTAGGGTGTCGGGGTGCTCCGGGCCGAGCACCTGCTCGGCCGCGGGCAGCAGGGCCGCGTACTGGTCGCGGGCCGTGGCTGGATCTCCCGCCTCCCCGGTCCAGCGGGCGA
>OCZT010007507.1_pt1 | contig 10687 bp, 9 predicted proteins | sample 1539031 | NCBI WGS metagenome assembly OCZT01 (sample SAMEA3539308, study PRJEB22396) | soil metagenome | biome: tundra; feature: field; material: soil | place: USA | collected 2010-05 | depth 0.15 m
CCTCTGCGACCGCATCATCGCGCGCGTCAACAACCCCCGCAACCACGACCACTTCAGGCTGCTCGGCATCCAGCCCGCCGTCTCCGCCACCGACCTGATCCTGCGCCTGATCGAGCACGAGGTGCCCCGCTACGGCCTCGTGCACCTGCTCGCGCTCGAAGAGGAGCGCCTGGAGATCATCGAGCTCGAGGTCACCCCCGACGCGCCCGTGGTGGGCCAGAAGGTCGCCGACATCCACCTGCCCGAGGGCAGCCTGATCATCTCCGTGCTGCGCGGCGGCGCCGGCTTCGTGCCCAAGCCGGACACGGTCATCGAAGACGGCGATGAGGTCCTGCTCGTGCTCGACCCCGGCCTGGAGGAGGCGATCACGACGTTCTTCGCTCCCGACACCCAGGCCGCAGCGCGCTGAGGCGACGCGCGCCCTGAGCGCGTCCGGGCGGACGCGCGCGGCACCCCGCACCCCCGCCCGGGGACGGCCCCGCCGGGCGCGGGCCCGTTGACTATCCTTGGGTGCTCCTTCCGGGATGGTGTAATTGGCAACACGCGTGCCTCTGGAGCACGAATTTGGGGTTCGAGTCCCTGTCCCGGAGTGCCGCAGGCCCCGTGGTTGCGCGACATCCGCGGCGTTGGTGTAGCGTCACGCAACATGAACGCAGACGACGATCAGCGCTCCGACGACCTCGAGCGAGTCCTCGACGAAGGTGCCCTCGAGCGTGCGGCAAAGATGGTCGGGAGGTGGTCAAAGCCACATGCGCAGATCGCGGTGACCGAGGTGCAGTCACGAAACGACGCTCACCGAGCGGATGCCATCGGCAGCGCACAGGGCGACACGTCACTCGACCTGTCGAGCTTCGACCGGCGTGATGACGAGCTCGCGTCGCTGCGACGCACACTCGAAGCGTAGGCTCGGAGCCAGTCTCGGGCCAGTCGTGTCCCGATGCGACCCGCTACTCGCGCCCCTCATACCGTTCCCGCTCCCGCCGCCACGCCTCGGCTTCGTCCGGCGCGTCCTGGGTCCCCTCCGGCCCGGCGGGGCTGCTTGGACCGAACTCGGCGCGGCGCTCGTCGAGACCTCGCTGCGCGCGTAGCCCGACTCCGCTGCCCGCGACGAGGAAGGCGCCGAGGAGGATCCCGAGGACCAGCGCCGGGACCTGTGCCGAGGCGGGCCCGACGCCGGCGACCACCAACGCGCCGATCACGACCGCGATCAGGAGCCCGCCGATCGGCGTCAGGCGATAGGAGCTGATCCACTGTCTCAGACGCGCCAGGCCGCTGAGACTAGTCTCCCTGCCGGAGGGTCCTGGCCACGCGCTGCCGCACCGGCCCCCCGCTGGAGAGCGGATGGCCTGCGATTGCGCTTGCGACGCTTGACGCGAAGTCGGTGCGGGAAGAAGGTACTCGCCATGCGAGAGATGGACGCCGGTCTCATTCTCGACGCGAAGCGGCTCCCAGAGCTGCGCGCTCGTCGCGGGGGAGAGTCGGCAGCCATCGGCGCCGCCACGATGTGTGCGGCGGGGTTTATGCCTTTCGCGGGGGTGAACGCGGCGGATGGTCAGGGGTACTCCTCCGAGCGAGCCGAGATCGATGGGATGTTCTCGGCGCTCGAGGAGTTCGTCGACGGTGACCTCTCGACGGTGAAGCGCGGCGCGCGCGTGCTGGCAACGGTGCTGTTCACCGACATCGTCGACTCGACCGAGCGCGCGGCCGCGCTCGGCGACAGCGCCTGGAGTCAGGTGCGCGACCGGCACGACGAGATCGCGCGCAGCACGGTCCACCGTTGCGAGGGCGCTGGGAGCTGCTGGCGGTTCGTTGAGGCGTGGCCGGGGAGATGCCCGCGCCCCGGTGAAACACGGACAGGGTGAAGCTTCAGGACCGCCCGTGCCCGGCCTACGCCGCAGCCTGCGAGGCCCAGTCGCGATACAGCTCGTAATAGCGCCCCTCGGCGGCGATGAGCTCGTCGTGGGTGCCCTGCTCGGCGATGCGGCCGTGCTCGAGCACGACGATCCGGCCGGCCTGGCGGATCGTGGAGAGGCGGTGGGCGATGACGATCGCGGTGCGGCCCGCGAGCAGTCTGCGCAGGCCCTGCTCGATCCGCCCCTCGGTGTGCAGGTCGACGTTCGAGGTGGCCTCGTCGAGCACGAGGATGCGCGGGTCGGCGATCAACGCGCGTGCGAATGCGATCAGCTGGCGCTGGCCGGCGGACAGCTGGGCGCCGCGCTCGCCCACCTCGGTGTCATAGCCGCGTTCGAGTTCGGAGATGAACTCGTCCACGCCCACCACCGCCGCCGCCGCGCGGATCTCCTCCGCGCCGGCGTCGGGGCGCCCGAAGGCGATGTTCTCGCCGATCGTGCCCGAGAACAGGAAGGCCTCCTGGGGCACGATGCCCATCTGCGACCGCAGCGAGGCCGCGGAGATGTCGCGCAGGTCGTGGCCGTCCACGAGCACGCGGCCCTCGGTGGGATCGTAGAAGCGCGCCACGAGCTTGGCCATCGTCGACTTGCCCGCGCCCGTGGCGCCCACGAGCGCGACCGTCTGGCCCGGCGGGACGCGCAGCGTGACGCGGTCCAGCGCCAGCACCGGCGCGGCCTGCTCGTCGGTGCGCCCGCGACGGGCGTAGGCGAAGGAGATGTCCTCGAAGACGATCTCGCCCTTGATCCGGGGCAGCTCGATCGCATTGGAGCGATCCTCCAGGTCGGGGCGCACGTCGAGCAGTTGGAAGATCTTCTCGAGCGCTGCCATCCCCGACTGGTAGGTGGTGTAGAGCTGTGAGAGCTGCTGGATGGGGTCGAACAGGTTCGACAGCGCGGCGATGAACGCCACGATCGTCCCCGCGGTGATGCTGCCTTCGATTGCCTGGTAGCCGCCGTAGAGGACGATCCCGCCGACCGCCACGCCGGAGAGCATTTCGACGGCGGGGAAGTAGATCGCGTTGAGGCGCACCGTCGCCATGTTCGCCTCGCGGTTGTCCTCGTTGAGCTCTGAGAAGCGGTCCTCGTGGAAGGACTCCTGCCCGAAGCTGCGCACCACGCGGATGCCCGAGAGCGTCTCCTGCAGGTAGGCGGTGATCGAGCCGATCGTCTCTCGCGTGCGCCTGAAGGCGCCCGCGGAGGTCAGGCGGAACCAGATCGAGCCGCCCAGCAGGAGCGGGAAGACGCCGAAGGTGATGAGCGCGAGCCGCGGGTCGAGGCTGATGAGGATCACGACCGTTCCCAGCAGCGTCAGCCCCGCTTGGAACAGCGTGACGACCGAGTCGGTGACGAGGCTGTCGAGGGCCTCCACGTCGTTGGTCATGCGCGAGATCAGCACGCCGGCGGGGCGGCTCTCATAGAAGCCGATCGGCTGCGACTGCAGGTGCGTGAAGATGCGCAGGCGCAGGTCCGCGAGCACCCGCTGGCCGACCCAGCCGACGAGGTATGTCTGCACGTAGGTCATCGCCCACACGAGCACCGCTGCGAGCAGGAACGCGCCCACGACGAGTGCCAGGGTGGTCGTGTCGTGCTTGAGGATCCCCTGATCGATCGCCACTTTCGCCAGCAACGGCGGCGCCAGCGTGGCCGCCGTCCCGATGATCAGCGCCACGAACATCAGCGCGGCGCGCCCGCGGTAGGGGCGCACGAGCGCCAGCAGGCCCCTGAGGTTGCGCCCGCGTGTGCCCTTCGAGGCCCGCTCGCCCGCCCACTGGGCGCGGCCGAAGCCCGGCCCGGAGGGCCCTCGCCCGACGACCGGGCTCACAGGCCGCTCACCTCCGCCTCCCGTGTCTCGCGTGTCAGGAAGACCTGGTCGGGCAGGCCCTTGGCGACGATTTCGCGGTACAGCTCGGAGGACTCGAGCAGGTCCTCGTGGTCGCCGTGGGCGAGCACGCGCCCGTGATCGAGCACCACGATCTCATCCGCGAGCGCGATCGTGGAGAGGCGGTGGGCGATGATGAACGTCGTGCGCCCAGCCATCGCCTCGTCGAGCGCGAGCTTGATCAGCCGCTCGGTGGAGGAGTCCACCGAGGAGGTCGCGTCGTCGAGGATCAGCACGCGCGGATCCGCCAGCAGCGCGCGGGCGATCGCCAGGCGCTGGCGCTGGCCGCCGGAGAGCGTCTGCCCGCGCTCGCCCACGCGCGTGGCATAGCCGTCGGGCATGCGCGCGATGAACTCGTGCGCCTGGGCCCTGTGCGCCGCCCGTTCGATCTCCTCCGCGCCGGCGTCGGGGCGCGCGTAGGCGATGTTCTCGGCCACCGATGCAGAGAACAGGAAGGGATCGTCGCTGACGACCGCCACCGCCTGGCGCAGGGAGCGCAGGTCGACATCGCGCACATCGGCGCCGTCGATCAGGACCGAGCCGCCGCTGACGTCATACAGCCGCGAGATCAGCGATACGAGGCTCGTCTTGCCCGAGCCCGTCGCGCCCACGAGTGCGATCGTGCGGCCCGCGGGCACGTCGATGTCGACGTTGCGCAGGATCGTGCGGCCGATCCGCCGGGCGCGCTCGGACTCCGCGTCGGGGGCGGCGGAGGCCTCGCGCGCCTGGGAGTAGGTGGCGCCGAACTCGTCCACGTCGTCGTAGCGCAGAGTCACGTCGCGGAACTCCACGTGGCCGTTGCCCGGTGCCAGCAGCGGTGCGCCCGGCGGCGAGGTCAGCCGCGGCTCGCGGTCGAGGACCTGGAAGATCCGCTGGCCCGAGGCCGTCGCGCGCTGGGCCAGGCCGAGCGTCACTCCGAGCGATCGCATCGGCGCGATCAGCATGTTCAGGTAGAGGTAGAACGCGCTGAACTGGCCGAGGGTGAGGTGCGCGTTGATCACGCTGCGCCCGCCGATGAGCAGCACCGCGGCGAGCCCCAGCTGCGGCAGGAAGCCGATCATCGGGTTGTAGCGGGCCTCCAGGCGCGTGGCGACCATGGCCTGGTCGAAGACGCGCGAGACGCTGTGGCGGAAGCGCTGCAGCTGCAGCGGCTCGCGCGCGAAGGACTTCACGACGCGCACGCCCGAGATGTTCTCCTCGGCGTTCGCCGTCAGCTCCGCGATTCGCTGCTGGACCTCCTGGACGGCCGGTCGCGCGCGGCGGCCGTAGCGCTGGGAGATCACCACCACGAACGGCACCGGCGCCATCGCGATCAGCCCGAGCCCGGGGTTGATCGCGATCATCATCACGCCCGCCAGCAGCAGCGTCAGCGCGGCCTGCAGGATGAACACGAGGCCGTAGCCGAGGAAGAAGCGCACGGCCTGCAGGTCCACGGTCGCGCGCGACATCAGCTGGCCGGTCTGCTGGTGGTCGAAGAAGCCGAGCTCCAGGCGCTGGAGGTGCCCGTAGAGCAGGTCGCGGAGGTCGTACTCGATGCCGAGCGACAGGCGCCCCGCGATCATCCGCCGGAAGTACGTCAGGACCCAGCGCACGAGCACGGCGCCGAGGATCACGAGGGCGAGCACGAACAGCGTGTGCCGATCGTGGTCGCGCGCGACGATCTGGTGCTTCTGGTTGTGCTGCGCGCCGCTCTGCAGCGCGTCGACCGCGCTGCCGGTCAGGCGCGGGATCGCGACCGTCATCACCATCGCCGCGCTCGCCAGCAGCCACGAGATCGTCAGGCCACGTTTGTAGGGCCGCAGGAACCCGAGGAGTCGGTAGAAGGTCGCCATAGTTGTACGGGCAACGATTATGCCAGGAGGAACCGTGGCGGCCGTGTGCCGCGGCCGCCACGCCCGGCCTAAGCTGCCGTCATGGCCACCCCGCCGGGACAGCGCCCCGCGCCGGGCTCGCGCGGCGGGCTCTGCGACAGCTGCGAGCACCAGCAGATCGTGCGCTCCACGCGCGGCTCGAGCTTCTCGCTCTGCCGCCGCTCACGAGCGGACCCCGCCTATCCGCGCTACCCCAGCCTGCCCGTACTGGCCTGCCCGGGGCACGAGCCGAGGAGCTCGCCGCGCTGAGTGTCCCTCCGGCCGGCGCGGCCGCGCTCAACTGGCCAGCGCTCCCGCCGGCTGCTCGGCCTCCGGCGCGGCCGGCACGATGGTCGGCGTGACGAAGTCGCGACCGCGGACGAGCGCGAAGGCGCACACCGAGCCCGCGCACGCGAGCACGCCGCCGATGACCAGGATGTCGCTCAGGGCGCTGGTGAAGCCCACGTGGTATGCGTCCACGAGCGCGGTGCGCACGGAGGGCGCAAGCGTTGCGGCCACGCGGCGGATTTCCCCGGACTCCAGCAGCGTCGCGAGGTGGCCGTGGGTCGCGCTGAGCACCGCGCCCGCCCGCCCGCTTTCGGCCAGCGCCGTCGTGGTGGCATGGGTGATGTTGTGCTGGAAGACGGCGCCGAGGCCCGCGATGCCCGTCGCGATGCCGACCTGGCGGAACGTGCTGTTGATGCCGGAGGCCATGCCGCTGCGCTGCGGCGGCACCACGCCGATCGCAGCAGCGGCGAGTGGCGGGTTGACCAGGCCGATGCCGATGCCGGCGAGCACGAAGCCCGGGATCAGCGCGGTCCAGCCCGACGTCGCATCGATCGTGCTCATCGCGAACAGCCCCGCGCCCACGAACAGCAGGCCCGTGCCGAGCAGCAGCCGCACGGGCACCCGTACCGACAGCCGGCCCGCGACCGGCGCCACGGCGAAGGACAGCAACGTGATCGGCAGGAAGCGCAGCCCGGCCTGCAGCGGGCTGAAGCCGAGCACGTTCTGGACGTAGAGCGTGAGGTAGAGGAACATCGCGAAGATCGAGCCCGACAGCGAGAAGGCGACGATGGCGGCGCCCGTGAACGCGGGCCGGCGGAACAGCTCGAGATCGAGCATCGGGCGCTTCTGTGCGCGCTCCACGATCAGGAACAGCACGATCAGCACCGCCGAGGCGATCAGGAACCCGACGATCTCGGGTGAGCCCCAGCCCTTGTCGTTGCCGCGCACGAGCGCGAAGACGAGCAGGAACAGCGACCCCGAGAACGTGAGCAGGCCCGCCCAGTCCACGCCCGTGGCCTGCGGATCGCGCGACTCCTCCACGCGCGAGAGCGTCAGAAACACGGCGGCCACGCCGATCGGCACGTTGACGAAGAAGATCCACTCCCAGCCGATGCCCGACGTGATCACGCCGCCCACGAGCGGCCCCACGGCCACCGCCGCGCCCGTCACCGCGCCGAAGACGCCGAACGCGGTCCCGCGCTCGCGGCCGCTGAATGCCTGGGCGATCAGCGCCAGCGACGTGGCGAACATCATCGCGCCGCCCGTGCCCTGCATCCCGCGCGCGAGGTTGAGCATCAGCGAGCTCGAGGACAGCCCGCACGCCACGGAGGACGCCGTGAACACGACGAGGCCGGTGAGGAACACGCGCTTGCGCCCGAGCAGGTCCGCGAGCGATCCCGCCGTCAGCAGGAACGCGGCGAGCGTGAGCGAGTAGGCGTCCACCACCCACTGCAGGTCCTGGAAGCTCGAGTGCAGCGAGCGCTGGATGTCCGGCAGCGCGACGTTCACCACCGTGATGTCGAGCAGGAGCATGAAGATCGCCACCGAGACGGCGATCAGGGTCCACCACTTGCGCTCCAAGTCGCTACTCCTCGCTGCGCGTGCCCGCGCGGTTGCCGCAACGCACTATATGAACGCTCGTGGTGCCTCCCGCCGCGCGTGCCGCGACGCCGCGCTTCACCCCGGCGCCCCCGCGTGCGGGCGACTCCGCGCGCTCCTCAGCCGGCATTCAGGTGGCGCTCGAGGAACGGCACCACGCGCTCCCACAGCTGCGCCGCGGGGCCCGGGCGGTAGGTGGGGCGGTAGTCGGCGAAGAAGGCATGGCCCGCGCCCTCGTAGACGTCCACCGTGACCTCGTGGCCGCTCCGCGCCGCGCGCTCGCGCAGCTGCGCTCCGAGCTCGGGCGAGGGATTCTGGTCCTCGGCGCCGACCGCCGCGAGCAGCGGGCAGTGCAGCCGCTCGGCGAGCTCCAGGGGCGGGGTGGGACGCGCGGGCGTGGAGCGCTCCTCGGGAGTGGAGCGGTCGATGAATCCGCCCCAGCAGTCGACGGCCGCGTCGAGGCGGTCGCTGGCGCACGCGAACAGCAGCGTGTAGCGCCCGCCCATGCAGAAGCCGATGCAGCCCACGCGCCCGCTCGCGTCCTCGCGGCCGCGCAGGTGGTCCGCGGCGCCCTCGAGGTCGCCGAGCGCGAGCTCATCGGACATCGCGAACAGGCGCGCCATCACCGCCTGCATGTCGTCCATCGGCGGAGGCCCGCCATCGCGCGTGTAGAGGTCCACGCCGAGCGCCACGTAGCCGAGGTTCGCGATGCGGTTGGTCACGTCGCGGATGTGACCGCCGAGGCCGCTCGCCTCGTGGATGACGATCATCCCGGGGAGGCTTCCAGGCGCAGCCGGTCGCGCGAGGTAGCCGTTGACGGGAGCGCCCAGCGCGCCCGTGAAGGCGATCTCCTCGCCGATCACCTCAGCGGGGTCGACGATCGCGCCGGGAACCCCCTCGGGGCTCGGCGCCACCGGCACGCCCGCCATCAGAGGATCGCCTTCGGGTAGGCCCTGGTGGCGGCCAGCAGCATCGCCGCGAAGAAGGCGCCGACGACGAGGAAGTCGAGCCACACCTCGCCCGCCCCGCCCACGCCGACGAGCATCTGGCGCAGGCCCTGCACCTCATAGGTCAGCGGGTTCACGCGCGCGACGGCGTGCAGCCAGCCGGGCATCACGCTCAGCGGGTACAGCGCGCTGGAGGCGAAGAACAGCGGCATCATGATCAGCTGGCCGATGCCCATGAACCGCTCGCGCTCCTTGACGGCGGCCGCGAGCAGCATCGACATGCACGCGAAGGCAGCGGTGCCCAGCATCAGCATCGCCAGCGTGCCCGCGATCCCGGGGACGCTCCAGCGCACGCCGATGCCCGCGGCGGCGAGCACGGCGAGCAGCAGCAGCGCCTGCACGAGCGCGCGCACGCAGGCCCCGGCGGCCTTGCCGAGCACGATCGAGCTGCGCGGCAGCGGCGTGGCGAGCAGGCGCTGGAGCTGGCCGACGTCGCGTTCCCAGATCACCGCGAGCCCGAAGAAGATGGCGATGAACATCGCCGCCTGCGCCATCACGCCCGGCGCCAGGTATGCGCGGTAGTCGACCGCGCCGAGCGTCAGCGAGCGGTTGTTGCGCATCGCGGTCCCGAAGATGAACAGCCACAGCAGCGGCTGCACCGACCGGGTGAAGATGTCGAGGTGGTCGTGGCGCAGCTTGCGCATCTCCGCCTGGGCCATCGCCAGGGTTCCAGCTGCCACGCGGGCGAGCGGGCCGGCCGAGAGGACGGCCGGGCGCAGCTCAGCCGAGGCGGCGCGCGACGCGGCGCTGGGCGCGGACATCGGACAGCCTCCCTTCTTCGTCGGTGCTCTCGTCGCCGATCGTGCGGCCGGTGACTGCCGTGAAGACCTCTTCCAGGCTCTCGGCCCCATGACGCTCGATCAGCTCGGCCGGCTCTCCCTGCTCGACCAGCCGGCCACGGTCTATCACGCCGAGGCGGTCGCAGTGGCGTTCGGCCTCCTCCATCACGTGCGTCGTCACCAGGATCGTCGTACCCGCCTGCTCGCGCAGCGCCTTCAACTCTTCCCAGACCAGCGTGCGGGCGTTCGGGTCGAGTCCGACGGTGGGCTCGTCGAGGAACAGCACCTCCGGGCGGTTGAGCAGCGCGCTGGCTATCTCCAGGCGGCGCAGCATCCCGCCCGACAGCGTCCGCGCGAGGCGGTCGAGCATCGGCTCGAGCTTCATCGTCTCGATCGCCTCGGCGATCCGCTCGCGTCGCTCGCGTCGCGGCACGCCGGTCACGCGTCCGTAGAAGTCCAGGTTCTCATACGCTGTGAGCGCGCCGTCGACGGAGATTGCCTGGGGGATGTAGCCGATGCTCGCGCGCACCGCGAGGGCGTCGCTGCGCACGTCGTAGCCGGCCACGAGCGCGCGTCCCGCGCTCGGGCGGAGCAGCGTGGTCAGCACGCGGATCGTCGTCGTCTTGCCCGCGCCGTTGGGGCCGAGCAGCCCGAAGACCTCGCCGGGCGCGACCGCGAAGGAGACGCCGCCGACGGCTTCGAGCTCGCCGAAGCGGACGACGAGGTCGTCCACGAGCACCGCGGGCGCGGGGCCCGAGGGGCTCACGGCTCGGGCGCCCCGCCCGTGCGCAGCGGGGAGGGGGGAGGGAAGCTGCCTGCGGCGCGCGCGTCGATCTCGCGAATCTTGCGCTTGGCGCGCTTGCGCGTCTCGGCGAGCTCGCGCTCGAGGCGGGCGAGCTCGGCTGCGCGGTGGCGCACGAGCTCGAGCTGGCGGTCGATGTGACCCAGCGCCTCCGTGAGCAGCTCGCGCCGACGGTCCTCCGCGACGTCCTCACGGCGCAGCTGGGCGCGCACCTCCGCGCGGGCGTCCTCGGCGGTCAGGAGCGTCTTCAGCTCATCGAGGGAGACGCCCAGCAGATCCTTCAGGCGCATCACGTCGCGCAGGCGCTCGACCTCGGCTTGGGTGTAGATGCGATGCCCGCCCGAGGGGCGCTTCAGCGACTCGGGGATCAGCCCGATCTCCTCGTAGTAGCGGATCGTCCGCGGGGTCGTGCCGACGAGGCGGGCGACGTCCCCGATCCTCAGGCTCTCGCCGGAGCCCTCCTGCGAGGGGCGGGCGGATGTGCGGGGCTCGGCCATCGTCCGGCTCAGCGACTCGCCGCGGGGGCGGAGGCGGCGGGCTGGGCGGCCTCGCGGGCGCTCGCGCGTGCACCCG
>OCZT010007508.1_pt1 | contig 10687 bp, 5 predicted proteins | sample 1539031 | NCBI WGS metagenome assembly OCZT01 (sample SAMEA3539308, study PRJEB22396) | soil metagenome | biome: tundra; feature: field; material: soil | place: USA | collected 2010-05 | depth 0.15 m
ACCGCAGGCACCTACAGCACGTTCTACGCGAGTTCGTCGAGCACTACAACGCCCATAGGCCGCACCGCGCGCTCGGCCTCGCACCCCCCGAACCTCGGCACCCGCCGCCAACAACGGCAAGCCCGTCAGCGACTGCGATCCGCAGACGCGACCGGCTCGGCGGCCTCATCCACGAGTACACCGTAGCTGCGTAAGGCCGCACCCGATCGAATAAATGCACCCCACAGGGCCTGGGCGTGAACGACTGCGTGTCGTCCACAGCGGGCGTGAGGGTGGGTACCGGCGAGACGCTCGGATCTCTCGCAAAGCGCCAGCCGGCCCCGCCTTCGAGGGACAGAAAAGTCAAGGGCGGGCCGGACGCCCGCCGCGCAGCGCCACGCGGCCAACTACCGATCGCTCCCGTACGGTTGGGGCGCCCTACCCAGCCCCTGCGGTATGACCGCGCCGTCACTCTGCCTTCTGGGCTGGTTGCGGCAACCTCGCTTTTCGCCGCGCCTTGTTTCTTGATACATGCGGTGGCGAGAGGGCTTCGGGTCGACCGAGATAGAAGCCCTGGGCGAAGTCCACGCCGCGATCCTTCAGCGCCGTCAGCGTCGCGGCGTCTTCAACGCCCTCGGCGATTGTCTTCTTGTCGAGCGAGTGGGCGATCTCGACGATCGCCTTGACGACTGCCTGGTCGGTCTCGTTGACTACAAGGTCGCGCACGAAGTCTACGTCGATCTTCAAGTAGCGCGCGTTGAGGCGCTTGAGATAGATAAAGGACCCGAAGCCCGTGCCGAAGTCGTCAAGCGCGAGCTTGCAACCGATGTCGCTGAGCCGCTCCCCAAAAGACTCGGCCTTCTCGAAATTGGACACAGCAGCTGTCTCGGTGATCTCGACGAGCACGTTGTCGGGGTTCAGTCCGTCGGCGATCGCCTCTGAAATCAGGCCCAGGATGCGCTCGTCGCCGATCGACGGCCCGGCGAGGTTGATCGTCACGCGTTTGTCGAGCGCGAGGCGCAGCGCATGCTCGGTAACCCAGCAATCGATCTCGCCGATCAGTCCAAAACGCTCGGCGGTCGGGAGAAACTCGCCGGGCGCGATGATCTCGCCGTCATCTGAGAGCATCCGGATCAGCAGCTCGTGCCCGACAACCAGGTCGCTGCGCAGGTCGACGATCGGCTGGCCAAAGAGCACGAAGCGGTCCCCGGCAAGCGCGCTGCGAATCTGCTCAACCCACGTCAGCATCCCGGCGGTCCGTACGTCAAAGACATGTGCTTTGTCACCACCGTGTTCCTTGGCTTCATATTGGGCGATGTCGGCCGCAAGCAAAGCGTCACCGGCCGAGATCTCCTGTTCGGAGGTGAACAGGCTGATCCCGATGCTTGCGTAGATGGGAGGTCCGATCGCCCGCTCGCAGAGCAGCGAGCGAATATCTGAGGCGAACTTGAGGGCCTCCTCCTCCGTTGCCTCAGGCAGCACGATTGCGAACTCGTCGCCGCCGAGACTGGCCACGATGTCGGTGTCGCGTGCTCGGCGCGTCAAGACCTCGGCGACGGACTTCAGTTCCCTGTCGCCTGCATCATGTCCTTTGGTGTCGTTGACGAGCTTGAAGTTGTCGATGTCGAGCGCCAGGACGGCGCCGGACCGCTGATAGCGCCGGGCATACGCAATACAGCGATCAAGCTCGGGGATCAAATGGCGGCGGTTATACAGACCTGTCAGCCAGTTGTGCTCCGCTTGATACCGGAGTTCGCGTTCCATGCGCTTGCGCTGACCGATGTTGCGTGCGATCCGGGAGACGCCGAGGATCGCCCCCTCGGAGCCACGGATAGCCGAGTAGGTCAGCGACACATCGACAACGCGGCCATCCTTGCTTACATCCTGGCTCTCGACCTGCTGCTGGTCCTCGCCCGCGGCCGCTCGAGCCACCAGCTGCACGCGCTCTGAAGGATCGCGTGCGAGAAGGCTCGACGCGCGTTGACCCAGCGCCTCTGTCGTGCTGTAGCCGTACAGACGTGACGAGGCCTCGTTCAAGGACTGGATTGTGCCGTCCGTAGTCATGCTGATAATCGAATCGGCAGATGAGTCGACAATCGCCGCAAGATACGCCTGCTCGACCTCGGTGGCCTTGCGCTTGGTGATGTCGGTGACCATTGCCAGCGTGCCCGCGTCCTCCCCACCGGAGTCATGCAGCGTACTCGTCGACAAGAGCGTCCAAACGGTGTGGCCGTCCTTGGCGCGCAATGGACGCTCAAGCTGCTCGCTGACGCCCTCTCGGCGAAGTGCGAGGCTGCGCTGCGACACCTCGACCGCCGCCGGCTCTACGATGTCGAACACCGACTTGCCAAGCAGCTCCTGCGGCTCATAGCCGAGCATCTCGGCGAGCGCGCGGTTGACGAAGGTAGTCCGGTACTCCTTATCGATCGTCCAGACTCCCTCGCTCGCAGTCTCTACGATGATCCGGTAGCGGTTCTCGGTCTCGATCCGCCCTGGCTCAGGGCCGCGGTCGGCCGCGATCAGCTCGGTCTTGACAGCGTCATGCGACTTGGCCTGAGCACGTAACGTGTCCCAGCGGCGCAACACGTCCCCAACTCTGCGGTGATTCCTTGCCTTCCGCATACTGCCGTATCGACCCTGGCTCGACCTAACTGAAGCCCGGAACGGCCAACTGCCCGATCTTCGGGCGCTCTGCCTGCTACTCGATCACAACCCGCGCGCAAGGCACGCCGAGACGCCCGAGATCAACAGCAGCCGGAGCGCACCGGAGCCAGACTGCTCATCGCGCGTAGGTCACCATCACCCGACCGGCACGCACGGCAGACCCTCCCAGCGCGCTTACGGCGCGACTGGAGTCGGCCCGTAAGCGGTCGCGGCGCCAGATAGGCTCCTCCCGGATGACCGAGAGCGCCAGCAACTTCCTCTGCTACGGCGACAGCCTCGACGTGCTCACGCAGCATGTCCCGCACGGTACGCAGTGACTACCACGCGCCGGTTCTTAGCCCTGCCCGCGGGGTCGTCGTACCCGCTCGGGTACGTGTTCGGCGCGACGAAGTGCGTGGCCCCGTAGCCCCTTACCAACACTTTGTCCTTGGTTAGGCCGAGCTGCGCTCTCAGGTACGCGGCGACCGTTTCAGCGCGGAGCCTGGAAAGGGCAAGGTTGTACGCACGCGTACCGTAAGGGTCACTGTAACCGTCCACGACGAGGCGCTTCACTCCGAGGCGGCGGAGGTGCGCAGCTACCAGCCGTAGCTGCTGTGTTGCGGACTGGGTCAGGTTGTAGCGGTTGGAGGGGAAGAGCGTGACGTACTTAGCGCGGGTGGGTTTGCTACGGAGGGGCTTGATTGTGACTGTTGTAGTACTGGTCAGCCCGGCAGTGTCTGTGACGGTTAGAGTGAACGTGTATGTCCTGTTGTAGGCGAGGCGCTGCGTTAGTGTGGGTGCGCGGCCGACAACATGGCCGTGGAGAGTCCACTTATACGCGACAATCTTTCCGCCGTTCGGGTCGGTGGAGGCTCTACCGTCAAGGACGTATGTAGCGGTGCTGCTATTTTTGTCTTTCCCAGGCAGGACGACGATTTGAGGAACGGGAGGAACAGATACGCAGCCAGTCGCAGTTGGTGTGGTTTCGCAGTGTGTTCTAACACTGACGAGCGCGGAGGAGGAGGCGGTGCCGCCAGGGCCAGTGCAAGTCAGCGCGTAATAGTGGCCTTGTGTCAGGTTGGGGAATGAGGTGGTTCCCGCTGTGAGCTGGGTGCCGCTCCAGTCACCAGTTGCGGCGCAACTCGTGGCGTTCGTAGATGCCCAAGCGAGTGTCGCGGTCGCGCCAAAGTCGAGAGTCGGGTTAGCTCTGCCGTTCACGGTTAGCGTTACTGTGGGTGTGGGCGTGGGCGTGGGCGTGGGCGTGACTGTTCCTGTGCCCGTAAATTCCACTGTCTGTGGCGAACCCGCAGCATCGTCGGCAATGTTCAGGTAAGCTACCTTCAGCCCACTAGTCAGCGGTGAGAAGTTAACAGTGACGGTGCAAGAGTCGCCGGGGGCAACAGGGCCGCTAAAGCAAGTTCCGCCAGTGTAGTTGAAGTTAGCAGCATCTGTGCCTGTGATGCTGGGAGCGCCTGTGCCGTGCAGGTCGCTTGTGCCCGTGTTTGTCACGGTGAAAGTCTGGTCGGCTGTCGGCCCGGAAAGAATGTTTTGGTTACCGAAAGTCTGCCCACCGGGACTAATCGAGACTGCGGGGCCGCTAACTACAGTAAACACACCTGAGCCTGTAGCTACACCTCCGTCCGTGTTTGTCACGGTCACATCACTAGCACCGATGCTCGCGTCAGCGGCGACAGTAACACTAACTGTCAAAGTGGTGCTATTTACGGACGTTGTCGAGCCGGTAACACCCGTGTTAGCGAAAGTAATTACCGCTCCGTCCGCGAAACCTGTGCCTGTCACTGTGACGGTTTGGGCAGTAGCGCCTTGCGGCTCCGCCGGAGTTGCTGAGACAACTGTAGGAGCAGAGACACCTGTGCCTGTGAGTGCAGCTTTCTCTGGCGTGTCAGCAGCGTCCGTGGCGAGGCTCAACGACGCGGTTTGATCGCCCGTGGATGTCGGGGCGAATTTGACGTAAACGTCACAACTAGAACCTGGAACAATGGGGCCGTCGGTGGTGCAGGTATCGCCAGTGATGGTGAACTGGTCCGGGTTCGTGCCGACGAGTGTGGCGCTGGTAACGTGCAGGCCGGACGTGCCGGTGTTCGTCACAACGAAAGTTTGCGAAGTGGAACTGGTATTTACTATCTGGTTCCCGTAGTTGTTCCCGACAGTATACGTTAGAGTGTTGCCGCCGTTATCCACGGCCATGCAGAACGAACTAGTGGGGCAAGAGACAGAGGACAGGGCGTGACTGCCATCAACCAATGTGGGGCTGGACCAGGTGGTGCCGTTATAAGTCGACGCGTCGCCGAAGGCGTTCACTGCGGCGCAGAACGTCGACGCGGAGCAGGAAACGTATAATGGGTAACCGCCGAAGCTAGTAGAGGACCATGTCATACCGTCGTACGTCCATACTTTCTCGCCGTTGGGGTCCGCGACGGCGCAGAACGACGCACTGGTACAGGATATGGAGGGGAGCGGGGAAGGACCGGCAAGGTTAGGAGGTGCAGACCAACCGCTACCGTTGTACATCAGCACGTCACCCTCGTTATCACTAGCGGCGCAGAAAGATGCACTGGGGCACGACACAGCGAGTAGAGACCCAGGACCAATGCCAACAGGGGAGTGCCAAGTGCCGTCGTACGTCACAGCGTTCCCATTAGCATCCACGGCCTCACAGAACGTCGCCGTGGCGCAGGAAATACGAGTTTGACCGCCAGTGTGGCTAACAACGGGGGAAGACCATGAGGTTCCGTTGTATGTTACCGCGTGACCGCCGCTGTCGACTGCGGCGCAGAACAAGGTGGGCGTGGCGGTGCAGGAGACAGAAACCAGGGTGTGGCCAGGGTCGACTATGGTGGCTCCAGACCAGGCACTACCATTGTATGTGAACACGTCTACGCCAGTCACTGAGACACAGAAAGTCGCACTGGTGCAGGAGACGGAAGGGAAAGAGGCTGGCGTATAACTCCAGCTCGGCGCGGACCATAAACCGGGAGTGATGCTGACGGCTGGTGTGCCTGTGACGTCGAACGCACTGCTAGAGGCGGTAGTGAGGCTGCCGTCGCTCGCGGTGAGCGTATAGCCGGTGCCGCCGTAGTTAATCCGACAACCCCCGAAGATAATAACACCGTTCACCTCGCCAGTCGTACAACCGCTGAGCGTCCCCGATCCAGGATTAGAGCCAATCGCAAGGACCACACTAGCCCAGCTACTATCTGTCGTTACCGTGTTACCGCCAGCGTCCTCGACTGTGATTTGGGGTTGCGTGGAGAATGCTGTGCCGGCCGCAGCGCCGCCGGGTGTTTGCGTGAACGCGAGCTGGGTTGCGGGGCCGATCACGCCCGTACCTGTTAAGGGTATTGTTTGCGGAGAGTCGCCCGCATCGTCGTACACTGACACTGTCGCTCCCTTTACGCCTAAGCTACCAGGGTGGAAAGAGACACTGATAGTGCAAGTTGATCCAGGAGTCACTGTCGCGCAGGTGCTAGAGTGGTAGACAAAATTGGAGCCCGGCATGCTCACCATTGAAACGTGCAGGTCTGCGTCGCCTGTGTTCTTCAGTGTGAATGTTTGGGTAGCGGAGTCAGTCCCTACGATCTGGTTCCCGAAGTCATGCCCTGCGGAGTACGTCACGGCGTGGCTGGTGTCGGTGACGACGCAGAACGAAACGGTAGCACAGGAGATAGCACTGGGGGTGTTGCCGGAGTCTGCACTGACAGGTGCGGCCCCACCAGTGATATTACTCCAGGTGCGCGCGCTTCCGACACTATTGATCATGGTACAGACTGAAACGCTCGGACAAGAAGCAGCTACATAGGGGTCGCTGCCATCAAGATGCTGATTCCAACCCCAGCCCGAGTAACCTCCTCCCCGGTATGAGAAGTAATCTCCGACAGTGTCACCGGCGATACAGTAAGAACTGGAACCACAAGATAGAGCGGTAAGATTTCTACCCGCCTCCATGGTGTAGGGGGAAGACCAGCTGCTGCCATCATAAGTAAGTACCCCTCCAGAAACATCAGTGGCCATGCAGAACGAAATTGTCGGGCATGAAACGGAGTTAATGGCGGTGGTACCGTCAGCGTACGTCCAGATACCCCATGAGTTACCGCCGCTGTACAGGAACGCGGCCCCGTAATTATCCACAGCGATGCAGAACGAAGGGGTGACGCAAGAAATAGCGGTGAAGGAGTGAGCGCTAACGGTGTCACGTTCAGTCCAGGTACTGCCGTCGTATACATACACGCTCCCCCTGCTATCGACAGCAACACAGAACGACGCGGCTGTGCAAGAAACACCGTTAACGAGGCCGGTACCGAGAGTTGTTGGCCCACTCCAAGTGCCGTTGTTGTCGATGTAGACGCTAGAGGTGCCGTCGACAGCGGCGCAGAACGTCGTCGTCGGGCAGGAGATAGAGTGTAGATCGTTGAAGCTGTCAATGTGAACGGGCGCGAACCACGCAGCAGGAGTGATACTGACGGCGGGCGCAGCAATGCCGGTCCCGGTCATCGTGACGGTCTGCGTACCGCTGCCCGCGTTGTCGAGTAGGTACAGTTCCTCACCCACAGAGCCGGCTACGGTCGGGTTAAAGGCGACAGTGAAGGTACAGTTATCACCGGGAGCGATGAATCCTACGCAAGGTGTGGCGCTGGAGTTCACGAACTGGTCTGGCTCCTCACTCCAATAAGCGGACCAGATGTTTAGCGTGGCGTCGCCACTGTTTGTAATCGTGAACGTTTGGCTCGCGGTCGGCCCGGCATTAACGTCTTGACTACCGAACGCTTTACTGGTTGGGCTAATCGTAACGGCTGGTGCAGCAGCGAATGCGTTTGTCGGTACGGCAACAGCGAAAGCAGCGGAGAAGGCCAAGGCCGAGCTTACGAGCACCCCTAAGCCGCGTAGCGGCCGTACGCGTCTCTTGGCCGTTGGGGGGAGGCCACCTACGAGACGGGGAAAGGGGGGCACGATCCCGTATCGGCCGTTGCTCGCCCGTGCTTGAGCAATGCAAGTCCCGATAGCCGCAAAGGTCGGCAACGGCAACGCGATCATGGCTGCCAACTTCGGACTACGGAGTAGTACTAGTTGGTCGTCTCTAGTCAGGACACAATCGGTCTCTAACCCCCAGAGAGGGCCTCCTGCTAATGCCCGCCCCAGCGCTTGACGGCTAGAGGCAGGGCCGTAGGCCCGACCAAAACCGTGAGCGATGAGATTCAACATCGCGTTCACTCCGCGTCTTGGCGCTGATTGTGGCGGGGACCAGGAACAAGCTTACTAAGAAGGCACCCTACGGCAAGAGCGTCGAGTAGGAGGAAGATAGCGAGGGCCATACACTGAGTATAAAATCACCTGAATGCGCACGCTCATTTCTCTTAGTTAGCTTCGGTCGTCAGCGACGCCGTTCTAACTGCCTGGAGCGCCTCCCGCCATCTGGCTCACCAGGGCAAGCAGCTCGCAATCGTCACGACCCGCTATCCAGGGCGAAGCTCCGGCGACGATGATATTGACGACGCCCGCAAGCCCCTCGGGAGGCACTTGGGAGGCGATGTAGGCGAGCTTGCCGCCGTCGTCCCTGTCGGCGTGGAACATCATCAGGAGCGTGTAGGGATCAAGAGCGACAGCTATCCCGGCCACCTCTTGCAAGCGCTCATCAATCTGCTCCAGGACCTTCTCTCGGCCTTGCCATGGCTCTATAGGCGCCTCGCCCGTGGCGAACAGCTCTCCGCTGGAGCATCCTCGCAAGAAATCGGCATCCGGAAAGACCACGACCGGCTCTGCTCCCGTGAGGAGTAGCGGCTCTGCGAACCGGCGACAAACCCGGCTTCTAAGCGACACGGGGCTTTATTTCTTAACGATGGACGTGAGTTTACTGGCTGCCTTCGCGCTGCCAGCAGCGTTACGGGCGGTGATGACAACTTCCAGGCGATGCCCGACATCCTTAGGCCCGAGCTTCAATGTGTTCTTTATGGCACCGCGAATGCTCTTACACTTCTTTGCCCTCTTGTTGCAGCTCACCCACTGGTACTTGTAAGTGAGTAAAGTGGTGCTCGTCCAGCGGCCCTTACTTGCCGTAAGCTTCCTGCCACTCACAGTTTTACCCTTAATCACGGGGCGGGACTTGTCAATAGGCTTACTCACAGCGCCCGGTTTGCAATAAACAATCGCGTCCACAGTTACGGCAACAGAGTAGCCGGAGGGACAGGTTGGCCCGGTTCCGTCAGCGCAAAGAGGTTTGCCGTTAGCTCCAACAATAGGGTTGGAGGAGTCACCGCAGACGGGTGTGGGGTGATTAGGGGGATATGGTTGTGAGATTCCGTGATAAACAAAGAGGCTCCCGGCGGTGTCTATAGCGACGCAAAAAGTAGACGAGACGCAGGAGACCTCCAAAAGACTAGTATTGTTGCTAAGGGTGGCTGGCGCGGCCCAAGAGCCACCGACACGAACTAGCGCAGCCGCTCCCTGGCAGCCATTGGACATGAACGGGCATTCCCCTGCCGCTGCGGCACAGAACCCCGTTGGGGTGCAGGATACCGAATTAAGCATAGTTGGGCTAATCACGCTAGACGCGCTCCAGGACTTTCCATCATAAACAGACATACCTCCGCCATTGCTATCGCCGACGGCGACACAGAAGGTTGTTGAAGAGCAGGAGACATTCTGGCCACCGCTGATGTTTGAGGAACTCCAAGAAGTCCCGTCATACTGCACTACATTGCCCGTGTCGCCGTTAACAGTGTTACTAACGGCGACACAGAAGCTTGACGAAACGCAAGAGATAGAGGTGAGGGGGTTAGCGTCAATGTTAGATAACGAACTCCAAGATGTACCGTCGTAAGTCATTGCGTTTCCGGAGCTGTCGACGGCAACGCAAAATGATGGAGAGGCACAGGAGACGGAAGTAAGTCCCCCGATGACAGCGGGGATAGTGGCGGTGTCAACCTTAGATGGCGAACTCCAAGATGTGCCGTCGTAAGTGAGAACATCTCCTTGGGCGTCGACAGCAACGCAAAATGATGGAGAAGTACAGGAAACAGAAGTTATATTAGTATCGCTTATGCTTATTGGCGCGCTCCAGGAGACACCGGTGTAGGTGTAGGTCTCTGGGGCTGTCCCCGAGGTGGCGACCGCCATACAGAATGATGCTGAAGCGCAGGAGATCTGGCCCAGGCCACTGTCAATGTTAACCGGGGCAGACCAGCCACCAGAGGCTAGCGCTACCGGCGAGCCTATGGCCAACGCAGCGGTTAATGCAATGAAGATACCTATTACTCGAATTAGCCCCTGTCGCTTAGTGTCCGGGTTTTGAAAAGGCCGCCATTCCCCCGAACGGCTTAATGTGGTGGGTCTATTCGAGCAAGATGCTCCAAAGTTACACAAAGCAAACCCGGCTTCTAAGCGACACGGATGTGTTCCTGTGGGTGCAGGCGCGCGCCAGCAGCCGCAGATGCTTGTTCGTCCAGGTCAGCTCTAGCCGACCGTCGTAGGTCGCCATCAGGGCAGCGAGTACAGGGCAGCGAGGCAAACGAGCATCGGCTGATCGTATGCCAGAACGGGGACAGGGCAGCAAGACCGGCGAATGGGGCCTCCGCGTTCCGCACCTACGAGGCCCGGTCCCCGTGCTAGCCAGGCGCAGCTCTCCGTAGCTCTCTCGCGCTACGATCCTCCCGTTGTTGGCCTCCGGGCCTCAGCGCCGGGATAGCTCAGCTGGCAGAGCACCGCATTCGTAACGCGGAGGTCAGGGGTTCGATCCCCCTTCCCGGCTTCCCGCCCTCAGCTCGGGTCCCCAGGGCCTCAGACGGCCCTATACGGCAGCCCGACCCCCAAGACCCGTGTTTGCTGCCCCCAGGCCGTTTGCTGCACCAGAAGTTTGCTGCACCAGGGGCGCACCACTTTCGACGTCTATTTGACCCGATTTGACCCGATTTGGACCATAGGCCGATCCGGGAAAATGGCTCTACAGTGCGGAGTTCCCCGTGTTTACGCGCCTAAGCGCGGACCCTGGGGCTTTCCTTACGAGTGAAGTGCTCTACCAGCTGAGCTACGTCGGCGCGGCCCAAGATGCTAG
>OCZT010007509.1_pt1 | contig 10686 bp, 5 predicted proteins | sample 1539031 | NCBI WGS metagenome assembly OCZT01 (sample SAMEA3539308, study PRJEB22396) | soil metagenome | biome: tundra; feature: field; material: soil | place: USA | collected 2010-05 | depth 0.15 m
GCAGTTTCTCGTCTTCGGCCTCGCCCAGGTCGCGGGCCCAGACTACGCGGGCGCCGTCAATATCGGCGGCGTTGTAGACCCACTCGTCCTGGAAGATGTGTTGCGGATAGTAACGAACGAACACCAGCAGCTTGCCGGGCATCTGGGCAAGCTGCCGGTTGACGTAAGTCCGCCGTTCCGGATTCCCGTGATTGATGGCGTCCCAGGTCTCGTATGGCCTCATCGCCATCGAGACCTCGGAATCGTCGAATACATGAAGGCCATACCAGAACAGGAAGTGCGCGACGCACAGGAAGACTATCAGCCGCGCTGCCTCGCGGCCTGCGCTCAGCCGGCCAATCCGCTCCAGGCCCGTCACGCTCACCAGAACGAAAAGGCATGTGACCGCGGCGATGTAATGCAGTTGGAATGCCGGGAAGAAATTGACGCCCAGGCTGAAGAGCAGCAAAGTGAGCGCCACCCAGACAAATCGAAACTCTCGGATGGTTACCAGAAAGACTAACAACGCCAGGTAGAGCGGGGCCAGAAAGAAGAAACGGTAGTAGCGCACGCGGTATTCGAGACGCTCCAGGTAGCTGGTCACCGTTTCGGGACCGGTGTGAAACGAAAGCTGCATCTTGTAATCGAGCGCTTGTTCCCTGGTCAGATCCCGGTGGGGCACTGGATTCGATTGCACGGTGAGAGCGGCCGGCACGCCGTACTGATACTGGCTGAGCATCTCGGGGAGCGTCATCCAACTGCCGGTAACCGCCTTGTTCTGGAACAGCATGACGGCGACGACTGGAATCAAGACCAGGACCACCTCCGGCACGATCAGACGCTGAACCTCAGGCCAACTCGACGATTCGGTTCGGGCGCTGATATGGGCGCGCAGTTCTCGCCACGTTGAACGTATTGCGCTCCGGTGCCGAAAGGTATAGGAGCGGCAAAAGGAAGAAAATGGTCCAAATTTGGCGCTTGGATGTATGATTGAGGGTGATCAGAAAGCCAAAAGAGAATAACAGGGAATTACAGGTATTGGCTCGAATCCAGTTCTGAACGCGATCACTTGTGTGTGACCACTCGCGGAAGCGGCGCAAGTCTCAGGAGTGCGCCGCGTGTTTACTAGAGAGGAATATGATTATGTCGAATCGAACTATTTGCTGTTTGAACTTCCGTCGGCCCGGCAAACGCTGCCAGGCCCTGGTCACCGTACTGGTCGCGGCATCGTTTGTCTCAGCGCCGGCTTGGGGCCAGGTGTTCACCATGAGCCGCGAACAGCTCATCAAGTACACCGCCAAGAATCCCTACGAGCGCTTCGCGGACGGCAGGCCCAAAGTGCCGGATTCGCTTCTCGCGAAGTTCAAGGATATGTCCTCCGAAGAGGTTATGCTATCGCGCAACGGTTTCCCCAATGGGTTCGTGGACGGCTTGCAGGTCCTCCATCCGGATAAGAAACTGATCGGCCGGGCGCTCACCCTGCAACTCCTGCCCCTGCGGCCGGATATTGCGGATGTGGACGCCGCGGACTGGAAGGCGCAAGGCAACCAGAAGCCCCGCACCCACCAGACGGCTATCGATCTGCTCCAACCCGGCGACGTTTATGTGGTTGACGTGTTCGGAAGTCTTGCCTCGGGAGGCGTGATCGGCGATAACCTCGCGTACTACATCATGAAGACCACCGGCGCCGGATTCGTGATCGATGGGGCGATTCGCGACCTGGACGGCATCAATCCCTTCGTCGATCTGGCCGGATACTTCAGAGGCGCCGTGCCGCCCGCCATCCGCAACGTCATGGTCGGGGGTATCAATATCCCGGTCCGGATCGGCAACACCACCGTGATGCCGGGTGACGTGGTGTTCGGTGACCGCGAGGGCGTTTCTTTCATTCCCCCGCACCTGGTGCAGGGGATTGTCGACGAGGCGGCCATCACCCACGTTCATGACGAGTGGACGAAGAAGAAGTTCGATGAGGGTAAGTACAAATCCACTGACATCTATAGCAGGCCGAGCGCCCCGGCCCTGATCAAGGAGTACGAAGACTACCTCAAACAGAAGCTTGGTCCAGAGGCTTTCGAGCGCTATCAGCGGATGCCGCGCCCACAGACGCCTGCACCGCCGCAGTAACGCTGGCGTACTGGTGTGCGGATTGGCATTGCCGGGAGACGGATACCCGTTCCCCGGACTCCGCGGGCGCCCTCGCCGGGCTACAACGCCGCGGCCGAATGGGTCCCTTCCGACTCCAGCGCCACCACCATCTTCTTCAGCGCCGTTTCATGGGTCTGGACCGGCACAGCCCCACCCGCAACCCTGCTGGCCGTCCCGCTGGTGTTGGGCACAGCCGCGGCTTTGGCCACGTATCTGCCAGCGCGAGGGGCTCTGAGCGTCGATCCGTTGGCCGCTTTGGACGAGGAGTAGCCAACAGGTCCGCCGGCCAGTATCGGACAGCCTACACTCATTCAACGGAAGGGCGTTGCTGGCTGCCGCCCTGCCCGTAATCTGTCCACCATTTGCCGCACCTGGGGATCGGGCCTGATCCGCAGGGCGGCTTCATACTCGGCAATCGCTTCCGTCAGCCGGCCGGGAGTCTGCGCCAACGCCTTCCCCAGGCTTACGTGCGCTTCTGCGAAATCGGGCTCGCTCCGCAGGGCCGCGTCAAACTCGGCAATCGCCTCCGGCAGCCGGCCGGGTATGCGCGCCAGCGCGTTTCCCAGATTGTAGTGGGCATCCGCATGATCGGGTCGAATCCGCAGCGCCGCCTGGTATTCGGCAATCGCCTCCGGCAGCCGGCCGGGTATGCCTGATAGTGCGTTTCCCAGGTTGTTGTGGGCATCCGCATGATCGGGTTCAATGCGCACCGCAGCCTGGTACTCGGCAATCGCCTCCGGCAGCCGGCCGGGTATGCCTGATAGCGCGTATCCCAGGTTGTGGTGGGCATCCGCATGATCGGGTTCGATGCGCAGCGCAGCCTGGTACTCGGCAATCGCCTCCGGCAGCCGGCCGGGTATGCGCTGCAAGGCGTTCGCCAGATTGTAGTGCACTTCCGCGTTATCGGGTCGAATCCGCAGTGCCGCTTGGTATTCGGCAATCGCCTCCGGCAGCCGGCCGGGTATGCGCTGCAAGGCATTCGCCAGGTTGTTGTGCGGTTCTGCGTGATCGGGGTGAATCCGCAGTGCCGCTTGGTATTCGGCAATCGCCTCCGGCAGCCGGCCGGGTATGCCTGACAGCGCGTTTCCCAGGTTGTTGTGGGCATCCGCATGACCGGGGTCAATCCGCAGCGCTGCCTGGTACTCGGCTATCGCCTCCGGCAGCCAGCCGGGTATACGCTCTAACTCTTTGCCCAGATTGTAGTGTGGCGTGGCGTTTCCCGGACAGGCGTCCACGGCGCTGGTCCAGAGGCTGCGATCATCCCGCCAGTCGAAGTTGCGGGCGTAGGTCCGCGCGGTGAACGCCAGGCACACCAGTCCCAGCGCGGCCCAGGCAACCAGCGCAGCCCCGGGCCGCCGCAGTGAGCGCCGCTGGCCAAGCGCGTGGATGGCCGCCACCACGCAACCGGCCAAGCCCACCGAAGGCAAATAGAGAAACCGCTCCGCCATGATGCTCCCGATGAGGATGATCAGGTTCGAAGTAGGCGATAGGGCGACGAAAAAGAAAAGCAGGAAGAAGAGTAGCGGCTTCCCCGTGCGGTGCCAGCGGATAGCCAGTAGCACGGCCAGAAGCCCGGCGCCCAGGCAAACAGCTAGCGCGATGAGTGCCTTGACGTCCTCCCAGTTCGACACCTGCCAGCCGAATAACGGCACCGCATTGTAGGAATAGTCCGCCGACAACCGGGCCGGCCAGAGAAACAGCCATAGGAGCTTGCCAATCACTTTGACGGCCGTGAGCCGCGCGGTCCAGAAACCGGCGCTCACCAGGGGATTCTCGGCGAAGGGGATCACCATCTGCATTTGCAATTGGCCGCGCAGATAGAAAAACGCGGCGAACGGCAACGCCAGTGCGCCATAGGCCGGAGCGCGCCCGCGCCACGCGGCACGCTCGGACCACGTAAGGTCGTATACCAGCATGATGCCCGGCAAGACGGCGGCGCTCTCCTTCGAAAAAAGCCCGATCGCCTGGGCGCCGGCCAGACCTGCCAGCCATGCCACCCTGCGCCGCCCCGTGGCCGATGCGCCTCTCACGTGGCATAACAAGCCCGCCAACACGCCGAAGGCCGCGAGCAGGTCGGCGCGCCCCACAATATTGGTGACGGATTCTGTGAGCAGCGGATGCAATCCCCAAATCGCGGCCAGCGCCATAGCTGGCGCGGTTTCTCCAAAAATCAGTACGCCTAGCGCATACACCAGCGCAACGTTGACTTCGTGCAGCGCCAAATTGACCCAGTGATAGCCCGTCGGGCGCGGGCCATTGCCGAAAACTGCGTAATTCATCAGGTAGGAGATAGAGGTGAACGGCCGATACAGTCCTGCGGTGGTGTTGAAGTACCAATACCTTCCGGTCAGAATGGACTCGATGTTTTGCGGCGTTGCCTCGCGGATACGGGGATCCTGCCCAATCAACGAAGCATTGTCGAACACCAGGGCCGCCTGGAAGGAATTGGAATAGGCAACCAGGACGAGGCCCCAAATCGCCAGCAACCGCCACCCGTGCCGCCGCCACATCCGGCCTCTTCCCCCGGCGGCGAAGGCTTCCTTGGCGGCCGGCCGTGACGCTTCGCGCGCCCCCCGGCGCTTGTCGATCTTCCCCACTTGACGCACCAGTATAGCTCTTGTCGGAGGATGAACGCCTCAGCTTTGTCCGGCGCCAGAGGTGCGACACCCGCCGGTATCGTGGCAACGCCGACCTGGCCGGAAGCCACAGAGGTGAACGCCGGAACTGTCAGGGCGGGGTCATGCGGACACAGGTAAAGATCGCTGGCCTTGTTACTGGCGGGTCATAAACTTGGCATCACGCTAGCGTTCCCGATGGGGATGGGAACGTTGATTCCGCTGAGCATCACGTTGTTGATCGACGTTGGATGAGGGGGCCCGGAAACGTCGTTACCGGTATTTCACTTACTCCGGAGACTTACATCACCGCACCGTTCATCACGAACCCGTTGTTTATCGCAGCATAAATCGCGGCGGCCATATTGTCCCCGATCGGCGCCCCCGCATTGAGAATTGCTATTCCTGTTCAAGGGTCGATCTTCTAATCTCCAATACTTCCTTCGGTGTCTGTAGCTTAGCGCGATCTCTGATCGGGGATCGACCTTCTTATCTCATCCGGGCGACGTCCTTGAGCCTTGTGGCAGAGCGCCGGGCCGATTCTGCGTTTTGAAGCCTCCGGTGCTGCAACCAGGGGTAATTCGATCCGAAAATTCTGCTTGACATTTCCTGTCGAAGGGAATAAACTCCCTGTGGAATGTGTAGTTTTTGCCCGAAGGTGACAAGATATAACGTCTTAGAGTATAACCATACACCTCTGGCATACGAATCACTGGCATCCCCTCTTTACTTCCTTTTAAGGGTAGCCACTTAACTCAAAATGGCGCTGGCTGGAGCGTCCAGGAGAAACTCGAGATGAGGTCCAGAAGGGGTAAAGCGTTCGTGCGCTTGACTCTGTTGACGGCCGTGCTTGTAATGCGGCTGCCGGGGCAAGGCGACCGAGGCGTACTTACCGGAACCGTAAGGGACGCTACCGGGGCCGTTGTGCAAGGGGCTCAGGTGACGGCCATTCACCAGGACACGAATACCACATATAGGGCAACCTCGAGCACGGCTGGAGATTTCACCGTGCCCTCGCTGCCGGTTGGGACTTATGAAGTGAGGGTCGAAAGCCTGGGTTTCAAGACCCACGTTCGAGGGAATGTGCTGCTCACTGCCGGCGGCACCGTGCGCGTAGATGTCGCTCTTGAGTTGGGAACGACGCAGCAGACCGTCGAGGTCACCGCCACCGCGCAGTTGTTACAGGCTGACACGGCCAGCGTGGCCACGGCTGTAGAGAACACGATGGTGGACGGACTGCCGGTGGTGGTAAACGGCAACGTGCGCAGCCCGTTCGACCTGGCGGCCATCGCGCCCGAAGTGAACACGGTGGCAGGCAACTTCCGGATCGGCGGCGGATCAAACACCTGGGGTATGACGCTCGATGGCACCTCGATCACCGGCGACAAACTCGGCAGCGACCCGCTTGCTACCGCGATGAACAGTCCCTCGGTGGAGGCCCTCACGGAATTCACCGTAGAAGCCGCCGGCTTCAAGGCCGAGAGCGGACACGCGTCGGGCGGAACGGCGAGCTTCGTTTCCAAGTCTGGCACCAACAAGTTTCACGGAAGCGCATTCGAGTTCCTGCGCAACCAGGACATGGACGCGCGCGGCTTCTTCGCAGCCACGAAGGCCGTTTACAAGCAGAACGACTTCGGGGTCACCGCGGGCGGGCCGGTGTGGATTCCCAAGCTGTACCATGGCAAGGATAAAACGTTCTTCTTTGTCGCGTATGAAGGCTTTCGCAATAGGGTCGGGGCTACTCCGACGCCCTACAGCGTGCCGCCGCCGGAATTCTACACCGGCGACCTGCGCAACTGGGTGGACCAAAACAACAAGATGTATGTGGTCTACGACCCGAACACGCAGCGCCTGGTCAATGGCAGTTACGTCAGGGACCCCTTCCCGAACAACATGATTCCACAGGACCGCATCGATCCGGTCGCGAAGTCGACTCTGACGTACGTACAGGGGATACTGAAGCCGAACGTCCCGAACCTCGTGCCCGGCACCTCAGCCTATGTGCGGAACAACTACATCTCCAACGGCTCTAGCATAACCCCTAGCGATAAGGGCAGCTTCAAGATCGACCAGACGTTAGGGCCGAAGCACCACATCTCGTTTCTCTTCAACCACTACAAGGATGCCAGCCTGTTCGGCCCGAATGGGCCTTTGGGCCTGCCCTCGCCGCTGAGCGGCTCTGAAGGCTACAACCGGGCGGACATCTATCGGGGGAGTTGGGACTACACCGTCACGCCGACCTTGCTGAACCGCTTCTATGGGGGCTTCAACAACTGGCGGGAGGACCATGGGCCGCCCGGGGGAGAAACAGGGTCCCCCATGAGCGAGGGCCTTCCCACGATCCCTGAGGGAACGTGGAAATCGAGGGGCACGTGCATCCCTAATTATCCCTACTGCGCCAATATTCCCATAGTCGGCTTTACCAACGAGTTCACTAGCTGGGGATCGAGTGGCGCGAACGGTTCGGACCGCCTGGTATTCGAACTCAGGAACGACATGACCAAGATCACCGGTCCGCACACGTTCAAGTGGGGTTACTTTTACAACCACAGTAACTACGACGGTTTCGGAACACAGAACATCTCGGGTAATATGGGCTTCAGCCGGCTCGGCACCTCGATCCCACTGAATACCAGCCAAGCCACGGGAGGAGGCAGCGGGTTCGCTTCATTCCTCCTCGGTTACGTGAACAACTACTCTCTGGACACCCCGCGATACCTTTCCGCCTGGTACCGCAGTCACCAGGCGTTCTTCCAGGACGACTGGCGCGTCTCGCAACGCCTGACGCTGAATATCGGCTTGCGTTATGAGATGAACGTTGCGCCGAGGTCGGGAGACGACCGCTTGAGCGATCTGAATCCGACCCTGCCGAACCCCGGCGCGGGCGGACTTCCAGGCGCCATCATCTTCGCTGGTTCCGGCCCAGGCACGGTGGGTGCCCATACGTTGATTCACAACTGGTGGGGCGGCGTTGGGCCGCGGCTCAGTTTCGCCTATTCATTGAACAGCAAGACCACCATACGGGGCGCTGCCACCCGAAGCTTCGGACCCGTGGTGGGAAACGGGTCGGCAACGCATAATCTTGGCTACGTCGTGCGACTCACTGCCACCGACCAGAGCCAGGGCTTGAGCCCGATGTGGTATCTGAAGAACGGCGCTCCGGCATGGACCCCGCCGCCTTCGATCGATCCCTCGATTGGCAACGGCCAGAATCCTCCGTACTACGACGGGGACCAGGCGAACCGAAGTAGCAGCGAGCTTACCTACGCGTTCAACCTCCAACGCCAGCTCACGGGCAGCTCGGTAGTCGAGATCGGCTACCTGGCCACGTTGGCGAGTGACATCACGTCGAACTTTATCGGCCTCAATGACCTCCGCTATCGAAGCCTGCCCGCAAGTCTGAGCCCGTTCACCGCGGCGGGCCGCACCTTGCTGAACTCACTGGTCGGCTCGGCTGCCGCCAACGCCGCCGGAATTGTCGCACCCTGGCCCGGATTCAACGCGCTCTGGGGCTCGGCGGCGACTGTGGCTCAAGCCCTCAGGCCCTTTCCTCAGTTCACGACAGTCAACACCCTGGACGGCGGAGGCGAGCGGATCGGTCATTCCACTTATCACTCGATGACGGTGAAGTACTCGAAACGGTTCTCGTCGGGCCTGACGGTGCAAGCCTCTTATGTCCTGTCGAAGATGCTGACCGACACCGACTTAATCGCCGGGGCCACGTCCCCAACCCTGCAATCGTACGACTCCTACAATTACAGCCTCCTCAAGTCGATTTCAGGCTACGACCAGACGCACAACGTGAGAGTCAACTATGTGTACGAACTGCCCTTCGGAAAGGGCAGAAGGTATCTCAGCAGCAAGAGTGTGGCTTCCGCGATCATTGGCGGCTGGCGCTTCTCCGGCATTCAAAGTTACGGGAGTGGAACGCCGGTGGCCCTCGCCACGACCATCAGCTTTCCCATCTTCAATGCGGTCAACATGATAACCGCCCCGACCTACGATGGTTGGCGCGGGGCCGTTGCGGGAAGCAAGTTCGATCCCAACGTGGACAGCTTTCTCCAGCCGGTTTCGTTCTTCGGCACACAGCCCACCAACGCGTTGGGCGACATTACGCGGTACAATCCGAAGCTCCGCAATATGCCGAACTATTCTGAGAATATCTCTTTGGCCAGGACCATCCAGATTCACGAGAAAGGGCGCGTGGAGTTTCGTTGCGAGTCCTTCAACCTGCTGAATCGGACCGCCTTTGGCCCCTTGACCAATGGCACCACGCTCCAGAACGCCAACTTCGGCCTGTGGCGCAACCAGACCAATACGCAGCGCCGCGTTCAGCTGGCTCTTAAGCTGTACTGGTAATACTAACTTCACGAACTCAGGGGAGACTGACACCATGAACCGGCGCACTTTTCTCGGCGGTCTCGGCGGGGCCGCACTGGCTTACAACGAGTTTCTGGCGAACGCCCGCGCACAGGGCACTTCCGCCGCGCCCAACCTCAAGATCCGCGAAATTCGCGCGGTCCGCTTGCGCGACGGCTTCAACATCCGCTTCGTGCGCGTCTACACCGACCAGGGCCTGACCGGCACCGGCGAAACCATGGATACGCGCGGCGAGGAGTACATCATCAACAACGACATGTCGCCGTCCCTCGTTGGCCGCGACCCGCTCGATATCGAGGGCATCCTCTATGATCTCTGGAGTAGATCGGTTTTCGCACGTGGGCTGGGCGGACCCTATCTCAGCGCCATCAGCGGCGTGGAGATGGCGTTGTGGGACCTGGCCGGAAAAGCCTTGGGCGTTCCGGTGTACCGCCTGCTGGGCGGTCGCGTCCGGCAGAGGGTGCCGATATATCTTCACGCGGTCGACGCAGCAGACGCCCGAGGGCTCGTGGCGGCTACCAAGGTCAAGGGGCTCAAAATAGGAATCGACTACCGTCCGGAGCCCGGGCAATTCGGTGGTCCTGGCCACTTCGACTCGACCCTGAAAAAGGGAATCGAGCCCGAGAAGTCCGAGAATATGCACCTCAACAATCCGCAGACCGACGACATTGTCAAGTTGGTCGCTTCGGTGCGCGAAGCTGTGGGCCCCGACTACGCCCTGATGCTGGAGTGCCACACGCGGTACGACGTCGAATCGGCCATCCAGCTTTGCCACTTGCTGGAGCCCTACCGGTTGACTTGGGTGGAGGAGCCCATCCCCAGCGACAACGTCGACGCAATGGCGAAGATCCGGTCCGCTGTTCGCGTCCCCATCGCGGCCGGAGAGAACATCTACACGCGCTATGGTTTTCGGCCGTTCCTGGAAAAGCAGGCTCTGAGTATCATCCAGCCCGACATGTCCAAGACGGGAGGGTTGCTGGAGGGCCGGAAGATCGCGTCGATGGCCGAGACATACTTCGTGCCCGTGGCCCCGCACGGCGTGGCTTCCCCGCTCGGCACGATGGCCTATGCTCACGTGTGCCTGGCGATGCAGAACCTGCTGATCCTGGAATTTACCCACTATCTGAACGAGAGTTACCAGAGCCTGATGGACAGGGTGACCCTGACCGACGGCTACCTCGTGCCAACCGCCAAGCCCGGCATCGGCGTGTCCCTCAATGACGACGCTGTGAACGAGCGCACCGAGACAGGCTTCCGGCCGCTCTAAGCCGCATGCCGCCAAGGCCGTCCGCTGCGCGGGTGATCGAAACGGCTGTCGCTGCGCAACCCACTGCAATCATATAGGGGTGTTGGTCCGAATTGTTCCACTCCAGGTGGAACTCGATAGCCTCTTTCATGAGGCGTTCGGTTTCCTCCAATGTAGGGCCGGTGGTAATGCAGCCCGGAAGATCCGGCGCATAGGCGCTATAACCGGTAGCGGTCTTTTCGTAGATTGCACGATACTTCATTTCAACCCCGCTTGTTTCAGGATACTCTGCACCAGACGGGGCAGCGTAGCCCCGGA
>OCZT010007510.1_pt1 | contig 10686 bp, 9 predicted proteins | sample 1539031 | NCBI WGS metagenome assembly OCZT01 (sample SAMEA3539308, study PRJEB22396) | soil metagenome | biome: tundra; feature: field; material: soil | place: USA | collected 2010-05 | depth 0.15 m
GGCATACGAGATATTGGCGTGACTGGAGTTCAGACGTGTGCTCTTCCGATCTACGTCCTTGACGAGAAAGTTATGCTTGACGCACGGGCGCGTGATGCCGACCGTATCGCACTCCTGGAACGCGTCCAGGCCGATCGCATGCGTCGGCACCTGGCCGGTGATGATCACCAGCGGGATCGAATCCATGTACGCGGTGGCGATGCCGGTTACCGCGTTGGTGACACCGGGACCGGAGGTCACCAGCGCGACGCCGATCTTCTCAGTTGAGCGCGAATAGCCGTCAGCGGCGTGAATTGCACCCTGCTCATGGCGCACCAGGATGTGCTTGACCTTGTCCTGTTTGAACAACGCGTCGTAGATGAACAGCACCGCGCCGCCGGGGTAGCCAAACACATAATCGACTCCCTCTTCCTGCAGGCAACGCACCGTGATCTCTGCGCCGCTTAATTCCATAGTTGAACCTTGCTGATTTCCGGGGAAAAGGCAGAACGGGTAACGATACCTTCTGTGCAAAGTTTGGTCAAGATAAATGTCTGATTAAACAGGATGATAACCGCGGCCTGCGGCAATGACGCGCAGCCCGACTTGCGCCGCAGACATGTTTTGTTAAGATGCTTAGAACATATCCGGCGCGCGTCAGGGGGTACCGCCGGAACGGACACAGCGTTATAGCCGATACATGAATTTGCTTGAGCGCCGTGTCACCACGATAACGCAAAGCCCGACGCAAACGGGCTCAACCACGAGGCGGATTCCACTGGCTACCCGCAAGGAACTTTCGGATTTTCTCGCCGCGGTCGAACGCCGCGCCTACAAGCAGGCGCTGTTTGCGGCGCGTGACGAGCAGGTCGCGCTCGACGCGGTGCAGGACGCAATGATGAAGCTCTCCGAGAAGTACTCGGCGCGCCCGAGCGCAGAGCTTCCGATGCTGTTCCAGCGCATCCTGCAGAACACGATCCGCGACCATTTCCGGCGCCAGAAGGTGCGCTCGCTGTGGACGACGCAGGTGTCGTCACTGGCGGGCGGCGAGGACGACGACGACCACGATCCGCTGGAAACTTTGCAGGCGAAAAGCGACTCCAACTCTGAGGAGTCGCCTTTTGATCGGCTGCAGCAGTCGCAAACCCTTGAAATAATTGAAGAAGCCATCCGGCAATTGCCGGCGCGTCAACGTCAGGCCTTCCTGCTGCGTTATTGGGAGGAAATGGATGTCGCAGCAGCAGCGGCCGTCATGGGTTGCTCGCAGGGGAGCGTGAAAACGCACTGCTCGCGAGCGACTCACGCTCTTGCTGTGCTACTGAAAGATAAGGGAGTTTCACTATGAACGAACAGGAACTGGCAGAAAAAATCGTCCAGCACCTGGATCAGGGTCTGGGCCACATCAAGCAAGGTACGCTGTATCAATTGCAATCAGCGCGCAAGGCTGCGCTCGACCGTTACCGTGAAGCGCCGCAACCAGTCTTCGGCTTGGCGTGGGCTGGTGAGATTGCGTTTCGCTCAAGCCACGGCCGCTACTTAAACTCGCGTAATCTGCTCGCGCTCGGCCTGCTGCTGTTGAGCCTGATCGGCGTCACTTACTGGCAGCTGGTCGTCATCCAGTCCAACGATATCGCTGAAATCGACGCCAGCCTGCTTACCGGCGATCTGCCCATCAACGCTTATCTCGACAGCGACTTCGAAGCATGGCTAAAACGCTCATCGCAATAATTCTTTGCCTGAGCTTTGTCGCCCCGGTACCCGCTGCTGCGCCTGCCCAGCCCAAAGCAGCGGCATCTCAGACCAAACCGGCCAAACCTGACTGGTCGGAGTTGACCCTGGCGCAGCAGATCGTGCTGGCGCCGCTGAAGGAAGACTGGAGCAGCCTCGACACCACGCGCCGCAAAAAATGGGTCAAGGTCGCCGACAGCCATCCGAAAATGAAGCCGGATGCGCAGCAGCGGCTGCAAAGGCGCATGAAGGATTGGGCCAAGCTTACCCCGGAGCAACGCCGGGTCGCACGCGAGAAATACAAGACCCTCAAGAAACTGCCGCCCGCGAAACGCGAGCAGGTCAAAGAGCAGTGGCAGCAGTATCAGCAGTCGCTCGCCGTCAAGGCCGAAGCGGCCAGCCAGGAAGCAGCCGGTAGCCAGGAAACAACCAGCGGCAGCAGCTCCCAGTAGCAGCACCGATTCAGATCACCCGTTTGAACGATCAACCGGTGCCCACAGCACCGGCCGTAGCCGGATTGGGACGACGGCTCGGCAGCATGTGCTACGAGTTGCTGCTGCTGATCGCCATCATCTTCATCAGCGGCTGGGCGTTCCTCGCCGTTGCCCGCGCGCTCGACCCTGCGCTGTCGCGGCCGCTGCTGCAGTTGTATCTGCTCGGCGTCACCGCCACCTATTTCGTTTACTGCTGGACGCACGGTGGGCAGACGCTGCCAATGAAGACCTGGCGTGTCCGGCTGGTGGCACGCGATGGCGGCGCCATTACGCTGCCGACAGCAATTTACCGCTACGTGTTCGCGCTGGCGGGCGTCGGCTTGTGTGGGCTGGGGCTGGTGTGGGCGATATTCGATCGCGATCGCCAGTTTCTGCACGACCGGCTCGCCAGGACAAAAATCGTGAGGTGTGAGGCGTGAGGAGAGAGGCGTAAAACCGAACAGCCCACCGCGCCTCTCGCCTTTCCCTCGCGCCTAACGGCGCTCCCCCCACCACATCATCCCCATTGCCAAGCTCAAAAACAGCAGCGTCGGCAGGATAGCGCTCCAGAACGGTGACCAGTCGCGCAACAACCCGAGATAGGTAAAAAGCCGCCCGAGCATCACGAATCCGATGCCGAGCATGATGCCCGAAAACACCTTGGCGCCGACGCCGCCGACGCGCTGCTGGTAATATGCGAACGGCAGCGCCAGCACCATCATCACCAGCACCGCGAATGGGTAAATCAGCTTGTTCCAGAACGCGATTTCATGGCGCGATGTCTGCTGGTTGTTTTCACGCAGATGCTGGACGTAGGAATAAAGATTCCACGCCGACATCTGCTCCGGCACCACCAGCAGTACGCTCAGCAGGCCCGGATCGAGCACCGAGCGCCAATTGGCCTCGACCATGCGGCTGACCGCCATCTTGTTGCCCTCAAAGTCGGTCTGCACTACCCCGCGCAGCCGCCATAAATTGTTGCTCAGATACTCGCCGCGCTGCGCGAGGCTTATCCTGCGCAGCCGGTGCTCGGCATCGAATTCGTAAATCTTCACCCCCTGCAACACCGAATTCGGAAGCACCTGTGCGACGTTGACGAAGCTGTGCTCATCCTTGACCCACAGGCCGGAACGGAATTCCTGCGCGATCACGCCGGTGATGGCGTTGGCGCGCAAATGCTGCGCGGCTAGCTCGGCGGGAGGCGCGATGAACTCGCCGATCACAAAAGTCAGCACCGAAAACAGCAACCCGACCTCCACCAGCGTCAACGCCATGCGCGGGATCGATACGCCCGAAACACGCATCACCGTGTATTCCGAATTGGCCACCAGCTGCGCAAGCGCGAACAGCGTGCCGATCAGGGCGGCGATCGGAAACAGTTCGTACACATGGCCGGGCAAGCTCAACAGCACATACGCCATGATGTGGTACAGCCGGTAATTGCCCCTGCCAAGCTCTCCCAGCTCATGAATCAAATCAAGGAACGCAAACAGCATCAGCAATGCCGCGAACACCAGCAGCGTGGAGGCGGTGATCTCGGCCGACAGGTAGCGCTTGATGACTTTCATTTGAGATAGCGGAAAATCGAGAACAGCGTGAGGCGCCGGAAAAACATCGCCACCAATATCAGCAACATCATCGCATGCACACCCCATAGCCCCAGCGGCAAGCTGATGCGTTGTTGCGCAATCCATGCCTGCGCAATGCTGAGAACATTGTTGTAAATCATGTAAATGAGGACCGCCAGCACCAGATTCAACGAACGACCGGCGCGCGGATTGACGAAAGAGAGCGGGATCGCAAGCAGCGCCAACACCAGCGCTGACAACGGCAAACCGATACGCCACGCCAGTTCGCCGCGGTAGACCGGGTTCGGGCTGCGCAGCAGATCGTGCGTCGGCAACGACTTCGCCGACGGGGTCGAAGCCTTGATCTCGTGGGCGTCAATGCGCATCGCATAACGCTCGAATTCGCTGATCTTATATTCAGTCGTGCCGGGCACGCCTTCATAACGCCTGCCGTTCAACAGCACCAGAAAGCGATCGCCGTTGTCGACAGTTTGCAGAAAACCGCGCTTTGCCACCATCACCCCGGTTTTACTATGCTGAGTCGAGCTGACGAACACGTTGGCGACCATGTTTTCGCCCTCGTTCACGCTTTCAACGAAAAATACGCGCTCGCTCTGCTTCGATTCACGGAACGTGCCGGGTGTCACCCGCGATACGTCGTCGCGATTATCCATGTAGTCCCTGAATTCCTCGCTTTTGGTGATCGCCCACGGCGACAGCAACAGGCTCAACAATGCGATCAGGATCACGATCGGCACGGCGAACGTCAGCACCGGCCGGATCCATGCGGTCAGGCTCAAGCCGGAGCTGAACCACACGATCATTTCCGAATCGCGATAGCAGCGCGTCAACGACATCAGCACTGCTATGAACAGCGTCAGCGACAGCAGCACCGGCAGATAGTTGAAGGAGGTGAAAGCCAGCAGTGCGAATACGCCGGTAAAGGTGATCGAACCGCCCGCGGCGAGACCGAGAAAACGCACCAGTTGGGTTGTGACCGTGATGCCGAGCAGCACGATGAAAGCAGCCACGGCCGTGCTGGTGAATTCACGCACCAACGATTTACCAAAAATTTTCACCCGGATGCGCTTTGATTTTTGCTGAGATTGCGAAGATAATTGGTAGTTTTTGGTAACAGTCAGATTGCGGGAGAAGGCAGTGGAATTTAGCATAAAAAGCGGTGGTCCGGAGCGCGTCCGCACCGGTTGCAGCGTGGTCGGCGTTTTCGAGCCGCGCAAGCTGAGCGCTGCGGGTGCCGCGCTCGATCGCGCATCGCGCGGACATCTGTCCGCAATCCTCGCGCGCGGCGACATGGAAGGCAAGCTCGGCAGCACGCTGTTGTTGCATAACGTGCCGAAGATTGCGTGCGAGCGCGTGCTGTTGGTGGGCCTCGGCCGCGACGGCAAGTTCCGCGACAAGCAGTACCGCGAGGCGGTGGCGGCGGCGATCCGGACGCTGAACGCGACCGGCGCCGCGGAGGCAGTTCTGCACCTCACCGAAATCGACGCGGTGAAGCGCGACATCACGTGGCGCATCGCGCATGCGGTCACGGTAACGCGCGAAGCGGGCTACCGCTTTGACCGCATGAAAAGCCGGCGCGATGAAAAGGAGCCGGCGCTGCGTAAGCTCGCTCTCAGCATGGGCGATAAATCGGCGCGGCGGCGCGCCGAGGCGGGCCTCGAACAAGGCCTCGCCATCGCGCACGGCATGAATCTCGCGAAAGATCTTGGCAACCTGCCGGGCAACTTCTGCACCCCGAGCTACCTCGCCGAGCAGGCACGCGAACTCGCCAAGCGCTACCGCATGAAAGTGCAGGTGCTGGAGCGCGACGACATGGAAAAGCTCGGCATGGGTGCGCTGCTGTCAGTGGCGCGTGGCAGCATGCAGCCGCCAAAGCTGATCACGCTCGAATACCGCGCCGGCGCGAAGCACAGCAAGCCGGTAGTGCTGGTCGGCAAAGGCGTCACCTTCGACAGCGGCGGCATTTCGCTCAAGCCCGGCGCCGAGATGGACGAGATGAAATTCGACATGTGCGGCGCCGCGAGCGTGCTCGGCACCTTGAAGGCGGTCGCCGAGATGCGGCTGCCGATCAACGTCATCGGTATCATTCCCACCACCGAGAACATGCCGAGCGGCGGCGCAACCAAGCCCGGCGACATCGTTACCAGCATGTCGGGGCAGACCGTGGAAATCCTCAACACCGACGCCGAGGGGCGGCTGATCCTGTGCGATGCGCTGACCTACGCCGAGCGCTTCGAACCACAGGCGGTGGTCGACATCGCGACGCTGACCGGCGCGTGCGTGATCGCGCTCGGGCATATCGTGAGCGGCCTGTTCGCGAACGATGACGCGCTCGCGAAAGAGCTGCTCGTCGCCGGCGATATAGCATACGACCGCGCCTGGCATTTGCCGCTGTACGACGATTACCAGGAGCAGTTGAAGAGCAATTTCGCCGATTTCGCCAACATCGGCGGACGCCCTGCGGGGGCTGTCACCGCCGCATGTTTCCTCGCGCGCTTTACCAAGAAATTCAAATGGGCGCATCTCGACATCGCTGGCACTGCATGGAACTCGGGCAAGGAAAAAGGCGCGACCGGCCGGCCGGTGCCGCTGCTGACGCAGTTCCTGATTGGCAGGGCAACTAAATCTTGACTCAAATTGACTTTTACTTTCACGTCGAAAACAAGCTGCAAACGGCCTGCGCGCTGAGCGCCAAGGCGTGCGCGCGCGGCCTGCGCGTGCTCGCATTCTGCCCCGATCCCGAGGCAAGCCAAAAATTCAGCCGCATGCTGTGGAGCACGCCGGCGATCGGCTTCATCCCGCACTGCACGCCCGACGACCGCCTGGCCGCGGTCACGCCGGTGATTGTTGACCACGACGGCGCCAATCTGCTGCACGACCAGGTGCTGCTCAATCTGCGCCACAATTGGCCGCCGTTTTTCAGCCGCTTTCAGCGTCTGATTGAAATCGTCGGTCTCGACGAGGAAGATCGCCGGCTCGCACGCGAGCGCTACAAGTTCTATCGCGATCGCGGTTACGAAATTCAGAACCACGATATGAGCAAAAACGCGCAATAGCGCTCAACACAGTCGATGTCCACTGCAAGCGACAACAACTTGTCAGGCGATGAGGATGTGCTCGGCCGCGCCGATGAGCTGCTTAACAAGCACCGTGCCGCAGCCGCCAAACCGGCCACCGATCCGAACACCATCCCGACGCTGACCGAAGCGGTCGATGCCGACGCCATGGCAATCCCGACGCTGACCGATATCAGCGCGGCGCCCGTTGCTGCCGATATAAACGGCGGTGCCGAAGCACACGCCGCCGCGCCCGTACCGGCCGCACCCCCGCCAATGTCCGAACCCGACACGAACGCGGTTGCCGACAGTGAAGACGCGCTGACGCCGCCACCGGCGCAAGGCGGCGAAGTGGTCTCGCACGTCCAGGAGCAAGACCTCGAGCACGGCGTCTATGAGAAGCTCAAGCAGCAACTCGACTCCCAGATTGCGGGCGTGCTGCAAGAGCGCTTCATGCCGGAAATCGCGGGTGCCCTCGATCAAGCGCTGCACAAGATAAGCGACGATCTCAAGGCCAACATCAATGCGATGGTGCGCGCCTCGATCGAAGATACGCTGCAAGCTCAGATCAAGAACTTCCGCCTGAGCGCCGAATCGCAGCTCGGGAAGCCGACGGACACGACGCCGGCCTCCGGTATCATGCGCGGTTTTTCCGGGCCAGCGACCCCAACCCCCGCAAAAATGGAACTCGCTAAAAGTTTTGAGCCCCACGCCATAGAAAGCCGCTGGTACCCCGAGTGGGAGCGGCGCGGATACTTCGCCGCGGGCCTCGACCACGAAAATCCCGCGAGCTTTTGCATCCTGCTGCCACCGCCCAACGTCACGGGCACGCTGCACATGGGCCACGCGTTCCAGCAGACGCTGATGGACGCGCTGGTCCGTTATCACCGCATGCGCGGCTGCAACACCAACTGGGTGGTCGGCACTGACCATGCCGGCATCGCGACCCAGATCGTGGTCGAGCGCCAGCTCGAGGCCGAAGGCAGGACGCGCCACGACCTCGGGCGCGACGCGTTCGTCAAACGCGTGTGGGAATGGAAGCAGGAGTCCGGCTCGACCATCACGCGCCAGATGCGGCGGCTCGGCGTCTCGGGCAACTGGGATTACGCCGACACCGAGGGCCAACACAGCGGCTACTTCACGATGGACGAAAAAATGTCGCGCGCCGTGGTCGAGGTGTTTGTGCGGCTCCACGGGGAAGGCCTGATCTACCGCGGCAAGCGGCTCGTCAACTGGGACCCGGTGCTCGGTACCGCAGTGTCCGACCTCGAGGTCGACAGCGAGGAAGAAGACGGGAAAATCTGGGAGATCCGCTATCCGCTGGAGGACGGCAGCGGCGCGCTGGTCGTCGCCACGACGCGGCCTGAAACCATGCTCGGCGACGTCGCGGTCGCTGTGAATCCGAAGGACGAGCGCTACGCCGCATTGGTCGGGAAGCGTGTGAAGCTGCCCCTTACCGAGCGCAGCATTCCGGTGATCGCAGACGATTACGTCGACCGTGAGTTTGGCACCGGTTGTGTCAAGATCACACCGGCGCATGATTTCAATGATTACAAAGTATGGCAACGACACGCAGATACCGGCCAATTCCGTGGCCTTCCGAGTGGTGGTCTGATTTCGATATTTACATTGTCTGCTCACATCAAGAGCAGGGAGTTCGATGATTTCGATCCAACCTTTCAAGCCGCATCAAAGGACGGCGTTAGGTGGCTATCGCGCGACGGCGTGGTGGGCGACGCGACGGTGGACATACTGCCCAAGAAATACCAAGGATTGGATCGTTTCGAAGCGCGTGAGAGCGTAATTGCTGATCTGCGCGCAGATGGATTTCTGGTATCCGAGAAACCTTACAAGCTCAAGGTGCCACGCTCGGGCCGCACCGGCGAGATTGTCGAACCGATGCTGACCGACCAGTGGTTCGTCAAGATGGACGAGATGGCCAAGCGTGGGCTGGACGCAGTCGCGAACGGCGAAGTAAGATTTTTCCCCGAGCACTGGACCACGACTTACAACCAGTGGCTCGAGAATATCCAGGACTGGTGCATTTCGCGCCAGCTATGGTGGGGCCACCAGATCCCGGCGTGGTATGACGAACAAGGCGCTGTCTACGTAGGACGCAGTGAGGCCGAAGTACGCGAGAAATACGCCTCCCGCCTCCCGCCTCACGCCGCACTCCGACGGGACGAGGACGTGCTCGATACCTGGTTTTCTTCCGCGCTGGTACCGTTCACCTCGCTCGGCTGGCCGGAAAAAACCAAAGACCTCGAGATATACTTGCCGACATCAGTGCTGGTGACCGGTTTTGACATCATCTTCTTCTGGGTCGCGCGCATGATCATGATGACGCTGCACTTCACCGGGAAGGTGCCGTTCCGTCACGTCTACATCAACGCCATCGTGCGCGATGCCGAGGGCCAGAAGATGTCCAAGTCGAAGGGCAACACGCTCGACCCGCTCGACCTGATCGACGGCATCACGCTCGATGATTTGCTCGCGAAATCCACCGTGGGCCTGCTGCGCGCCGAGCACAAGGAAAAAATCGAGAAATACGTGCGCAAAAACTACCCGCAAGGCATCCCGGCCGTCGGCGTCGATGCGCTGCGCTTCACCTTCGCGTCACTCGCGAGTTTCGCGCGCACGTTGAACTTCGATCTCAGCCGCTGCGAGGGTTACCGCAATTTCTGCAACAAGCTGTGGAACGCAACACGTTTCGTGCTGATGAACTGCGATGGCAAGGATACCGGTATCGACGAAAGCCTGCCGCTCGAGTTCTCCGTCGTCGACAGGTGGATCATCAGCCGTCTGCAGCGCGCCGAGGCGGAGCTCGAAAAAAGCTTTGCGGAATACCGCTTCGACAACGCGGCGCGCGCGGTCTATGAGTTCGTGTGGGACGAGTACTGCGACTGGTATGTCGAGCTCGCCAAAGTTCAGTTGGCAAACGGCAGCGCGGCGCAGCAGCGCGCAACGCGGCGCACGCTGGTGCGGGTGCTCGAAGCGACGCTGCGTCTCGCGCACCCGATCATTCCGTTCATCACCGAAGAGTTGTGGCAAAAGGCCGCTCCGCTCGCCGGCAGGAGCGGGCCGAGCATCATGCTGCAGCCGTTCCCGCAGACCGATGCGGGCCGCATAGACGAGCGCGCCGAGCAACAAGTCGCGCTTCTCAAGCAAGTCACCAACGCATGCCGCACGCTGCGCAGCGAAATGGGCCTCGGGCCGCAGCAGAAAGTGCCGTTGCTTGCGCACGGCGACCGCGCCACGCTCACCGCATTCACTCCTTATCTGATGCCGCTGGCACGCTTGTCGGAGGTCACGATCGTCGATGGCGGGCTGCCGCAGGCCGACGCGCCGGTATCCATAGTCGGCGATTACAAGCTGATGCTGAAGATCGAAATCGACGTCGCGGCGGAACGCGCACGGCTCGGCAAGGAAAAAGATCGACTCGAGAGCGAAATTGCGAAAGCGCAAGGCAAGCTCGCCAATTCCAATTTCGTCGAGCGCGCGCCAGCCGTCGTGGTCAAGCAGGAGCGCCAGCGTCTGGCCCAGTTTCAGGCCACGCTCGACAAGCTAAGCGCGCAATTGAACCAGCTCGGATGAAATATGGACATCGTTGCGCCGGTGGCGATGGCGGCTGTCCTGGGCTGGGCAAGCGGCCTGCGGCTCTACGCCGTGCTGTTCTTCCTCGGCGCCCTGCACTACCTCGGCATGATCACGCTGCCACCTGACCTCGAAATCGTCGCGCATCCGGCGGTGATGGCGGTATCGGGCGCGCTGTTCCTGATCGAATTCGGCGCCGACAAGATTCCCGGCTTCGACAGCGTATGGGACACGTTCCAGACCTTCATCCGCATCCCGGGCGGCGCG
>OCZT010007511.1_pt1 | contig 10684 bp, 8 predicted proteins | sample 1539031 | NCBI WGS metagenome assembly OCZT01 (sample SAMEA3539308, study PRJEB22396) | soil metagenome | biome: tundra; feature: field; material: soil | place: USA | collected 2010-05 | depth 0.15 m
CTGGAGCGGCGCGTCGATCTCCTCGAACGCCCCTCCGCGGAGCCTATCGCGCCGAAGGCTCTCATTCCGCCAACAGCCGAGGCCGGCGAAGGGCTTTCCCTTGCGCAGGCCAGCGGCGCCTTCTCCGTGATGGGCAAAGCCATGCTGGGCATTGCCGGCGCTTACCTGCTGCGCGCCGTGGCTGAATCCAGTTCGCTTCCCCGTTTGGCGATTGCCGCCGTTGCCATTGTTTACGCGCTTCTGTGGCTGGTGGCCGCGGCGCGCGTTCCGGCTGAAGAGTGGCTTTCCAGCACCATCTATGCCGGCACTTCCGCCCTGATTCTCGCGCCCATGCTTTGGGAACTGACCCTGAGCTTCAAGGTATTGTCTGCGCCGGCCACTTCCGCCATCCTGGGCCTATTCGTAATTGCGGCCACAGCGCTGGCATGGAAGAAAAATATGGCGCCGGTCCTTTGGGTGGCCTATCTTGCCGCAGCCACCGCTGCGCTTGCCTTGTCCGTCGCCACGCACCAACTCCTGCCCTTTATCGCCACGCTGCTTTTGATGGCGCTGATCTCGGAGTTCGCTGCCGCGCGCAACCACCCTCAGAGCGTACGGTCCCTGGCGGCCCTGACCGCCGATGCAGCCATCTGGGCGCTGATTTTTATCTACTCCAGCCCCGCAAGCACGCGCATGGATTATCCGGCACTGGGCATAGCTGCCTTGCTCTTACCCGGCAGCCTTCTCTTCCTCATTTATGGCGTCAGCGTCGCCCTCCGCACTATGCTGCTCCGGCAGAAGATCACCGTTTTTGAAACCGGCCAGGCGATGATCGCGTTCTTACTGGCCGCATCAAGCGTGCTCTACTTTGCGCCGGGCAGAGGAGCAATCGTCCTGGGCGCGGTTTGCCTGCTCTTCTCGGCGGCGTGTTACGCGGCAGTCTTTTTCCTGTTGAGCAAAGCCGCCGAAGGCCGCAACTTCCACGTCTTTGCAGCGTGGGCCGCGGGCTTGTTTCTTGCAGGAAGCATACTTTGCTTGCCGCCGTTCTGGCTTGCAACGTGCCTGGGCATGGCCGCGATTGCCGCCACTGTTTTCACAACCCGCCTGACGCTCCGGTTTCATGGCTTAGTCTTTCTGCTTGCGGCAGCGGTTGCGTCGGGGCTGCTGGAGTATTCCTTCCATGCTTTGGCCGGAAACCTGCCGGTAAGACTGGACGCAAGCGTCTGCATCGTCTCACTCTACGCGTTTCTTTGCTATGCAACCGGCAAGCATCTCCCTGAGGAGAACTGGAAATTGCAGCTTCTTCACCTGGCAACGGCAGCTCTGGCGGTCTTCGCGCTGGCGGCGCTGCTGATTGAGGGCCTGCTTTGCCTCTCCGCGCTACGCATCGCTCCCAATGCGCCTTACATTGCATTCATTCGCACGCTTATTCTCTGCGCCCTGGCACTTGCGCTGGCCTTTGCCGGCTCCCGCTGGCGCCGTATGGAGCTGACGCGCATGGCCTATACAACGCTGGGGCTGGTTGCCGCCAAGTTGCTCCTGGAAGACCTGCGCCTTGGCCACCTGGAGTTCATAGCCGCCGCCATCTTTTTATTCGCCATCACCCTGATCGCGGTTCCGCAGATGGCGCATAAAAAGAAAAAAGTGTAGGGCGCGGCCCGGCGCTCCAAGATTGAGTTCTGTGCTTTCCCACCCTTGCCACACAAACAAAAACGTGGCAAGGATGGGGCACCCAGCTCTGCTCAGGATAAAACCGGCCATCAGCGGTAGATCTGCGGGTGATAAGGACGTGGCGGCTTGATGCGAGCTTCCGCGTTCCTCAGCTTCAGCTTGCTGATGTGCACGTCGTAGCCGGTTCCGGGCAGAAGCGATTCCAGCACAAAGGTCTCCGTGCCGTCGGCGCGGAGTTCGCGATAGCGGTAGACGCCTACATTGCCCTCGCTGGTCTCCGTGCCTCCCGAGGGAGCGTCAAGAAAGCGCTGCGCATCAGCCACGGTGGGCTTAGCGAGAGACTCACCCTCCGTCAAACTTTCGGCCGCATAAGACCGCACCAGCTTGGTCCAATAGCGGCTGAGCAGGTCGGTATCGACAAACAGGTCAGCCCACACGATCTCGCCGCGTACGGCCACCACCACGCCGATGGCGCCTTCCTTGCGAAGCTGGGCGATCACCTGCTCCCGCGCCTTCATCACCGGAGCCGCTGCCTCATCCACCTTAGCGCTCACCGAGTTGTCTTCCATGACACGGGCATAGCTGGTGGTTCCCATCGAACGAGGGGACCCATAACCAGCGCCCGATCCGCTGTCCATCGCCGTACCGGCGGAAGGAGCAGACGCCATCGCCATCTGAGAGATGCTTCCCCGCACGGAGTTCCACACTTCCTGCTGGTCTTTGGCAACCATGGCCCGTTCCCGCACGCTGGGCTGCACCATAAAACTGTGCGCGGGCGCCTTGGCCGATGCGCCGAAGGTGGACGAGCTCGCGGTCCAGCGTCCCGGCTCGATGCAGAAGACCCCGAGATCGATGGGCTCGCTGCCGGCCGGCACAATGCGGTCCTTGGCAATCACCCTGTCCTGCTTGCCTCCGGTAACAATCTCGCCGGCCAGCAGCAGCAGGGGCTTGTCTGAGTTGTTCACCAGCACCAGCGTGTTCACCTCGTCGCCGCGAGAACGCTCCGGCTCCGGAACGCCGCGATAGCGGTCGTCATGAAAGACCGGGCCGTCAACAGGTCCCCTGTGCCGCACCATTCCCTGCGCGCGACCGGCCTCGGTCACTTCCACCTGGCCGCTCTTGATGCCCTCGTCCAGCGTGATGAACGGCGTTGCGCCGCCAGACTTCCACCCCAGCGACGAAGACCTGTCGCCGGGGACCCCGGACTTGCCGTTGGCCCGCACCACCGGGAAAAGAAGCAGATTGCCGCTCTCGATGGGGTCCAGCACCTTGTAGTAACCATTCGCTGTTTCCTGCGGCCCGCCTGCCGCCTGCACTCCACTCTGTTCGACAAACGCGGCGAGCGCCAACACCAACGCGCCAGCCAGCCCCAACCTGCTCAGATTCTTCATGACTCTCTCCTCCGCCGGGAAACCGGCATCTGAATCTGGAACGACGCACGGCAGATTTCTTGCAGAGTTTTTTAAGCGGGCCGTTTAGCGTATCGTGAGGTCGTGGGGATGACGCCCTCCCAACCCGTTGAAGCGAGCGCCGCGTCCGGCATCTCCGCCGTGCCACAGACGATTCATGTGCTTGACGAGTTCTGGCGTGAATCGGGCGCAGCCGCCTATGGGCTGGAGCGTGCGCAGTTCAACGAAATCCTGGAGAGCGTTGGGATAGCGCAGAATTTCGGCCTGGCGCAGGGAGCGACAGCTTCACGACAGCAACAGGCGGTTTTTTTCTACGGTCTCCGGCTCGCCGACCTGGTGCTGGCGCGAGCCTGCGTAAACGGACACCAGGGCGCATGGGAACATTTCATAGCCCTCTACCGCCAGCCGCTGACGCGCGCCGCCATTGCTATTACCGGCAGCGAAACGCTGGGCCGCGACCTGGCCGATCAACTCTACGCGGAGCTTTACGGGCTGACCACCCGCGACGGCGTGCGGCGCAGCCCGCTGGACTCCTATCGCGGCAAAGGCTCGCTGATGGGCTGGCTCCGCACCACGCTTGCCCAACGCCACGTGGATCATCACCGCCGCACGCGTCGCGAGCTTCCGCTTGATGATCCGGCAGACGGTTATGAACCTTCAGCCCCTATCCCTGAGCCGCAACAACCTTCCGCCGAATTGCTGCTTCTGAGCAGGGCAATTGAAGCGGCTCTCCGCCAACTGTCCGCCGAGGAACGGTTTTTGCTGGCCTCCTACTATCTGGATGAGCGAACCCTGCTGGAGATCGCTCCGCTGCTCCACGTCCACGAAGCCACGGTGAGCCGCAAACTGCACCGGGTGACCGGCGACCTCAGGAAGCAAATCGTCCGCAATCTGCAAGCGCAGGGATTGAGCAAGGCCGCCGCCCAGGAGACGCTGGGCGCAGATCCGCGCGATTTAAATCTGAATCTGAAGAAAATACTGCAAATTTCGTTCCTGGATGCGTTCCAAGAGAAGGCAATACCGTGAACTCAACTCCCCAACTCGATCTTCATCCCGACGCCGAGAGCCTTAACGCCTTCGTCGAGCAGGCGCTGGGTGTGCCGGAGCGCGAGCAGGTTCTCGCCCACCTCGCCGGGTGCAGCCGCTGCCGGCAGGTGATTTTTCTGGCGCAGCAGGCAGCCGCCGATGCAGAGGCTCCGGCAGCCCGGCCCGCAACGCAACCCGTGTCATGGTTCTGGAACTGGCGCTTAGCCTGGATTCCGGCCGCGGCGATGGCGGCAGCGCTGGCGCTGGTGGTCACTCTTCATCCCAGGCACACCGCGCCTGCACCGGAGATGGCGAAGGTCACGCCGCAAAGTGAAGTGGCCGTACCCACGCCCTTCCCGCAGGAGCGGACAGGCGCTGCAGGAGCGCACAGAGCTACACCAGCGCACACGGCGAACCCCGCTGCCGGAAACGGCCTGTTTGTCGCGCCCCGCGGGGCGTCGGAGGAGCTTGCGCAAGAAGCTGCTCCTTCAGCCGCGTTTCCGGCTGAGCCGGGCGCAATCGCGGCTTCGACTGAGGAAAATCATGCGGCCATGCCGACTTCGATAGAGACCGCGCAATCGCAGGCGGCCGGGGCGCAATTCCAACCGGAGCCGGCAGTAACCGCCTGGCAGCAGGAACGGCAGCGGGCGACCGGCGCATTCTCGGCCAGCGCAAATACCTCTCAGGTTTCTCAAAAGAGCATGAGGATGGAAGCATACTCCGCCCACGCCAGCAGCTCCGCCGCGCCTGCTTCATCGGGACCGCGCAAGTCGCAGCAGTCCCAGTCCGCGACTGGCGGTAGCTTCGACATGGGCACACAGCAGCAACTCACCGGATTGACTGCCTCGGGAAGAGTGAATTCGCCTAAGCTGCCCAGCGGACTGGCGACCATCTCCAGAGCATCCGCCCGAAATCTCATGTTGGAAATTGATAGGTCAGGTGCGCTGTTTTTGAGCAACGACTCCGGCGAGCACTGGCAACCTGTCGCACAACAATGGACAGGGCGCGCCATTGAAGTGCGGGCGAAAACAAGCTTGAGCGGCAACACCGCGCCAGACATGAAATTTGAATTGAAAAATGAGACCGGCTCTACCTGGGCGAGCGCGGACGGAAAAATCTGGACGGCGCAGTAAAACTACCCTGCACGCGGAGAGGCAGTAACGCTCTGCTTTCTACACCGGTTTTAAAAGGGCGCGGCTGGCAGGTTTTAACCCCAACAAAAACCGCGCCCCATCAACTCGTTTCCGCGCGTTCTAGAACCGGAAGAAGTTCTTAGCCAGAAACAGCACGTTCGCCGGACGCTCAGCCAGCCGGCGCATGAAATACGGGTACCATTCGTTGCCGAAGGGAACATACACGCGCACGTTGTAACCCTCTTCGACGAGCTTGCGCTGCAAATCGCGGCGAATCCCATACAGCATTTGAAATTCAAAATGATGGCGCTCGATGCCGTGCTCTTTGGCGTAGTTTTTGGCCGCGGCGACCATGGTATCGTCGTGGGTTGCAAGGCCATGATAGTCCGGGCTATCCAGCAGCATATTAGCAAGCTTGATATAGCTAGCATCCACATCGGCCTTACGTGGAAACGCGAGCTCTGCCGGCTCCTGGTAGGCACCCTTGCACAGCCGCACGCGAATGCCGTTGGCGATCAGCTCTTCGATGTCTTTCTGGGAGCGGAAAAGATATGCCTGAATCACGATGCCAACCGCCTCGCGCAGCGCAGGCTTGGCATGAAGTTGCTCGACGATGTCCATCGTCACCTGCGTCAGCGACGAATCCTCCATGTCGATGCGCACAAAGCTGCCCGTTTTGCCGGCGTGCTGGACCACGCTCTCGGCAATGCTCTCGGCCAGGGGGCGTGAAAGGTTCAGCCCCATCTGCGTCAGCTTCATGCTGATGTTGGCGTTGAGCTTGCGGGCGGCAATCGCATCCAACAGCTTGTGATAGACATCTGCGGCGGCCTTGGCCTCGGCTTCCGAGGTTACGCTCTCGCCCAGCGAGTCCAGCGTAACGCTTATGCCCTGTTTGTTGACCTCTTCGGCCACTCGCAGGGCGTCGTCTATCTCCATGCCGGCAATAAACCGCGAGCTGAGACGTTTACCCACCATGGAGTGTTCGCTGAAGCGGCGCAGGGCCCGATTGTGAGAGAGTGCAATAAAAAACGAACGAAGTACAGGCATTCAGTAATCCTCCTGGAACAGGCCATAGTCTTCCCGGCCATTTTCCAGCCCAACTAGTTTCTCACAAAAAAGTGGGGCAGGGCGGTGACGGGCAAATCCCGTCATTCGGGCCGGCGTTCGGCTATGCGCCTTCCCCGGCATTTTCTCCACGCGGAAGACACACATTCCTTATAATGCGGAATACCCTCTTATCGTGAAGGAGCTCCTCATGAATCGTAAACCGGCCTTGATCTTCTGTTTTCTCTTTGCTCTCGGAGCACTAGCCTTCACGCTGCCCGCTGTCCTGGCCCAAACCGCCGCGCCCACAGTCTACGTCAAGGCTGGTCATCTCTTCGATGCCACCAGCGACAACCTCCGCGACAACATGGTGCTGGTTGTCGAGGGCGAGCGCATCGTCAAGATTGTGCACGCGACCGAGGTAACCATTCCTGCCGGGGCCACGGTCATCGATCTCTCCCAGGCATGGGTGCTGCCGGGACTCATCGACTGCCACACCCACCTGGCGGCCCGCGCCGACCACTACGACCCCATCTGGGATGTGCGGACAACTCCCTTCATGGGAGGATTTAACGGCGTGGTCAACGCCAACAAGACCCTGCAGGCCGGCTTTACTAGCGTCCGCGACGTGGGTTCCCAGCCCTTCTTCGCCGTCGATCTGCGCCGCGCCATTGACGAAGGCCTCTTTCCCGGCCCTCGCGTGGTGGCCAGCGGTCCAGCCATCTCCATCACCGGTGGCCACGGCGATATGAACAGCTTTGCTCCCGGCGTCGAAAACAGAATGTACCCCGCCGAGCGCGGCTACTCGCTTGCCGACGGCCCCGAGCAGGTTCGCCATCAGGTCCGTGAGCAGATCAAGTACGGCGTGGATCTCATCAAGCTGCACGCCACCGGCGGCGTGCTCTCCCTGGGCGATAAGCCCGGCGCCGAGCAGCTCACCTACGAAGAGATGAAGATGGCCGTCGATGAGGCCCATCGCACTGGCCGCAAAGTCGCCGCCCACGCCCACGGAACGCAGGGAATCAAGGACGCGGTGCGCGCCGGCGTCGACTCCATTGAGCATGGCAGCCTCATTGACACCGAGGGCATTGAAATGATGAAGGCCCGTGGCACCTATCTGGTCGCTGACATCTACAACGACGATTACATCCTCGGCAAGGCCGTCGAGTTCGGCCTGCCCAAGGAAAATGTCGAGAAGGAAAAGACGGTGGGCCGCCTGCAGCGCGAGAACTTCGCCAAAGCCGTGGCAGCGGGCGTCAAAATCGCCTTCGGCACCGATGCCGGCGTCTATCCTCACGGCGACAACGCCAAGCAGTTCCACTACATGGTCAAATTCGGCATGACCCCGGCCGGAGCCATTCGCGCCGCCACTTCAAGCGCCGCTGACCTCATCGACCGCGCCCACGACGTGGGCACACTCGAAGCCGGAAAGTACGCCGATCTGATCGCCGTTACCGCCAACCCGCTGGAGCGCGTCGAGGTGCTCGAGCACGTCTCCTTCGTCATGAAAGGTGGCAGGGTCTACAAAGACGAACTCAGCGCCGCCAAACCGTAACCACGTACTGCGGCTTTTCTATCGAATCTCGTAGACCGTGCTGCCGTGAGCCGGCAAGGTTAAACTGACTTCCTTCGATTCCTTGAAGCCGCCTTCACTCCACATGTTCTGGGCCAGATGCTTCTTGCCATCAAGGCCAAGCTGTGCCCAGCTCACGCGTAACGTCAACGGCTTGTCGTCCAGATTGAAAAAGCCAAAGAACTCCGCGTAATTCCGCGCGCCTGGAGCGTTGATTGTGGCCCGCCACACTCGCGCGTTCTCAAACCCGGCCCCCAGGCTCTTGAGATTGACCGGATGGCTATAGGTCACATTCTGGTTCATGAACAGAATCGACTGATTGGCGATCAGCGACTTGCTGAACTCATCCAGCCTGGTCAGGTTCGCGCCCAGAATCAGCGGCGAGCGCGCCATTGCCCACAGCGTAAACTCGGTTTGCTGCTCGTCGTGCGTCAGTTGCGACTGCCTCGCCTCGCCCCAGCCCGGATGCGGCCCCAGCCAGCCCCACGGCAGCATATCCGCGTCCGGCCAGTTGCCCTCCCGCGCATAGGTAAACCACTTGGCCAGCCGGTCGAACTCGTCTCGCACGCCGAAGGGAAACTCGCTGCCGTCCGCTTTATGAGGAAACGTCCAGCCGTCCCAGTGGTCGTCGCTGATGCGCCACATCTGCGCCAACTCGGCCACCTCGGCCGCGTGCTCCAATTGCGTCGGCCCCGGCGAAAGGCTCAGCACAATCGGCCTGCCCGTCTTGCGGATCGCCGCCGCAATCTGCTGAATCTCCGTGGGCCGGTAGGGGTGGTCGCTGATGCAGTCGACTTTGATGTAATCGAGTCCCCAGCCCGCATAGAGCTTCAGCATCGAGTCGTACCAGGCCTGACCGGCGGCGTTGTCCGCCACACCATAGTTGCCGTCATCCCACGGGCAGGTCTCCGTGGTGTCGGCCGCATCCGCCGCGTGATAGCTCGATCCCGCGATGGGCAGATTATCCTTTACCGCCTGCTTGGGAATTCCGCGCACAATATGAATGCCGAACTTCAGCCCTTGCTTATGCACCCATGCGGCCAGCGGCTTGAAGCCCGCGCCGTCCGCAGAGGAAGGGAAGCGGCTCGCCACCGGAATCAGAATCCCGTTCCCGTCCAGCAGATACTTTCTCTCAGCAAGGTTTGAGCCGAAGGGGTTCTCCATGTACCACCCCTCGTCAATCACCGCATACTGCCAGCCAAGGTCTTTGAAGCCAGCCAGCACCTTCACGTTGGCTCTGAAGTCGGCCTCGTTGATGGTGAGCCCGTATGCGTCCCAACTGTTCCACCCCATCGGCGGCGTGGGCGCAGGGCTCTGAGCGGGAGTGAGGGTTGCAGCGGCTATAAAAACAAGAGCGGCGAAAAAGAAGTTGCGGCGTTCCATGTGGGAAAGATACCACAATCGCCGCAGTTCCATCCGGCCCTACAACTGTATCTTCATCGGCCAGGTCTTCCAGATCTCCGCGTAGTAGTCGCGAATCGTCCGGTCGCTGGAGAACTTGCCGATGCGCGCCACATTCAGAATCGACATCCGCGGCTCAAAGAGCGTCCGGTCGCCGCCTCCGCAGGCGCCAATGACCACGGTTCAGTCGCTTCCGCACCCCGGTGCGATAAGCTTGTGTTTGCCTACAGCAAGGAGCAAGCAAACTATGAATATGGTTCTGGGAATCGATGGCGGAGGAACGCACACCCGCGCCTCCATTGTGGCCGGTGAACGGGTTCTGGCTCACGCCGAGAGCGGCTCCATCAAGAGGCTGCGGGTGGGCGCCGAAGCCGCTGAAGCCAACCTGCGCGCCCTGCTCAAAGAGGCCTTCGCCCAGGCCGGCGTGACCGGCGTGCGCGCTGCCTCGGTAGGCGTGGCCTCCGCCTCCATGCCCGGCGTTAAGGAGTGGATCACCGCGGTCCTGCTTGATTTCGGTGCGGAGCGCACGGAGGTTGTCGGCGATGAAACCATTGCTCTGGACGCTGCCTTTCGCGGCGGCCCTGGAATTCTGCAGATTGCCGGCACCGGCTCCAACACCGTGGGCCGCGCGTCCGACGGCACCCGCGAAGGCGCCGGCGGCTGGAGTTCGCGGCTGGGCGATGAGGGTTCCGGCTACTGGATCGGCGTCAATAGCCTGCGCCGCGCTCTTCATGCCCATGATCGAGAACAGCCCACGCAAGTCCTTGAAACAGTGGGTAAAATCTGGGGCACACCCACCCTGCGCGAGTTGATTAACCTGGGCGACAGCACGCCGGGACCGGACTTTGCCGCGCTCGCCCCGGCGATCAGCGAACTCGCAAACGCCGGCGATCCCATCGCCCAGGAAACCCTAGCCCAGGCCGCTGCCGATCTGGTCGCGTTTGTTCTGCTCGTCCGCGCCAAGCTCCGCCGCAAGCACAATATCGCCGGCGAGGTTCCAGTAGCCTGGACCGGCGGCGTCCTGTCGCACATGACGCTGGTACGCGAAGCCTTTTTTGCAGGACTGGAAGCAGCCGCGCCTCAGATGCCGGTGAAACGGGAAGAGGTCGTTTCTCTCGAAGGCGCTCTGTGGCGGGCGCAGCGGCTGGCGGAGGCCGCCGGTTAACGAGCCGCTTCCCCGTTTACAACAGACCCAACCAGCTTTCCCGCCCCATCCACGGCCACCAGGCTGGCCGGCATTCCCACGGCGACGGAACCCGCCTGATCACCTAAGCCCGTCATCGCTGCCGGGTTCACAGTAAGCAACCGCAGAGCCTGTTCCAGCGGCGCGCCGGTGAACGCCATAAAATTTGCCAGTGCGCGGTCCAGCGTCAACACGCTGCCGGCCAGCACTCCGCGGGCCATGGCTCTCCCATTGGCCACCTGCACCGCAAAGTCTCCCAGTTGGT
>OCZT010007512.1_pt1 | contig 10684 bp, 11 predicted proteins | sample 1539031 | NCBI WGS metagenome assembly OCZT01 (sample SAMEA3539308, study PRJEB22396) | soil metagenome | biome: tundra; feature: field; material: soil | place: USA | collected 2010-05 | depth 0.15 m
ATGTACGTCGGCGGGCTGCGGTTCGACACCGTCGAAGCCCCTGAATTCGACTCGGGCCCGAACTCGGGTAGGCCGGGCCCGCGCTGGCGAGTCTCCGCATCCGTCCCGGGATGGTCCACCTGGACCGTCCGCCATCCACCGGGCCTATGAGGAGGCACGCAATGAGAGGACTCATCGCCCTTTGCCTGTTGCTCGTCGTGGTGGCACTCGCAGGTTGCACCAACCCCGACGCGCCGAGCACCGCGCCCAGCACGACGTCAAGCGCCTCGCCGCGGAATTCCGGAGAGCCATCAGCGCCCCCTCCACCATCGTTGGCGGCGCAAGCGCCGGCCGGGGTGCAGCGGACGCCGTCGGAGGCAATCGCGGCGTTCGCCCAGCTTTACGTCAACTGGACGTACCGCACACTGACCGCGAACCAGCGCACGCTTGCCGCGATGTCCGTTGGAGCAGCTCGTCTCTCAGAGCAACAGGCCGCGGTGAGCAGCCAAGCCGACACCACGATCACCCGCGGGCACGTCTTCAATCAGGGCGAAGTAGTGAGCATCGCCCCCGACCTTGCACGGTCGGGGACATGGGTGCTCGTCACCCGTGAGCAGACGGGCGGCGGGGAAGCGTACGCGGGACTGCCCGCCGCCTACCACATCACCCTCGCGCAGCTCGCGACCGTCGCTGGCGGCTACGTGATAAGCCAATGGTCGCCAGAGAATTGAGTCCTGCATCGTGCCGACGGCTGCCCGCCGGGCTTGCTGGCGCATGGACGCGCGTCTACGCCGGGATCTGGATAGCGACTCTTGGCTTCGCATTGGTCGTCGCGCTCGTGGGAGCACCACTTATCAGCACCACGCGTCACGTGCTCGGGCTGAGCCTCTCGGCGGACCGCAACCCGCGGCCCCACGGCGAGCACGTTCTCGCGCTGGTGGCCCACAACATCCCGATCTTCGCGTGGCCGCTGCTACTCGGTGTGATGGGTGCCCATCGCCACCGCGTCGGCAGGCGAGTCGCGGACACCGTTCTGCTTGCGTGTGTCATCGTCAACACGCTCCAGGTTGGCGCCGCGCTCGGTGCCTACGGCGCCCCCCTCCTTCCTTATATTCCCAACGTACCGCTGGAGTGGGCGGCGCTCGCGCTCGGAGCGAGCTCCTGGCTCGTGCAGCGGCGGCGCCCGCTGACTGTGCGCGAAGGACTCGTGTGGCTTGCCCTGATCGTCGGCGCGGTGCTTTGCGCGGCGACGCTGGAGACCGTGGCGGTGCCACACCGATGAGCTGCTCGGCCACACAGACGGAACGGGACGACACCGACGAGCGAAACGCCTGGCGGGCCAGTGACGCGCGCAGTTGCGTACCCCACCACCACCGGACACGTTTGGTGCCAGCAGGTCTAGACGAACGGTCGAGTCACGAGTACAGTTTGCAAGAAAAGTTGCAAGCAAAGGCGTGGCCTACGGAACTGTCCCGTTTTGCTGCAACATTCGTTCAAGGTCAAGGCTAGACCTAAAGGCTTATCGGCATGGATGTTCGATCTCGAAGATCAAGGGGCACGCAGCCCAACGGAGTAGGAGCAGGGCTCACGGCCCTGGTGTTGCGCACGCGCGCGCAACGCAAGCTCGCCTCCGAGCAGATCGGAGAAGTTCTCGGGGAATGGCGAAGGCAGGAGTTGCGGCTCGCGCGCGGTTTCGTGGAGTGTCGGGGACTGAGCGCCGAGCAGCTCGAGGACCTGTACCAGGAGATGGTGGTAGCCCTACTCCGCCGGCCGTACGTGAACGATGAGCACCTTCGGAACTCTCTGCGGGAGGGACTGAAGTACCGCGCGATGAACCTACGCCGCGACGAGCGCCGTCGCGGCGAAATCCTCGCGCAGAACGCGCCCAGCCTCTATCGCGCGGCGGAGGTACGCGAGGAGCGGAACACCCCGGAGCTCGCGGCCCTTGCACAGCAGGACCGCTTGATCATCTCGGAGTTCCTAACGGAGCTGACGTCGCTTGAGCAGCGCGTCTTCTGGTTGATAGCGGAGGGGATGCAGTACCGGGCGATCGCCCCAGTTCTCGGCATCGAGACCCCGGAGGCTCGCAAGGTCTCTCGGTCGTGCGAGCGCAAGCGCGAGCGCTTTCAGCTGCTGTATGACACTGGCCGGCTGTGTGGTTATCGCGCGGGCACGATTCTCGCGCTCCAGGGTGGCGAGACGACGAGCGAGGATCTGGCTACGCGGGCCTTCGCGCACCTTGAGCGTTGCGAGCGCTGCCGCGCTGAGCACAAGACCAACGCCAAGCGCCTGCGGCGCAGCTTCCAAGGCCAGGCCGCCGCGCTGCTGCCGCCGGTGCTCGTCGGCCGACTTGGCTGGTTGGCTCGCCTTGGGGTGCGAGCGAGGACCTCGCAGCACCGTCTCCTGTCGAACACGCCGTTTGCGCAGGGCGGAGTGCGCGAACGCGCCGCCGCGCTGTTGGCGGGCGGTGGCGTGGGCGCAAAGGTGGCGGCCGGGGTCGCGACTGTCGTCGTCATCGCTGGAGGTGCAATTGGAGCGAGACATGTGCTCGAGGAGTCCGGAGGGCATCATCCCCATCACAGTTCACCGAGCGTGCTTGGGATTCCTCGGGCGCCGGCGACCCCGGCGGATCTGCTGCAGGCGCCGCTCGCCCCGCTTGCGGGCGTGAGCGGCCACCGCGTTGTCCATACCTCCCGGCTCAAGCGCCGGGCGAGCCCCGGCCACGTGGTCGCAAGCGCTCGTCGAGTGACCGAACATGGCGGGCGCGCGCAGCGCGAACCGGGCGGGTTCGCCTACCTCGGAGTGCCCACGGGGACGAGCGCTCCAGCGCAGGCGCCTGAAGTGGCTCATACCGCCACTCACGGCGGCGGAGGTGCGTTCAGCCCATGAGCTACAGAAATTCGTTGGCCGGTTTGCGGCCGTCGCGGTCATATACCCCGGAAGCCCCCACTGGAAGGGGGCCTGAAAGGGAGATGAACGCGATCATGAGAAGACACTTCACGGCACCCCAGAACATGCCGACGAGGAACGCATTGAGGGAGACACGGATGAGCACCGTCAGCCCAGATAGTCCCGCGAGGAGCGGGGCGGTGGACGGCCGGCATTGGCTGCGCAGCGCGCTCGTGACGACGGTGCTTGGCGGCGTGCTGACGCTGGTGATCGTGGCAGGCGCGAACGCAGGAACCTACGTGATCGACAACTGCCCGTCGGCGCCCGGAGCCAACGGCGACCCGGGCCCGTGGACGGTGTTCGGCGCCCCCCAGAACACCAAGGGCAGCTGTAGCGGGGGACCGGGCAACTGGATCGGACCCCTTGGGGGCAGCATGTCTCCGGGGGGCCTCGATGGCGTTCAAGTGGCGGTTCCCTCCGGTAGCGGCATCACGATCCGTGAAGCGCGGATCTGGTGGTTTGTGCCCCAGCAGAGTTCGGGGGCGACCACGTTCGCTCTGGCGTCCGTGAACACGGGAGCTGTCGAGGAAGCCGACACTCCCAAAGACAGCTCGGTCACCCCTGATGACTTCGTGCTTCCGTCGACGACGACTGAGCTGACGTTGGCGGACTACTGCTCGAATGACGACGCCGGCGCCGGCTGCGTGTTCGGCGGCGGGGAGAACCCCGACCTGGAGCTCTTGGGCTCGCAGCTCACCCTGGCCGACAGCAACCTGCCGAGCGGTACCGTCACAGGGGGAGCCCTCGCGGGAGGGGGAACGCTGTCGGGCACGGAGTCTTTGAGCTACAACGCCGAGGATGCCGACTCGGGTGTCCGGCTCGTGCAGCTTCGAGTCGACGGCCAGCTGGCGGCGCAGAACGACTACATCTCGAACTGCCCCTACACGGGCTTCGCGGCCTGCCCACCCAGCGAGTCGAACACGATCAGCTGGAATACGGCGTCTGCAGCGGACGGCGAGCACAGCTTGGAGCTGACTGTCGAGGACGCCGCTCATAACACCAGCGTCATCTACGACGGCACGATCACCACTGCAAACGCGCCCGCGAAGACGTCATCGCTTGGCGCGCTGCCCGGCCCTGGCACGAGCACCGCGAGTTCGGGCCTCTCCGTAGGAGCTGGTGCCCCGAACGGGACGGCCGCGAGCGAGAGTGCTCAACTGCGCCTCGGTGTGCCACGGACGATCACGCGCAGCTTCGCGCACCGCGCGTTCCGGCTCACCGGGCGACTGCTCGACGTTCAGGGACACCCGATCAGTGGCGCTACCTTGGACGTGTTGCAGCAGATCGCCGGCAACAGCGCCACGCGGAGCATCATGCACGCGAAGACCCGCTCGGACGGGACGTTCGCCGTAGGCGTGCCGGCGGGACCATCGCGTCTGATCGAGGTCGCGTACCGCGCGTTCTCCGCCGACACCAGCTACGCCGCGCAGGCGAAGATCGAGGAGTCCGTGGGCGCCGGCGTGGAGCTCAACATCACCCCACGCCGCGTAAGCTCCGAAGGCGCCATCACGCTCACCGGCACGGTGCGGGGACCGATCCCCAAGCGAGGCACGATCGTCGATCTGCTCGTGCATTACCACGGCCGCTGGGAGCCCTTCCGAACACCGCGAACCAACGCGAACGGGCGCTTCCGCGTCGTCTACCAGTTCGAGGGCGGCGTCGGGCGCTTCCCGTTCCGCGCCGAAGTCCCAGCCGGCCAGGCCGGCTTCCCGTTCGCCAGCGGATACAGCCAGGTGGTCGATGTCGCCACACGCTAGAGCGGCCGCCCGGCGCCGGACACGGCGCGCGCTGGGACGCTCGTGCTGCTCGCTCGCCGCAAGCCTCTTCGCGTTGGCGATCCTTCCCGCGGGCGCCCACGCGGAGGTGGCGATCACCGAACAGGCCCTCGCCGACAACGGCGCGTTCCTTGCCAACGCGCCGGCGCCGGCGCAGCTCGGCGGCCTCTGCCTGGTAGACACCGGCGTGAACCTCAACCCCGACACCGAAGGCGTCGTGGTCGACCGGACCGCGATCGACGGCGGGTCGGGGGAAGACGTATCTCCCACCCTGCACGGCACGGTGCTGGCGATGATGGCCGGCGCGCCCGCGAATGGCTGGGGCATGGTCGGCACCGCGCCGCGATCCATTCAGATCGTCTCGGTGCGAATCCTCGAGCCCGGGCAGACGACGTTTTCCTTCAGCTCCTACGCAGCCGGCATCACCGAATGCCTGCAACTACGCCACAAGTACAACATCAAGGTCATCAATCTCTCGCTCGGCACCTCGGTAGAACCGTCGAGCCAGACCTATGAAATGGTGGGCAACGCCGTCCAGGAAGCCACTGACTATGGCCTCGCCGTGGTCGCTGCCGCAGGCAACGACGATGGCGGTCGAGTCGAGTACCCCGCGGCGTATGCCACCGTGCTGTCGGTCGGCGCCAGCGACACCCAGGGAGGCGCGTTCTGCACCTTCTCCAACCGCGGAGAAGGCTTGCGACTGATCGCGCCGGGATGCGACCTCGACGGGGCCAACCCGACCAGCGGCGAACCCGACTACAACTACTGGCAGGGCACCAGCGAGGCATCGGCGATCGCGGCGTCCGCGCTCACCGCCCTGGAGTCCTACCGGACAGAACTCTCACCCCAGGCCGCCGAGGAGGCCCTGACGGGCGCCGACGGCGGCGTGCTGAACATCGCGCAGGCATTTCGCAACGAGGGCCTTGGGGAAATCGTGGCGGCGGGCGAAGCGGCAGAGCCCGCCACGCAACCCGCCGGGAGCGCGAACCCAGCGAAACCTCCGCAGAGCGTGACACCATCGAACGCGATGACGCTCACCATTCCATTCCAGCGACCGAGAGCACGGCTCAAGCGAGTCGAGCGACGGTTCGTGCTCGTGCTGTCGGGCCGCCCGGGCGAAGCCCAGGCCCAGGTGCGCTACCTCGGACACCGAGGTCGCTCCCTGCGTCTGAGCGTTCTGCGCACGCTGCACGGCGCGTTCACCGATCTCACGCTGCCCGCCGCGGGCGTCGTCGAGGTCTCCGTGCGCTACGTCGACCCCTACGACATCCAGCGCGTGAGTCCGTGGATCACGCTGAAGCTGCCGCACGTAAAAGCCAAGACCGCGAAGCGCAGGCACAGCTGATGAGTCGCCGAGGCGTCCTGCTCGCTCTCCTGCTGGCGAGCCTCGCGGGCCTGCATCCTTCGGGCGCGCTGGCAACGACAGGCAGCTACGAAGTGAGCGCCTGCAACTACGCGCCCGAAGCGGTCAACAACTCCTGGACCTGGGCCACCACCGATCCATCCCAGCCCGACCACTACGCCGAGCACGCGAACTGCCCCTACGTGCTGGGCGACGGGGGCGGAGCGGTCGATCAGGAAGGCGGGCTCTCGACGACCGACGCCCTCGGCCTCTCAAGCGGCGCGCCACCCGGCACGAGCGCGGGCTGGACCTTCACCGCGCCGGCCGGCACGACGACCACGGGCATCACCTACGAACGCGACATCGGGCACATGATTGATCCCGACAACTACTGGTCTCCAGCGCTCCGCGCCGACGGAACGATCGTACCCGGAGAGACCTGCCTGGACTCCGTGCAAAACGGCGAGACCTGCTCCGTCGGCGGGCCACCCGGCGAGGGAGGCGAACCGGCCACGATCACTGGCCTGTCAGCACACCAGCTCTCTGTCGGCATCGTGTGTCAGGCGCCTTCGGGAGAGGAATGCGTCACGGGCGCAACCGAGCACAAGGTGTGGGCTGCGACGTATGGCGCGACGGTGACGCTCTCCGACCCGACGCCGCCGACTCTCATCGCACCCGCGGGCGCGCTGTGGGGATCGGGCGAAGCCGGCGGCTTCCACAAGGGAACTGAGAGCGTCACGACCTCGGCTCAGGACGTCGGCGGCGGCGTGCAGAGCATCGTCCTCGCCGCCGACGGGCGGCCCGTCGAGACCTACAACGCCCCATGCAACTTCACGTTCGCGCAGCCCTGCCCCTCGTCCACGGGGGCACAGACCTTGACGCTGCCGACCACCGAGCTCTCCGACGGCACGCACACGCTCACGCTCGTCGCCACCGACGCAGCGGGCAATCAGTCCACCATCGCCTCCGAGCAGATCACGGTCGACAACAACCCGCCACCGCCGCCCGTCGGACTCGCGGCGACGGCCACGCAGGTCGGCGGCTCCACGTTCGCCGCGACTTGGTCCGACCCATCGGGGCAGGTCGCGCCGATCACGGCAGCGACCTATCAGGTCTGCCCCGTAAGCGGCTCGGGGGCTTGTAGCGCTCTCACAGCGGCGCCCGCAGCCGGACCGGCAACGGTGACGGTGCCCGGCCCTGGAAGTTGGAGCCTCGCCGTTTGGCTGACCAACGCCGCAGGCAACGGCACGGCCGCCAATGCGGCGCACACGACGCTCACGGTCCCGGCGGGCAGCTTGGGCGGCGGTGGCTCGGGCTCGGGCGGCGGCTCCGGTGCTGGCGACGGCTCCTCGGCTCCGAAGGCGACGATCCATGTCAGCGAGACGCTGCGCGGGCGCGAGCTCGTCGTGCATGTGAGTGGACCTGCAACCGGAGAGGTCCGCGTGAGCTTCACGGGCCGGCTTGGAGGCCGGACGGTCGTCTCGGGCGCAAAGACGGTGGCGCTCAAGCGCGGGAGGCTGACGGCGACCTTCAAGCTCGGTCCCCGCACGGCGGCGCACGCCATGATCCGCGTCAGCGCGAGGCTCGATCACCAGCTCGCGGTTACGAGCACGCTCCATCGACCCGCATCGCATCACCCACGCCACCCGCAGGCGTCCGGGTCGAAGCGATGACCGACCCGGTGTGGCTACGCAACGAACTGAGTCGCTGTCGCGGATGGCGCGGGATCATCAGCGGGAGGGGCGGGCATCCTGGGCCGCGAGGGCTCAAGGATCATCACGGCGATGCCGAATGGGCTGGATAGGCTCCGCCGAAGGCGCTACCCTTCAGGCAGGTGATGACTGTGAAGATCGAACGTCTTGACCCCCAGCAGCGCTTCGATGAAAAGGAGCGGGCACGCCGCGCCGACGAGGAGGCGCTGCGGTCCGGACAGAAGTCAGAGGCGCAGCTCAAGCGTGAGAACGAGGCTTTTGCTTTCCCGCGAGAGCAGATGCGCATCCGTCTCGATCGCGCCAAGTCGCTGCACTGAGCCAGAACGCCTGTGGAGGCTTCCTCGTCGGATAGCCTAGTCAGCATCACGCCGGAGATCCCGCCTCTCAGCATCGAGGAGGCGCGGCGCATTCTGCTTCGACTTGAAGATGTCCTCGCCAGTGGCGAGACGATCCTGATTGGTGGTCAAGCAGTTGCCCTGTGGGTCTCCTACTTTGAGCCATTGCTGGGAGACCTCGAAGCCGACCGCGTGGCGAGCAAAGACATCGACTTTCAAGGATCGAGCACATTGCTTGCGCAGGTGGCAGCTCTCCTCGGCGGTGATTTGAGAGTCCCCTCAATCGATCATTTCACACCGATCATCGGGATCGTCACCTTCCTTGACAGCGATGGATATGAGCGTCAGCTCGATCTTCTCGACCGGCCCTACGGACTTCAGCCCGCAGACATAGCGGCGAGCGCAATCCCTGTGGAGGTTTCCAGGCCTGACGGGACGATCCTCCATCTATCGGTGATGCATCCCGAGCGTTGCATGGAGAGTCGCGTGCAGAACACCAATTTGCCGAACAAGCAGACCGGCTTGGCCTGGCGCCAGCTACGCGCGTCAATCACTTGCACGAGAGCCTTCAGCGCGGAGTTGCTGGACGCCGGTCGAACGCGAGATGTCCTAAAGCTCAACGAGCGGATCTTCCGCTTTGCCCAAGAACAGCGAAGCGCGCGACTGGCACTCGACAAGGACATCGAGGTGTTCGACGCGGTACTCGACGATGAGCGGCTGCCAGAGAAGTTCAGGACCATCCGTCTGCCGCAGATGCAAGAGCGGATTCGGGCCTTGCGCGAACGCCGATCGACGTAGCCGGCGGCAGACGAGAGCAACTTAGCCCCGGCGACATGACCAAGGTCAGCGGTCCACCGGGGCTTTCCAGCAGGAAGCATAACTCACAGGCACCCGCTGCATGCTTGGACTGACCCGGGCTGAGGTCGCGGAACGCCTTGGCCTATCGGCCTCCTATATCCCCGCGGTCGAAGCGGGCAAGCGTAACCTTACGCTTGGCCAGCTCGCCAACATCGCCAACACGATGCGGCTCGGCATCGACATCTCATTCATCCGCCCCGACGGAACGCCTGTCCGCCTCGACCGGACGTGACGGCCTGCCGTAAGGCGCGGGCGGTGCAGGTGTGGCCAGCCTGGACGGCTTCGGCGGCGTTCTACTCAAACTCGGCACGAGGTGGCAGCAGCATTGCGACGCGCATCACGTCGGGATGGTCGCGGCGCACGCCACGATCCGCGTCAGCGCGAAACTCGATCACCAGCTCGCCGTGACAAGCACTCTGCACCGGCCCGCCGCGCGTCAGCACCGCTGACGGGAGAGGCGACCTGCGGCCGACCGGCCGTCAGCGGGCTGCGGCCTCGTCGATCAGTCGCTGCCAATCGTCGCGCAGGGGCTCTGTGCCAAGCTCGGCGATCGCCAGCGCGACGACCTCCTCGAGGCCGACCGGCCCCGTGGGTAGGTGGACCTTCGCGAGCCACCGATCGCCGACCTGGATGTCGGCGCCGACGTGCATGTGCGGCCGCGTTATCGGACTGGCGCCGCGGGGATGCCAGTGGTAGGCAATGAGCTCGCAACCTCTCGTAGCCGATGGCGTAGAGGTAGCCGAGAATCTCGACGCGCCAACCGTCGACGTCCTGGCGAACCTCGTACTGCTCGGCGACGTCGAACGAGAAAGGGCCACCGCGCATCTTCGCGGTGTCAGCGAGTTCGAGCTGGTGCGGCGCGTCCGAGGCGTGATAGGCGCGGACAACGACGTGGACGCTGGTCACGCACGACAGCAGCCGCACGGTCCTGCCGCGGTAGTGCTCGACGGCCTCGGCGGGTGTCCTACTTGGGAGTGGCATGGAGCGGGAGCATCATCGCGACGCGCGTCACGTCAGGGCTATCGTCAATGTCGATTTCGCCCGCGTTCAGGCGCCGCTCGAACTCCTCGCCGCTCATGCCCAGGCGCTTGCGTGCCTGTTCATCGACTCGCTGGTCCCACTCCTCGGGGCTCAGCTCGCGGATTTCGTTGTCAGTTCGGGTAGCCATTGCAAAACGCTCCTAGAGGGGGAATCGGCCGCGCGGGCCGGCTCCTTGACACTTCATTGTAGGGGAGGATGCGGAGGAGTTCCAAGCGCCGTCGCTCAACCTTGTCGCTATGCCGCAAACAGCTCCAGCTGCTCGGTTTCCCCGAGCGGCTCGATCGGCGCGGGTGGCTTGCGATGCGGAACGAGCGGGATGACGTTCGTGGTCGCCTCCCAGGCTGTGCGCAGCTCGGCCTCGGCGATCTCCTCGCCGGTGAGGGGCACGCCCTGGGCCTGGAGATCCTTGAGGACCTGCTCCAGGGAAATCGGCTCCTCGCGCTCGTCCATCAGCTGACCGTCGAGGGCGAGGTCCGCGGCGGCTGCCTTGGCGGAGAGCAGCGCCCACTTCCTCTCGTCCAGAGAGCCCTTGGTCAGCATCACGTACACGGTCACGGGCTTGCGCGAGGAGAGCCGGTGCGCGCGGGCGATGAACTGGTCGAACATCTCATAGCTGAACACGAGCCCGTCGACGACGACGACCGAAGCGGTGTCGAGGTTGTGGCACAACCTGATGGCGGGGATGCCACAGAG
>OCZT010007513.1_pt1 | contig 10683 bp, 11 predicted proteins | sample 1539031 | NCBI WGS metagenome assembly OCZT01 (sample SAMEA3539308, study PRJEB22396) | soil metagenome | biome: tundra; feature: field; material: soil | place: USA | collected 2010-05 | depth 0.15 m
TCAAAGTTCTACTGCCACCCCGGCAGAGCCGGGGGATCTCCCTTTTGGATTAGCCCGATCCGGTTGATAAAGCGAAATGCTGACTTCGAGGCATCCACCAGCCCAAATGCAGCCGTCCCCAACCCCCCGATAGCGGTAATGATTTGGCTAAGCGGTGCCTTGCTAAAGTTCACGACCGTATTCGGATCTCCGACCATATGCGTCTCCTTTTATTCCAGAACTTATATAGTCCAAACTCATCGCGGTAAAGAGCAATTTGACGCGCAGCAAAGAAGGCCGGAATCCCTGCGGATTCCAGCCTCTATGTAGCTTCAAAACCCAATCTCTGCCAGCTTTGCCTAACTCTGGCCAGCCACGGCCTCTGCCTTCGGAGCCAAAAACCTCTCCATGAACTTGGTGTCGAACTCGCCCGCCCGGAAGTCCGGATCGGCAAAGATGGCCTGGTGCATGGTGATCGAGGTGTCAATCCCTTGCACCACAAACTGGCCCAGAGCCCGTTCCATCTTGGCAATCGCCTCGGCCCGGTCGCATCCGTGCACAATCAGCTTGGCAATCAGCGAGTCGTAATAGGGCGGAACCACGCCCTCGGCATACTGGGCCGTGTCCACGCGAACGCCATTGCCGCCCGGCACATTAAATGCCGTGATCTTGCCCGCCGAAGGAGTGAACTTCACCGGGTGCTCGGCATTGATGCGGCACTCAATCGCGTGGCCCCGCATCTCCAGGTTGGCCGGTAGAATCGCATCCAGCCGCTCCCCGGCCGCAATCCGCAGTTGCGCCTTGACGATGTCCACGCCCGTGATGGCTTCGGTAATCGGGTGCTCAACCTGGATGCGCGTATTCATCTCGATAAAATAGAGCTGCCGGTCCTCGTCCATCAGGAACTCAACCGTCCCCGCATTCTGATAGCCGATGTCCGTCAGGCACCGCCGCAGCGTCTGGCCAATCTCCTGCCGCATCTTGGGGGTCACCTGCAAACTCGGCGCCTCTTCCACCAGTTTTTGATGCCGCCGCTGGATGCTGCACTCGCGCTCAAAGAGCGTTGCCACGTTGCCATGCTCGTCGGCCAGCACCTGGAACTCGATGTGGCGCGGCTGCTCAATGAACTTCTCCATGTAAAGTTCGCCGTTGCCAAAGGCGTTTTCCGCCTCGCCCCATGCCTGGTGGAACAGGTTCGGCAAATCCTCCGGGTTGCGCACGATGCGCATCCCGCGTCCGCCGCCCCCCGCCTTGGCTTTCAGAATCACCGGGTAGCCGACCTTCTTGGCCCAATCCAGCGCCTCCTCCGTCGTCGAGATAATACCGTCGGATCCCGGCAGAATTGGCACCTTGGCCTTCTTCATTGCCTGGCGCGCCTTCTCCTTCTCGCCCATCAGCCGCGTAACTTCGGGTGGCGGCCCGATGAACTTGATATTCGAGGCGCGGCAGACCTCGGCGAAGTTGGCATTCTCGCTCAGCAGTCCGTAACCCGGATGGATGGCGTCCACATTGGCAATCTCGGCTGCTGAAATCACCGCGGGCACATTCAAATAGCTCTCTGCAGGACGCGGCGGCCCGATGCAGATGGCCTCGTCGGCAAAGCGCACATGCAGCGAGTTGCGGTCCGCCTCGCTATACACGGCGACCGTGCGGATGCCGAGTTCCCGGCACGCGTTCAAAACGCGCAGCGCAATTTCGCCACGGTTGGCAACCAGAACCTTACGGAACATTCAGGACCCTTTGTAACTGTCCAACCTGCTGGATTTTAGTGAAAGGTACCGGTTGGATTTGAGTGAAGGGTACAGGCTTTAGCCCGTACGTCGAAAGTAAAAAGTGCGTTGGGCTTTAGCCCCTGAGGGAAGTTCTTTGCCCCGTCAATCTCGCCGGAACTTCTAACGCGCTAGATCAAATCCAACCAACAAAAAACGAACTTCTCGACCACCGAGTCTCCCTACCCCAGCCGCACAGAAAAGAGAGGCTGCCCAAACTCAATGGGCTGGCCGTTGGAAACAAAACACTTCACGATCTCGCCCGAAGCATCGGATTCGATCTCGTTCATCAGCTTCATGGCTTCGACAATACAGATCACCTGTCCCTTCTCGACCCGGTCGCCAGGGGCGACGAAGGCCGCTGCTCCCGGCGAAGGTGAACCGTAGTATGTGCCGACAATGGGCGACTTGACCAGATGCAGCCCGGCGTCCGGGTCCTCTGCAATGGGAGGCGCCGCGGGTGCCGCCGATGCGGCGTGAGTTGGCGACACGGGCGGAGCCTGAACCGAGACCGAAGGAGCAGCGGCGAGCAGGCGTGCTATGTCGGACAGTCCAGCCGACGGAGCCGCTGGGTGGTTGAACTTCAGCCGGATCTTAAGGTCACCGCGATCTAGGTCAAACTCGGCAACCTGATTCTCTCTGAGGAAGTCGATCAGTTGTTTCAGATCTTCGATGTCTTGTGGTTTCATCCGTTCCTTAACTCTGCCACATGCTGGCGGGTTGGGCCAAATCAGTTTTCAAAGCCATTTTTCAAAGCTCGATCAGGGCCTTCGGTGCCGGCGTCAGAACCTGCCCACCGGTAGGGGTTACGGCCACCATGTCCTCGATACGTATCCCAAACTGGCCGGGCAGATAAACTCCAGGCTCGATAGTGACCACCATCCCGGAGAGCAACTTGGCCGTCTGCCCCGCCCCAAGGCGCGGCGGCTCGTGAATCTCCAAGCCTACTCCGTGGCCCGTGGAATGGGAAAACGCCTCGGCCAGTCCGGCCTTGCGCAACACCCCGCGAGCTGCCTCGTCCACTTCTCCGCAGCTTACTCCTGAAGCCACTGCGGCAACCGCCGATTCCTGCGCCAATAGAACAGCGTTGTAGGTCTCGCGCTCCTTGGTCTTTGGCTTGCCCAAGTAGACTGTGCGGGTCATATCCGAGCAGTATCCTTTTAAGACTACACCGAAGTCCATCGTCACGAAGCCGTTGCGGGGCAATCGCGCCCCGGTAGCTCTCCCATGGGGAAAGGCCGACCGCAGACCCGAGGCCACGATGGTTTCAAACGACATGCCTTCCACACCGAGCAGGCGGGCCCGGTATTCCAGCTCCGCGGCAACTTCAACCTCGGCCAAGCCCGGCCGAATGAACTCCAGGATGTGCTCAAACAGCCTGCACCCCAACAGCGCCGCTTCAATGATCAATGCCAATTCGTCTTCGTCCTTGACCATGCGCAAAGGCTCAACCAGCGGAGCAGCAAGCGCCGTAAGCAAACTCTTGCGCAGCCGCGACGGAAGAGCGGCTCTCCAACGCGCCAGGTCGGCAACCGAGGTCCACGAAGGGTCGATCCCTGCGAACTCCACCCCCGGCTGCGCCGCCAGCCACTGCACAGCTGCCACCGCCGGAGAACTGCTTATAATCTCAACCCGCGCCGCCGAAACCTCTTCGGCAGCCTGCGCCGTATAGCGCCCATCCGTAAACAGCCGCGCGGAGCGCCTTGTGATTGCCAGCGCCGCGCTTGAGCCTGTGAATCCAGAGAGGTAGCGCAGGTCGGGAAGATGCGTGACCAGCAGCCCATGAAGCCCGGCGCGAGTCAACCTGCGGCGTAACAGCCCAATACGGCGAAAGTGGTCCACTTCGGAAGGATAAACCACGGAAGCGCAGGGAATAGGGAATAGGGAACGGGGAATAGAAAAGCCAACCGTACCAACGAGGCCCCGTACCCCATCCTTGCGGCTTCCTTTCGCCGCAAGGGTGGGAAACCACAAATCTACGCCTCGGCCGGCGGCTCTGCTCAAGCGCGAGGTTGATCCAGAGGTTCGAAAACGCCCTTTTTGATGGGTCAAAGAGAGCCTGCCAGAGGCAGATATCTCCGTCGTAGACGACTACGAGGTGTCGACGCCAGTCCGACGGTGGGCTATCGAAGCAGAAGGCATTGACGAAGATTCTGTTTTGTCCGGACACTTTGACGGCTACATACTGCCGGAAATGCCTCTCAGGATGTTCGATGTGAATCTTGGAGTCCCACCCATGTATTTTTAAAGCCGAGATTTGCGAGAGGCTTGACTCCAGACCATCAATATCCGCTTTGGTGGGGTTCCAGCTACCGTCGTATTTCTCCAACCTGTCCTTCGAATAGCGGTCTGAAACCGCCTTCAATTCGCTCGCCGGAAGCAGTACAGAGCGTCGTTCCTGCTGCCCCTGAGCGTTGGAAATGAGACACAGCGACAGGAATGCGATCATTGCCTTCCATGCCCGCATCTCGTCCTCCCTATTCCCTACTCCCTATTCCCTGCTTTTATACCGCCGGCCGAACCGGCTTCTTCTGGTGTGGGTCCAGTTCGGCATCGGCGGCTTGCAGGTCCGACTGGTGGTCCATCCACTCGTCCAGTCGAGACCGCTTGAACCTCCACCGGTTCCCCAGCTTGAAGGCCGGAACAAACGCCTCCGAAGCGTACTTGTACAGGGTGTCCGGGGAGATGCCAAGGTAGTCGGAGGCCTGGCGAATGTCCATGACCTCGCGCACCTCGGGAACCAGCAGGTTGGAACGGGCCGCGGAACTACGCATAATCGCCTCCTGACCCGAGCGCTGGCTCAGGGCATCTTCCGGCAGAGCTGCCGGTTATCTTGTATATAGCGCGGTTTCGCCTGTCAATTCAAGGATTTTCAGGCAGTTACCGGAAATTAACGGCAATTCCGCCTCCAGCCGACAGACCTCGAGCCGGCATATCTCGAGCCTTAGCGCAGCCGGTTGCGTCCCCGTTCCACGCACACCCAAGCCATTGGGCCGTTAGAACAGATGGTGCACGTCAAAAAACAATTTGATCCGGTAAGCCGGTTTAGTGCCTGAGGCTGAGAAGGCTCTACATCGCCTTGCGCCACCACACGGTCCTCTCAAAGCTGAGGAACCGGGTCTTTTCCCCCCGTGAGAGGTAGAAATCCAGCACATCATCCTTCTGGAACACTGAACAGTCTGGCCAGCTTGCGTCCTTCTCCAGATGAGTCGCCTTCTGGTGGTTGTCCACCAGCGTGATCTCATCAGGAGAGCATTGGATGACCTGCTGAGCCTTCAGAGAGAAGGCCGTTCCCGAAGGCGGTTCCGGGGGCACCTGGTTGGCGATCTTCGTCAAGAGCAGGATGAACGCAAAAACGGCCGCAAAGATGGCAATCTTCTTCATGATCGGCAAGCGTCCTTGGAGGGAACCGTCCGTGCCTTGGTGCGGCAGACTGGCGCGCCAAGCTCAGCGGCGCTCGCGTCCGGCGATAAGCCCTCGGACAACTCTATAGCGCAACATGAATCGGCACAAGCGCAAAACTGCCTCCGCCCCAGATGTGGGAACGGAGGCAGCTTAAGCGGCTCGGTGTGTGAAGATCCTAGTTCTGGTCCTCGCGCCTGTGCAGTGTGGGCTTGTCGTCGCCACTGTCAGTCGTCGATGTGCTAGAAGGGCTGGTCGGGTCGCTCGACCCGGTGCTGGCCCTCCGCAACGACGGCTTCTTGGTGTCCTTCGAGTCGGTGAGGCGGCGCTTGTTCTCGATGCGCGCCAGCCGGGCCTTGATGTCGTCGAACTCCGACGTGGTCACCGTGTACTCGTCCCGTGCAGGGAGAATCCTCGCAATCTCCTCCTGGGAGTGTGAAATGCGGTCAGGGGTCTGTGGGTGGTCTGAGAACGCTTTTGAAACCAGGCCGGGCTTGCGCTTCTCCAACGCCTGAACCTTCTCAAAGAAGCTGATAAACGCCTGCGGGTCATAGCCTGCCCGGTACATGTACTGCACCCCCAGGTAGTCGGCCTGAGCTTCAAACTCGCGCGAGAAGTGAAGGAAAGTGATGGGCAGCGCCAACCCGGCAGCCTCGTAGATTCCATAGCCGGTCCAGCCCCCGATAAAGATCAGAGGAATCGTGCCCAACTGGGCGTAATTCATCCGCGTCATCTCGCGCGCGGCGTGGTGGGCGCAAACGTGGGCCGTCTCATGGGCCATCACTCCGGCCAACTCAGCTTCTTCGTCCGCATTCAAAATCAATCCGGAGTTCACGTAGAAAAATCCGCCCGGCAGCGCCATGGCGTTGATCTCGTCTGAATCGATCACCTTGATCGTGAACGGCACCTTGCAGTCGGAGTTCTTGACGATGTTCTGGCCGACGCGATTGACATACTCCACCACCACAGGATCGGTAATGAACCGGGTACTCTTCTCGACCTCTGAGGCATACATCTTGCCCATCTTGATCTCGGAGTCGGTCGAATACCAGTTGCCAACGCCGCGACCGCCGATATCGCGATTGCCCACCGCGTTCACGTCTTCAATTGATCCTGCTTTTACGGCAACCTTCTGGCTCCCGGGTTCAACAACCTTCTCGGGATTGACAGTGCTGGCAGGTGCAGGAATATCGCCCCCCACTGGGGTAGTGCCCGGAGCAGGCTTTTTGTCAGACGGAGGAACTGGTATGTCCCCGCCCACCGGCGTCGTTCCAGGTAGGGGCTGGGCAGACGGTGTGGGCTGTACGGCGGGTATGCCGGACGGCGGTGTGCTGCCGGGTGGCGTGCTGCTGGGCGGTACGCTGGACGGCGTAGACTGGCCCCATGCCATCGAGGCTAGTCCCAAAACCAGTGCTGCCAGAGCCGTGGGCGTCAAATGCCTGGAATACGTCCTCATGCCTCGCCTCCTGCGCGAAGACTCACCCGCTGGGGCCGTGCCGCTTCGCTCCATTAGTTAGACGCTATCACCTTCCCATTTGGCAACCAATCACCGGAATAATTTGCGCCCTCGCCTGCATCCCGTTTCCCGCAGTAATCCAGCCAGCCTCAATTGGACTCAACTGTTTCACTTTCGAGCACGCATCCGTCTGAATTAGAGTGGAATGCACACGGAGTCGGCGGAGGAGTTCTTGCGCAAAGCGACGTTAGGTTTAGCCCTGGTGGCATTCAGCGGGGCCATGCTGTTGGTTGCCCAGCCACCGCGCCCTCGTAACCCAATGGAAGAAGTGCTCCATCCTCGCGCTCACATGCGCCCGGCCTCTCCCAATGCCCCCTCCACCCCCGAAGTCGTCTTCGATGCCACCGCTCTGGGCTCTCCGCTGACCCTTGACAAAGGCTGGCGTGTCGGCATCTCGGGCAATCCAGCCGTGGCGGCGCCCGATTTCGACGACTCAACCTGGGCAATCCGGAATGCAGAAGAGTCCTTTTCTGAAGTGCCCGACGAAGACCATCCAGCCGGCACTCCCAATGGGGACCCGAATGCCCAACCTCCCCATGGCCACCAACGGCCCTTCGCATGGTTCCGGCAGCACGTCAAACTGGCGCCCAACCACGGACCGGTCGCCCTGCTCATCGAGCTGCCGGTCTCGCACAACACCTCCATGGCCATCGGCACGCAGGTCCTGTCTGTAGACATCTTCGCCAACGGGAAGATGATCCAGCCCGAGGGCCCGCACGGAGACGCTCCGGAGCGTTACCAGCAGATTTCGCGCGTTTACAAGCTGAATCTTGCGCCCTCGGAGACTTCGCTTACATTAGTCGTTCGAAGCGTCTACATCCCCATTGGGTACGGAGCGTACACTTCCTTCTTTTCCAGCCGCAAAATCAGCCTCGGCAGTCCCAACGATCTGGCCGATGCTCTGGAGCTTTGGGTTAACCACAGCCTCTTCGAGCGTCTGCCACGGCTAGTGAATGCCATTCTGCTCACGGTGCTGGCCTTGTTCCTGCTGGCGCTGTTCTTTACGCAGAAGGGCCACATCGAGTATTTATGGCTGGCCTTGTATGAGTTTCTCCAGGCGCCCATCGGTTTTGTCGATCTGGCCGGAAGTTTCGGTCAATTGGACCGCTTCTGGTATGGCGCCGTGGTGCTTCAACTTGTGGTTCTCTCGGCGTATCTCTACTTCGAGTTCCTGATTGCGTTCCTCGCCCTGCGCAGGCGCTGGTACATTCTCCTGCTGCGTTTCACCGCGCCGATCCTGGCCGGCGTAGGCCCTACCCTCTTGATGCTGGGTAGCAGCGACCTCGAAGGGATTCTGTTCCTGGTGGTTGCGCTCCTGAGCCTGCTGTGGATCGTTGGCTGGCTGGCCTTCATCCTCACCACCCTGATCTCTGCCACCCTGCGGCGCAATTTCGAGGCCGGACTGCTCCTGGTCCCCCTCGTTTTCAGCATGATTGGCTGGATCGAGCCCATCCTGATGAGCGGAATGACTCAGTGGGTCGGCCGCCCCTTCCATTCGCCTCTCACCATTCAGGCCGGGCCCATTCCCATCCACTTCGCTTCCATCGCCGATTTCACCGGCATCTTCGTCATCGTGCTCATCATCTTCGTCCGCTTCCTGCGTATCCATCACGATCAGGAGCGCGCCTCCAGCGAACTGGCAGCGGCGCGCAGTGTCCAGGAACTGATGATTCCCCAGGAGAAGCTCGAAACCCCCGGCTTCGAGGTCGAGTCCATCTACAACCCCGCCAACGAAGTCGGCGGCGACTTCTTCCACGTACAGGCCACCAGCGACGGCGGCCTGCTGGTAGTCATCGGCGATGTCGCCGGCCATGGACTCAAGGCCGCCATGAACGTCTCCATGCTCATGGGAGCGCTGCGCCGCATCCCGGAGCACAGCCCGGCAAAAATTCTGGAATCCCTGAATCGCGTGCTTGTCGGAGGCGAGAGCTTTACCACTTGCCAGGCCGCCTTGTTCGGAGCCAATGGCGAACTTACCCTCGCCAACGCCGGCCACCTGCCGCCCTACCTCAACAGCCAGGAGGTGGTCCTGCCCGGGGCCCTGCCACTCGGCGTGCTGCCCGACCGCCACTACGACGAGGTCCGCCTCTACCTCCACCCCGGCGACCGCATCCTTCTTCTCTCCGACGGCGTAGTAGAAGCCCGCAAACCCTCCGGCGAACTCTTCGGCTTCGACCGCGTCCACAACCTGAGCAACCAGTCCGCCTTCTATATTGCCGACGCCGCCAAGGAATTCGGTCAGGAAGACGACATTACCGTGCTCACGGTAAGAAGGCTGGCCAAGGCCATGGCGGCCTAGAAGGTGTCTGGGCTGCTTCATTCATGAGACTGGAGCCGTCCCGACTAGGAAGATGGCACGAGACGCCATCAGTATTCTTCATGCGCGAACGCGCCACTTGAAGAGGTCGTCTCCCATACGGCAACTTTTCACGTTACTCATAGCTACTTGTCATCTTCTCGTCTTTGACTAATCGCAAAGATGCGAAAGTCATACACCCCTATCCTTGCTCCGGCACGTCTTGGCCGCCAAATCCAAGACCGCGGTGGCTTGTGCCGCAAGTATCTCAGCGCTCGACAGTAAGGCGCGTAACCCGCGCAAAAACGGAGGAGATACTCATATGACGAGGATTCAAGCCTCATTGAGAAATTCGGCGTTTGCCACATTGGTGGGCCTGCTGGCCATTTTCGCCACCTTGGCTGCAAATGCACAAGACAACAAGCCAATCACTCCGAACAGCGCGGACGTTGCAGCGGCAAGGGAAGCCAAGAGATCGCCCATTCATTCCATGCCGGCAAACACACCCGCTGCTGCCGCACACCCAAAGGAGGCAATCTCCGCCGCAATTGTGTCAAGCGCCGCTACGCCATTCCAGGGCGGGGGCCCGCGGTACCCTGGGGATCTTAGCAACCAGGGAGGCGCGGTCGTGGGGCAGGCTCAGTCGCATGCCATCTATATCACGCACAGCGCAGTTGGCTGCACAACCCCCAGTTGCTGGGGCAATCCGGAAGGCTTTCTGCAAAGCCTTGCGAAAAGCGACTTCATCCACATCACGGACCAGTACGTCGATAGGTCCGACAACAACCGCTACACAGTCGGTTCCCATGTCTCTGGCACATTCGTCCCCTACCCTACTGTGCCGCTCACGGACAATGATGTGCTCGCTGCGGTGCATGCGGTGGCTTCTGGGACCCACCAGACCGGTTACGGCCACATCTACCACGTCTTTCTCCCCCCGGGAACTGATGAGTGCTTCGACGCTACCTTCTCAACGTGCTACTCGCCCGACAATCCAAACACCTTCTACTTCTGCGCGTACCACAGCAGCGCGACTTTCAGCGATATTGGCCACGTGCTCTACACAGTCGAGCCATACCAGAACGTTGGCGGGTGCAGCGTGGCGCCGGGTTCCCCAGACGGACAACTGGCGGACTCGACCGACGATGTCCTTTCCCACGAAACGTTTGAAACCATCACCGATCCGGACGGAACCGCCTGGTGGAACTCGACATCGAATGCGCTCTACGGCTCCGAGATCGGCGACGAGTGCCAGTTCATCATCTTTTTCCCCAGCGCGGTATACTTCGACCCGCCTGCGTTCAGAATTGGAGGAAAGAAATACGCGGTGCAATCCGAGTATGACAACTATAGTCACTCATGTAACACCGCTCCCTAACAGCCCGTGGTGAAAGTCGGTTTTGAAAGGGCGCGACCGGGGTACCCTCTGGGTCGCGTGCCGCAAATGCTTGATAAGAAATGACGGGCTTTAGCCCCCGAGGGATGTTTTTCAGCAATCTGGACTTTCACCACAGGCTGCTAAAGACGACCAGGAGAATTGACTCGTTTGCAGAATCAGCAGCGCACACACAAAAAAGCCCCACCCTTGCGGATGGGGCTTTTTTGCTTTTACCGGCCAACGGGAGGCGTCTGCCCCACCGCAGGTGGTCAGTCGTAGTATTCCAGGCCGAGGTGGGTAATCAGGTCTTCGCCCATGATGTGCCGAATGGTGTTCTTCAGCT
>OCZT010007514.1_pt1 | contig 10683 bp, 9 predicted proteins | sample 1539031 | NCBI WGS metagenome assembly OCZT01 (sample SAMEA3539308, study PRJEB22396) | soil metagenome | biome: tundra; feature: field; material: soil | place: USA | collected 2010-05 | depth 0.15 m
AGGTTCAAAAAAACCCTTGACAGTGAGCAGCGCTTTCATATATGGGGCGGGCATTTTTGCCGGCAGCCGGCTTCAAGCCGGCTCACTTCGGCTCCGGCACGCTGGGCTTCCCATACACCTTCTTCAGCGATTCGCGATACTCGTCGAACAGCACCCGGATGCCGTCGAACTCCTTCTGCACCGCCGCGCGATAATCGGCTCGCGTCAGAAAATCGTAAAGTAGCGCCGTCATTGCCTGCGCGTCCACCACGAATCCCTGATGGCCGATCTCCGCCAGCGCGTCGGTTTCCATTCCGTACGTGTGAAACGGAGCGTCCGTCGTCGCCGCGCTGAAACCGATGCCGGGCACCGCGCTCGACACGCTGCCTGTCTCATCGAAGCCCTGCGGTTTCCCCGGAATGTCGTCTACCTTTTTCCCGCCATAGTGCTTCATATAGGCGAACGCAACCTCCGCCAGCGTCGCCGCGGAAACACCGTCGCGCATTCTCCCGTAGTTGTCGATTTTGACCTTCGTGCCCGTCGCGAGCGCGGCCGCCTTGGCTGCGTTATCGGTAAACTCGCGAACCTGTTCCAGGTAAACCTCGTCCGGATAGCGAATATAAAAGTCCGCAGCCGTGCGATCGGGCACGACATTCGGAGCCGCGCCGCCCTCGGTGACGATCCCCTGAATCCTCGCCTCCGGCCGGATGCTCGCGCGTACCGCGTCGATATTGTTGAACAGATGAATCACCGCTTCCAGTGCATTGCGCCCATTCCACGGCATCATCTGGTGCGAAGGCGCGCCGCTGAAGGTATATTTCACGCCGTCGATGTTCAGGCAGCAGGAACCGAAGCCCGCAGCGGGCCTCTGCGTCGCAGGGCTCGAATGGCTGCGGACAATCACGTCGATTCCTTTAAAAACTCCCGCTTCGAACATCTGCGTCTTCGCCACCGGCGGCATCATCTCTTCGCCCGGCGTGCCGAACACCGTGATCGATCCCGGCGCGTGCGTCTTCTCCATCAGCTCCGCGATGGCCACCGCGGCCGCGAGCCCGACCGGCCCCTGCGCGCTGTGCTGGTCGCCGTGAAACGCGCCTTTCGTGCCGCGCAGCGCGTCGTATTCGACAATCACGCCGAGCGCCGGATGATCGTGACTGCCTTTATACCGCGCGACGAAAGCCGTCTTCAGATCCGCGACGCCCGGAGTAATTTCAAACCCATGCTGCTTCAGATAAGCAGTCAGTATCGCCACCGAGCGCGTTTCCAAGAATCCAATTTCCGGATGCCTGGTGATGTCGTCCGCCATCGCCAGCAGTTCTTTTTCCATCAATTCGCGAGCCCGTGCCGCCGCCTGCTCGCGCGCGGCATTCGGCCCCGTCAGCTTTGTCACCAGCGACGTTACGTCCAGCGATTTCTCCAGCTCGCCCATCTTGCGAATCACATCGTGAGCCGCTTCGCGCTCCGTGGGCGTGTCCTGAGCTAAAGTAGCGGCGAGGAAAAGATGCAGAAACATCATTTATAGATGATATACTGATGTCGAGATGCGCACAACCTTGACTCTCGATCCTGACGTCGCCATGAAGCTCAAAAAGAGTATGGCGGAGAACAAGATTACCTTTAAAGAGGCCGTAAATCAAACCTTGCGCCGCGGCATGAAGGCGGCGGCGAAGGAGAAGAAGAGGGCTCCGTTCAAGGTGATCCCGCATTCATTTGGCTTTAAGCCTGGCATCGATCAAAACAAGCTGAACCAATTGTTGGACCAAATGGATGCTGAGGAGTTCGTGAGGAAGATGAACCGGTGATCATTCCAGATGTCAATATTCTGGTCTACGCCTACAACAAAGACGCGAAGCAGCACGCAGCGGCTAGGCGCTGGTGGGAGGATACACTGGCCCAGCCCCAGCCTGTCGGCTTGCCGTGGGTAACTATCCTCGGTTTCATTCGGATCAGTACGCAAAGGCGCATTATAGATCGTCCCATGTTCGCCCGAGATGCGATCGCACGCGTTCGCAGTTGGCTTGAGCTCCCCAATGTTGAAATCATCTCACCTGGCGACCGGCACGGTGAGATTCTTTTCCGCCTGATCGAAGAGATGGGCACCGCCGGAGACCTGACGACGGATGCTCATCTTGCCGCCTTGGCGATCGAACACCGGGCGCAGTTGGTTTCCACGGACACGGACTTTGCCCGCTTCCGTGGACTACGATGGTTCAATCCCACGGAGGTGTAAATGAACCGACGCAGATTCCTCGAAACAGCCGCGCTGGCTCCAGCCGTTGCTGAGGCTGCCGCACAGCAAATCTCCCAAATCTACAAGCCGTCCCGGGTCCCCGGCCGAATGAAGTGCGGCACCCAGCACAACTCGACCGACGAGGTCCTGAAGATCTGCGCCGCGCTCGGCGTGAATCATATTTGCAGCACTCTGCCGTCGCCGAAATTCGACGCCGCCTGGAGCGTCGAAGGACTCACCAAGCTGCGCGAGCGTGTCGAATCGCACGGCATCGCGCTCGAAGCCGTCCCTCTGCCGCTCAGCTCCGCCTACATCACGAAAAGCGAAAACCCGAACATCATGCTTGGCCGGAGCCCGGAGCGCGACCGCGAAATCGAGAACATCCAGCAGATGATCCGCAACGCCGCCCGCGCCGGCATCCCCGACCTCAAATACAACATGAGCATCCTCGGCGTCGTCCGCAGCGGAACCACCATCGGCCGCGGAGGCGCGAAGCTCAGCACGTTTGTCTACGCCGACGCCAAGCAGGATCCGCCGCTCACCGAAGCCGGCCCCGTCAGCGACGATCAGGCCTGGGAGCGCATTACTTACTTTCTCGAGAGAATCATCCCCGTGGCCGAAGAGTTTAAGGTAAGGATGGCGTGTCATCCACACGATCCGGGCATGCCGCGGGACCAGGGGTTTCGCGGCGTGCATCGCGTCCTCGGCAGCGTGGACGGGCTGAAGGAATTCATCTCCATCGAGGAGAGCCCCTATCACGGCCTGAATTTCTGCCAGGGAACAGTTTCGGAGATGCTCAAAAATCCGAAGGAGGAAATTCACGACGTCATCCGCTATTTCGGCGCGCGAAAAAAAATCTTTAACGTCCATTTTCGCAACATTAAGGGTGGTTTTCTCAACTTCAGGGAGACGTTTCCCGACGATGGCGACGTCGATATGATCCGCGCGATTCGCACCTACAAGGAAGTCGGCTACGACGGGATGTTAATGCCAGATCATGTCCCGAAAATCGATGGCGACGACAGCGGCAAGCAGGCCTTCGCCTTCGCTTTCGGCTATATCCAGGCCCTGATTCAAATGGTCTACGCGTGATCTATCGGAGCCGGACTTTTTTGGGTGCCGCCGCCGCATTCTCCGCACGCGGCCGGAAGTGCAGCAATCGAGGACCTTTGAGCGTCCCTCCGCGCCCGTAACGATTCAGCGATGCCGACCCGATGTGCAGCAGCGCCGCCACCGCAATCCATACCTGCCAGTGTGAAAACAACCCCGTGATCGTGAATTCCCCCGCCATTCCCAGGTCTGAGGCGAGCCTCCAAATCCCGAGTACGTAGGCCATCAACACGGCCGGCATCAGGAGTGTGCCAATGGCGGATGCCACCAGGCGATTCTTTCCAACCTTCCGCTGAATCGGAGGTCCCTGCCGAAGCTTGATCCGGACCATCATAAAATAAGGTCGCGACCCTAGACCAAGCCTAGCAGAAAATACTGAGATTTACTTTAAGGTCACCGCTTTACCAGTCTTAATGCTCAGCTTCGCCGCGTCGATAATCTCCACCACCTGGACATTAATGTCTAGCGCCACCAACCCCTCCGGCGCCTGATGACTCTCGACCGCGTTCGCCATATATGCCAAAGGGCTCGACCTCTCCTTCGCCAGCGGATCGATCTTCACCGATTCGTTCGTCGCGCCCCGCCCGTTCTTGCGCACCTCGACCTTGTTGTTCACCATGGTCATGCTCGCCGTGCGTCCGAACACCTCCAGGTCCTGAACACTGCGCGGCAAATCCCAGCTTCCTTCAAAAATCCCGGTGCCGTCTTTGTACCCCAGCACCATCGTCGAATTATCTTCGACTTTCGGAAACCTCTCCGGCTGCATATGGTCGACCCGAGCATACACCGTCTGCGGCTTGCCCATGTACCACAGGCTCCACAGCGCGTTGTAGCATCCGAAATCCATCAGCGCCCCGGCGCCGTTTTTCACCGGATCGGTCAGCCACGCGAAAAAGAAGGAACTGCGCGGGCCTTCCGACCCCGGTCCGCCGTGCCCCACCACGCCTCGCAACCGGTACACCTTGCCCAGTCCACCCGAATCCGCAATCTTCCGCGCCGTATAATTCGACGCCCACCATGCCATCTGGTAATTGGTCATCACGTAGATGCCGCTCTTGGTCGCGATCTCGCGGATCGCCGCGGCGTCCTTCGCGGTCGATGCCAGGGGTTTTTCGAAAATCACCGAAATCTTGCGCCCCGCGCACGCTTTCACGATCTCCAGATGCCTGTTGTTCTCCACAAAAGCCCACACGAAATCCGGCTTCACCGTGTCCAGCATCTTGCTGTAGTCGGAATAAATCAGGTTATCGGCGACGCCCGCCTTCTTCGCCTCCGCCACCAGTTCCGGATGCTCCTCGGCCACCCCCACCAGCGTGACCACGTCGCCCTTCACCATGTTCGGCAACTGGCTCCAAACATGCGAATGAAGCAATCCAATGACAGCAATCTTGGGTGGCGCGGCAGCGGCCAGCGGCAGCGCCAATAGGAAAATAAGTAAGTTCTTCATGACAAGAGAAAGGGGCATCGCAAAGCCCACCCTAAAATCATACACCGTCTCATTATGGCTACTGGCTACTGGCTCCTTCTTGATTTGTGAGATTCCCGTAAAAAGATTTCCCCTTCGCTTCCCTTACGCACGGGTGGTGATCTTCAGTGGTAGAGTAGAAATCCAAGCGCCTTCCGGCACCCGCCGGAAGTGTCGGGTGAAGGAGACTGTAGCGATGCGGTTCTCTCGGGTTGGAATTGTATTTTGCTTGGCGGGAATGGGGATTTCCGCCCAGGATTTTGCCGGTGAAACCTGGCAGCTGGAAAGCAAAGGCGACGCCATCGAAGCGCGCGCGCGTTTGCAGAAGGCGCTCGATGCCTCTCCCCAGGACCCCGCGGCTCTGCGTGCCTACGCCGAGTTTCTCGACCGCCACCGCGACCCCTCCGCCCGCGCCATTTACGTCCGCCTCGATCAGGCTCTTTCCCGCGACGCCAATCGCGCCGGCGACCGCCAGGCCGTCCTCCGCCGCCTCACCATCCTCGACCTCCTCGCGGGCGACCGCGCCGCCGCCGTCAAGCACCTCGAAGCCTATCGCGCCGCTGGCGGCTCCGGCCTGTCCCTGCCCTCCGCCGCGGCTTCCGAACCCGAGAAGGAAACCGTCATCGAAATCCCCGGACCCTTGCGTTCCTTCGCCCGCATGGCCGCGCTCTCTCCCGACCTCCGTCCGGAAGACTTGCTGACCGCCCTCGCCCGCAACGTCGTCACCAACGGCTACCAGGCCGCCAGTTCCAACGAAACCCTGGAACAGACGGAGTACCTCAAGCTCGTCGTCCGCTATCTTTCCCAGGCCAAAGAGCTCGACCGCCTGGGCGGCGATAAGAAAGTGATTCGCATTGAAACCTGCGAATCCACCGAAACCGGCGACATCCTGCGCATTCTCGGCTACCGCATGCGCGGCGGCTGCGGATCGGACGTGGTCCTCGAAACCGTCAACGCCACCCGCGCCTTTCTCACCATCGATTCCGGATTTCCTCTCGCCCAGCTCGAACAGGCCCTCCGCACCAATCGCCCCTTCGTGCTCGATTACCACCCGGTCCGCATCCCGATTCTTTATGACGCTGAATACTGGCAGTCGGCCAAGGAAAAAACCACCGGCGCATTCATCGACTTTTTTCTCTCCGATCCTTCCTTGTGCCGCCTCTATCTGGGCCTCGCCAAACTCGATCCGGAAACCGCTCTGGCTCTGCGCGCCGCCATTCCCGCGCCGCGCTTGAGAATCTACTCCCACGTGCTCGACTTTTACGGAGGCATGTTCCAGATCCGCGGCGGCAAAGCCGTGGTGCCGGGCGGCGCGCGCTCCGAAAAAATGTGGGCCGAGCTCGCCGGCGCCCCGCCGTCAAACGGAACCGCGTTTATAGAAAAGCTCGTCGCCCGCGACGATGGCTGGCTGGCCAGCTATTTCGACGCCCTGGCGCGCATCAACGGTCCGGTGAAGGATTATCTGTGCGATCCCGAGCGCATGAAGCGCTTCTACACCGCCATTCGAGGACGCGTCACCAGTCCCGGCCCCGCCCGCCCCGTGTTTCGCGGCAACACCGACATGATGCTGCTTACCACGCGCCTGCGCCTGGATAAAGACGGAAAGCCGCACATCCCAGGCAATCTCGACGTTTGGAAGGCTCTCTTCGTCAGTCATCCGCAGGGCAAGTACGACGCCAAGTTGAGCAAAGCCGCCCCCTCCTGGAAGGAGGCCGACGACGTACTCGAAGCTCTTTTCGGCCTGTCCCGCAAAGCCGTCGAGAATGAGCCCCTGAAAATTTTCATGGCCCTCAGCGACGTCGAACGCAATCGCATCACGCCGCTCGAAGCCTCCACCGTCGATCGCCTGGCGCGCGAGTATCATCTGCTCCACGCGCAGTATCCCCTGTTTTCCGAGGCCCCCGCCGTTTCCGATAAAACGATCCTCGCCTATATCGACGCCATTCACGCCATCAATAAAATCGGCGACCAGTCCGTTCGCTCCGACGCCGCCGGAACCCTGCAGGCTCTGGCCGGACTGTGGCAGATTTTTGTCAGGCAGGGCAGCATCCCCACCGCGCAGTCGGATCAGGCTCTGGCGCGCATCGTCGAACCGTTCCAAAAGATCCAGGGCGAGCGCGAGATCTTCGACGGCGGAAGAAGCGGCGTTAAAGTGTTATTCGAAGCATGCGGTTCGCCCAGGAATGTTTCGCCGCAGGACCGCATGATGGATCTGCTCGCCGGCACCGCCTCGACCGAGTCGTCCGACGCCCGCGAGCAACTCGCCGAGGAAATGATCCGCGTATTCGAAGCGCAGCGCCTCGTCTCGCTCTCTACTTTGTTCGATCTCGCCGACAACCTCGAAAGCGTCACCAAGGGTGAAAAACTGAACACCGCGCTGGCCGGAAAACTCGCCACCCGCATCTCCGATATTCAGTTGCCGCGCAATACCTTCACCTCCACGGAAAGAAATTCGCTGGCCTTCGGCTACTACACTGAAAAGCACATCGAAGCGCAGAGGAAGCTGAATCTCCGCCACGCCATTGAAAAAGCCGCCGCCGACCCCAACAAGCTGAAGGAACTGCGCGGCACCCTCGCGCCTTTCCTGCGCGATACCCTCGTCGGCTACAACTACATTCACTATGCCCCGCCCGGCGCGCAGGTGCTCCACACCAATCCACTGTTCGTGCGGAACCACGATTTTATCGGCATTCAAGGCGCCGCACAGACCTGGAAAACAACGGAGCTGTTCGGAACCGGCTGGCCCGCCAACGCCGGAGGCCGCCTCGTCGGCTCGCTCGCGTCGTTGCCTTACGCGCTGGCCGAAGCGGAACAAAATTTCCTGGTCCCGTCACGCGAACAGGCCCTCATCTGGGGCGACCTGGTTCCACAAATGATCCTCAGCGCCGTCATCCCGCGCTGGTGGGATGTCACGCCTCTGCAACTTCACTGGGTCGGTGTGAATATGGCCTACGCCGAAACCTTGCTCGCCGAAAGCGCTCTCAGCCCGGATCGCCGCACCCAGGTCCTGGCCGTCCTCGAACGCTACGCGCCGCCTGCCCGCATCCGCAAAATGGATCGCCTTCTCGCCGCGGGCGACGTCCGAACCGCGGTCGAAAACATCGTGCCTTCGGAAATGTATCTGCTGGCCACGGAAATGGCCCTCGTCGATCGCGATTCGCCGCTCGCGGCCAACATCCGCGCCCTGGCCGCGCAGGCCCCGGATCAGGTCAGCCCCCGCGCCATCTCCCACGCCTTCGGAACCCCCAAGCCGACGCTCGCCAATTCCTATCAACCCGAGCTTCTCAACCTGCGCACGTTCCCCACGTTGATGGGATACTCCAGCCGCATTCTGGCCGAAAGCTGGGAATCGAACATTCTCTACTACGCCGCGCTAGCCGACGAAGTGCACGCCAGGCCGGCCCAACTCAACGTACTCATCCCGGCCTGGACCGAACAAACGGTAGAACAAATTTTCGCAACGCATTTGGAAGACTGGCCCGCGCTATTGCGCAGCCTGCGCCTGGTAGGCGACGACGTCCGACAGAAAGCCCGCAAACAAACCACCGCCGCAGCGGACAACCCATGATCGTTTCGCCGTCTGTGCTGGCTCTACCGAGCCGCGACCACAGGGAGCGGAGAGCCCCTACAGGAGGAACCCATTGATCCGCAGCTCGAAATTTCTTAAGACCGCCGTTCTCACGATCCTGGCCTCCCTGGTCTGCGCCCAGGAACACCCTATCTTCAAAGTAAAAGTCGACATGGTGGTGCTCAGCTTCCAGGTCACCGATAACAAGGGCCACTACATTAACGGCCTCAAGCCGAAAGATTTCCGCGTCCTCGAAGACGGTATCCCCCAGAAGTTCGTCACCTTCGCCGAAGGCAGCAAGCCGCCGGTGGAAATAACCTCCGAGGGAGCCCTCAAGCCCATCCCCATCACCGAGGCAGGCGTTGCCGAAGGCCGCTCCGACGCTTTCGTCGGCACCAACGTCTTCGTCCTGTTCGACACCAGCAATTATATGTACCGCGGCTTTGTCTACGCCTCCGACGCCATTGCCGATTTTGTGCGCGGCCTCGACCGCGCCGATTCCGTCGCCGTCTACACCTACAGCCGCAACCTGTCGCGCGCTGCTCCTCTTACCAAGGAGCGCAGCGACGCCATCTTCGGCCTCCGCAAAGCCGTCGCCGGCGATGCCTCCGCGCTTTACAACTGTCTCCTGTTGACGCTGCGCGATGCCGCCAAGGTGCCCGGCCGCAAAGTTGTTATCGTGTTCTCCAACGGCCCCGACGATTCCAGCATGGTCGGCCCCAACGACGTCTCCACGGTCGCCGAGGACGAAGGTATTCCCATTTACGTCATCTCCACCAACGAAGTGAACAAGGATCCCATCTCCTCGAGCGTGTTCCGCCGCATGTCCACGCGCACCGGCGGCAAATCGTATTTCGCCAAAACCTGGCAGAAGCAGGTCGAAGCGTTTGAAAACATCCGCGAGGATCTCGGCAACTCGTATACAATCACCTATTACCCGCAGCCGAATCCCAACGAAGGTTTTCGCAAGCTGACGGTGGAAGTGCTGTCCGACGTAGGCAAGAAGTATCGCGTGCAGGTTCGTCCGGGCTATAAGCCAAAAGGTGGATTTCAATGAGACTGGCAGCCGTCTGCTGCATCCTGTGTCTGAGCGCGTGCATGAAAGCACCCGATACGCGCGAGGCCGACGCCAAAGCGATTAAAGACGTGGAATCCGCCTGGGTGAAAACCGCCGCGACGAAAGACGTCGACGCCTTCGTCGCCTACTATGCCGACGATGCGTCGGTGCTGATGCCCAACGCGCCCTTGTTCACCGGCAAGCCCGCCATCAAGGAATCCCTCAAGCCCTTAATGAGCGATCCCAATTTTTCGGTGACCTTCATACCCACCCGCGTCGAAGTTTCGAAAAGCGGCGACCTGGGCTTCACCCAAGGTCCCTACAAAATGAGCTTCTCCGACCAACGCGGCAATAAGTTCGAGGATGAAGGCAAATATCTAACCGTCTGGCGCAAACTAGCCGACGGAACCTGGAAAGCGGTGGAGGATACCTTCATGTCCGACCTCCCCTTGCCTCCCCCGCCGAATTAGAGCTCTTAATCCCGCTCCTGGCTGCTGGCTCCTGGCTACTGGCTACTGCTCCCCATCATCACCGCCGCCGCGCCCACAATCCCCGCTTCCGCGCCAAATTTTGCCGGAACAATCGGCAATTCACCAGCGTGCGGATTCACCGTCCGTTTGGGCACAATCGCCCGCAGCTTCTCAAACAAAGGCTCCCCGATTTTGGAAACCCCTCCGCCGATCACGATGATGTCCGGATCGAGCAAACTCACCACGCTTCCCAGCCACGCCCCGAGTTGAATCGCTAAGTCATTGAGATCGTACCCACCCATCCGCTCCAGTACATGCCCCGACGCCAGTGCCTCGATGCAACCCACGGACCCGCAGCGGCAAACCGTCTCGCTCCGGTAATCGATCGAAACATGCCCACCCTCGGCCGCCGCGCCGTTTTTGCCGTGATAAATCTTCCCGTCGAGAATAATTCCCGACCCGATTCCCGTTCCGATCGCCGCATAAAACACGCTGCTGCAACCTTTTGCCGCTCCGAACCGGGCTTCGGCCAGTCCAGCCGCATTGCAGTCGTTTTCCACCCGCACCGGCAACCCGAATCGAGCCTGCGCCATTTCCCGGAGCGCGACATTGTTCCACCCCGGCAGATTTGGCGGATTCAAAACAACGCCTGTTTTCGGATTCAAAGGCCCCGGCGCGCAAATTCCGATCGCCTCCACGTCAGCAGAAAGACCTTCTTCAATCGCCCGCCAGACTTGTTGAAGTGATACGTTATACCCTTCATTCGCAAGTGTGGGAACCGAACGCGCGGAGAAAACATGCGCC
>OCZT010007515.1_pt1 | contig 10683 bp, 9 predicted proteins | sample 1539031 | NCBI WGS metagenome assembly OCZT01 (sample SAMEA3539308, study PRJEB22396) | soil metagenome | biome: tundra; feature: field; material: soil | place: USA | collected 2010-05 | depth 0.15 m
TCGCCGGCCTGGTGCTGATGGCGATCGCCCTGGGCTTCAAGTCGGAGCTGCTGGCCGAGGGCCAGGTGTGGGCGCTGGCGCTCGGCCTGGTCGTGGTGGCGGCGCCGGCCCTGCTCGGCTACCTCAGGGGGACGGCGGAATTTCCAAGGATCGAGCACTACATACCGGTCGCCCTCGGCGCTATCACCCTTGCAGGGCTGGCGGGTGGGCACGACAGCGCGGGACACCCGCTCATCCCGGAGATGTGGAAGTATGGATTGATCACGGTGGCCTTCGGCGGAGGCTTCGTCCTGTCGGCGCGGCTCGATTACCTGCGCCTGCGCGACGCGGAGAAGCGCGGGCATCTCGTCGTCCAGGAGGCGATCCTGGTCCTCGTCCTGGCGGGCGCCTACCTGGTCGTGGTGACGATCCCCTTCAACGTCATCCTGCGGCTGCTGTGGATCTTCACGATCACTTTCCTTGCCTCATATCGCAGCTTCCGGATCAACGGAACGGCCATCGCTCCGCGAAGAGCGTTCATCTTTGCGCTGTTCGTCAGCCAGGTCGTCACGTTCCTGGCCTGGGCGATCACCGCGCTGTCCATCTACCTGGTCGTCAACGAGGGCACCTTCGCGGTCATGCTGCTTTTCGCGTGGTACATCAACCGCGGCCTCGTACGGCACACGGTCGAAGACAGCTTCACGCGCAACGTGGTCCTCGAATACGGGGCCTTCGCGATCGTCCTGGTCTACCTGTTCGTCTCGAGCTACCAGCCCGGACGCTAGGCGCTCGTCGGCTGGCGCGGCAGGGTTGGCCGGGGTCTCCCCGGCCATGACTTTGTCTCCTATCACTCCCAAGCATGGCGAGGAGTGACTTGTCTAAAACAATCCCATCGATATACCGGAAAGAGAGCAGCGCCTGCGGCGAAGCCGCACGCGCGATGAGAGGGAACCATCCGGGTTCCCTCTCATTCTTTACATCCCTAGGTAGGCTCTTTGGACGTCCTCGGATGCCAGCAGTTCCTTGCCGGTGCCGGTCTGAACGATGACGCCGGTCTCGAGGACGTAGCCGCGGTGCGCCACCTCCAGGGCCTTGTGCGCGTTCTGCTCGACGAGCAGGACCGGGGTGCCCTGCGAGTTGATCTCGCGAACGATGTCGAAAATCGTCTCGACCAGGATCGGCGCGAGGCCCAGGGATGGTTCGTCCAGCATGAGGAGCTTCGGCTTGGCCATCAGGGCGCGACCCATCGCACACATTTGCTGCTCGCCTCCGGAGAGGGTGCCGGTGATCTGGTGCAGCCGTTCCTTGAGGCGTGGGAAGAGTACGAAGACGCGGTCCAGGTCGACTTTGATCTCAGCCGCATTGGTTCGCGTGTACGCGCCCATCCTGAGGTTGTCGAGCACGGACATGCGGGTGAACAGGCGCCGTCCCTCCGGCGAGTGGCATATGCCCAGGTTGACGATCTTCTGGGGCTCGGTGTGTGTGATGTCCTTGCCGTTGAAGGTGATGGTGCCTCGAGCCGGGTGCATCAGACCCGAGATGGTGCGCAGCGTGGTGGTCTTGCCCGCGCCGTTCGAGCCGATGAGGGCAACGATTTCGCCGGCGTCCACGTCGAGGGACGCCCCGCGCAAGGCCTGGACCCGGCCATAAGAGGCATCGATCCCAGCCACCTCCAGTAGCGCCATCAGGCCGACTTGCCCAGGTACGCCTCGATCACCCGCTGATTGCCGCGCACCTCTCCAGGGGTGCCCTCGGCGATCTTCTCGCCGTGGTCGAGCACCGCGATCCGGTGGGAGGCTTGCATGACGACCTTCATGTCATGCTCGATCAAGAAGACGGTGATCCCGCGCTTGAGGATGGTCTGGACCAGTTCCATGAGCTCCACCTTCTCCTGCGGAGTGAAGCCGGCGGCCGGCTCGTCGAGCAGCAGCAGCTTGGGGTTCGTGGCAAGAGCTCGAGCGATCTCGAGGCGGCGTTGCTGGCCGTAGGCGAGGTTGCGGGCGTAATTCTCAGCTTGATGACTGAGGCCAACGAGGGACAGCAGCTCCATCGAGTGATCAGTTATGTCGCGCTCCTCGTGCCGCTCGCGCGGGGTTTTGAAGAGAGAGTCCCAGAGTTGGGATTTCATGCGACAGTGGTGGCCGAGCCGGACATTGTCCAGTGCGGACATGTACTCGAACAGCCGTATGTTTTGAAACGTTCGGGCGATGCCGGCCTTGGCGGCCCGGTGCGGGGGCGACCCGGTCAGGTCCCGGTCGAGGAAAGTGACCGTGCCGAGCGTTGGCTTGTAGACCCCCGTTACGCAGTTGAAGAGGGTGGTCTTGCCGGCCCCGTTGGGTCCGATCAGTGCGAAAACCTCGCCGGCCGGGACGTCGAAGCTGACGTTGTCCACCGCCATGAGACCTCCGAACCGCTTAGTGAGGCCGGACACGCGAAGTATGTAGTCGGTCACTTTGCCCTCTGCGCAAGCTCGTGATGGCCCGAGTGGGTGAGCTCCTGCTTGCGGACCTGGCTGGGCAGGAGGCCCTGGGGCCGCAGCAGCATGATGCCGACCAGCACCGCTCCGAAAATGACGTATTTCATCCTCGACACCTCCTCGCCGAGGCCGGGCCAGGTCGTGGTGGCGTGGTTCAACGAGTCCAAACCGACCGATGTCGCCAGGCCCTCGATCTGGGCGGGGGCGTTGGGAAGAAATTGGAAGAGGATGAAGTACAGGACGATCGCTCCGATCATGGCGCCGGGAATGTTGCCCATCCCGCCCAGAACCACCATCGCGAGCACCGTGACCGAGACGATGAAGCCGAAGTTCTCACTGCTTACATACGAGAGCTTCGCACCGTAGAAAGCGCCTGCGAAGCCGCTGGTGGCGGCGCCGATGGAGAAGGCCAGGAGCTTGATGCCCACGGTGTTGACGCCACAGGCCGCAGCCGCCGACTCGTCCTCGCGGACGGCCATCCACGCGCGGCCGAGACGCGAATTTTGCAGGTTGTGGACCAGGATCACGACTCCGATGATCAGGATGACCATCAACACGTAGTAGGCGGTGAGGTTGGCGGAGGTGAACCTGAATTGCCCGGGCGTGAGGCCGAGCGGCTGGTTGACCCACGGTCCCTGGATCCAGAACGGCAGGGTCGGCGCATCCAGGGCGCTGATTCCGGGCACGCCTCCGGTCCAGACCCCGGCGTTGCTGAACACCTGCGGCACGATCTCCCCGAATCCAAGGGTCACGATCGCCAGGTAGTCGCCGCGCAGGCGCAGCGTTGGCGCCCCGAGCAGCGCCCCCGCGCAGGCCGCCACCGCCATCGCAATGAAGAGCAGGATCCAGAACGGAATGTGCACCGCATGCCCGAATGGGGTGGCGCTCATGTGCGCCGAGGCAAGGATCGCGTACGTGTACGAGCCGATCGCGAAGAAGGCTGCATAGCCGAGGTCCAGCAGGCCCGCGAAACCAACCACTACGTTGAGGCCGATCGCCATCAGCATGTAAACGCCGCCATCAGCGGCCAGGCCGACCAGGTAATCGCCATTGCCGTTGGTGGCGAACTGCACTGTGATCGGGAAGAAGACAGCGGCGAGGAGCATCACGGTATATGCGATTGGGTTGGGATCCCGAATGTGCGCGCGCACGTAGTCGCGAATCGCGGTCACTTCTCCGGCACTCGCATCCCGAGGAGACCGGTGGGCCTGAACACGAGCACGAAGATCAGGATCGAGAAGATGAGCACCTGCGTCCAGGCAACCGTGAAGTACCCATCGGAGATCGCGGCGATGATCCCGATGAGGAGCCCGCCCAGCGCGGCTCCTGGGATGTTGCCGATGCCACCGAAAACTGCGGCGGTGAAGGCAACCAGTCCGTATTGAAAGCCGTCGAAGGCTGCCACCGAGTTGTAGTAGAGCCCGTAGATGATCCCGCCCGCTCCTGCCAGCAGGGCGCCGATGAAGAACGTCGCGGAGATCGTTCGGTTGATGTCGATTCCCATCAGCTGTGCGGCGTCGCGGTCCTGCGCGGTGGCGCGCATCGCCTTACCCAACTTGGAGCGACCCACGAACAGAGTCAGCGCAATCATCAGCACCACGGCTACGCCCATCACCGCAAGCGCCTTGGCTGCGATCGTGACTCCCGGAAGGATGGTGACCTGCGTCTCGGGAAGAAAATCGGGATAGTGGAGGTTGAACGGGCCTCTCCAAACGAACATGATGCCTTCGAGGAGAGCCGACATGCCGATGGCGGTGATCAGCGGCGCGAGGCGCGGTGCGTGTCGCAGGGGCCGATATGCGACGCGTTCGATGACCACGTTGACCACCGCGCAGAACAACATGGTGACGCCGAAGAGCCCCAGCATCGGGAGCACCAATGCGAGACCCGATATCTTGCCCTCAACCAGCCCGAATGTCGGCATGAGCGCAAGTGAAAAGAAGGCTCCCAGGGTGAAGACATCACCGTGCGCGAAATTGATGAGCTCGATGATTCCGTAGACCATGGTGTAACCCAGGGCCACCAGGGCGAAGATCGACCCTTCCGCCAGGCCGAAACCCATCGTCTCGAGGAAGTAGGGCAGCCCGCCCTGGTAGATGCGCTGGGTGGCAACCACTGCCAAGAACGCGACCACCACCAGACCGACGAGGTTGATCAACGACGCCGTCGGGGCGGCGACGACAGACGCTCGGAGCCGTTGGACCATGGCGGCCACCGCGTAATTGTTCACAAACGGGCCGGAAAGAAAAGAGGGGAGAGGCAACGGCCTCTCCCCCTTAGGCGAATGCGGTTACGAAATCTAGAACTGGATGTTCTGAATCGTGGCCCAGGCGCCGCTCTTGTACTGCTGAATCTGGAGGGCGGGGGTCGTGGGGTCACCCGCAGCGTTCAGGGTGTAGGTCCCGGTCAGACCCTTGAAGCCGGTGGTCTTGCCCATCTGGTCGATGACTTGCTGCCGGCTCGGCAATTTGCCGCCGTTAGCGGTGATCGCCCGGTCGATGGCGTCCATCAGGATCGCGGCGCAGTCGTAGGCCGCGAAGGTGTAGGCGGCGACGTCGGTGGCGTTCGGGTAGGCCACTTTGTAAGCGGCGATGGTCGCTGCAGCGCTCGGGTTTGTGTTGGCGTCTGCAACGCCCTGGCTGGCGTACATGTGGTCATTGCCCATCGTGGCTCCGGAGTCAGTGATGCACTGCCCGTCGCCGATGCCGTCAGGACCGAGGTAGTAAGAGGTGGGGTCGAAGATGCCCTGGCTCTGTGCGCGCGCAATACAGCCGTAGGAGGCCGAGGTCGCGCCGGCGTAGATGCCCTGCGCGCCGTCTGTCTTGGCCTTGTTCAGCCATGCGTGAAAGTCGGGCTTGGTCGAGGTCTTGAATCCCTGGCGGTCGATGACGGTGCCGCCCTTCTTTGCGAACTCGGTGGCGAAGTTGTTGGCAACGCCCAGGCCGAACGGCTCCTGGTCGTCCCAAACGGCGATCTTGGTCAGCTTGAGCGTGTCGAACGCGAAGTCGGCCATGGCCGGCCCCTGGTGCGTGTCGTTAGCCGCGACGCGGAAGTAGTTGTTCAGGCCGGTCGGCCGAAGGCTCGCCGCCGTGTAGCCGGCATAGGCCTGGCAGTACGGGAAAGCGAGCGTCAGGCACTCGTTGGTGTTAGACGGGCTGATCATCGCGAGCGGCGCCTGGTTGGCGACGGGGATCTCAGCCGCGGCCACGCCGGAGTTGAACGGGCCCACCATGCCGAGTACCAGGTTGTTCGAGATGAACTGCTGGACGTTCTGCGCCCCCTTGGTGGGGTCGTGCTTGCCGTTGACCGCGTCGTCAAGCGGCACGAACCTCAGGGTGTAACCCTGGATCGATCCCTTCTGTGAGACAGCGAATGCCGCGCCCTCCTGGGTTGGCAGTCCGCTGGAAGCGTCAGCGCCTGAGGTCGGCAGGTCACTGGCGATGTCGATCTCGCCCTTGGAGCCGCTGCTACCGGTCGTACCGCCGCATGCGAATGCGACGAACGTCGCGACTGTGAGGACTGCGAGTCCCCTAGCTCGAACCATATGGTTCCCCCTTGTGCTTGCTGGGAGGCAAAACGACCCGCACCGGCGGCTGCCTTCCCTCACTCGTCGCCCTCTTCCCAACCAGCTGTCGGGGCGAGAGTGCGCCGACGACGAGTGCGGCCACATGGGGTGGCCGAACTACTACTCCATTCAGAACTATACCGGGTGCGGGTCAGAGTTCAAGTTAGGAGCTGTGTAAGGGGCCACCTGAGTGCCGCGCCGCGTCAATAAGGGAGCTTCGCCCGGTAGTCCACGGCGTTCACCCAGCGCCAGCCGGCCGCGGGATCGGAACTGGTCGCCTCGACGACGGAGACGACCCGATTCGAGGTGTCCCCGGCGGCGTCGAAACCGAACGTTCCGGTCACACCTTGAAAGGTGGTGGTCGCCGCCAGCTCGGCTACGATGTCCGGCCGGGTTGGCAGCTTGCCCGCCGCCGCCCTGATCGCCCGCCCCAGCGCGTCATAGAGGACCGCGGTGGCGTCGTAGGCCAGGATCGTGTAAGCCCCGTAGTCCCAGGCGTTGCGGTACTCCGACTTGAAGGCGGCGATGACCGCCAGGGCCGGCGCCATCTGGTTGGCATCGACCGCCGGCACAGTGGCGTAGATGCCGGCAGCGTTGCCTCCCGCGTCACGCACGCAGGCCGGATCTTCCGCGATGCCGTCGCCGCCCAGGAAGGGCACTGCCTCGCCCACTCCGAAGACTGCGGCCATCTTGGCGCGGATCGAGCAGCCGCCGTTCGCGGTGACCCCACCAAAGTAGATTGCCTGCGCCCCGTCCTTCTTGGCCTGTTTGAAGAAGCCCGTCAGGTCGAGACTGCCGGACGGAACGAAGTCCAGGTGCACGACAGCAAGGCCTCCCAGCCTGGTGAACCGCGCCCGGAAGCTGTCGGCGAGCGCCTGGCCGTAGGCCTCGTGGTCGGACAGCACGGCCACCCGGAGCAGGTGGAGGTTCTTGTACGCGTAGTCGGCGGCTGCGGCGCCCTGGAGATCGTCGGTGGTGACGAGTCGGAAGAAGTTGTTGACCTTGGCCGGCCGCAGGTCTGCGGGCGCGGGCAGGCCGGCAGCCTTGCAGCTTATCGGCAGTCGAGCCGGACTGAGGCCGGCCGGCAGAAACGGCTCCTTGGTGAGGCAGCGATTGCTGGTTGACGGGCTGATCAGGGCCAGATGAGCCTGGTTGGATAGAGGTATCGCAACCCTGGCGACGCTGGAGTCGAATGGGCCGATGATGCCCATCACGAGCGGGTCGGCGATCAACGCCGAGATGTTGTCGGCCCCGAGCTTCGGATCGTGGACGCCTTTGACCGCATCGTCGCGGGCGCTGACCGCGACGTTGAAGCCCTCCAGCACAGGGTGCTGGTGGACGAAGAAGCGGATGCCGTTCAGGGTGGGGTTGCCCGCCTGGCCTTCGTCGCCGGAGAGCGGAAGATCGACGCCGATCTTGATCGCCTTGGCGTTGTTCGCGCCGCCACCAGTGCACGCGGCGAGCGACACCAGGCTGAGCGCGCTCACCCACGCGACGGTTCGCAGGAATGATCGCACCCGGAGATTGTCGCCGCGCACGGCATGCGAGTGTGGCCAACGTGCTCGGGCTCGACAGTATTTATACTCGTGATCCCTCTCAACCAGAGTCATAGGAGCGCGCCCGTTGAAAACTGAGTCCACTGAACATCTCAAGCCCCGCTCCCAATATGGGGACGAAGCGGTTCAGCTTGCGATCGCCGGCAAATGGGACGAAGCGGTGAAGCTCAACCGTTTCATCATCGAAAGCTTCGGCACAGACGAGGAGACGCAGAACCGCCTCGGCAAGGCGCTGTCCGAGCTCGGCAAGCTGAAGGATGCGAAGTCCGCTTACGAGGTCGCACTCAAGCTCAATCCCATGAACTCGATCGCTAAGAAGAACGCGGCCCGCATCAACGCGCTTCTGCACCAGAAGGAAGGCCTGAAGGTTGGCGGCACGAAGGTCGACCTGAACCTCTTCGTCGAGGAGATGGGGAAGACCGTCATCACCATCCTGGACAATCCACCGGGATCCGACATCTGCTCCAAGGTCGCCGCCGGCGACGTCGCGGAGCTGCGCATCGACACCGACGGCGTCGTCGCGGAGACGTCCCGTGGCGTCAGGCTGGGTTTGCTCGAGGCCAAGCTGGCCCGACGCCTGATCAAGTTCATGCGCGGTGGCAACCGGTACCAGGCGGGAGTCACCTCCTGCGAGGGCAGCGCCGTCAAGCTGATCGTCCGCGAGACGTACCAGGACCCGAAGTTCGCCGGCAAGCCGAGCTTCCCGATGCGGCGCAAGCGCGAGGTTGAATTCCGCCCGTACACCAAGGAGAGCCTGCTCGCGCGTGAGGTCGAGATCTTCGCCGGCGAGGACGAGGAGGAGACCCTCACCGACGGCGTCGCGCAGGGCGGCGAGATCGAGGAGGGCATGCACGCGGTTGACGACGAGGCCGAGCCGCTTGACTTCGTCGAGAGCACCGACTCTCAGGAAGAGGACGAGGACGACGACGATGACAGCTGAGACCCTTGCTGGCAAGGCGCGGTCACAGGCCCAGGCCCGGAGGTCTCTTCACCGACCGTAGTCCTGACTCCAGGGTTCAGCTGGGTGGCGTGCCCGGTTTTCGCGACCTCCTCCCCGAGGAAGCCGAGGTTCTGCGCGAAGCCCAGGAATCGCTCCTCGCAGAGATGAGGCGTTGGGGTTACCGCCACGTCATCACCCCGATGGTGGAGAGCGCCGAGGTGCTCGAGCTCGGTCTGGGCGCCGAGCAGAGGCGTCGCCTGTTCAAGTTCGCCGACGCCCGCGGAGAGATCGTCGCGCTGGTGGGCGAGCGGACGGTGCCGGTGGCGCGGCTGGTTGCAGGAAAGCTGCGCGCGGCTCCCCTACCGCTGCGTCTCTGCTACGCGGGCCCGGTGCTCTCCACTGACGAGAGCCGCTTCCAGCAGCGGCGCGAGACATACCAGGTGGGGGCCGAGCTGCTCGGCGCGCCGGGGGTGGTTGCGGATGCCGAGGTCATCGCGCTGGCGGCGCGCTGCCTCGAGGCGACCGGGCTTCGCCGCTACCAGGTCGACGTCGGCCACGCGGAGTTCTTCCAGGGGATCATGGACGCGGTCAAGCTGCCCGCCAAGATCAAAGCAGGCGTCCGTAGCGCGCTGGCGGCGCGCGACTTCGTCGCCCTCGAGGAGTTGCTCGACCGTACTTCCCTGCGGTCCGCCGAGCACGAGCTGCTGCTTCGGTTTCCCGCGCTTCGCGGCGGCGCGGAGATCCTGAATGCCGCCGGCGGCCTGGTGCGCAATCGCCGCTCGGAGCTCGCGCTGTCGGAGCTTGCTCGCGTCCTGGAGCTCCTGGCCGCCCATGGGCTCGGCGATGTCGTCAGCCTCGACCTCGGCGCCATCCGCGATTTCGACTACTACACCGGCATCATCTTCGAGGGCTACGGCCCGGACCTGGGCCGGCCGGTCGCACAGGGCGGCCGGTACGACGGCCTTCTGGCGCGCTTCGGCAGGCCCGCGCCGGCGACCGGCTTCGTGGTGCAGCTGGACCTCGTGTGGGAGATGCTGACTCGCGCCGCCCGTCCGCCCGCGCTGCCGCGACTCGACGCGGCTGTCGCATGGAGCGGCCCGGGCCTCACGACCGCCCTGCGCCTCGGTTCGACCCTCCGCCTCTTCGGCATGCGGGCGGTCGTGGACACCGAGCCGAGAGGGCATACCGAAGCCCGAGCCTGGTGGCATGCAGTCGGCGCGGCCAACCTCATCCATTGCCGCAGCGCCTCCTCAACCTCGTGGACCGCGCCCGGCCGTCGCGCGCGACGGCTGCCGCCGGAACAGGTGGCCGCGCGCCTGGCCGGATCCCTCGTATGACCAGGGAACGAGTGGCAATCGCCCTCCCGACTGGCGTTCTGCTGCCCGGCGCACTGAGGATTCTTGGGCGCTCCGGAGTCGCGCGCCTGAGCGCGACCGAGCTGGGCCGCAAGCTGCTCGTGGAGCGCTCGGCGGTCCGGGTCATCCTGGTGCGGCCGACCGACGTCCCGGCATATGTCGACCACGGCGCAGCCGACCTGGGGATCGTTGGGAAGGACGTCCTTTGGGAATCGCCCGGCGCCCATTACGAGCTGGTGGATCTCCGCTTTGGCGGCTGCCGACTGGTGCTCGCGGTTCCGGCGGCATCCAAACTGGCCGGGCGCGAGACATGGCCGCCCCTGCTTCGCGTCGCGACGAAGTACCCGCGCTCGACCGCATCGTGGTTCGAAGCTCACGGCCAGTCGGTGGAGGTCGTCCGCCTCCACGGCTCGGTCGAGCTGGCGCCCCAGGTGGGGCTCGTCGACGCCATCGTGGATCTGAGCGCCTCAGGCCGGACGCTGCGCGAGAACAAGCTTCGCGTCGCGGCCGTGCTCGGCACCTCCACGGCGCGCCTGATCGCCAACCAGGCAAGCCTCAAGACCCGCACCGAAGCCGTCCAATCGATGGTCGCGCGCTTTCGCGAGGCCGCCGATCGACCCGCCCCGAACCGAGCGGCCTCCTAGGAAGCGGGCACATGCCAATCAAGCGATTTGATGTCGGGTCGTGGCTCGACTCGCCCCTGTCGCGACGGCGGCTGGATCTTTCGCAGTTCGCGACGGAGCGAGCCGCGGTTGCTGAGATCTGCGCGCGCGTGGCCGGCGAAGGGGGCGACGCCCTGCGCGAGTACGGCG
>OCZT010007516.1_pt1 | contig 10682 bp, 5 predicted proteins | sample 1539031 | NCBI WGS metagenome assembly OCZT01 (sample SAMEA3539308, study PRJEB22396) | soil metagenome | biome: tundra; feature: field; material: soil | place: USA | collected 2010-05 | depth 0.15 m
GCAACCCGCCAAGAGCCGTTAGGCGCGCGCCGCTACCGCTTAGCGCGCTTCTTCTGGTTCGCGCGATGTGCCGGCTTCTTGCATCCTGTGGGCGTGATCGGAGTCGACTGGTGTATTTCCGCGCCGTTCTGGGCGACGAACAGTGTTGGCATAGCGAGCTTGACGCCGCACAGATTGTAGCCGTGGCGCTTTGGAAGATACGCGGTGAGCGCCGCGAACGGCCCCTGCGGCAAGGTCAGTTCGAATTTGCTGAACGGTACGTCGGGGACGGTCTTGAAAGTCGCGCTCGTGATGCCGTGCCTTATCAGCGTCGAGCCGACAAGCACGATCTTAATCCCGTAGCCCTGCAGTACCATGGCGAGCGACGGGAACGCTTCCCCGCCATGCGAAACGAAGTACGCAGGCCCGACAAGCGGCACCGGCAGCAGCGGGGTGGCCACTTTGGCCCGACCAACGACCGAGCCCGCGGGACAGTGCGCGGGGTTCGTTTCAAATACCGCAGCCAGGCATGCCTGCTGCAGCGTCTTGTTTTGCGTCGGGAGCTGCAGCGGTAGGTCAACCTTGACGAGCCGCATGTTCGACTGCCTGCCGAAGGAGCCCGCCGGATAGGCGAGTCGAGTTGTGAGGCTGACAGCCTTCGCTTTGCTGCCGTGCCCAGTAACGGACGCGCTGATGCGCGGCGTGAACCCTAGGCTACGGCAGCTCGTGACCTGGAAGCTCGTTGCGAGGCCGGCGGCGGCGCCTTCGCCTCCGGTGGCGTTGCCCGTGATCCCCATCGGCTTGCAGCTCGACGGATTGAACGTAAAGCGCTGGCGGTCGACCGTCACAGTCACGCGTCGCAACTGCACGGGGATTCCGTCGATGATGCTCGGGATCCGATAAGGGCCGCTTTCGTCGGTCGTGACGATCAGCTGAGCCGTGTGGGGATCGACTTCGACGCGCGCGCGAATCACGACGTTGCCGAGGTTGAACGGCCCGGCGATCGCCGGCGTCACGATCGAGAGCCCGAATGGAGCTCCGCGGTAGGGGCCGGTGAGATATACCCGTCCGCCCCCGATCGTGTACGGCAACTCACCGACGCCGACGGTGGCGCTCGCGTGCCCCACGAGGCTTTCTTCGCCGCAGGTCCCGGCGTTGCCTTCCGCGTCTCCGCAGAGCTTTACGCCGGTGAGCACGCCCGATACCCCCGGCGGCATCGTGATGGACACGCGACTCAGCGTCTGTTCGCCATCTTCCCGGTTGATGACGGTCGTGAGTGGCGCGAACATCGCTGCCTGCAGGTCGCTGGTGCCCGCCGTCAGCGTCGGCGCGAACGGGAGCACGCCGGGGCAGGCTGAGCCGTGCGGGCCGCTCGTAATCGCGAAGCTCGACTGAGAGGCCGCGGCTTGGCCGCCGGACCATGGCGTGAACTGCGCGCTCGTGACGGCCGCACCGCAGCGTGCGGGTGTCGAGAGCGTCGCGCGCTCGCCTCCAAACAGATGTAGTTCGATGTCTTCGAACGGCGCCTGGGGGGTGTTTTCGAACGTCGTCGTGATCTGACCGGTTTCGGGGTTGAGCGACGCGTCGCCGGCGAGCTTGACGAGCACGCCCGACACGGGGTCTTTGGCGACCAGGTAGACGGCGATCAGGGAGCCGAACGGGTTCGCGGTCTGCATGGCGAGGTAGAGAGCGCCTTCGAGCGGGTGGGGTAGGACCGGGATCGTGATGCGCGCCGTGGCCACCTTCGACCCAGCTGGACATGCCGCTTCGGTGGGGCTGAAGTGGAGGTCGCCTGGCGAGCTCGCGGAGGCGAGGAACCCGACCTGCGACTCGGTACATGCTTCGAGCCCGCCCGCCGAGGAAGGGTTGACGGCAACGCCGGCAGGCAGTGTAACCGTCGTGCTCTTCACGTCGGACTCGGCGAGGCCGTCCGTGTTGGCGCTGGCTTCCTGGGGCACGTGGACATCGACGGAGAATCCGCTGGCGCTGCTCGCCTGTGGGAGGTCCGGCGCGTCCGCGACAGTCGCGTTGAAGGGGATCCGATTACAACCGTCCAAGCTCGGAAGCGGTTCTTGGACCAGCGCCGAGGACACGCTCGCCCCCGTCCACGCTTCCGCGAGCACAGACGTCCGAAGTTCGCCGGTGCATGACGTGGGGAGCGTCAAGAACGGCGCCGGCTGACGAGCCGACGTAGCCGGGCACAGCGGGCCTTCGTTGTAATGGTGGGCGGCGACGCATTCCCAACCGCGCGCGCTGTCATGACGCGAGTCCCCCGGGGTCCCCCACAGCGACACGATGCTCGAGAGCACGACGCCGGCCGTGGTCGTGTTCGAGACGGTCGCTTCGATTGCATAGTCGCTGCCCGTGCGAACCCGCGTATCGATGACGACGGGGATCTCTTCGACCTCGAAGCCGAACCGTGCGGGCTCGCCTTCTTGTGGGGTGAGGTTGAAGATAGGAACGACATACGATGTAGACGGCTGGGGCGAAGCCGCGACGCCGAGGTTGAATGTCGTGCTCACCATCGCCACACCGACAGCCGTATCGGCGGCACAGAGGTCCGCGTTGTCGCGTTGATACTGAGCGAATTGGGCAGAGCTGCACTGCGGCATGATCGTCGCGTTTCCGATTAGCCCTGACGGGAGTACTACGTGGAGGTTGCGCGCCGGGGCCGGCGGCGAGATGGCTTCGACTCCTTCGTTGAACGCCAGCGTCGTCGTGAGTTGGTAGGGGTGAGAAGCCGCCTGGGTGTCGATACTGCCGTCGTCCAATTCGGGACGTAGACCATATTCGGCGAGTCCAAAGGGTGTTTCACCCGGAGACAGGGCGATGGTCCGGCGGATTGCGGCCGGTGCTATCGGTCCTGCTTCGCGCGATTCATAGCTTCCCTCGTGCGCTTCGCTTTCTCCAGTACCGTCGGGTTTGCGATCGCAGGCGGGGGTCTTGAAGAGCCCCGTCCCTGCGACGAGTTCACAGGCGTTGAGCTGACCACCGGCGACCGTCACTTCGGTTTCTCCCGGCGCCGCATTGCTGGCGACGTGGACCGTCAGTTCGACTTCAATTACTTCGTAGGGCTGAAGGGGTGCCGGCCCTTCCCACGTGCAGCTCAGCGGGATGAGTTTGCACGTGACTTCGCCATCGTGGCTTTCACGGGGGGCGTTGCTGCCGGCCCACCCTGCGATCGCTGTCGCGGTAACGCCTTCAGGCAGCTGGTCGCCGATCACGACGGGCGTTTTGACGCCTGAGATCCCCGCGTCGCCGAGGTTGTACACGTCAACCACGATGGCGGCGTCTTTTCCCGGCTGGAGATAAGTCGGGCGGGAGGTCGTGGCGATGTGCCACCACGCTGCCTGCGCGTGAGCGGCCTCCGCAGGTGCGAGTGAGACGTTGGACCCGAGCATGGCAGCAAGCAGCACCGTCGCGGCGACCGCGAGCCGAGCGCATGGAATGAGCCGGGCATAGGTCTCGACGCCCGCCCGAGTGAGCTTCGGAACGCTGCTGTCTCCCATCATCGCACCCTCCCGATCGCACGATTGGCTCGCTTTGCAGACACCGCTGCATATCGTCGGCGCGCCTGCGCTTCGCAGCGGTGGCGCTTCGCTCGTGGGCGCCCGCGCCTGCACGCCCGCAACGCTTTGGCAAGCTTTTGCGCCCTCGTGGGCACTTTCGCCCTCGGCGCGGGCGCCGGCGAGAAGTTGTCCTGGCCAAGAGTCGCTTCGCTCGCATATCCAGACGTCGGCGGAGGCGTCGCGCTGCCGTGACAGGACGAAGGTTCAGCGCAAGGCTGGGGCGATGTTGAACCGCGCGTTTCGCACGGCACAGCCGCCGAGCAGATGTGCGCGTCGTATACGTCAAAAGCGCGGTCGTGATCAGGGCTTGCGAGGCGGCTCGTAGTGAGCAGGAACACATCTTCCCCTTCGGCGCCGCCCGGGCCCATCCCGCCTGCGTCGAGAAACGCCGATTCATCGGGCGATGTGCCGGACGAGATCAAGCCAACGCAGCCTGCCCCGCTGGCGTCGCGTCGCAACACCACGTCCTGGCCTCCGGCCCCATTTGAGCATGTTCCCACCCCTTCCGGCTCGTACTCATACACGTCCTCGCGACCGTTCGCGTCGCCCGGCACTAGGGCGTCTGGGCTGTCGAAGAACAGGCGCCCCGAGTTGGACAGGAACCGCGGGTGATAGGTCGAGTCGACGAGGTTCACATTCGGCGTCCAGCCCGGCAGGCTGCCCGCGAGCCAGTGCCCTTCCCACGTGCCTGGTTCGTCGACAAGCAGCGGTTCTACGCGACTCGCTTCGCCAGGATCGAGCACACCCTCAGGCGTTGCCCGCGACGGATTGCACGAAGCGCAGGTGAGGCTCGCTGTCTGAGCGTCATACAGGAACACCTCCTCGTCTTGAGCGCCCGACGCTGCGTCGCGATTGTCGTACCCAGTAAGCGACACGGATGACATGAAGGCGAGATAACGGCCCGAGCTGGAGACGCCCGACGTGAGGTTCACGAGCGGCTTTCTTCCGCCGAATTCCGTTTCGGCCCACGTCGGTCGGTCCAGTGGCGAGAGGGTCGCTACAAAATGCGGGAGGCCCCAGACGCCGGCGGCAAAGTGTACGTAGTAGAGGTTGTCGCCTTCGGCGGTAGGGCGCGCTCCTCCGACACCGGGTTCGGAACCCAGTACCCCGTTGTCGACGAAGAAGACATTCTGCGTTTCGGCTGGGCCGGTCCCTTCACTGCCGTACCCGATCACGTGCCCGCGAACCGTTCCATCTTCTTTCGCGCCTTTGCTTTCGGTCGTGTCGCGGGTTAGATCGCGCAGGTGCCCAGCCAGAGCCTCACCGGCCCCTGCAAGTTCGAACACATAGAGGTCGCCTTCCGACGGCTGTGATGCGTCGGCCCCGCTGACAAGCGGTGTGCTGTCAGTGAAGAAGATCTGCGTGCCGTCTGCGCTCGCCCCCTCGAAGTGTGGTCGCGAGGACGCCCCGGGTTCTGTCGGAACGTCCAGACGGAGCGATTCGTGCTTGGGGACGTTGGTCACGTACAGGCCTTCTTCTGGCCCACCAGTCCAGATCACGCGTGAGCCATCCGCCGACACGGCGTTCCGTCCCACGAAGCCCGTGAAGTTGGCGTTTCCGACGCCGTTGCCGCTGTTTGACTGCCCTTCACCAGCCGGGAGCATGCTGACAAGTCGCACGGTGCCCAATTCTCCGGGTGCGCCGCTCCACTCGTAGATGTTGTTTCCTTCGGCGTTCGCCGCGGGTAGCGCCCCAGGTTCTTCAACGGTGAGCGGTTCTTTCGACGACACGAAAACGTGCCGCCCGTCGCTGGTGGCATACTGAAATGCGACGTACTCGGAGAGGTTCTTGATATTTCCCAGATGAGCGCCGAGCTTCACGTTGGCTTCGTTGAAAAGCGCCTGGTACTGCCCTGTCGCCCCGTCGCGCAGGTAGATCGTCTGTTCCTGCGGCTGGCGGACGCTCGGTGGCGGCAGAAGAGTTTCTCCGAGCGGTTCGATGACACCACTCGAGAGATCGGCAGAGAAGCTCTTGTATTCGTAGCCCGTACCCTCGGGTATGTCTCCGATCCGGTGGGCGGTCGCCACGTCCTTGGTGCTCCACACACCTGGACCCGTCCGCACCGAGATGATCTGCGAGCCGCCCGGCGCGACGTTCCCTTCCGGGTTGCCTTCCCCCAGCGGACCGGACGCGACGTACGTAATTCCGGTTCCGTCCTCAGCTGCCTGGATGACTCCGCCGGCGAACGTCACTGGCTTGACAGCGGAACCGTCCTTTTGCTGCGGCGACACCACTTCCCACTGGCGCCCGTCGAGAAGAGTCGCGCCACCTTCGACGCCCTGGGTCGTGAAGCTCGTCGTCGATTCGCTGCTTCCAATCGAGTTGAGCGCGACCACGCGCACTTCGTAGTTTGTCGCCGGGGCGAGGCCGTGGAGAGTTGCCGTCGCGGCGATCGCCACCGTGCCGCTGCCGACCGTGCCGGCCCCGTCCGGTGCCGCGCCGTAGCTTCCGCCGGCGACTCGGAATTCGAAGCGGTACGCGGTCGGGGCCCCACCGGGGTTGATCGAGCCATGAAGCGTGGCGCTGGTGTCCGTGATGTCGCCGACGGATGCGTCGACATTGGGACCAGCCGCGGGTGTCTGGAACGTCACCGCTGTGCCCGTGCTCGCTTCGCCCGCCGCGTTTACCGCGGTTAGGCAATACGTATATTCCGTTGCCGGCGTCAGGCCGCTGACGCCAGTCGACGCGGCTTCGGCGCGTTTGCCGTGCGCTTCGGCGGCTATCGTGCGCGTGCCACCCCCGCATTCGCTCCGCGCTTTGAATTCGAAGTAGTATTCGCCCGCTTCTCCGGCCGCGTTGGGGTTGAGGGTGCCCTGCAGCGTGGCGCTTCTGGCCGTGACTTCTGTCGGTGGCGCTTCTTCAGGTGTTTCGGGCGGAATCGCCGTGGTGAACGTGGTGGGTGGCCCGATTGCGGTGCTGTTGCCCTGATGGGCCGCCAGACATGCCGTGTATGTGGTGCCTGGGGCAAGGCCGCTGAGTTCCTGCGACACTCGTTCCGGTTCGAGGCCCAGGTACGCTTCCGGGGTCGCTGGGACCGAGGTCCCGCCGTCGCATTTTGTGCTCGAAGCGCGGTAGAGGAACTGATAGGTGCCAGGCGCAGGCGGGGCTGGCGGGCCGGGATTGACTTCGCCGCTAAGCACGACGGTCGTCGCTCGGCGAGCTTCGACTTTGACGCTGCTCGGCGTAGTCAGCCCGAACGCGGCGCCGGCGCCGGTACCAAGGAACCCGCCCATCGCGCCGCACACGAGCGTAACCCGGACTGCGCGCAGCCGACTGGCCTTGCCTATCACGCTCCCTCTCCGTTCTTTTGCCTGGACCCCGATCGCCCTAACCCGGGGCGTTGGCCAGCATTGTGGTTGCTCCGGGCAGCAAGGACAAGCCGTGTCTCTGACTTGTGCCGACCCGCGCGGCGACTCCCTGAATTCGTCCACTTTCCGGGATTCGCATCTGCCGCGCGCCATAGCCGTTGCGGACGAGCGCAGCGAAGATCCCGAGGCCCATTGGAAGCGTCCTCGCGCTGCACGGCTAGATGTCAACCGCGCAGGCACTCCGATTGCCGGGCATTAGCCGGCCACCCGTTCCTTCACCGCGGCGGCGGTGGAATACCTCGCAGTCCATATCCCATGGTCGATCGCGCAAATTCGCGGCTTCGATAGGGGCCGGCTCGTCGGCTCCTCCGCACCCGCCGCCACACGATCGCACGCCGGACCGGCTCCCATCGTGACGGACGATGTCGCCGAAGCTCCATACCTTCACCGCTACGTGGCCCTCCCGCCACTTCACGCCCATGCGGACCACAGCCGACGGTTCACTCGCCGCAGCTGCGCCTCAGCCGTCTGCGGCATCTGGAGCCGACCAGCGAACCGGCGACGCGAAGGCCGATGCTCGGCCCTCGCGTCCCTCTCTACCCGCCGAATATGGCGGGCGTTCGCTCGCCGCTAGAGGAACTCTGCTTCTTCCGCGGGAGTCGCGACTGCTTCGCCGCTCTGGCACGATTCTTCTGCCGCGCCTTTGCCAATCGTGGTCATGAGGTGGCTACCGGCCGCCACGAAGGCTTCTTCTTCTTGCTGAACGCCGGGGCTACCCGCTTTGCATGCCGCAGCAAGCGTCGACGTTTTCGCGAGTTTGCCTTCTTCCTTTACTGAAGTCGTGGCAAATTTGCCGCCAGCCGCAACTTCCACTTTGGTTTCGGCGCATTCGAATTTAACCGCCGGAACGATCGTCGTGATGACCTGGTCTTTCGTTTTTGCTGCGTTCGTGACGACTTTCTCGGTCAGTTCGCCGATCACGATTTCTTCGGCCACAGTACCGGACTTGCAGGTACCGCCTGTTGATTTTTTGCATCCTTTGAAGGTCACGCCCGAGACTTTCGCTTCGGTCGTTGACGTCGCTGCGCCTTCTCCAGACGCTGACGTACAGGTCACTTTCACGCCGGCTTTGGTTTCAAGGACCTGGTTGCCGATAGACGCCACTTTGATTTTACCTTCAACTTTTGTACCTTTGCTGTTTACCCACTTCCCTTCTTTGGCGGCAAATGCGCTCGACGCTGCGACTGCCGTCAGCGCGAACACCGCCAGCACCGCCAGACTCAATACCTTGATTCGACTCATGTTGGTCTGTGCTCCTCTTTCGGTTGCGTTATGACTCGTTCACCCGGCAAGGCCAGGTGCGCAAAGACCGTGCGCTCGTGCGCCTAGCGCGCACGGGCCAAGGCCACTTCAGTCGTCCCAGCGCGTCAACGGCTCATCTCTCAAGCGCGTATTCCGGAGCGACCCTGCGGGTTGTAGTAGAGCCCGACGCGGTCGCGCAAGGGCTATCGATCGTGGGCAGCGTCGACGCGCGGCGCGCAGGAGGAGAATCTGGCTTGCCCGCTGCGATCGCCGGCGATTTGTCCTCCGGCGGATGATAGAGACAGCGCCGCGAAAGTCGGCGTTTGGAACTTCGCTGTGGTCAACCCAGCGCCTGACACTTGGCCTGGCGACCTCCACCAGCCACGGCGCACGCGAGGCAACGCGCGATGCGCGCGGCTCGGCGCGTCGCAAGAGACGCCTCAAGCCGCGCGGATGCGAGCGGCTTTCCGCACCCGGGCACGCCCGTCTGGCATGCCGAGCACGTTTGACCGACTTCGGACTGACTCATCGGAGTGCGCCGTTGCCCCATCAACGATGCCGGTGCGCCCCCCCCGGGGCCTATGGCTGTCGCAGGCCGTCGGTGTCGACTTTCGGGTCGCCGGAGACGGAGCGTGCGCTACGCGCTTGAGAAAATCAACGCCCGAATCCCGACAGTCCACACAAGTCCGCCAGAAACACTGAGTGGCGGGAGTCGGAAACAATGATTGTCATAGCTACCTAGACCGCTGTAGCCTTTCGCCGTCAAGACACTCCTGGTGGCGGAAAATGAAAGCGAGATGGATGATGAGAAGGCAACATTCGAGACGGAGCCCGACCGTGGTTCTGGTGGCGATCAGCGCCCTGCTGGTCGCTCTCAGCGTCGCGTCCTCTGCATCGGCCGCGCCCAAAGGTGCGTTCGCCGTGTTTGCGGAATGCCCGCTCACCGTGAGCGGCGTTGAAAGCTGCATCTACGCAAAGACCGAAAGCGGGGAATTCGTCGTTGGCAAACAGCGGGTGCCGATCACGAACCCGATCGTGCTGCAGGGCGGCTTGAAAGAAAACCCTCTGACCGGGCACGAGACGTTTGTCGCCGCGGCCAAAGGCAACACGCTCACGAAGGCTCCGCAGAACGTGCCGGGCGGGCTGCTCGACCTCGTGAACTGCAAAGAAATCAGCAACTTTATCGAGCGCGTCGCCTGCGAACTGACGTTCGAAAACGGCGTCACAGGTGTCACCGCGACGACGGAACTCGCAGCACCCGCAAGCTCGATAGGTCTGTTTGAGGGGCACCTGCTTGAAGCGGAAGGCACTGCGCTGTCGCTTCCGGTCAAGGTCCACCTCGAAAACCCGCTCCTCGGCAGCGAATGCTACATCGGCTCCAATGCGCACCCGATCGTGATCGAATTCACGACCGGAACGACGAGCCCTCCGCCGCCAAACAAACCCATCACAGGCACCCCCGGCACGCTGACATTCACCGAAGAAGGTACGTTGCTGACAATCAGCAAAACCTCGCTCGTCAACAACACCTTTGCCGCTCCGGAAGTTACCGGTTGCGGTGGTGTGTTCTCGTTCCTGATCGACCCGATCGTGGATGGCAAACTTGGCCTCCCCGCGAGTTCGGGACACAACACGGCGATTCTCAACGGGACGCTGAAGGAAGCGGCCGCTACCGCCGTCAAAGCCAGCGAATAGCAGTCACGCTTAGGCAGGAAGGGCCCGCGCTCGCGCGGGCCCTTCTCGTGCCTGGTCCACACCGCGGTGTCATAGATGCGCGGGCACGCACGCTTCCGGCACTAGCATCAGTCGTCTGCTCATAACACGTCCCGAGCTGCCACAGCGGCGAGACGCAGCATCGCCTCACGCGTACCCCGAGTGGCGCTGCCGACGTGAGGCAACAGAACCGTGCGCGGTGCAGCGAGCAGCGCCGCGCAGATCGACGGCTCTCCCTCATAGACGTCCAAGCCCGCCGCAAACAGCCGGCGCGCGGTGAGCGCGTCAGCGAGCGCGCCCTCGTCGACAACCGCGCCCCGCGCCGTGTTCACCAGCACGGCCGTCCGCTTCATCAGCGCGAGCCGCCGCGCGTCGATCAGCCGCCGCGTCGAGTCCGTCAGCGGCACATGCAGGCTCACCACGTCGCTGTCAGCGAGCAACGCGTCGAGGTCGCCTGTCCATCCCGCCGCGCCGGTGTCATGCCGTGTGTGGTGGATCACGCGCATGTCGAAGCCGCCCGCGCGCCGCGCGACGGCACGACCTATCGCCCCGAACCCCACCAGGCCGAGCGTCGCGCCGTGCACGTCTCGCCCGAACTCCCGCTCCTCAAAGCGCCACCCCTCCCATTCGCCCGCCCGCAGCCGCGCCTCTGCGTCGCTCAGCAGCCGCGATGCCGACAGGATCAGCGCGAACGCGAGATCGGCCGTCGTCTCGACCAGCGCCGCCCCCGCGGTGAGCACCGGGATCCCCCGCGCGGCCGCGGCTGCATGATCGACCGCATCGGACCCCGCGCCTGCCACCGAGATCACCC